>Ga0208243_1000308_pt1 | contig 33299 bp, 21 predicted proteins | sample Subbio2Aug_QV12A_FD_184826 | JGI IMG/M metagenome (GOLD analysis project Ga0208243, IMG submission 184826) | Serpentinite rock and fluid subsurface biosphere microbial communities from McLaughlin Reserve, California, USA - CR12Aug_QV12A (SPAdes) | ecosystem: Environmental > Terrestrial > Deep... | reverse complement strand
AAGCCAATAGTAAACAAGATAAAATTGTTCGCGAAATGGGTGAGGCTTCCGTAAGAAGCCGAAGCCTGCTAGGATTTTTCCAAAGGAAAAATAGGGTGGCGATACTGTTGCCCCAAGCAAGGCTCAGGGCTCTTCGCCCGCGGAGCGGAGAAGCGAGTGGGGGGTGGAAGTAGGACGTTGCCTCTGTTAGCACTCATAGCGTAAGATAGAGCGTTCACGAAAGTGAGCGCTTTTTTTATGTACGAATCAAAATCCATTGAGCAGTTTGCATTGGTTTCGAATGCAAGATCATCTGCGAGTAGGAGGAATTTTGAATTGATGGAAATCAATGTTAAGAATCGCCTCCATTCGTTTTCCGATAGGGATTCCTACTAATTTTCAAAGGGAAACCAATTGTTTGATTGTGATTGATAAGATTTTTAAGGAATCGCTTGCACTTTTATAAAAATCTACCGTATATTGATGTACGATGGATCATAACATTCCGAAGGAAGCTTACTCTTCACTCATCCTTCAATACTTTTATGATGCCGTCATTGTAACCGATTTGGATTTCCGCATCACCAGTTGGAACCTTGCCGCAGAACGTATTTACGGACACAAGGTAGAAGAAGTTCTTGGTAAATCAACAGTTGATATCTTACAAACGGTTGTTTTGGAAGGTGACAGGGAAACGAGTATTGCGCAACTCAAGTCGACTGGCATCTGGCAAGGTGAAGTGTTTCAATCTGCAAAAGATGGTTCCAAATTAAAAATACGGTCTGCTGTTAGTTTTTTAAAAGACAAAGATGGCAATACGATCGGTGTCATTGCCATCAACAGAGATATAACCGAACAAAATAAAATCCAAGAAGAACTCGCAGAAAGTGAAGAAAGATTTCGCATGAGTTTTGAAAATGCGGGAGTTGGAGTTTGCCTTCTCGACTTAGATGGTAAGTTTTTGCGTGTGAATAAGAAACTCCAACTGATGTTGGGTTATAAGGAAACGGAACTATTAGGCCGAGCTTCCAAAGATTTTGCTTATAAAGAAGACCAGAATATTTTTTATCAATACCGAGAATCAGCACTCAAAGGAAAAGATGTGGATGTGGTTTATGAAAAACGCTACATCTCAAAATCCAATCAAGTTTTATGGATCGAAATTTCCAATTCACTTGTTCGGGATCGGAATGGTTCTCCATTGTATTTTGTAGTTCACTTTAATGATATTACAGATCGAAAAAATGCTGAATTACATTTATTACAGGCAAAAAAAGAGGCGGAACGTGCAAACCAAGCCAAGTCAGATTTTGTAGCAAATATGAGTCATGAAATTCGAACTCCCTTAAATGGAGTGATCGGTTTTAATGAATTACTCATGACAACGAAATTAGATGCAGACCAAAAAGAATACGTAAAAAATGCAATCAGTAGTGCACATGGTTTGTTAGGCATTATCAATGACATATTAGATATCTCTAAAATTGAAGCTGGCAAACTAGTGTTAAACGAAACAGTTTCAAATTTGAAGCACATCATAAAAGACTCGCTAGGTGTACTCCAATGGAAGGCGAAAGAAAAAAATATCCAATTGGAATTTATAGAATCAAATCAATTACCAGAATGGATTGTTGTTGATGCAACCAGACTTAGGCAAATATTGATTAACCTGCTTGGAAATGCTGTCAAATTTACCGAAAAGGGAAGTGTAGCATTAAAGATTGAGCCAGAGTTAGTTGGGAATGAGAAAATGAATCTTAAATTTTCCATTCAAGATACAGGAATCGGAATCCCAGAATCACACAAAACTAAAATTTTCCAATCGTTTTGGCAAGGAGAGTCCAATTCCACACGTCGTTTTGGTGGGACTGGTCTTGGGCTTCGTATTACGAAATCTCTACTTGAACTAATGGGTGGTGAGATCGAATTTTCTTCTGTGGAAGGGAAGGGAACGGAGTTTCGTTTTTCGATCGAAACATACATTCTGAAAAATGCAAATGTGACTGAAGAAAAGAATGAAAACTTCCAGAGAGAAATTTGGGAAAAGATAAACCAGTCCAAACTTTGCGAAGTGACTCCTAGTATCCTCATTGCGGAAGACAATTTGATGAACCGGGACCTTTTAAAAAGAATGATATTAAAATACATTCCAAACGCTAATTTATTGGAAGCTGAAAATGGGGTTGATGCTGTTCGAATGGTTAGCGCAAAAAAACCAGAAATGATTTTTATGGATGTTCAAATGCCAGAAATGGATGGATTGGAAGCAGCGACAATCATTCGAAATGACAAATCTAACCAACAAATCCCAATCATAGCTTTGACTGCTGGTGCACTCTACGAAGAACGTAAAAAATGTTTTGATGTTGGTATGGACCATTTTTTGACCAAACCGATTGATATTTTGGCTCTCAATCAAGTCTTATACCATTATTTGAATCCTTCCAAACTCGAATAGAGTAGCAAAATCTTTCTTGTTTCGTCATTTTGTCCAAAATGAGACGATTTCCTTTTTTAGCGTATCTTGGTCCTGGTTTATTGTATGCTGGAGCAGCCGTGGGTGTTTCCCATTTGGTCCAATCCACTCGAGCTGGAGCGGTATATGGGTATGGATTGCTCGCAGTTGTAATATTTGCCAATTTTATTAAGTATCCCTTCTTTGTTGTGGGAACAAAATATACGATCGTAACCGGAAAATCATTGTTAGATGGTTATGAGTCTTTGGGTAGATTACCAATCTGGATTTTTTTCCTTATATCCGTTGGAACCATGTGTATCATTGTCGCAACAGTAACGTTAGTTACATCAGGTTTATTTTCTAACTTACTTGGTTTAACAATGGAACCTTGGATGTTGTGTGCGATCATATTAACATTTTGTTTTTTACTATTAGCAATCGGTAAATTCCAAGCATTGGATGGACTGATGAAGTGGATTGTAGTGCTACTCACAGTGGCAACAATCGTCGCTATGGTTTTATCCTTTTATGCAGACATCCCAAAACAAACAACAGAAGGGAAATCGTTTTCATTAGGAAACTTAGCTGATGTTGCCTTCTTAATTGCTCTGATGGGTTGGATGCCCATTCCGATTGAAGCTGCTGTATGGCAATCTGATTGGACACTTGCTAAAAAAACTCCAGATGGAAAATTACCCCCAATGAAATATGCCATGATTGATTTTAATATTGGGTATATTGGAACTACACTTCTTGCTGTTTGTTTTTTGGCTCTTGGTTCCAATATGATGTACAATACAGGTATGGAATTTTCTTCACAAGCAGTTGGATTTGCTTCTGAGTTGGTTAAACTGTATACCACTGCCATTGGATCTTGGTCTTATCCCATTATCTTGGTTGCGGCTTTTTTTACCATGTTTTCAACAACTTTAACATGTTTTGATGCATACCCACGTGTTGTATCCAATGCAAGCAGACGATTGTTCCCAACTTTGCAAAAGTTTTCCACAGAAAAATTGTATTGGTATTGGATTTTACTCGTTGGGATTGGCTCAATTTTTATCCTACTTTTCTTTCGAACCAATATGAAAAGTTTAGTCGACTTTGCGACAACAGTCTCCTTTTTAAATGCTCCGATACTTGCATTGATCCATCATTTAATATTGTTTGGAAAAGAAATTCCGAAAGAAGAAAGACCAAAACCTTGGATGAATTTATTGTCTTGGTTTGGGATTTTGTTTTTGTTTGGATTTTCCATCTATTACATCAATATTACTTTTTTCTAATTAAACTGATATGGGGAGAGAGAAAAAATATTCGATATTTTTTTCTCTCACACCCATACTCTACTTAGTTGTATCTATTTTATTTTTTAGGTATGTATGGATTGTATCATACCCTCATCCTTTGGCTTTATGCCTTGCTGGTTGCCTTGCATACTTACAAAGGTTACATCATAAATTTGTTTTTTTACACTCAGCCTTTCGTAAAAATTTACTCTCAGTATTCCCTGCAATGGAGATTTTATTTTTAGTAGGGTTACTCATCGCATCATGGGCATACTCTGGTGTATTACTCACGATGATGCAAATTGGTACAATTCTCATTGAACCAAAATTATTTTTACCTTCTGTTGCGATTGTTTCGGCCATTGCTTCAATGGTTTCTGGTTCCTCTTGGACAACGGCAGGGACGTTAGGTGTTGCTCTTATGGGTGTTTCCAAAATCTGGGGATTCTCTGATGTGATGGCAGCAGGAGCGATCGTCAGCGGGTGTTATTTTGGAGATAAACTGTCTCCATTGTCGGATACAACGAATTTGGCATCTAGTTTGACACACGTTCCTATATGGACTCATATACGGCATATGTTAAAGACTACATGTATGAGTTTTTTTTTGGCAGTTTTTTGTTTTTATCTTTTGAATTTATTTGTTTGGGATCCATCCCGAGAAATCGTATTGCCTACCGAGATTGGAATGTCGCAGTTACTCCAAAATAAAATCATCTTTTGGAAATTAATCCCTGTTTTCCTCGTATTTGGTTCTTCCATGTTCCATTTACCAGTGCGTGTCTCTTTCTTACTCGGTATCGTTTCTGCTTTTTTATTTCCCATCCTGGAATCTGGAGTTTCGTTTGAAATGTTTCGTTCTCTGGTTTGGGGTTACAAATCTCAAACAGGGAATCTCACATGGGATCAATTTTTGAGTGGTGGCGGAATTGTTTCAATATTACCTACAGAAATTTTGATCGTAAGTGCGGTTTGGTTTGGGGCGGTGGTAGAAGGTTATGGGTATCTCAATGAAATCCTACTGCAAATCAAACGATGGGTTAAAGATCAGTATGATATTTTATTATCAACGATGGGTGTTTCTTTTTTACTGAATTTAATGACTGCAGACCAATATCTTTCCCTTGTGATCCCCGCCCGTGCATTCCGAACGCTAGCGGTTGAAAAACAAATACCTGAAAAAGACATTTCAAGGGCATTAGAAGACTCAGGAACCATTACTTCTCCCTTAATCCCATGGAATAGTTGTGGGGCATTTATGGCATCTTCACTGGGAGTTTCCGTCGTGAGTTTTTTACCATTTGTATTTTTTAACTTAATCCATGTTTTCCTCTCTGTTTCGATTTTATTGTATAAAAAAATTAAATTAAAAAGTTCATAATTTAACATCTAATTTTCATTCTAATCGATTGTAACGAATGTTAAACATCAAATTGTAGTATTCATTGTTTCCTTGTTTCGATAAAAACTTTAGCTATGTTACCAAAGATATTAGATGAAAAAATTTTGCCGATGATCAGCCAAGCAAGGATCACAAATGATCTTGGACTTGTAAGAGAATATTTGCCAATTTGGATGGTTGATCGATTGGCCAAAAAAAGAAACATCTCAGAAGATGAAAGTTCTGAAATGGTCGTTACCATTTTAGAAGTATTTTCTAAAATGTGGATTTTGAGTTTAAAATACCAACTCACTCATGTTTTGGGATTTTTTGTCACTTATATCTTCAACCAATACAGAAATCGTTTTCGCAATTCAGAAATTCCTGAAGCAGGGGAATTGTATTTACAACTTTGGAATTACTCAAACCCAGCCAATGAGGAAGATCCAATGGAAGAAAAAGTAGAGATTCTAAAATCAAATCTAGAAAAACTCCCTATCTTTACGGCTTTAGTCCTTTCCTTACAATTCGATTTACCCATGAAACAAAATCTAAAACAATTCCTCTTATGGAAATTGAGGGAAAACCAATCGGATGAGAATTTATTTTTTTCAGAATGGGAAGAAAGACGAAATCTACATCGCCAATTGCTTTTACGACTCACTTCTATGATCACACGTTACACAAGAAAATTATATGAAACTACGGACCCAAAACGAAGGGATTGGTATGGGAAACAGAAAAAAATTTGGATGTTACGTAGGACAAGAGCCTTCGATCGAAGTTTTTTTTCAGAAAGGGAGATTGCCAAATGGCTTGGCATCACAAGAAAGGCAGTTCGCAATCATTTGTCACAAGGAAAACATGAACTTAGGAAAGTCGGCAAAGATTTATTGCACTATGCATAAAAATTTGCTTTACATTCGGTAAATTCGATTGATGCTTATGGCAACACCACCTTCCGAAGGGTTATGAAAATCAAAGTTACTAGTAAAAACGACGTGCACATCATTAAAATTGAAGGTGCCATCAAAGCCGGAAATGAGTTCGAGCTGTCTGAAAAGATTGAACAGTACATCAAAAAAGGCCAAGTCCCCAAATTCATTATTGATTTGAAAAAGGTTCCCTTTATCAATTCTGCTGGATTGGGAACGTTTCTGAACATCTACAAACACATAGATGGACTGAATGGACGTCTCGTTTTTGCGAACTTAAATTCCGATATCGAAAACCTGATGGAAATTACCAAACTTTCCAGTGTGTTTGAGATATACAAAACTCTGGAAGAGGCTGAAGACTCCTTCGAATATTAAATCTTAGAGGCGATTCTTGTGATGAATCCAATCCTGAAGAGTAGTTTAGGAATCGCCAAAACCAAAACCTTTCGAGGGCTATTTGTCCTCTTTCTGCTCTACAAACTCGTTTTTAACCATTTTACAGCCAACTGGCTTGTACCCCATTTCCTTTCCCAGTATACTCTGGTCAAAATGGAAGGTAAGTTCACTAGTTTTTCCTTACTGTATGGAATTGAAATCCAAGACCTAAAATTATACCCAGGTGGACCATTCGCTAGTGATGCATTTTTTCGCGCAAAAGAAATCAGGATACGTTATAACCTTCCCTTTTTGTTTTTAGGAAAAATTCGATTCTCTGATATCAGTTTGATTGATTCGAATATTCGGATAGAAGAGAAAAAAGGAGAGTGGAATGTATCACACCTACTAAAACCAAATCCAAAACAGGAAGAAAAACCAAAAAAAGAAATTGGTCCGCCACTCACAGAAATTAATACCTATCTTCCCTTGCAGTTAACTGCTCATTTGAACTTACAAGGAGTATCACTCCAATACATTCGGGAATCGGGTAATATCCAATATGCTTCGATTCAGAATTTTGACTTCCAAACCAAACTCATCACCAATCGATTCACTTCAATTCCTTTGAATATAGACGCCATCAATCAGTTAGATGAAGTCATGGTTCATCTGAATTCAGAACGACCATTATCGATAGAATTTAAATCGAACCAATTGAATTGGAAAGAAACCTTACCAATGTCACTTCAATTTGAATGGGACCGTACAGAATCACCTGAGTTGTTTTTATTCGCAACAGATATCGGGAAGGACAAATTCAATTTAGATGTCAGAGGGAAACAAGTCCAAACTGGATTCCGACTTCTGTCGGACATACATTTTGATCCAAAGGAAGACCTGTTAAAAATCCAACAATTTGACTTACGTGTGATCGGGCAAACGTGGCTCAAACTGGGAGGTGTTATTTCAAAACTTTCCACAGAGACACCAGAGGTGAATGTGGATGTAGAAACGTCTGAACTAAAGTTAGATGATCTACAATCTTCATTAAACCAATTAGAAGGAATTGTTCCGTTCATGAAGGTTTCAGGAGATCTTTCCTTGGCTGGAACTGGAATACATGGAAATTGGAACCAAACAAAAGCGAATTTAAAACTACTTGCGAACAAAGTGTACGTAAAGATTGGGAATCAAATACCTCATGCACTTGATACAGCCAATTTAGATCTAACGGCAAATTTAGACTTTGGTTCAGCGAAAGAACCTACGACAGAAATTCCATTCCCAAAATTAAAGTCCCTTACGATTTCACCATCACAGCTCAATTATAACCAATCTGAGATTCGTTTGTCAGGTGAGTATTCACAATCTTCAGGATTTCAAGTTTTAGCTTCACTCGAAAAATTACAACTTGCTGAATATTCACAGGGGATTGCTGGCAAAGTAAAATTGGCATTACAATCATCGGCTGATTCGTTTGCGAACATTCATGTAAATTCGAATATTAATATAGACGGATTTCGGTACCAAATCGATCGTTCCAGGTCACCTGCATCCCACTTAAATTTAGATATTAACACTCATTTAATTTTTGATAGGCCATTTGGGATCAAAGAAATTCAAATCCAAAACCTTATCTTAGACCAAAGGACACTCACTGGAAATAAAGCCATTGAACTTCAGTTGAAAGGGTATGTGAAACCAGGAGATACTCTGAACGCTCAAGTTTCACCTCTCGATTTAAAACTAAATACTCCTAACTTGTTGTTGGTATTGCCACTCGTGTTAAAGGAAAAAATTTCTCCTGTGCAAAATTTACTTGGCCAACAACCAAAAATAAAACTTAACGCAAGTTATGTGCAAAACCCAGGTTCAAAACATGTAAATGCCAACCTTTCTGCAGATTTGCCTGGTTTAGAAATGAAAGATCTGAAACTTACAACAGATCTCACTATCAATGGTACAAATTCAAATGAAATTCTAATCAAACAAATGAAAGTGAATGCATTTTCTGGAGTTTTAAAAACTTCTTTGAGTGGAAAATTGGTTAAACTAAACAAACCAAAACCACCGTTAGGTCCTTATTTTGGCAATTTAGATTTGAATGTTTCAGTGGTTTCTCCATCCAAACAATATTTGGCAAAAGGAATTTCGGTTCATGGTGATCTAGGGTTAAATTTAAAAATAAATGATTATGATATTAATGGAGAGTTATTTTCAAAATTACCTTCCTTGTCTTACAACAATCAAAAATGCCCAGGAGAATCTTGTAAGGCATACTTGATGGAAGAAATTAATGCAAAAATTCCGATCCAACATGATTTAGCCTTCAAACCAGATGAAAGTTTAATCATTGGAGATAAGTCGATCTTCATTAAAAATTACGGACGAATGAATACTCCAAATGTAACAATTGGTAGAGTGATTGGAACTCACCCAAATATCCCTAACTTACCTTTTGAATATGTGAAAAAACAAAAAGATTCACCTGGCTTTAGTGCATTTATCGAATACAAAGAGAATTTTGCAAATATTGAATCCTTAAAATCCTTTTCTATGGATGGCATCATCTTAGGTAAAAATTTAGTTTTTAATTTAGGAAATTTAGATCCTAAAAACATGGAGTTTAGAGGAAATTTACTCATTAGAGATATTGATTTAAAACAACTCATGGCACCTAAAGTGCGAGATAAAATTGATGATGGGAAATTAAAGGCAGACTTAAACATTAAGGTTAGGGATTTAAGTGAACCCATTGCTAATTTGGATTTGTTTTTTTCAATTTTCCAAATTGGTCGTGACTTTGGTAAAAGTGCTTTAAATGTAATTTCAGCTCAGAACTTCTTTATCGATCGTATTACAGACAGTTATCCCATTAGTAAAATCGACATATCTTTATCAAGAGGGCTTGTATATGCTGATGTGTATTTTGATCGTTCTCTCTTATCATTGATCATGAAACTAGAAGATGGCAAAATTTCTCAACAGAGAATGCCTCTTGCAAATTTTTTGAAACGAGCACAAAACGAGATCCAAACATACCAAGAGTGAGGTTTGTATGAAACGAATTCTATTATCATTTTTACTCATGGGTTGTAGCCTAAAAGTACCTCCAATTACAATCACCAATGCCCAAACAGCTGCCGAAAAACAGATGGTAGGTGAGGATAGAGAATTAGAAAAAGAAGGTTGGATGATCGGTTCGATTCAATCCTCTACAAATGGTCAGAACAATCAGGAAAAATTAGCAAAAGAAGATTCAGACCCAGAAATACGAGCACATCGAATTCGTTTGAATTACCTTTCTCCTGAAATCAAAAAATATAAAACCCATGGAATTCTGGGTGAAACACCACAAGGTTATGTAAAATTAAATCCACTTGCACCTTCTCTTCCAACATTTAGTAATTATGAACTACCAGCTAAAAAAAAGAGAGTAGAAGACGTGATTCTTTTTCTAAATGAATCACGTAAGTTCATTATGGAGAAAGAACTTTCAATTCAAAAGAAAAAAGGTAAAAAAGAAGACGAATTATCAAAAATTAAGCAGTCGTTAGCCGAAGAATATTATAAAACAGTCTCGATTGGTGAATATTACGAGACAGTTTCAGGAAGGTGGGAAAAATATCAATGAAGCAAATTCATAAGGTTTTCCCGTCATCCTTACTTTTACTCATATTAATCACAATCAATTGTGCTTTATTCCAAAGTAAAGTGAGGTATGCGAATGTTAATTTTGACTATTCTGCAATTTCAAAAAATTATTTTTCGCCAACACAATCGAAACCATTTCCTTTAACTGTTCAAAGGGGGAACAATTTATATAGTTCAACGACTAAAGATGGAAGGTATCTTTTTTACGCAACTGACCAAAAGGGAAATTTTGATGTTTGGTTTCGCGATTTACAAAGTTCAATCGTTGTTCCAATCACTGAAAATCCTTTTTCTGAATCTAAGCCTGCTATTTCTCCGGATGGAAAATACTTAGTTTTTGTTTCAGAGGAATTTGATTCCGAAGGTGATTTGATATTATTACAAATTGAACCTGATGAGTGGATCCAGGAATACTTAAAAGGTCATAGATTCATCAGTGATGAGTTTATCAATTTAACAAATTTACCAAATAAAAAAGGAGAATACCATAAAGGAATCATCGATACCGATCCTGTTTGGTCCCCTGATGGCAAAACTATTTACTTCGTTTCAGATCGATTCACTCCAGGGTTACCAAATTTATGTTCTATCCAGTTGGATAAACCAACTCAAATCAAACAAATCACTTCGATGGGAGTAACTTCACCTTATGTTTCTTCTGACGGACAATCGGTTCTAGTTATTTCCTATAACGAGAACAAATTTGGTGAGATTTACCAAATTCAATTAGCGGATGGAAACACAAAACGAATTACAAACGATCAATACCTAGACTTTTCTCCAACAATTGATAACCGATCAAAAAACTTATATTTCTCTTCCATCCGAAAAGATACAAATGGGAATGGGCGGTTAGATGAACGTGACCATAGTGTTCTTGTTAAGAAAAATTTATCTACAGGTGAAGAACGAATTTTGTCTTCCGGTGAAACATCAAATTTTGATGTTCGGTATTCAAATTTTAATGGTGGGTCTATATTGTTTTCGGCATCTTATTTTAATGCCATCAATATCTATTTTATACCTGAGAACGGATCCATTCCGAAACAACCCAATATAAAAGAACAATACCAGTATTCCAAAGTTCTTGCTCCTGGTCAAAGTATTGAATCTTACTTCTTGGCCTTAGACTCGGTTGAATTATTTTATTCTGAAGATCCATTATACCCAATATATGAAGCACAGGTTTCTTTGCTAAAATATGCAACATTGAAACGCATAGGAAAAAACGAAGAAGCTCTCCAATTGATTCGCGAATATAAAAGAAAAGTAGAATTAGATAAGAATATATTCGCAATCATCCTTATCAAATGGAATGAAGCGAAACAAACTCGTTCAGGTTTCAATTTACTAACTGAAATACGTCAATCTTCTGGTTCAAAATTTCCAACAGATGGTGAAGCAATGCTTTATCATCTTTACGCTGATTTTTTAGAAAATGAAAAACAAATAACAAACGCTAAAGAAATATTATTTAAAATTTATCAAAATTTTCCAAGTTACCATCAAATAGATGAAATCAAAAGAAGGTTAGGTGGCTACGATTTTAATCCAAACACATACCAACTATCTAATCTTTATGAGGAAATGATTGATACTTGGGAGAAAGAAAAGTCACTTTATTTGAGTGATCTAAATCATAGTTTTTCAAATGATAGAAAGAGAGACCTTCGATACCTCTTAGAGGATGTAATCTCCAAAATATCTGATAACAAAAATAGTGAACTTGTACTTTCTTATGTAAATTCTATTTTAGATTCGAAGGAAAGTGTGAAACAAAATGTCTTCAGACATACACTTTTGTATATTAAGGCAAAAGCACTTTCTGATTTAAGGCGTTATAACGAATCGAATCTTACACTTGACTCCATTATACCAATCCCACTTCAAATTGATTTAGAGCCACCTGGGAAACCATCTGTTTTTGAGACTAGAAGTTATATGGCAGAGTACAAAAACCCAATTTTGTTGCGCGCTAACTTGCTAAAATACTATAATCAGAAAGCTTCTGGTAATACTTCTGATGCACTTCGAAATTTAAAAATCTATTTAGAATTTTACGATCCACTACTCGGTGTTGAATTGGGTGCTGAAGACATTAAAAGTGCATTTTTTTATTTTGAAAATAAAGCTGTTGAATTTGAAAGAATTGGAGATTTACTGCAGTCTTCGTTTCATTATTTCTTTAACAACCAAAACATGTTTCTAGTCAAAACTAGGAATTTATATTTGGATTCTTTGTACAAAGAGTATGCAATTTATTACCAAAGGAAAATGGTAGATACCATTTTTAGTTACGGGAAAAAAATTCGCGAGGAAGAAGAGCGGGCATTACTCAATCAAATCAATATTTTGAGTAAGGATAAACTCAATGTCATTGGAAATTTGGCAAGTATCACTTCAATTGTCACCGATAGGGAACTTGTTCGAAACATCGTCAATATAAAAGATTTTGAAAAAATTGAAGTTCTATCTGGGAAAGCTCTCAATTGGACAGAGTTGTATTATAAACAAGCAGTTCCACGAGCACGGCCATATTTAGATTTAGCTACACTTTATGGTTATTCTTATTATCTAATTAATAAATATGTAACGTATGAATCGTATTATTATTCTACTGGCACGATGACTGACGTGCGAAAAGCAGAAATATTAGAAAATTTCAAACGTGCGGAATTAGAATTACGTTGGATCATTTATGCAGATCCTACTCATTATGATGCTTACCAATTGCTTGGTTGGTTATATCAATATGTAGATTTGATGAAATTGCAAAAGGATCCAAATTCAGGGAATGTTGATTTTGAAGTTTATGAAAGTTTATACAAGAAATATTTTCCTGATAAGAATTTAGAAGCTAATATTGAGTTATATAATCAAATATTAGTGTTCCTTGGGGATGATTATGCAAATAAAAAAGTGATATCGGATTTAAATCTAAATTTAGGGAATAATTACTTTTTATTAAACAATTATCCAAAGGCAAATGAGAGTTATCGTAAGGTGGAAGAGAGTTCTTCTGCATTGTCTTCCAAAAACCAATTTGATGGTTATAAACAAGAAGCAATCTATCGTTTTAATTATGGTAAATCCCTGATCTACCAGGGTCAGTATAAAAAGGCATCTGAACAATTTTCAAAATCTATTGATATTTATTTTAAAAATGAATATTATCAATATGTAAACCAGTATGCCCAAGAACCAAATTCAATCACACAAGCACAACTGAACGCAATACGATCCAAATTAGCATTACTATTTGCGTTACGTGGTTTGTCTGAATTGGAGTTTGGTCTCTTTGAAGATTCGATTGTCTCATTTCAAACAGCCATTGCTTATAACAAAGATGTAAAATTCATAAGCCCTATTAACCTAGCCAATTATCTCGCAATTGCCTTTCAGAAAAGTGGAAGATTTAGGGATTCTTATCAGATGTTACAATTGGCAGAATCGGAATATAAATCAACTAATGTATCCCTTTATGCTAGGTGGAAAAAATGGAGTCCTTGGAATCTATTTTTAGGGGATAACGTGCGAGTGATTGGAGACGGTCGTTTCCCCGGTGAATTTCCAAATGACTTCAAATACTTATTAACCCTTGGTGTTCGGATCGAAAACCATATTGAACAAGAAGAATATATTTCCGCTCTAAATGAAATCCAAATTAGGAATAAGTTAATTACCTCGAAAGGTTTGGATGGAACCATCATCGGGAAAAATATCTTAGCAAAATCAAGACAAGTCGAAGCACAAATATACCAAAGAAGTAATTTACCAATTGAAGCAAATGATCGTTACCGTGAGTTAGTTGATAAATTACTCGAATCTGCATCCAATAAGGATTTAGACCGTGTTTTTCATAATTATAGTCATTCTGCTTTTGTTGTGCAAGAAACAGATCACCTTTCTGAACAATATAAGAAAAATACTTTGAAATCCTATTTCGAAGACCTTAATTCTTGGAAAAACAGAGAGTTAAAAAATTGTAAACAGGCAAAAGAAACCTGTGAAATTAATTTCCGAATCATAAATCCAAATTTTGATTTATACTATGGACTTGGATTGTATTATTTAGCTCTTCAAAATGTGAGAGAAGGAAAAGAATATATCCCACAATTAGCAGAAGCGATTCCCTTATTAGAAAATCCAGGACTAGTTGATCCAAAATTAATTGGATTGGTGAGTGATCCCATTTCGAGACAAACAAGAGTACGAGTTTTATTAAACCTATATTCAGTTTATATGATGTTAGGTGACCAAATCATGGCTGAGAAAAAATGGAAAGAAACAGCTGAGTTGGCATTTGAATTTCGATTGGATGAAGAAAAGTTTTGGTCGAATGTGATGCGAACTAAGTGGCAAACTAAAATTTCGCAAAATCCCTCTTCCTCAGATCCATATTTAAAAGAAGCAGTAAAGTCTTACCAAACAAACTTGTCAGTCAGAATGTTCACTCCTAAAAATAGATTGGAAAATTTCATTGAAACATTTTCAGAGATTCATTTGAAGAATTCTGAAATAAGTCCAATGGTAAATCTTTGGGAAAATTACAGAAGTTTGGAAATTTTTAGAGATCTGATTTCTGCACAATTTGAGTTTGAGGATTCTAAACTCAATTTAAATTACCAAGATCTTTTGCGATGGTATAAAGGTTATAAAAAAGTAACCAATCAAATCGTTGAAAAAACAATCAAACGCGAAGATATTAAACCATTCATAAAACAAGAAAATGAAGAATCGACTAAATTAGGCTCAATCATTGGTAAACTAAAATCTGTGTCTCCCGAACGAACTGCCTTTTTTGAACCTAGACGACCTGTCAGCGAATCCTATTTCCCTGATTGGAATGGAATTTACCAATTTGGAGATAGTATCCATACTTTCTATTGGAAGGATGGGAAAATTGTTCATACAAAATGTAGTGAAAAACAAGAATTAGATTTGTGTTTACCCAATTTGAGTCCCACGTCTCCAAAAATCCAATTATTGGGTAAACAAAACAAAGGAGATAATCTTCAGAAACTAATTGAATTTAGTAAACATAAAGATCGGTATCCATCCGTTATATTTGATCGTAATCATATTCAATTATTCAGTGAACGAAATGAACGTCGATTTAAGTGGGTAACTGTTTATGGTGAGAAACAGGAACGTAAAAAGGACACCCATATACGTGTTGTGCCAAATGGCAATTTGGGGATTTTACTTTCTGATACAGATTATTTGGTATCGAAGGAAAATTTAGATCGTCAAACAAGTTTGTTTGGAGATGAACTTTCACAGGTTTTACCACTTAGAGAATTGTTCCAAGGAAGTGGTTCTGAGATATCGATTGTTGGTTTTAATCAGAGTAACTTTAAAACTGAATCACAATGGAATAAAATTGGACTCATTTATGAAATCTTAAGAACTAAAAGAATTCAGAATATAGTTTCATTTAGAGAAGATAAAAATCCAGATTTTACTCCTTCGAAACTCGAACAATACGTAAAAAAAGAGAATCAGGTTTTTATAGGCAATTGGAAACCATTTTCAATTTCATCTGAGAGTTTGATAGAAACAGCCAGATCATTCATCGATCTTGGATATCAAAATGAAAAATCAAAGGAATTGAATGAGGCATATGAGAATTATTATACCGCATCTACTTTGTTAGATGAAGGTAGCCCCTTGTTACCTTCTTTGGAATTGAGATTAGCAAGGTTACGAGCTGAAATATTTTCAAATATTCCTAAACGTTCAATATTTCGCCCTTTATGGAGAAAATACAAAGATTTACCATTCCAAAACCAAGTACGTTATGAGTATTTGGTTTCCTGTTTTTCTGCAAAGGAAAAGGAAGATTGTGGTTATAAATCATCAGATTTTATTGGCGAAGAAAGAGATACTTACTTAGGTGCTCTTGAATTTTATTCACAATTACGCTCAGGAAAACTAAAAGATTTTAATTCAAAAGATGAATTGCGAAGAAAAGTTGAAAAAGAAGAAGATCCATTTTTGCAAGCGTATCGATTGGGAAGTTTGTACATCCAAAATTATATGTTTGTGGAAGCTGATGATCAAACTAAAAAATTAGCTAAACTAGTTAAGACATCCAAAGAGAAAAATGTCCTAAAAAATCGGCTTTTGGAAATTTACTTTCATAAAGCATTTGTATTTGGTGATAAAGAAATTTATCTTACCAATCTAACTTCCACATCAGCATATAATTATGGATTCAAAAAAGATTGGAACCTGTTTGATGAAAAAATCCTATCTAGAGATTTTACAAAATTTGGATATTCTGATTCCATATATGATACCTATCGATTAAGGTTATATACAACTTGGAAAGAACAGTTACAAACAGGTTATTCGGAGATTTTATCTTTAACCCCTGAATATTTGACAAATGGACAATCTGTCTTAACAAAACTTTCTCATCTAAATCGAACTTTGTTTTTTCATATGATCTTACGTTCCATACCGTTCCAAAAGAACCAAGAAGTAAATTCATTGTTTGAATTACTTTTACAAATGGAACAAAACGAGGGGCGAACTTACAGATCTTTATTTTTTCAGTTGGAATTAGCAAAAGCTTTGTATTTACGTGGTGATTGGGAATTGGCAGAACAGTTGGTTACCAAAATCCAGAAAACTCATTCTGAAGTGGGGGAAGGTAACGTTTTTTGGGTTACAAAGTGGACAGATTTTTTATGGAAGAGGGATTATTTAAGAAACCAGTCCAAAAATGAAGTTAGGTCTGGGAATGTATTTAGTAAAGTCTATGAATCTGCTTTAACTAAAAAACCTGAAGAATATATATCCTTACTTAACGATTTTAATAAAAAAAATCGAAATGAATTCATAAGCCCCGAGTTAAAAACAGAATATGAATTTTTGTTTTATTTCCTGATGCAAAAATGTTTAGAGAAAAATAACTCTGAAAGTTTTTTTGACATTGCGATTGCAAGGGAAATCTTTCGTTATACTTCTGAAAGATTTTCAGACCAAGTCCTATACCTCAAGTATCTTCCCAACTTTGAATTGTATGCAGAACGATTAAAAAAGAAGATGGTGGCCAATCAAGAGTTTCATGGTATTTTTGACTTAGGTCGTAAAACGTATCTTTTAAGTTTTGCGCAAGGTAAGTCGTTGGGTAGGGAATTGTTCCCTGATAACAAATTACTTTATAGAGAATTGGTGAGATACTTCCGTTCCTCGGAATCAGGTAACCAAGAAGTGATTTTACGTGAATCGTTAGCTGACAAATATAGAACCAACTTACGATTCAATCAAAAAAATCGTCATTATCTATTTGCATCAGGAATCCATTCAGTGGTTCCATTTGTTATTCCTGACACAGAGTATTATTCAGTCTCTTCTGTATCCGATTTTTTAACTAACCCTAGTCTTAAGTTGAAAGACATTTCTCCAAAAAATCCTAAGGTAACTACATTCGGATTTCGTAATTCATTGGAAAACGAGATCAGTGCTGGTCTGGTGCAGTGGGAAACAAATGGTGTAAAAGAGATTGAATCTCCTTACAAAGTAGATTTTTCAGAATTGGGTTGGTGTTCTTTGAATTATTTGTGTTTGGATTCTCATCCTTTGATGGATACAAAATCCAAATCATCACAAACGACTATTGTGTATGCAAATCAGAAGATTGGACCTTCTTTACAATTTACCAATGATTTTAGTGGCATTGCCTATTATTTGGGACAACAGAATAAAGGATTGTTTGTCTTACATTCTGGAAATCAAAATGGAGTACATAATTTGTTTTTTATCCGTCAATTTTTGGCGAATGAAGAATTGGAAAAACCTTTACACATCCGATTGATTGATGGCAAAAATGCAGCAAAATCTTATTCGATAGATGATAGGTATTGGATTGGGTATCGCCTTTATACTTCTGCTATGATTGAAGACTAATGGGTTTGATTTAGAAAATCCTTCCGCAAGTCTGCAGGAAGATCAAAAAGTTTTTTTACTTCTTTGTGAAATAATTTTAAATCATAATTTGCCTTCGCATATAGATGATTAAAACTTACTTCACCAGAATGGTAACGAAGGGCACCCAAGAAGTCTTCATTGTTCCAATCTCTTGCTAAAAATTCTTTTGATTTTTCTTCTGGGATCAATTTGTCTTCAATCACTTTGTTTTTGAATTCAGAGATCAAAGATTGTTTTTGGAGAAGTTTTGTTTTCGAATTTTTGTTACTTTCATAAACTTCTTTAAGGCGATCTGCATACACTTTCAGTAATTGGATCGTCGTTTCTCTTTTTGTTTTTTCCTTTTTGAATTTTTCTAAGTGAGGACTTTTTTCTCCTTCTTTTTTTAGATAAAAACGTTCGGTTCCAATTTCTTCCACAAAACTTGCATAGGATTCATTTAAGGTTGTGTCACCTGGCAAATATGCGGTAGCATGTGCCATCTCATGAATGACAAGTCCCACCAAACGATGGTCAGGCCAATTTAGTTGTGGAGATAATACAGGGTCTGAAAACCAACCAAGTGTAGAGTATCCACCAATGGCCCGTATCCTTGTATCATACCCTTTGTTTTTGAGTTCGTTTTCTAACTCAATCGCCATCTCTTTATTGAAGAACCCTTTGTATGGAACTGTTCCTGCAATGGGAAACCACCATGTATAGGATTTGAGAGCCAATGATTCCGAAGCACTGACATTCCATCCGATTTCGTCACGTTCAAGTTTGGTGAAGTATTCAAAACCACCGTTTTCGTTTAGCGCCAGTTCCTCGATGGCAAACTTTCTAACTTCGCGGATTAAGTGTAATTTTTCCTTTGTTTTAGAATCGATGTTTGGTTTGTTTAAGACCGTTTCGATTTTTTCTCTGCTTAAAATGATTGCAGATTGTTCCTTTCCCAAGTGGTATAAATAGGGCAAACAACTAGTGAGAAAAAAAGGAAAGAACGAGATTGTCATGATCAATTTTTTCTTTTTGGTTCGACATGGGAATGGAATCGGCAAAAGTGGAAGGGGTTTTGGCATTCTATGGAAAGAAAAAATTCGATTCCACCAGTCGTCTACATTAACTTTGCCTTAGTCTTTGTACTTTTATTCGCTATTTTTTTCCCTGAGATACGTTCCGCTGTCACAAAACTCTTTTCTTCTCCCAAACCGATCTCTGCAAGCAAACAGAGCCAAGCCATCCAAATCCAATCGAGTTTTCGAAATGTGTATCGTGAAGCCCAACAATTTGTTGTCTCGATCCGAACCAAAAAAACAGAAATGATTTTCCATCCCTATGCTTTTGGAGAGAGTCGGGAAGATCGAATTTCATCCATTGGCAGTGGGTTCATTATTGATGAACGTGGGTTTGTTGTTACCAATTACCATGTCATCAAAAATGCTGAGATCATCGAAATCATCATGTCCGATGGAAGGATATTCCCTGCACGTTATGTCGGTAGTCATGAACGAGCCGACATAGCCCTTCTCAAAATCCCAAGTGAAGATAAATTCACTCCTGCCTTCCTCGGAAATTCAGATGAAATTGAAGTGGGAGATTGGGCCATTGCCGTTGGTTCCCCTTACGGATTGGAAAAAACTTTCACTGTTGGTGTTGTGTCTGCAAAATCTAGGGAGGACTTAGATGAAACAGGCCAAACCCATATCCAAACCGACACAGCAATCAATCCAGGTTCCAGTGGAGGGCCACTCCTCAATATTTATGGTGAGGTTGTGGGTATCAATCGAATGATTCGTTCCTCGAGTGGGGCCAGTGCTGGGATTGGATTTGCCATCCCTATCAATTATGCAAAAAGAGTGCTCCGCCAGATTGAACAAAACGTCGGCCAAAACATTCGTCCTGCAACCCTTGGTGTGATGGCAACGACCCCTCTGCCAGACCACAGAAAATCCCTAGGAATCCCAAATGATGCTGTTGGGGTTCTTGTGTATGACATAGAGCCGAATTCGGCAGCAGAAAAGGGTGGTTTACGCCGGTATGACTTCATTGAAGGCGCAAATGGACTCTCCGTACGCCATATCAACGATTTACGCGAACAAGTGGGACTTGTTGGTCTTGGGGGCGTCTTACGGTTGAAGATATTACGGGATACCCAAGAGATGGAATTATCGATCCCTTTGGTGGAAGCAGCCTACCAAAAGGGCAAATAATTTTATGAGAAGAAATATAGTCCATTCGGGTGCAGACGCCCTTATTTACGAAATTCGCCAGATTGTGGCACTTGCCAAACAAATCGAAGCCATGGGTGTTTCCATCACTTGGGAAAACATCGGGGACCCTATCCAAAAAGGGGAAAGTATTCCCAATTGGATGAAAGACATTGTCAGTGGACTTGTGAACCAAAATAAATCTTGGGCCTACACAGCCACACAAGGTGACGAAAACACTCGTAAATTTTTAGCAGAAAAAGTAAATGAAAGAGGTGGAGCACAAATCACCTCCGAGGACATTTTATTCTTTAATGGTTTAGGTGATGCTGTCGCAAAAATATTTGGATTTATGAGAAGGGAAGCTCGTATACTCGGACCCTCTCCCGCCTATTCCACGTTATCTTCTGCAGAAGCTGCTCACTCTGGTTATGAACATTTAACCTATGAATTAAACCCGAATAATGATTGGATGCCTGACTTAGAAGACATTGAGAACAAAGTAAAATACAATGATTCAATTGCAGGAATTTTACTCATCAATCCAGATAATCCAACAGGTGCCGTGTATCCAAAAGAGGTTATGCGGGAAATTGTAAAAATTTGTGAAAAATACGATATCATACTGATTTGCGACGAAACATACGCTCATGTAAATTATTCGGAATGGGGAAGTATACACTTATCAGAAGTCATTGGAGATAAGGTTTGTGGATTTGCACTTCGATCAATTTCTAAAGAATACCCATGGCCAGGTGCAAGATGTGGATGGTTAGAAGTATTCAATCGAAAAAATGATCCAACTTTTGAACGTTACATCAAATCATTATTAGATGCTAAAATGTTGGAAGTATGTTCCACAACATTGCCGCAACTTTCAATACCACTTGTATATTCTCATCCAGAGTTTTTAAATCATTTAAAGTTTAGAAATCAGAAGTTTAAAAAAAGAGCAGAAAAGGCAACACAGATGTTGTCTGGAATCCCTGGGGTCAAAGTCATCCAACCCAAAGGAGCATTTTACTTAACTGTTCTTTTTGAAGATGATGTTTTGAAATCTCATATGACTTTACCTATTAAAAACCAAAAGGTGAAAGATTTTGTTTCTCCACTTATGGAAAAAGCCGCCCTTGATCGTCGGTTTGTTTTACATCTGTTAGCTTCTGCAGGGATTTGTGTTGTCCCACTCAGTTCATTTTGTTGTAATCGAAATGGATTTAGAGTGACACTTCTGGAAGAAGATGACAATAAGTTTGAATGGATTTACCAAACATTAGCTGAGAATATCAAAGAATATCTAGCATCCTAAATGAATTCTCGCGGTAGATATAAAATTGGAATTTTTGATTCAGGTTTAGGTGGTCTTTCAGTTTTACGTACTTTGTGGAAAGAAACTTCTAATATCGATTATATTTATTTTGGAGATTTGGTCCATTCACCATATGGTCAAAAATCGAAACAGAAGGTAATCGAACTTTCAAAAAATGCATTTGAATATTTGATCGAAAAAGATTGTGAAGCAGTATTGTTTGCTTGTAATACAGCAACATCTGCTGCAGCAGATTTTTTACGAAAACAACATTCTATCCCGATTTTTGGAATGGAGCCTGCCATCAAACCTGCGTTAGTTGAAAATCCAGGCGTAAAAATTGCAGTTTTTGCTACTGAACTTACATTAAAAGAAGAAAAGTTTAAGAATTTGGTTACAGGACTTACGAAAGGATCTGAAATATTGCCAGTTCCTTGTGAAGGTTTGGCGAAGCTGATTGACTCAGACCGATGGGAAGACGCTTGGGATTTTTTAGATGCTAAAATTAAAATGATACTCCCTGAAACTGATATCATTGTCTTAGGTTGTACACATTATGTTTTTTTGAGAGAAAGGATTCATTATCATTATCCCAATTTAAAAGTTTATGATGGTAATCTGGGAACATCTTTACATATGAAAAAAATGTTACAATTACCAGATGGCTCAAAAGAGAATAGAAACCAACTTGATATTCTATTAAATACTTCTGAATCCGATTATGTTCATTTAGCAGGAAGAATTGCAAAAACAATCACTCCAAATCATACTTTGTCATTAATTAATACAACAATAGGAAAACTCCATGTCTGACCAAAATAAAGTAACTTATAAAGATGCCGGAGTAGATACCGAAAAAGGACAAGAGTTCGTAAAACGAATCAAATCCAATGTTGCAACAACTCATAATAAAAATGTGTTAGGTGGTCTTGGGGGTTTTGCGGCTTGTTATGATGTTAGTTTTTTAAAATCATACCAAGAGCCAATTTTATTATCTGGAACAGATGGAGTTGGAACCAAATTACAACTAGCTAGATTGTTAGGAATTCATGACACAGTTGGAATTGATTTGGTTGCGATGTGCGTAAACGATATTTTGGTCAACGGTGGAAAACCTCTGTTTTTCCAGGATTATATCGCATGCGGAAAATTACATTTACCAACAATGGAAGGTATTGTCTCTGGAATTGTCAAGGGTTGTAAGTTGGCAGAATGTGCGTTAGTTGGTGGCGAAACTGCGGAACACCCGGGAGTAATGCCTGATGAAGAATATGACTTAGCGGGTTTTGTTGTTGGTGTTGTGGAAAAGAATAAAATGATCGATGGTAAATCGATCCAACCAGGTGATACAATCATAGGACTAGCCTCTTCTGGACCACATAGTAATGGATTTTCTCTTCTTCGTCGTTTATTATTAAAAGATGGTAAATTACCTTCTTCCGACAGCGAATTAAATTTTATTAAAGATCATGTGTTTGTTCCTACAAATATTTATGTAAAATCGATACTCTCCTTAATTCAAAAAGTCTCCATAAAGGGAATGGTTCATATTACAGGCGGAGGTTTTTACGAAAACATCCCTCGGGTATTGCCAACTGGGATTGGTGCAGAAATTAATTCATTACCTGAATCTTATGTTTTTTCAAAATTAAAAAAAGACCATTCATTGGATTTGAACGATATGTATGGTACTTTTAATATGGGAATAGGTTATATACTCGTTGTTGAAAATGGTTTGGTTGATACGGCCATGAATGAGTTGCATCAGTTAGGAGAAAAAGCATTCATCATTGGCAAAACGAATGATACAGGCAAAATCTCGATTACGACTTAAAAGGAAAGATAACTCTAAAGAGAGTTTTTCCAGGTTCTGATTCAAAACTAATATTTGCATTGTGTCGGTTCACAATTTCTTTCACTAAGTAGAGTCCAAGTCCTAAACCATCACCTGATGTTTTTGTTGAATAAAATGGCATAAAAATTTTGGATTGGTGTTCGGCTGGGATTCCTATCCCTGAATCTTCAATTTCAACTATGACAGCATCGACCTTTTTAAAACTTCTGATAAAGATTGTGCCTTTGGAAGAGACGGCTTGGATGGCGTTCCAAATCATCTGACTCCATAATTGGACTAAATCTCCTTGGATACATCGAATTTTACCTTCAAAATCTAAATTTAAGATTAAGTTTATATCTCGTAAGAAATATTCCTTATATAAGGAAATAGCGGAGTGAATCGTATCCTTGAGTGAAAAATCGATTAACTCCAAATTCGATTGAAGGCCTGCAAAGTTTTTTAATGTAAATGTAATTTTAGATAATCTTTTGATCGAGTAAAGTATATGTTCTGATGATTGTTTCATCAGTAAAAACTTTCTCAATTGATTAAAATCACTTTGATTCCTAACTGCTGATTGGATCTTTTTTAAGATAGGAGGAGATAAATTTCGAATTCCTGAATCTACAAACAATTCTGCTAATTCTTCCGCATATAAAATGGAATTTTCTTTTAACAATTCTGTTAGTGATTTGCGAGCTTGTCGATTTGTGAGTCCAGTTAAGATTTTTAGTCCTGAATCATTTGTATCGATAATCAAGTCTAATATGTCAATGAGTGATTGATTTTTTAAATCATGAGATTCTTCTTCCCATTCTGCAATTAAAGTTTCGACTGAAGATTTGATCATACCAATCGGATTATTGATTTCATGTGATAGTCCAGAAACAAGTTGTCCTAAAGAAGCCAACTTTTCATTCTGGATTAATTTTTCTTGCGCCTCTCTTAAAGCAAACAAAGCGGAATTGAGTTCTGTATTACTTGTTTGTAATTCCTTTGTTCTCTCTTTTACTTTTTCTTCTAGAGATTTATTGAGTTCTTTTAATTCTAGTTCCGCTGTTCGTTTCGAAGTTTGATCAATTCCAATCCAAATGATTTTTGAAGGTTCATTTTTGGAATCACGTATGATACCAAGTCGCCATTCTAAATATAAAATTTGTCTGTTTGTGGTAATGTATCGAAGGATTAAACTTTCTGCTATGTTTTGGATTTCACTTATATCTGCTAATACTTCTTTTAAATACTCTCTGTCCTCTTCAGCAAGAATGATATCCTGGATGTAATTCCCGAGCACTTCGTTTTTATTCAACTCTAATACTCTTAATGCTGCTGGATTGATGTTTTCTAATAAACCATCTGCATTTGTTAATAGGATTAGATTGGCTGCGTTATCAAATACAGTTGAATTTAGATTCTTTTCTTGTAGTAAGGAAATTTCTGTTTTTTTTGAGTTTGTGATATCGAGGGCAACAACATCGATCCGTTTTTTAATTCCTAAGATATCATTGGAAATGTTTACATAGTGTTCTGTCCATATGATGGATCCATTTGCATGGATCATTCTAAGTATAATAGGTGAAACACCTGAGAATAGATCTTCGATTTTGTGTTGGTCTTCTGGAATGACTATATCTCGGAAAAAATCAGAATTCTCGTAAAAATAATTGATTCCATAACCTGTGATTTCTTCCATTTTGGAACTGATATATGATGTTCTTGGTTCAGGTAAAAATTCAATATTATAGATGATTGCTGGAAGTTTGTTGTACATAATAAGTAAACGTACATTCACATCTTTGATTGCTTTTTGGAGAGTTTCTAATTCGAATAATGATAAGTTTAGTTTTTTTGTTTGCACTTGGAAACTGAAAAGAATACATGCTACGCCAAACAGAAACATCAACAAGGTATTAATTGTATAACCTAAAGGTTTATACCAATCGATTGTAAATAGATATGGAAAAAATAATCGTTGGAGTGATAATAAAATACAAACTGCAAAGAAATACAATCGAATGTTTTTTGGGTATTCATCTAATCTAAGTATGATGCTTCCAAACAACAAAAGTGCTAATCCATTAAAGATCGCAGATGGTAATGCGAACCAAAAAAAACTAAAGTTACTTATCAGTAGGGATACAAAAATAATATAAGTTATAATAAAGGAAAGGTATACCCAATGTTTGGAAATTGTTTTGGAAATAATAGGGAGAACAGATAAAACTAATAAAAAGGAACTAAGTAGAGTTAAGGATTCTGAAAATAAGAAAAAAAGTTTGTTTTGTGTACTTCCGTATAGAAATAAGGAATAATTGCGAATGACCAAAATAGCTAAAAAGAATGATGTATATGAAAGTTTGATTTCTGATTTAGAATTTTTTGATAAGAAATAGATAATAATGGAAATGACTGAATTGACAACTACCGATAATGCAGTAACGGCAAAAATAACATCAATCTCAAAGGGAATCATTTACTTCCACTAACTCATTTACTTTTTTGATTAATTCTTCATTCTTGAATGGTTTTACAATCCAAGCATCTACTCCTTCCAGTAGAGCCTTCGATATGATTTCCGGTTTGTTTTCTACAGATAGGATTAGGATTTTAAATTTAAATTGAGCCATTATTTTTTTTGATTTTTGAATCAACTCAATCCCACTGATCCCTGGCATATTAAAATCAAAAATTCCTAATCCAATTTTTGGATTTGTTTTTAAAGTTTCTAGGGCAATTTCTCCTGACTCACAGATAATAATATTGTGACCTTGGCTACTTAATGCAAGGCGAACAATTTTTAATACTGCAGGAGAATCATCAACAACCAAAATATTACTCATTTTAAGCCAGTTGTGATATAAGCTTTGTTAGTGATTCATTTGCAAATGGTTTTACAAGCCATCCCACTGCACCAGCCGCTTTGCCTTTGTTTTTCATTTCTTCGCTGGATTCAGTAGTCAACATTACTATTTTCATGGATTTTCCATTATCTGTTTTTAATGCTTTTTCGGTAAGTTCGATCCCTGTCATTCCTGGCATGTTTACATCAAAAATCCCTATATCAAACTTTGAGTTTTGAATTTTCTCCAGAGCTTCCATTCCATTGGATGCTGATTCTACCTCATGACCATCAGTGGTGAGTACTAAATTTAAAATTTTTAATACCGCTGGTGCATCATCTACAGTTAATATTCTCGCCATTTTAATTCTCCTTTTTGATTAATGGAAATCGAATTGTTAAACATACATCTACTTTGTTATCATTTTTTAAATTATCTTCTATGTTATAGATTTGCACATTGGCTTGGTGTTGGTCTAGAATCTTTTTAACTAATGTTAAACCTAATCCAAATCGGAATTGTTCAAACTTAGCATAACTATCATCGACAACTGAAGAAATTCGAAAAAACGGTTCAAATATAATGGATTCAAATTTTTCAGGAATGCCCACTGTTCCATCTTCATTCTGATATGCGGGATTTATGACTTTCACTTCCAAAAAATTTTCCTTTTGAAAGAAGATTACATAAATCTCATCAGCATCTTTTGAATATTTGATTGCATTTAGTAAAACTTCTCGGAGTGCATAAGATATTTTGGCCGGATCAAAACGAATTTCATGATGGTTTACCGAATTGGGAATCTGGCTTACATTTATTTTCTGTGATTTGATTTTTAATGCTTCTTCCAATGTTTGAATTTCTGAGTGAATAATTGGCAATAGTTTTAATGGAGATTCCATTAACTGGATTAATTCATTATCGTCAATGACAGTCTGAGATATAGACATACTATCAAACATACTCTTTGCAGCATCGTAGTTCTCTGATAATAAATCTAAGATTGGTTTTTGAATGGTATAGTGATTGTTTTTCTCATCCCACTTACTTTTAGAAAGTAAGATACTTACTACACTCATTAAGGTGCCAATCCCACTTCCTTGGAATAGATTAATATTCATTTGGTGGATGATGTCAGCAGATATATTTTGGTTTTCTTTATGGGTAAGTGATTTTTTCCAATCGAAAATTTCAATCACTCTTCGGTATAAATGATTTTCCGCTTCGTGTATAAATTGTGTTTTTAGTTTTGTGTTTAGGTATTGGAAGGAACGATCCATGGTAAACTTTACATGATCGGTCTCTAGTGGCGTTTGCAAAAAATCATAAGCACTATGCCTTTTGAGTAAAGAAGCAGTTTGTGCCCAGTTTTCAGAATTGGTGATAAGAAGGATCAATGTATTGGGAAATGAATTTGTGATACTCTCGAGAATTTCTTGGGAATGACTCTCTTTTAATGAATCAATTGGGATAATCAAAAAATGAAATTTCTCTTTTTTTAATGAATTTAAAACATCATCCAATTTTTCCAATCGTTCATAAGTATAATGAAGATCATCTAAAATCGTTATTAGTTGGCTTGAAATTGAGGATTCTAAAATTAAACTATGAGGAATCATCTGGCACCTATCTCTTTTACTTTATCCAGAATTTTTTCTAGAGGGAGTTGGTACATCACTGCACCTAATTCGTAGGCAACCTTAGGCATACCATAAACAACACAGGTTTCTTTGTTTTGCCCAAGTGTCATGCATCCATTATTTTTTAACTTGAGTAAACCTTTAGCACCATCACTTCCCATCCCTGTCAGTATAATACCAATTGAGTCTTTCGCTAAACCATGTTGTACTGCGGATTCGAAAAGAACATCGACAGATGGTCTATGACCATTTACTTTATCGGATTGAAGAATTTTTGTGTATAAGTCTCCATTCCATTTTTGAACTTCTAAATGATAATTTCCGGGAGCTATGTATATGGTTCCTTTTTCCAAAATTTGTTTGTCTTTTGCTTCTACAACTTTTGATTTTAATTCTGTATTGAGTCGGCTTGCAAATAGTGCAGTAAAATTTTCTGGCATATGTTGGGCAATGAGAATAGGAGGGTAGGTGTGATCCACTTCGTCTAGTAACTTTCGTAAGGCAGTTGTTCCTCCTGTGCTTGATCCGATTAATATTAACTTTGTTCTGAAGTTTGTTGTTTTTTTTGTTACGGTAGGTGACGCAGAAATGACTCTTTTCGATTGTTCAAAAAGAGAGACATTATAATTTAATGCTGCATTCAGTTTTTCTAATAAATCTTCTTTGGCTTCTATTAAACTTTCTTCTGTACCTGACGGTTTCGTAACATAATCAAATGCACCTGCATCGAGTGCTTCTAATGTGATGGAAGTGCCCTCGGTAGTGGATGAACTAAACATGATGACTGGCATGGGATGTTGAGGGAGTAATTTTTTTAAGAATTCGATTCCATCCATCTCAGGCATATGTACATCAAGTGTCATTACATCTGGTTGTTTTTCAATAATCAGATCTCTAGCTTCAAAAGGATTGGAAGCTTCTCCTACCACTTCCCAATTTTCATCCGATTCTATCCAACGTTTGATCATACTTCTGACAGAACGTTGGTCATCTACAATAATTGCTCTGTGTTTTTTCATGCCGATTGGATTGCCATGTGTTGGTTGATTAATTTTCTGACATCTAAAATCAAACCAGCATGCCCATTACCAAGGATGGTGCAACCTGCTAAACCATTGATGTTTTTAAATAAAGGTGATATTGGTTTGATAACGATGGATTGGTTCCCTAAAATTTCATCAAATACGATTCCCATCTGTTTTTCATGAGATTCAGTTACGATCATATACTTTTCGTTAATCGAATGTTGATCATTAAGTTCTGATTCTTTCCCAAATAATAAGTCGATATCAACAATAGAAATTTGATTCTCTCGATATAAGATACTATGGTTATTACGATACAATTCGTGGATCGGTTCCTCTTTGATGTACAAAGTTTCTTTTACATCGATGGAGGGGAGTATAAAGTAAGTTTCTGATTTTCTAACAACAAGCCCTTCGATGATGGCAAGAGTTAAAGGCACTCTGATTAAAAACACGGTTCCTTGTCCGAAATTGGAATTTACGTCTACAAATCCTTTGAGTGTGCTGACATTCTTACGAACTACATCAAGGCCAACACCTCTACCTGATAAATCAGTTACTTCTTTTGCTGTTGAAAATCCAGGGTGGAATAAAAAATCCCAAACCTCTTCGTCTTTTAAATTCTCAGCTTCCAAGTGATTGATTAGGCCCAAGGAAATTGCTTTTCGGATAATTTTTTCCCTCTGTAGGCCTTTCCCGTCATCCTTCACCTCAATCCAAACTTCTTTTCCTGATTGAACGGCCGTTAAATGAATTATGCCTTTAGGTGGTTTACCTGCTTCTTTTCTTTCCTCTGGAGTTTCTAAACCATGATCGATTGCATTCCGAATGATATGAACAAGTGGGTCGTACATTTCTTCGATAATTGATTTATCGATTTCTGTATCTTCTCCTGAAATGATGAGTTCTACTTGTTTACCAGTTTTTTTCGCTGTATCTCGTACCAATCGTTCCATACGTGAAAATACACCAGAGATAGGAACCATACGTAGACTGAGTGTGATCTCTTGTAAACTTCTAATTAATTTTTTTAATTGAATGGCAGACTTATGAAAATTTTCTAATTTTAATTTTTTTAAATCAGGGTGTTCAGTGACCATTGGCTCATTGATTACAATTTCACCTACGATGTCTAAGAGTGAGTCAAGTTTATCGGTATCAATTCGTATGTCTTTTTTTTGGTTGGATTTTTTTTCTTCAGGTTTCGATTTTGAAATGTTAGTTGGTGTTTTTTCAGGTTTTGATTCCAATTGGATTTGATTTGGAGTAAACAATCCAAATTCAGCATTTGTTTCTGATTGTATTGGTTCAAACAAACCATATTCTTCATTTTTGGTATTGATTGTATCATCTTGAAATAAACCAAATTCTTCTGGGGCCTGTTGTTTTACTTCCTTCGTAAAAATCCCAAATTCTTCCTTTGGTGTTAGATTGCCCTTAGTGTCTTGAAAGATTCCGTATTCTTCTTTGTTTGGATCAGTTTCATTGATTGGACTTATATCGATTCCCGAATTTTTTAATTCTAATAATTTATCATGAGACCTTTGTAAAAACTGATTTTGTTCTTCTGAGTACAAATCTCCGCCAGTAGGTGAATCCTCTTCATGGATCACAAGTTCGTTTAATAGATCTAAGGCGGTAAGTAAAATTTCTAACGTTTCATCGTCTTGTGATTCAGGTTTATTTCGTAAATAATCAAGTAGGTTTTCCGCTGCATGAGCGATTTTAACAATCCCAGACAATCCAAAAAAACCAGAACTGCCTTTGATGGTATGAAAATGCCGAAACAATGTATCTAAAATTTCTCGCTCAACCAAACTGCCATCTAAGGTCGTTTTTTCAAAGTTTAATAAACCGGATTCGATATTCTCTAAACTTTCTTTGGCTTCGACTAGGTATTCTAAAACATCTTCTCTTTCCATCTTTCAATTTCCAGGAATGTCTTGGATCATATAACTTTCTTCTTGGGTGAGTAGTCTTTGGAGGTTGATTAAGATTTTAACTGATTCTCCAACACGACCAGTTCCATAAATAAAACGAGATGATTTGGATTCTCCAATTTTTGGAGCTAAATCAACATTCTCTGGAGGTATTTTAACTACATCATTTACTTTGTCTACGATCAGTCCCAAAGGATGACCATCCAACTCAACGAGTAAAACACAAGTTCGTTCGTGGTAAGGTTGGAATTCCATATCAAATCGTAATCTAACATCCATTACAGGAATGATTTTTCCTCTGATATTGATCACACCTTTTAGAAAAGGAGCGGTACCCGGTATCGTTGTGATGGCTGGGAGGGCCAAAATTTCCGTTAAATATCGAACTTCGAATGCATAAAAACGATTGTCCAAGCTAAAACAAAGATACAAATCTCGCATTGTATCTTCATCTTCCATTGTCTCCCATGATTTGGATGTAGTGTTCATGGTAGTATCCTATAAAATAATTCTAGGCCTTTCGATACGAGTTAAAGCAGTCGATTTGGATCCGTCCTCTTTTAATTTAAATCCCATAATTACGTTTCGCATAATCTCCACTTGTCTTTTCAGTGTTTCACTGGAAGCTGCAACTTCTTCAGCTGAGGCGGCAGTAGTTGAAGTAACAGTTGTTACTTGGTCAATCCCTTGTGTGATTTGTAAAACAGCTGATTTTTGTTCGTTGATGGAGAGTGCTAAGTCTTTAGTTAGATTGCTGACATTATCTGCACTTTCTGAAATTTTTCCAAGCACTTCAGCAGTTTTTTCCGTTGCTTCATTTCCAAGTTTTACTTTTTTTAGCGAAGCTTCGATGAGGAGGGTTGTTTCGTCTGCAGCATTGGCACTTTTTTGAGCGAGGTTTCTCACTTCTTCTGCAACAACAGCAAATCCTTTTCCATGTTGGCCAGCACGTGCAGCTTCCACTGCTGCATTTAAAGCAAGTATGTTTGTTTGGAATGCAATGTCATTGATCACTTTATTGATCTTTGATATTTGTTCAAATGAATTGCTGATTTCGCCCATCGCTGAAACAAGGTCTTTCATCCGATTGTTCCCTTCTATCGCTTGTTTTGCTGTGGATTCTGAATATTCTGTCATTTGTTCTGCATTATCAGCATTGGATAAAAAACTATTACTGATTTCTGTTAGAGTTGCAGAGATTTCTTCCACGGCACTTGCTTGTTCACTTGCGGCTTCTGAAAGGGAAGTACTTGCATCTGCTAATTGTTGTGCCCCTAAATCAACTTCTTGCGATGTGAAATAAAGTTTCTCTACAACCTCAGATAAATTGATTAACATTCTTTTTAAACTCAAGCCCAATTGGTCCCGTTCCGATTTTAAGGTTACATCGGAACTTAAATCAGAATTTGCAATTCGTTCCAAGTGTTCTGCTCTTTCCTTAATGAAGTCGACTAATTCCATAAAGGCTTGTGAAAGTTGTTGGATTTCATTTCCTTCTAAGTGTTTTGATTGGATCGTTTCTTTGTTTGATTCTAGATTTACATTTAAATCGCCAATTGAGATTAATTGGGCAATCGATACTATTTTTTTCATGGGCCTTGCAATTGCATCGGAAAAGAGAAAAGCGATTAAAAATACCAATACAAAGGAAACAATGACCACTACTGTTACAATCACCAAAGATTGTTGGAAATGTGCTTCTGATTTTTGGTATTCTTCCTTTGCGACCATTAGTTGCACTCGGATCAAATCATCTAAATGGTGGGTGAGAGGTTCAAAAATTGGATACATATCAACAGAAACAAATTTTTCTATTTCTGCTTCATTCCTAGTTTCCAAAAGGATGCGCAATCGTTTGACCCCAGCTTTTAGTGGTGGGAACTCTTTTTCCATTTCATCGATGATTGCTTTTTCTTCCGGGACAAGATAAGTTCCTAAATAAACTTTCCATACTTCATCCGCTTTCGCTTCTGATTCTCGGATGGATTCGAGAGCTTCCTCCACTGACATCTTTTTGGCACGAACTTTATTCGCAGCATCCACAATCCCAATGAGATAAGCATCCGAGACTTCTTTGATTTGGCTTATGGGCACAACTCTGTCTTCAAAAACTGTATGTAAGGATGCTAAAATTTGATTGGCTGAATAAAAACTAGCGGAAGCAACCACGATCATTAAAAGAATCGTGATCATAAATGCCAGTAGGAGTTTTGCGCGAATTTTTAAATTTTGAATCCATTTCATATTTGGTCCCCAAGAGGTGGGGCAAAGTATGAGGCTAAATCCTTAGGTAGTCAAGCCTTTCCTAATATTCTTGATTAAAATTATAAAACCCAAATCGCTTAGAATGATTTTGAATAACCAAAGCTAACATAAAATAAATGGATCGGTATTTTCTGCAAGGTATAGGATTCTCGTAAGGCAGTTTTGATGATTGTATCATTTAGAGAATTCCCTGTAGAAATTTGGTCAATCGCATTTAGGATTGCGGTGTTGTACGCACC
>Ga0208243_1000307_pt1 | contig 33356 bp, 30 predicted proteins | sample Subbio2Aug_QV12A_FD_184826 | JGI IMG/M metagenome (GOLD analysis project Ga0208243, IMG submission 184826) | Serpentinite rock and fluid subsurface biosphere microbial communities from McLaughlin Reserve, California, USA - CR12Aug_QV12A (SPAdes) | ecosystem: Environmental > Terrestrial > Deep... | reverse complement strand
GGTGGTGCCGGCGCGCGCGGAAGCCCTGCCCTACATCGTGCTCGAAGCGCTGGCGGCCGGACGGCCGATGATCGCCAGCGCGGTCGGCGGCATCCCGGAGATCTTCGCCGATGCGCCGATGGCGCTCGTCGCACCGCAGGCCGAAGCCATTGCCGCAAAGATGGTGCAGGCGGCCGGAGATCCGGCAGCCTGGGCCGCCGCCATGCCGCGCCCGGACGACATCGCCGCCCGCTTCTCCGTTGCGCGCATGGCGCAGGAGATCGAGGCCGTCTACCGCAGCGTCTTGCCCTGAGACCGTGCGGAGACGAGCGTCGGCGGCTGCGCCGGTCGCCGGATCTGTCCAATGCCGCATCCGGTCGCAAGGGAATGTTAGCCCATCCGCGCTATCGTTGGAGCCTCAACAGGCTCAGCGACATGAACCAGATCGATCCGTCATCGCGCTTCACGCCGGATGCCGTTCGACGCTTCGACGATCCCCACGCGCAGCGCGGCGGGGCGACGGAGCTCGGACCGTTCGCAAAGCGGGTAGCCGCCCAGTACCGCACGGACACGATGTCGCCGGTGATGGTGAGCGGCAAGCTGCGCATCCTGGAATTCCTGCTGCTCGCGCTCTGCGGCGCCGCCGCGCACTACATGCACTACGACCGGATCGGCATGGACTGGAGCTACGTCTGGACGAGCTTCGGAGGCGCGCTGCTCGCGGTCGTGCTGCTGGAGATCGCCGACGCCTACCAGATGGCGGCGCTGCGTCGTCCATTCGCGCATGCCCGCAGGATCGTCCTCGTCTGGTCGGGCGTCTTCGCCCTGATGGCGCTTGGCGCCTTCCTCATGAAGACCTCGCACGACTTCTCCCGCCTTTGGTTCGGCACCTGGTACCTCGCCGGTCTCGGCACGCTCTTCGCCCTGCGTCTGGTCATGTCCCGCCTGATCCGCCGCTGGGCGCGCAACGGCACGATGGAACGCCGCGCGGTGATCGTGGGCGGCGGCAGCGGAGCGGAGACGCTGATCCGCTCGCTCGAGCAGCAGCCGGACAACGACATCCGCATCTGCGGCATCTTCGACGACCGCAGCGACACCCGCTCGCCCCCCATCGTCGCCGGCTACCCCAAGCTCGGCAACGTCTCGGAACTGATCGAGTTCGCCCGCATCGCGCGCATCGACATGCTGATCGTCTCGCTGCCGCTCACCGCCGAATCGCGCGTGCTCTCGCTGCTCAAGAAACTCTGGGTCCTGCCGGTCGACATCCGCCTGTCGGCGCATTCGAGCGAGTTGCGCTTCCGTCCCCGCGCCTACTCCTTCGTCGGGTCGGTGCCGCTGCTCGACATCTTCGACAAGCCGATCAACGACTGGGACTCCGTCGCCAAGCGCGCATTCGACATCGTCTTCTCGCTGCTCGGCATCCTGGTCTTCTCGCCGGTCATGATCGCGACGGCGATCGCCATCAAGCTCGATTCGAAGGGACCCGTCCTGTTCAAGCAGAAGCGGCACGGCTTCAACAACGACGTCATCGAGGTGTTCAAGTTCCGCTCGATGTATGCCGACCAGTCGGACCCGACCGCCAGGCGCGCCGTCACCAAGGGCGATCCGCGGGTCACGCGCGTCGGCCGCTTCATCCGCAAGACCTCGATCGACGAACTGCCGCAGTTCTTCAACGCGCTCTTCGGCAGCCTGTCGCTCGTCGGGCCGCGGCCGCACGCCATCGCCGCGCAGTCGCACAACCTGCTCTACACCGAGGTGGTCGACGGCTACTTCGCCCGCCACAAGGTCAAGCCGGGCGTCACCGGCTGGGCGCAGATCAACGGCTGGCGCGGCGAGATGGACACCGACGAAAAGATCCGCAAGCGCACCGAGTTCGACCTGCACTACATCGAGAACTGGTCGCTCTGGTTCGACCTCAAGATCCTGTTCCTGACGCCGATCCGGCTGCTCAACACGGAAAACGCCTATTGAGCACGAGCGTCGCCCTCGCGAACCGCGCGGTCTCGCGCGCGGACGTCAACGCCTGGCTGAGCGGCCTGCTGCCGACCGGGGCGGTGACGCTCGGCGTCTTCCTGTCGGGCTTCGTCATCCGCGAACCCGCTCCCTACGAACTCTACATGGTGGCGCTGATCGCGGTCTGGGCCCTGTTCGGGCTGCGCATCTCGCGCGCGGTCACCCCGCTCGCCGTGCTGCTGGTCGTCTTCAACATCGGCGGCATGATCGCGGCGACACAGATGGCGGTGCTGGGCGACGCGCCGCTCTACATCGCGGTCTCGCTGTTCCTCGCCTTCACGGCGATCTTCTATGCCGCCGTGCTCGACGGCCGGCCGCAGCTCTTCCGCCTGATCTTCCACGCCTGGGTGGCGGCGGCGCTCTTCACCTCCGTCCTCGGCATCCTCGGCTATTTCCATGCCTTCCCCGGCGCGGAGATGTTCACGAAGTTCGAACGCGCCGCCGGCGCCTTCCAGGACCCGAACGTCTTCGGCCCGTTCATCACGCTGCCCGGCATCTACCTGCTCTACCGGATGCTCACCGGACCCGTGGCGCGGATGCCCCTGCTCGCCCTGCCGCTCGGCATCATCGCGTTCGGCGTGTTCCTGTCCTTCTCGCGCGGCGCCTGGGGCCTGTTCGCCTTCTCGGCGCTGATGCTTTCCCTGCTCCTCTTCATCCGCAGCCGCAGCCGGACGTTCCGGCTGCGGCTCCTCCTGATGGGTGGCGCCGCCTTCGGCCTGCTGGCGGTCGGCCTGCTGGTCGCCCTTCAGATCCCCGCCATCGCCGACATCTTCTCCACCCGCGCCCAGCTCGTCCAGGAGTATGACGGCGCGCGCCTCGGGCGCTTCGCCCGCCACGCCATCGGCTTCGTGCTCGCCATGGAGAAGCCGCTCGGCATCGGCCCGCTGGTCTTCGGCAAGCTCTATGGCGAGGACACGCACAACATCTGGCTGAAGGCGCTGATGGACTATGGCTGGCTGGGCTTCGCCTGCTGGCTGACCATGGTGGTCTGGACGCTCGCCGCCGGCCTGCGCATCCTGTTCCGCGACCGGCCGTGGCAGCCCTACCTCCTGTGCGCCTGGGTTGTCTTCCTCGGCCACGTCCTGCTCGGAACCGTAATCGACACCGATCACTGGCGGCACTTCTATCTCCTGCTCGGGCTCGTCTGGGGCGGGATCGCGCTGGAGCAGCGTCACCAGTGGTCGGTGATCCGCCAATACCGACCCGCAACATCCGCAACGATGCCGGCGCGCTGACGCTTCTCCCGGCATCGATGTGATTGCGGCCCTTGCGCCGACGGTCCCGCAAGGGCACTCCTGTCGCGGCAAGGGAGACCGACATGGATCTGGGACTGAAAGACAAGGTGGCGATCGTCACCGGCGGCTCGCGCGGCATCGGCTTCGCCTGCGCACAGGCGCTTCTGGCCGAAGGCGCGCGCGTCGGCATCGTCGCGCGCAGCGAGGCCAGCCTTGCGGCGGCGAAGACGCGGCTGCCGGGCATCGCCACCGCCGTCGCGGATCTCGTCGACGCCGAAGCGGCACTGCGCGCCATCGACGCACTGGAAGGGGAACTCGGAGCCGCCGACATTCTCGTCAACAGCGCCGGTGCGGCGCGCCGGACGCCGCCCGACGAGCTGTCGCCCGCCGCCTACCGGGCCGCCATGGACGCCAAGTTCTTCAGCTACGTCAACGCGATCGATCCCCTGATCAAGCGGATGGCCGCACGCGGTGCGGGCGTGGTCGTCAACGTCGTCGGCAATGGCGGCAAGGTGGCGTCGCCGACGCACATCCCGGGCGGCGCCGCCAACGCCGCGCTGATGCTGATGACGGCAGGCCTTGCCAACGCCTATGCGGGGCGCGGCGTGCGGGTGGTCGCGGTCAATCCCGGCATCACCGAGACGGAGCGCATGACCCAGGGGCTGGAAGCGGATGCTCGTCTCGCCGGAACGACCGTCGAGGAGGCCCGCGCGCGCGGTCTGGCGCGCATCCCGCTCGGGCGCTTCGCTGCGCCCGGGGAGATTGCCGACATGGTCGTCTTCCTTGCTTCCGCACGCGCCAGCTACGTCACCGGCGTCTCCATCGGCATGGACGGAGCCGCGAGCCCGATCGTCGTGTGAACGGGCACGGACCGCCTCTCGGGGGTCCCGGGTTTTCGACCGTCGGACGCCAGTTTACCCCTTGCGCGGCGGCGCATCAGACGATAGGGCTTCCGGCGGTCCGGGGCCGAGCGCTCCGCGGCCGAAAAGGCGCATAGCGAGGGACTTCTTTCCTTCGGGCAGTAGCGCAGCCCGGTAGCGCACTTGACTGGGGGTCAAGGGGTCGTCGGTTCGAATCCGGCCTGCCCGACGGAAAGAAGTCCCGCCTTCTCCTGCAGCTCGTCCGCAGCCGATGTCCGCCCAGGCCTGGCGGCACACGCGGCCGCGTGGCGACGAGAGGCCGCCGCCTCCACGGCGCCAGGAACAATCCGCCGCGCGGCGATGTTGGAACGTGCAATCCCAGGAAGGAACCGCGCGATGTCCAACGACCTGTCGAGAAAAGAAGAGCAGCGCGGCACCCGCAGGATCATGATGTGGGTCGCCGGGCTGCTCCTTGCAGCCTGCATCGTCGCCGCCGCCGTCTTCGTGCTGGCCCCGTATCTCCAGAACGCCTGAGGCCGGCTCGCCGGCTCCGCTAGTCCGAGTCGCGCTGCGGAATCGGCTTGGCGCTCTCGGGCGTGTCCAGTCCGCCGGTCCCGGCCGGCTCGCCGGTCGGGACGCTCATCGGCGACGTCTCCGGGGACGGAACGGTGAAGTAGAGCACCAGGACGATCGCGGCGAGTATCAGGACGCCGGCAAGGGCGACGAACTCTGTCCGGCGCGAAGGCTGGGGATTCCTGCTCGGCATGTCTGGTCGATCCTCTCTTGCCATGGCCATCGGTGCCGCCGTCAGGGCCGGAGCCGGGCGCCGGCCTTAGCCTCCCGGCTCGTCATGGCCGCGACCGCGATTTCCATGAGCCCGACCAGCAGGTGCGGCCACCAGATCACGTCCGAAAAGCCGAACAGCCAGGGCGACACGGCGAGGAGCGCGCCGGTGGCCATGTCCACCCCCAGATGCGCCTTGAGCGGGATGACCTTCGCCGCGCTCAGTTCGTAGCGCGTCAGCAGGCTCATCGCGATGATCGCCGCGCCGATCAGCTGGGGCAGCCACTGCTCGATGCCGCCGGTCGCGAACCCGAACAGGTAAGGCGCGACGAGCAGCAGCAGGCCGGTGATGTAGTCGATGGCGCCATGGGTCTTGGTGTCGATCATCGGATGTGTCCTTTCCGTCGCGCGCCTGCAGGGCCGTCTGCGCATCGCCTGATGCTCCGGATGCCGCGCGATGCGTTGCCTGTCGTCGACCGCCGCACGGCGGCCCCGACTGCCGAACCGCGACGGCGGCGGATCGTTCCCCCCGGCCGGTTCCCGTCCACCGGACGTTCCGCGCCGGCGCCTGCGGCCGCTTGACGGCCCGGTGAAAATCGCGGACGTAACGCATCCATCAGACGCCCTGCCCTCCCTCGGCAACCGCACGAGGCGCTCGCAAGGCCGCAGACGGCGCCGCCGCGGACCCGGCGGGCGCGAGGGAGCCTCCAATGCAGACGGTCTTCATCCTGAACGGACCCAACCTCAACCTGCTCGGAAAGCGGCAGCCCGAGATCTACGGTCGCGAGACGCTCGCCGACGTCGAGGCTGCATGCCGTGCGCTCGCGGACGCGTCAGGGCTGGGCCTGCGCTTCATGCAGTCCAACGCGGAGCACCAGATCATCGACTGGATCCACGAGGCGCGCGAGGCGGCGGCCGGCATCATCATCAACCCGGGCGCGTTCACGCACACGTCGATCGCCATCCTCGACGCGCTGAACGCCTTCGAGGGGCCCGTGCTCGAGGTCCACATCTCCAACGTGCACAAGCGCGAGAGCTTCCGCCACCATTCCTACGTGTCGCTGCGGGCAGATGGCGTCATCGCCGGCTTCGGGGTGGAGGGCTATGCCCTCGCCACGCGGCGGATGGCGACGCTGCTGGGGCGCGGCTGAGCGTCCAGCCGGGGGAGAAAGCGCGCCGTCGCGACACGCGCGACGGCGCGACCGCCGCAGTCGGGTGTTGGGCCAAGTGTGCGGAGGCTGCTGAGAAACCCGGGTCGCGCCGTCCTGTTCCGCCGGCTCGTACGAAACCCGGCCGCTTCCGAACAGGCGGCGGAACCGGGGCGGCATCCCGTTCGTTCCCACACGGCATCCAGTCGAGATTGCCGCGGGGTATCGATTTGCCAAGCCTATGGGTCCAGAAGACTAGGACGCGTGCCGCCGACGCCGGCGGGTCGCGGATCCTCGTGATGGATCCGCCACCGCCGGGAAGCCCGCCGCCGCCGGCGGTGGACACGCAGCGCTTCGACCCCCAGCCGCTGATCGCGTCGCTGGAGCGGCGAGACGCGCTGTCGGATGCCGAGCGGCAGGCGTTGCGCGACCTGCCATGGCGCCTCAGGCGGTATGGAGACGGCGAGGAGATGATCGCGGAGGCGGCGCGGCCCGGGGAAAGCTGCCTTCTGGTCGACGGACTGGCTGCGCGCAGCCGTCATCTCGCCAACGGCAACCGTCAGCTGACCGCCCTGCACGTTCCCGGGGATTTCGTCGACCTGCACGGCTTCTTCCTCAAGATCATGGACCATGCCGTCATCGCGCTGATGCCGGCCACCGTCGCCTTCGTGCCGCATCGCGACATCCAGCGGCTGGCCGAGGAGATGCCGCATCTCGGCCGCATGCTGTTCATGATGGTCGCCATCGACGCCGCGATCCAGCGCAACTGGATCGCCTGCATGGGGCGGATGGAGCCGATCCGCCATCTCGCCTACCTGGTCTGCGAAGTCTACAAGCGGCTCGAGGTGGTGGGGCGGGTCGAGAACGCGTCGTTCGAGTTCCCGCTGACACAGGCGGAGATCGCCGACCTCGTCGGCCTCTCCATCGTCCACACCAACCGGACGCTGCAGGATCTGCGGGCGACCGGGCTCGCGACCTGGAAGGGCAACCGCATCGTGATTCGCGACTGGGACGGTCTTGCCCGGCTGGCCGACTTCGACCCGACCTACCTGAACCTGTTCCACCACCCCCGTTGAAGGTCGCGGACTGGCGAGGAGCCTTTCCTGGCCAAGTCTAACCGGGGCTTCTGCGACAGAATTATTCAAATCCGTCCGAGCTGCCTCGGAAATGTGCTGCGGCCTGTCGCCCAAACGACACAGTGAGCCGAAGGCCGGCAGCAGATCGGCGCGGGCAATCTCCAATGCGTTGACACCGCTTCTTGTTTGACCCAACGTCAGCGATGGGAATTGCCGGCGGCCGGAGGATCTTGTGCGACTGAGGATGCGAGCTCTCTTCGCGGCGGGCGCCGTCCTGTGCGCAACCGCCGCTTCCGCGCAGACGGATCCCAAGGTCGCGCCGAAGACGGTCGCGCCGCCGCAGGTCACAGCCGACGTCGCCACGCTCCAGGCGCAGCGCACCGCCCTGTTCCAGCGCATGCTCGAAAAACCGGACGATCTCGACGCGGCGTTCAAATACGCGGCGCTGTCGGCGCAGGTCGGCGATCTCGAGGCGGCGATCGCCACGCTCGAGCGCATGCTGATCTTCGCGCCCGGCCTGCCGAGGCTGCAGCTGGAACTCGGCGTGCTGTACTACCGGCTCGGTGCCTTCGAGACGGCGCGGACCTACTTCAAGTCGGCCATTTCCGGACCGCAGGTGCCGGATGAGGTCCGCCTCAAGGTCGAGGAGTATCTCTCCGGCATCGCCACGGCCGAGATGGACACCCGCTTCTCGGGCCAGGTCCGCCTCGGCGTCCGCTACCAGACCAACGCCAACCGGGCGCCCGGCCTCGGCACCGTGCTGACCAGCAGCGGCCTGACGATCGACCCGGGTTCGGTCGGTGCGGCCGACGGCAACGTCTACGGCGCCGGGCTGTTCCACTTCAGCCACGACCTGCCCACCCAGGGCGATTCGCTGGAGGCCGACCTCGTGACCTATGCCTCCAAGCAGTTCGAGCGCGAAGAGCTCGACACGGCACTGGCGGAGGTGACCTTCGGGCCGGCGCTGGACATGGGCCGCTTCGGCATCGACAACGCGGTCCTCGGCATCTACGGCATCGCGTCCGGCGTGTTCGTCAACGACCACTTCTATTCGGCGGCCGGCGGTGCGGGAACCCGCTTCGTCATTCGCCCCTCGGCCCGCGCATCCCTGCTCACCGCCTTCGAGTATCGGTACCGCGACTACCTGGAGACCAGCGCCGCGCCGACGGCGGACAACCGCGACGGCAGCGAGTACCGGCTCTACACGAACAACAGCTACATCGTCACGCCGCGTTTCATGCTGACCGGTGGCGCCTATGTCCAGCTGACGGAGGCAGAACTCGGCTACCTCGCCTATGTGGAGGCCGGCATTTCGGGTGGCTTCAGCTATGCGTTCGCATCCCCGATCGGAGGCGAGTTCGGGCCTTGGACACTGTCGCCGACTGCAGGCTTCGTCTACCGGGAGTATGACGAGGCCGATCCCGTCATCGATCCGACCGCATCCGAAGTCGACCACGAGGCCTATGTCGGGGCGAGCCTGCTGGTGCCGGTGACCAAGAGCTGGTCCCTGCTCGCCGACACGGAGTACCGGGACGTCAGTTCCAACTACGCGATCCGGGACTACGACAATCTTTCCGTCTCGCTCAGCGTCGTGAAAAGGTTCTGATCATGGCCGCGCCCTTCTCCCGTTCCGTCCTTCTGCGCAGCCTCGCGGCCGGCGTGGCCGTGGCCGCTCTCGTGTCGGCGCAGGCTCCCGCCTTCGCCAAGGTGGGCGTGGCCGCCGCGGTCAACACCGATGCCAAGGGCCGCCCGCCCGGGGCCGCCCCGCGCGTCATCTCGCTCGGCCAGACCGTCATCTTCAACGAGGAGATCACCACCGACGGGCGCGGGCTCGTGCAGATCCTTCTGCTCGACGGCACCACCTTCACGGTCGGGCCGAACAGCCAGCTGACCATCGACGAGTTCGTCTACAACCCCGCCACCGGCGACGCCAAGGTCGTCGCCTCCGTCGCCAAGGGCGCCTTCCGCTTCATCGGCGGGCAGACCAGCCGCCGCCCGGACGGCGCTACCATCAACACGCCGGTCGGCACGATCGGCATCCGCGGCGCCATGGTCGAGGGTCGGGTGGAATCCTCCGACAAGGCCCTGTTCTCGATGATCTTCGGCGACGAGGTCCAGTTCAGCGGCCGCGACGGAAGGCGCTCGCGCATCTACGAGCCGGGCTACACGCTGGTCGTCCAGGGCGGACGCGGCGGCGGCCTCGACACCAACGTGCGACGCCGCACGGAAGGCGATGCCACGACGTTCCAGTCCGACCTGACCGGAAACGACGGGCAGACCGGCGGGTCGGACGAGCAGCCCGACGACGGGACCGTCGAGAACAGCCCGCTCCCGCAGAACAATTCGAACCTGCCCAACAACGCGCCGCTGCCCACCCCGCGCTCGGTCGCCGTCAAGGCGACGGACGTGGAGGAGGTCGAGACCAATGTCGGCGACATCGATACGCGCGGCGACGTGGTGCTCCCCCCGACGACGTCCGGCACGGTCTATTACGGCGGCCCCGGCGCCGTCTCCGGTTTCAGCTTCAGGAGCCTGAGCGCGCCCCAGATCTTCACCCAGGAAGACCTGACCCTGACGAGGACGGGCGGACGCCTTGTCTCGGACGAGAGCGGGATCGACCTCCCGGACTACACCGGAACGCAGGGCGATACCGGCCTGCAGACCTTCTCGGTCGGCGACGGATTCTTCGGTGACAATCCCCTCACCGGCTATGCCTATGCCGGGCGCGGCGATTTCGCCGCCTATCTGCTCGAGTACGGGACGGAGACGGCCTATCCGTTCTACATGATCCACGGCACGGGGACGGAACTCACGGAAGCACCCGAGAACGTCTCTCTCGGTGACATCCGCCAGTACACCCTGACCTCGGACCCGAGCACCGGCGGCGTGCCCTTCTTCGCCCCGGAATCCTACGGTCCGGTCACCAATGCGAGTTCGACCAGCTTCTACATCGTCGAGCCGGCCAACTCGACCACCGGCGAGTTCGAGACCTTCATGAGCTGGATCTCGATCGAAGGCGACGGGTTGAACCAGAAGAGCGCCGCCTTCGTCACCGCCTCGGCAGCCAGCGAGGACGAAGGGGGCACCGACCTCCTCGACGGCACCCGCCGCGGCAGCTACCGCTCGTCGTCGGATGCCGGCGCCGTCAACATGCGCGGCTACATGACCACGCTTGCCGGCCCGGACGGATCGCATTTCTTCGGCGACAATGCCGATCACTTCGTCATCGGATCCTCGCTCGACCCGAACGATTCCTTCGTCGATTCGTCCGTCGATCCCTATGTCGACGACGGCACCTTCGTCACCCAGCATGTCGCCGCGCTGGTCGAGGAAACGCCGCAGGAGGAAGTCTCGCGCACGACGCGCACTGTCTCCGGCTTCATGGCCGGCGCCATGGAAACCAGCTTCGATCCGAACTACCCCGTCGCGCTGGTCGGCGATGCGGGGCCGAATTTCTTCATGCAGCTGAACGCCGAGAACAATTCGGTTGCGGCCGTCGGTGTCGTCACCGACGTCATGGACAACGACTTCGAGGTGGACAAGTACCTGCTCACCTTCGGCGCGGCGCCCGAGGGCGTCGACGGCGTTCCGCTCGGCGGCTTCAGCCCGCTGGTCACCACCGGCGAGGGCGCCACGGGCGGCAACACCTTCGTCGACGACGACGTCTACGGCGCGGTCCAGAACAATTCGCCCCTGAACACCCGCATCCTGACGGACGGGGACGAATACTACGAGATCGAAGGCGAGGAAGTCGCGCACACCGACACGACCAATGCGGGCAGCTACCTGGTGTCCGGCCGTGCCGTGCCGATCGAAGGCTACTCTCACTGCGCGGACTGCGACTTCATCGACTGGGGCTGGTGGGGCACGCGCGTCGTCGTGGAGCCGGAGGAGAGCGAGTCCCTGCCGGGCGGCCGCCGCGACTACGTCCACATGGGCACGTGGGTGGCCGGCGACATCACGGCTGCGGTGGACATGCCGATCAACGTGCGCGCGACCTACGAAGGCACGATGCTGGGTACGGTCGCCTCGTACCAGGGCGAAGCCGGTGCTGCGCAGTACATCGCCTCCGGCACGTTCGGCATGAGCTACAATTTCAACGACCGCGCGGGCGAGTTCTGGATCGACGATTTCGCGGGCGTGTCGCTCGACGGGGTCGCCTACGGGATCGACGAAACCGACCAGGCGCTCTTCTATGCCACCAATGGGGAAAGCGCGACGTACTTCTACGTCAGCGGCGCCTTCGTCAACGATGGCGAGGAGATCGCGGCCGGCGTGATCGGCGACTTCACGATCAACAACGAGGATTTCTACGCCGTCGGCACGATCGCCGGCAAGCAGACGGAGCGCGTCGAGATCGTGACGGCGCGCGTGCTGACGGCGCCGGACATCTTCGTCCCGCTCGGGTCCGAGGATTCCTTCGACAATGCGGGCGAGCGCGGGCTCGTCGGCTCGACGGAAGCGTCCGACCGCAACATCGTCTTCGACAAGGTCGCAGGTCTCCTCACGAACGAGGACACGCTCACCTCGCTTCCGGACCTGACCGGAACCGTGGGCGACGAGGGGCTGGCGACCACGATCATCGGCGGGACGATTGCCGACGGCCAGGCCGTCTCGGGCGTCGCCTATGCCGGCGCCGGGGATTTCGCGGCCTATTTCCTGGGCTTCGACGGCGATCCGCGCGATCCCTATCAGGTGATCGTCGGCACGCCGACCTCCAGCGAGGTGATCTCGAGCCTCAACACGGGCACCAACGTGCGCGAATACACGCTGACGCAGGACCCGATCGAGGGCATCGACGCACCCTTCTTCGTCGACGACCTCTTCGGCACCGTCAACAGCCAGTACCTGAGTTCCTCGAACCTCTTCATCGTCGAATCGGACACGGCTGCGAATTACGGAACGGGCGAGACCAATCTCGACGCGAAGCTGTTCCAGTCCTGGATCTACATCGAAGGGGAAGGCGAGAACCAGAAGAGCGCGGCCTTCGTCATCGCAAGTCCGGTCGGCATCGACGATGGCGACGCCACGCTGGCCGGCATCCGGCGCGGCTCGTTCCGCTACGACGCCGCAGAGGGACCGGCCAACATGCGCGGCTCGGTGGTCGCCACGGAGGGCCCTTCCGGCAATGCCTTCTTCGGCGCCAATGCCGATCATTTCGTCCTCGGCGCCAGCATCACGCCGCCGGACGGGTTCGCCGATACGACGCTCAACAATGCCGGTTACACCGGCAACCAGCAGGACGGCTATCTGGCCGACGGCTTCCCCTTCGCGACCCACCACGTGGCGTCGCTCACCGACACGACCCCGCAGGCCGAACTCAGCCGCACGACGCGCACCCATCAGGGCTTCATGGCGGGCCTGTTCGAATCGAGCGACGGCGGCGCCGACAATCCATACATCGGCATGAGCGGCATCAATCCGACCTTCACGCTGTCGACCGATGCGGTGAACAACACCGTCTCCGCGTCCGCAGTCCTTTACGACACCATTCAGGTGCCGGGCGAGTACTGGCCGAGCACCAACGACGTCGTCGACTACTACCAGCTCAGCTTCGGCGGTGTCGGGAGCGCATTCATCGACGACGACCGCTTCGGCGCGGTCAATGACGGCAACAACGAGAACACGCGGCTCGTCACCGAGGACGAACAGGACCTTCCCAACAAGGCGGGCGACAATCCGGGCAGCTACATCGTCTCCGGCCGCGCGAATCCCATCGACGGCTATGCCCATTGCAGCGACTGTTCTTTCCTCGACTGGGGCTGGTGGGGCACGCGCGTCAGGACCGAGGTCGATACGGGCGAAGGGACCGAGACGCGAACGGACTACGCCCACATGGGGACCTGGGTGGCGGGTGACATCACCCATCCCGACGACCTGCCGACGGACATCGTCGCCACCTATGCCGGTACGGCGCTCGGCAACGTCACGCGTCAGACCCAGGAAGGGACGTCGACCTACATCGCGTCTGGCACGATGAGCATGACGTTCGACTTCAACGACCGGACCGGAACCGTGAACCTGAACTCGTTCGACGGCTTGAACCTGTCCGCCGGGGTGAGCGATTCGTCGACCAGCGACCAGGCATTGTTCTCGGGCTACCTGAGCGGCTCCGGGATGAATGGCGGCGTGAACGGCGCCTTCGTGAACAATGGTAACATCAAGGCCGGCGGGGTCATCGGCAATTTCGGGTTCCAGGGCGTGAGCGGAAGCGACAACGTCATGGCCACCGGAACGATCGCCGGCAGTGCACAGAGCGGGATCGGGAACTGACGCCGGCCATGAACCGTCACGGCATGCGGGCGCGCGATCAACTCCGCGAGGTAGCGTCGGAACCCTGACGTGACCAACCTCGCCAGGACCCTCGGCGCCACCCTGCGGCGCTACCGCCGGACGTCCATCTGGATGGCGGGCGCGCTGTCGGCGGCGTTCGTCATCCTCGCCGCCTTCTCGCCGTTCAGCCCGGTCGAGCGGCTGAACGCCATGGTCTTCGACGGCTATCAGGCGGTGAAGCCCCGGCAGCCGGCCGGCAGCCCGGTCACCGTCATCGACATCGACGACGCCAGCATCGGCGAGCTCGGGCAGTGGCCCTGGCCGCGCACGGTGCTCGCCCGCATCATCACCACCATGACCGACATGGGGGCGGCCTCGATCGGGCTCGACATGCTGCTCGCCGAACCCGACCGCACCTCGCCGGTGCTGGCGCTGCAGGACCTGCGCCGGCAGGGCTTCCAGGTGATCGAGCCGCCGCAGGGCGCGGTGCTCGACAACGACGCCTATCTGGCCGACGTGCTCGCCCGCTCACCGGTGATCGCGGGGCTCGCGCTCGCCGAGACGACGCGCACACCGCCGCCCGATCCCAAGGCCGGCTTCGGCTTCGGCGGCATCAGCCCGCTCGAGTACCTGCCTGGCTACGAGGGCAGCGTGCGCAACCTGCCGGTCCTCGACGCGGCCGCGGCCGGCGTCGGCCTGATCAACTTCCCTCCCGCCCGCGACGGCGTCGTGCGGCAGATCCCGCTGATCGCCCGTTATGGCGAGAAGCTCTATCCGGCCCTGTCGATGGAATCGCTGCGCATCGCGCAGGGCGCCTCCAGCTTCGTGATCCGCAGCACCGGCGCCCATGGCGAGCACGATACGGGCCTGCCGGGCATGGTGGCGGTGAAGAACGGCCACTACGAGGTGCCGACGAGCCCCGATGCGACCATGTGGGTCTATTTCTCCGGGCAGAAGGTGGCGAACGTCGTGCCGGCGGCCGAGCTGGCGCGCGACGCGCTCGACCCGGCGCTGGCGGACGTGATTTCTGGGCATATCGTGCTGATCGGCACGTCGGCCATCGGCCTGCGCGACCTCGTCTCCACCCCCCTCGCCTCGGGCGTGCCCGGCGTGCTGGTCCATGCGGAGATCATCGACCAGATCCTCGGCGGTACCTTCCTCAGCCGGCCGGACTGGGCCGTGGGCGCCGAGGTGGCTCTGGCCATCGTGCTGACGGTCCTGGTGCTGGCCTTCCTGCCGGCGCTGCCGGCGCTCGCCAATGCGCTGGTGGCGGCGGCCGCCATCGCCATCGCGGTGGTCACCGGCTGGCTCGCCTTCGCCTGGTACAACATGCTGCTCTCGCCGATCCTGCCGGCGCAGAGCAGCCTGCTCGCCTACGGCATCGCGTCGGGCGTGCGCCTGCTCGTCAGCGAAAGCGAGCGCCGCTACATCCGCTCGGCCTTCAGCCACTATCTCGCGCCGTCCATGGTCGAGAAGCTGATGGACAATCCGCAGAGCCTGGTGCTCGGCGGCGAGAACAAGGAGCTGACGCTGCTGTTTGCCGACATCCGCGGCTTCACCAGCCTGTCGGAAGGGCTCGGCGCGCACGAGCTCACCGAGTTCCTCAACAACTACCTCACCCCGATGACCGACGTGCTGATGGAGCGCGGCGCGACCATCGACAAATACATGGGCGACGGCATCATGGCGTTCTGGAACGCCCCGCTCGACGTCCCCGACCACCGGCGCAAGGCCTGCGGCAGCGTGCTCGCCATGCAGGCGGCGCTGGTGGAGTTCAACAGGACGCACGGGACCGCCATCTCCGTCGGCGTCGGCCTCAACACCGGCATCTGCTGCGTCGGCAATCTCGGCTCGCGCCAGCGCTTCGACTATTCGGCGATCGGCGACCCGGTGAACGTCGCCTCGCGGGTCGAGGGCATGACCAAGCAGTACGGCCTGTCGAACCTGATCTCCGGCAGCACCGCCGAGGGCATGGACGACCTCGCCCTCCTGGAGGTCGACCGGGTCAAGCTCGTCGGCCGAGCCGAACCCACGCCGGTCTTCACGCTGCTCGGCGACCGCGACGTGAAGGAATCGGAGGCCTTCCGGACGCTGAAGGCGCGCCACGACCGCTTCCTCGCGCACTACCGCGCGCTCGATTTCGATGCGGCGGAAACGGCCCTCGACGATCTCGACGCCAGCGCACCGGCCGCGCTGGCGAAGCTCTACGTCATCATGCGCGGGCGGCTCGCCTACCTGAAGACAGATCCGCCGCCCGCCGGCTGGGACGGCACCTTCACCGCGCGTGAAAAATAGGGTCCGCGACCTCGTCCGGGCTCTCGATGAGGGGAACCTCGCGATACCCCCTGCGTTGGCAACCATGTGATCCGCAGGCTACGATCGGCCGGGATCGAACGGGTCGTGGAGGGCTTCGTGGAAGAGCAGGCCATCATCGTCGAATACGAGATCGAGGCAGGGCGCATCGACACCTTCCGCGCGCTGATCATGGATCACGCGCGCCGGACGCTTCAGGAGGAGCAGGGCTGCCTTCGCTTCGAGGTTCTGGAACCGGTCGACCGCGACGGCCGGCCGATCCCCGATCGCCTGATGGTCAGCGAGATCTACGCCAGCCCCCTCGCCGTCGCCCAGCATGGCCAGAATCCGCGGCTCGAACGGGTGCGGGCTGCCATGGTGCCGCTGGTGAAGTCGCGCCGCCTCGTGATGGCGCGCGTCCTCGACCACCGAGCCGCCGAGGAAGGGATCCGTCCCGAGAACCTGTCCGCCGCCAACGACGACTGACCGCGACCGCGCGCGTTCCCCGCCTCGACCGGCAGGCCGGTCCTATCGGACCTGGTCGAGCAGCCGCTTGCACTCGAGGAGGTCGAACAGGGCCTCCTGGAGCAGGGCGCGGTTGTCCCGGGTGAGCTTCCCGCCGTCCGCAGGCACGGCGCCGTCGTCTTCGGCCTTGCCCAGTCCGAAGAAACGCCGGTTGGGCCGCACCTTCGGCTCGCCGAGCAGAACCTCGTCCTCCTGTCCCCGGGCCGGCGGAGCGACGGGCGGCGGCGAGGCCTGCTGCTTGCGCTGGGCGATGACGTCCGCGGCCGCCATGTCGCCGGCGCCGATCGCCGCCACGAACTGGTTTCCGTTGTCGCGGAGGAGCTTCTGCACGCCCTTGATCGTGTAGCCCTGGTCGTAGAGCATGCTCTTGATGCCCTTGATCAGGTCCACGTCCTGGGGGCGGTAGTAGCGTCGCCCGCCGCCGCGCTTCAGCGGCTTGATCTGCGAGAAGCGGGTCTCCCAGAACCGCAGCACGTGCTGCGGCAGGTCAAGGTCCTCGGCCACCTCGCTGATGGTGCGGAACGCGTCCGGGCTCTTGTCCATGTCCTGGGCTCTCTCTGCGAATCGTCGCCGCCCATTTCATCCGGTTGCGTCCAACCGTTCAAGGGCGCAACCGTCCGGTCGCACCGAGGACGCGGCTGGCGCCGGCGAGGACCGCTCAGGCCTTGGCTTTGGCCTTTGCCTTGCGGTGCGCGTCGAGGATGCGGTTCTTCAGGACGTTGGATGCCTTGAACGTCATCACCTTGCGCGGAAGGATGGGTACCTCCTGGCCCGTCTTCGGGTTGCGGCCGATGCGCTCGTTCTTCTCGCGCACGTGGAACGTGGCGAAGGACGACAGCTTCACCGTCTCGCCGGACACGATCGCGGTGCAGATTTCGTCCAGGACCATTTCGACGAGTTGCGCCGATTCCGTGCGTGATAAGCCGACTTTCCGGTAGACGGACTCGGCAAGGTCGGCGCGCGTCAGAGTCTTTCCCCCCATCGGTCCGTCCATTCTCATCAAAAAGTTGTAGTTATTCTAGGGGCATAGGTTAGGAAATTGAAACCGGGAGGTCAAGGCGACCCTGGTCTAGTACGTTAACTGTTTCTACCACCTTATCAGGACCGCTCCCCAGGTGAATCCGCCGCCCATGGCCTCCAGGAGGACCAGGTCTCCGCGCTTGATCCGCCCGTCCGCGACCGCCACCGAAAGCGCCAGCGGCACCGACGCTGCCGACGTGTTGCCGTGCAGGTTCACCGTCACCACCACCTTCTCCTCGGCGATGCCGAGCTTCTTGGCGGAGGCATCGATGATGCGCTTGTTGGCCTGGTGGGGCACGAACCAGTCGAGATCGTCGGCGGTGATCCCGCCGGCCTCGAAGGTCGCCTCGATCACGTCGGTGATCATGCCGACCGCGTGCTTGAAGACCTCGCGGCCTTCCATGCGAAGGTGGCCCACCGTCTGCGTGGTCGAGACGCCGCCGTCGACATAGAGCTTCTGCTTGTGCGTGCCGTCGGAGCGCAGGCTCGCGGCGAGGACGCCGCGGTCGGCCAGGCTGCCCGTGCCCTCCGCCGCTTCCATCACGATCGCGCCGGCGCCGTCGCCGAACAGGACGCAGGTGGAGCGGTCGGACCAGTCGAGGAGGCGCGAGAAGGTCTCCGAGCCGATCACGAGCACGCGCCTGGCGAGGCCGCCGCGGATGTAGAGGTCCGCCGTCGTCACGGCGTAGACGAAGCCGCTGCACACCGCCTGGAGATCGAAGGCGAAGCCGTGGCGCATGCCCAGGCGCTCCTGGATCTCCACCGCTGTCGCGGGAAAGGTGTGGTTGGGCGTCGAGGTCGCGAGCACGATCAGGTCGATGTCCTGCGCGGTGAGCCCGGCTGCGTCCAGGGCTGCACGCGCGGCCGCCTCGCCCAGCGAAGCCGTCGTCTCGTCGTCGGAGGCGATGTGGCGCTGCGTGATGCCCGTCCGCTGCACGATCCAGGCGTCGGAGGTTTCCACCATGCCCTCGAAATCGGCGTTGCGCATGATGCGCCGTGGCAGGGCGGAGCCGACGCCGCGGACTACAGAACGAATCATTTCCTGCCCCTATAAGTCGGTCGGCTCGCCATCGGGTCGCTGACCGACCCGCCCCGTGGGCATCGCGGCATGGAAGGCGTCGATGTCGGCGCGGATCTTGTCGATCAGTTTGTTGCGGGCCATGTCGTAGCCGAGTTCGACGGCCGCTGCAAAGCCCTCGTCGTCGGTTCCGCCGTGGCTCTTGACGACGATCCCGTTGAGGCCGAGGAACACGCCGCCGTTGATCTTGCGCACGTCCATCTTCTCGCGCAGGCGCTGGAAGGCGCTCCGCGCGAAGAGATAGCCGACCTTGGCCATGAGGGTCCGGCTCATGGCGGCGCGGAGATACTCCGCGATCTGCTTGGCGGTTCCCTCCGCGGTTTTCAGGGCGATATTGCCCGCGAAGCCCTCCGTCACGACCACGTCGACGGTGCCGCGCCCGATGTCGTCGCCCTCCACGAAGCCGTGGTAGCGCATGGAGGCCAGTTCGGCTTCGCGCAGCAGGCGGCCCGCCTCGCGGACGTCCTCCTGGCCCTTCACCTCCTCGACGCCGACGTTCAGCAGGCCGACGGTCGGCCGCTCGACCTGGAACAGGGCCCGCGCCATGGCGCTGCCGAGGATGGCGAAATCGATGAGCTGGTGCGCGTCCGCGCCGATCGTGGCACCGACGTCGAGCACGATGCTCTCGCTCTTGGCCGTCGGCCAGATCGCGGCAATCGCGGGACGCTCGATCGCTGCCATGGTGCGCAGGCAGAACTTCGACATCGCCATCAGTGCGCCGGTGTTGCCGGCCGAGACGCAGACGTCGGCGTCGCCCGCCTTGACCGCCTCGATCGCCTTCCACATCGACGACTTCCAGCGGCCATGGCGGAGCGCCTGGCTCGGCTTGTCGTCCATCCGCACCGACACCTCGCAATGCGTGAAGGTCGAGATTCCCGCCAGGCGCGGATATTTGACGAGGACCGGCGACACCGCCTCCTCGCGTCCGAAGATGAGGAAACGCACGTCGGACCGGCGCTGCGCGACATTGTCCAGGCCGTGGAGGATGACCTCCGGACCGTGGTCGCCGCCCATCGCGTCAATGGAAATTCTGATCACGCTCGTCCCGTCGTTGGTTGCGGCCGCCTGCTCCTCGCCGAAGCCCGGCGAAAATATCCTTTTTCGGAGCGCGCACAACCGGAATCGGTCGCCGGCCGGCCGATCAGCCGTCACGCCTGAGGCTCTTCAGCCTCGCGAAGGGCGACACGGTCTCGACCTGTTCCTCGTGGATCGACGTCGCCACCGACGTCGCGGCGGCAGCGCTTCGCGGATAGGGATCGATCTCCAGCGCGAAGAACTCTTCCGCGGTGGCCCCGACGTCGATCGTGTCGCCGACGAACAGCTCGGGCGCGTCCGGCCCGTCCGGATCGATCAGGATCTCGCCGGAAGGATCGGCCACGCGCCTGGCGAGGGACGAGCCCTGGGGGATGTAGATCGCATCGATGTCGGCGCGGATCTCGGCCGGCACCGGCTCCAGCGTCACGACGCAGGCCTGCATTATCTCGGCCTCCACGTGGCCGGTGACGCGGATGCCGTCGCCCTTCCACGGCGCCACCAGAAGTTCCGCATGGAGCCGATCGACCGACAGGAGCGCGTGTTCCGCCGCGAGCGCCGCCCGCTGGACTTCGTCGGCATCGATGACGACGGGCATGCCCTTGCGCGGCAGGCGCAGGACGTTCGCCTTGAACGAGATCGGGCTCTGGGGTGTCGGGAGAGCTGTCATGATGGAGCGGCAGTTAATCCGGCCGGGCCGGGAATTCCAGCCTGCCGGCGACGATTTCCGCCGCGGACTGGCGCGACAGCGCGGAATTCGCCTCGGCGGCATAGGCGGCGAGCAGTCCGGCCTCCGGCCAGTCGGTCGCCTCCGGCATGACGTTGCGGGCGAGCGCCCGGGCAAGGGCCGCGTCGTCGCCGGCGTCCAGCGCCTCGCCATAGGCCTGGGCGCGGCCGTAGAACATCTTGGCGAGCTTCTTCATGCGCTTCGGCACGCCCATGTCGCCAATTCCCAGTTCGCGGAGCGAGTGGTCGACGTCGGTGAAGAACTCGTCGGTGAGCTGCTGGGCGATCTCGCGCAGCGCCGGCTCGTCGCGCCGGCAGCGGTGGAGGAACAGGAACATGTGCAGCGACAGCATCTCGAACCGGCCGAGCGGCGAGTCGGGCACGTTCCAGTGCGAATAGAATGCCGGCTGCCGCGCCGCCGCCACTATTCGTTCGTACAGGCTGTCGACGACATCCCGGTTCGAGGTCCGCCAACGGCCAAAGAGGCGTGAAAGCATGCCGGGGGGTCTCCAAGAGCGCCGGTCCCGGGCTTCCGGTTGCATCGGCGAAGAAGCTGGTTTACCGAGTTCGCGGCCCCGCGCAAGCTTGACGGCCGCATTTGCATGGAGATGTCGGTGCCTTCACACGATTTCAAGTCCCGGATGGTCGTTCTGCCGGGTCTGGCGGTTGCCGCGGCCGTCGCGCTCGCCGCGTGCAGCACCGATGCGCTGAACCCGCGCGAGACGATCACCCAGGGCTATGTCGCCGACGAGCAGGCGCTCGAGCTCGTCCCGGTCGGTTCCAGCCGCGAGCAGGTGCTGCTGGCGCTCGGTACCCCGTCGACGACGGCCACTTTCGACAACGAAGTGTTCTACTACATCTCGCAGACCCGCGTGCGGCAGGCCGCCTTCATGAACTCGAAGCTCGTCGACCAGCGCATCATGGCGGTCTATTTCGGCAAGGACGGCCGCGTCGAGAACATCGCCAACTACGGCCTGCAGGACGGCAAGGTGTTCGACTTCGTCTCGCGCACCACGCCGACCGGCGGCAAGGACCAGGGCTTCATCGGTCAGCTGCTGTCGGGCGTGGCCGGCGGCGGCGCCGCGGCCGCCCAGCAGGCGGGCCGCATCCTCGGCGGCAGCGGCATGTAGAATCCCGCGCCGCGCCCCTGGCCGGCCGCGGCAGTCTTTCGCAGCAAGGATCGAAAAAAACCCGCGGGATCGCTCCCGCGGGTCTTTTGTTTGGTTCGTCCGGCGTGCCGGTCAGCTGTGGGCGAGCACGGCCAGCAGCAGGAGCGCCATGATGTTGGTGATCTTGATGGCCGGGTTCACGGCCGGGCCGGCGGTGTCCTTGTAGGGATCGCCGACCGTATCGCCGGTCACCGAGGCCTTGTGGGCATCCGAACCCTTGAGGTGCTTGACGCCGTCCTTGTCGACGAACCCGTCCTCGAAGGACTTCTTGGCATTGTCCCAGGCGCCGCCGCCGGACGTCATCGAGATGGCCACGAAGAGGCCGTTGACGATGACGCCGAGGAGCGATGCGCCGAGCGCGGCGAAGGCCGAGGCCTTGGAGCCGGAGATCAGCAGCACGCCGAAATAGACGACGAGCGGCGCCAGCACCGGCAGCAGCGAGGGGATGATCATCTCCTTGATCGCCGCCTTGGTCAGCATGTCGACCGCGCGGGCATAGTCGGGCTTCGACGTTCCGGCCATGATGCCGGCGTCGGCCTTGAACTGCCGGCGCACCTCCTCGACGATCGAGCCCGCCGCGCGGCCGACGGCCGTCATGGCGATGCCGCCGAAGAGGTAGGGGATCAGGCCGCCGAAGATCAGGCCCGCGACGACATAGGGGTTGGAGAGCGAGAACGACACGTTCTCCATGCCGGCGAAGTAAGGGTAGGTGGCGCTGTTGGCGATGAAGTACTCGAGGTCGTAGGAATAGGCCGCAAACAGCACGAGCGCGCCGAGACCGGCCGAGCCGATGGCGTAGCCCTTGGTCACGGCCTTGGTGGTGTTGCCGACCGCGTCGAGCGCGTCGGTCGAGTGGCGCACCTCCTTGGGCAGGCCCGACATCTCGGCGATGCCGCCGGCATTGTCGGTCACAGGGCCGAAGGCGTCGAGCGCCACGATCATGCCGGCGAGACCGAGCATGGTCGTCACCGCGATGGCGGTGCCGAACAGGCCGGCGAGCTGGAAGGTGACGATGATGCCGCCGACGATGACGATCGCGGGAAGCGCGGTCGATTCGAGCGAGACGGCGAGGCCCTGGATGACGTTGGTGCCATGGCCGGTCACCGACGCCTGGGCGATCGAGTTCACCGGGCGCTTGTTAGTGCCGGTGTAGTACTCGGTGATGACGACGATCAGGCCCGTGACGATCAGGCCGACGAGGCCGCAGATGAACAGGTTGGTGCCGGTGATCGCGACGCCGCCGCCCACCCCGATGTCGCCCCAGCCGATGGTCAGCGAGGTCGCTGCGCCGAGACCGACGATGGAGAGCAGGCCGGTGACGATGAGGCCCTTGTAGAGGGCGCCCATGATCGAGCCGTTGGAGCCGAGCTTCACGAAGAAGGTGCCGATGATGGAGGTCAGGATGCAGGCGCCGCAGATCGCGAGCGGGTAGATCATGACGCTGCCGAGCACCGCCGAGCCGCCGAAGAAGATGGCGCCGAGCACCATGGTGGCGACGACGGTCACCGCGTAGGTCTCGAACAGGTCTGCGGCCATGCCGGCGCAGTCGCCGACGTTGTCGCCGACGTTGTCGGCGATGGTCGCCGGGTTGCGCGGGTCGTCCTCCGGGATACCGGCTTCCACCTTGCCGACGAGGTCGCCGCCGACGTCCGCACCCTTGGTGAAGATGCCGCCGCCGAGACGGGCGAAGATGGAGATGAGCGAGGCGCCGAAGCCGAGCGACACCAGCGCGTCGATGACGGCGCGGTCGTTCGAAGCGATGCCCATCGGGCCGATGAGGACCCAGTAGTAGACGGCCACGCCGAGCAACGCGAGGCCGGCGACGAGGAGGCCGGTGATCGCGCCCGACTTGAAGGCGATGTCGAGACCCGCGGCGAGGCTGTTGGAGGCGGCCTGGGCGGTGCGGACGTTGGCGCGCACGGAAACATGCATGCCGATGAAGCCCGCCGCGCCCGACAGGACTGCGCCGATCAGGAAGCCGATCGCGGCCAGCCCCGACAGGAGCCACCAGGCAAGCAGGAAGACGACGACGCCGACGATGGCGATGGTGGTGTACTGGCGGGAGAGATAGGCCTGCGCACCCTCGCGGATGGCGCCGGCGATCTCCTGCATGCGTGCGTTGCCCTGGTCGGCCGCAAGGACCGATTGCGTCGCCCAGATGGCGTAGACGACCGACAGCACGCCGCAGAGTATGACGACATAGAGCATGGTCATTGCGGAATTCCTCGAATGGTGGCCCGACGAACCCCTCCCCGGGCCTTTGGGTGACCAGACACGACCGGCAGGACCGGTTCGCGACCAGCGTCGGGCTTTATCCGGAACGGCCAAGCCAACGTCAAGGATTTGTTATAGTTTTGCGCGGCTTTCGGCGTCGCGCCGCCGGCCGGGCCCCGATCGCGCCGTCCGCGGCCGCGACTCAGGCCGGACGGTGGACGCGGCTGCGGGTCAGCAGCCAGAGCCAGCAGAGCGCCCCGAGGCAGAGCGCGATGACCGGGAAGGTGATCCAGGCCAGCATGTCCCATCCCCAGGCGTTGTAGACCGCGCCCGACATCAGCGAGCCGAAGGCGACCGAGCCGAAGAGGAGGAAGTCGTGCAGGCCGGAAACCTTGCCCTTCTCGGCATCGGTGTAGGTCTCCGAAACCATGGCGGTGGCGCCGATGAAGCCGAAGTTCCAGCCGATGCCGAGCAGGATCAGCGCGGTCCAGAACTGCCAGAGCGCTATCCCCGACAGCGCCACGACCGAGCAGGCGACGAGCAGGAGAAGCCCCGCGGCGACGATCGTTTCCTTGCCGAAGCGCGCGATCAGCCGGCCGGTGATGAAGCTCGGCGCGAACATCGCCATGACGTGCCACGAGATGCCGAGCGCGGCCTCGTCGGGCGTGAAGCCGCAGCCCACCATGGCGATCGGCGCACCGGTCATCATGAAGCTCATCAGCGCATAGGAGCCGATGGCGCAGAGCAGCGCCACCATGAAGCGCGGCTGGGTGAAGATCTCGAGGGTTGACCGCGCCGGGAGGGCCTGGTCGATCACGGGCTTGGCGTGCCTGTCGTGCAGGCGCAGGAACGAGAGAATGACGGCGCCGATACCGGCCAGCGCGATGATCGAAACATAGGAGCCGGCGAACATCACCGGCGCGAAGAGTTCGCGCGAGAAGATGACCACCTGCGGACCGACCACCGCCATCACGACGCCGCCGGTCAGCACGGTCGAGATCGCCTTTCCCTTGTAGGTGGACGGGGCGTTGTCGGCCGCCGCGAAGCGGTATTGCTGCACCGATGCGCCGCCGAAGCCGACGACGAGCAGCCCGACCGCGAACAGCCAGAAGTCGCCGCGAAACAGCGCATAGGCCGCCAGCGCCCCGCCGGCGGCGGTCAGGAGCGTGCCGCCGATGAAGCCGTTGCGCTGGCCGAAGCGGCGCACGACGAAGGCGAGCGGCAGGGCGCCGAGCGCGACGCCGATGTTGTAGGCGGTCACCGGCGCGGTCGCCAGCGACTTGTCGGCGTCGAGCAGGTAATGGCCGGCGAGGCCGCCGGTGGAGATCGAGATCGGCGCCGCCGAACCGACGATGGCGCTGGCGCATGCGAGGATGATGGCGGTGCGCCGCGCCTCTTTCTCCCGTCCGGCCAGCCCTTCGATCACGACGCGTCCCTGCCCCGGCCCTCGCCGCGGATGCGGCGCGAGACGCGGTCGAGCACCGCGTTGACGAGCTTCGGCTCCTCCTCCTCGTAGAAGGCCTTGGCGATGTCGACATATTCGGACACGATCACGGCGACGGGAACGTCCTTGCGCTCCATGAGCTCGTAGACGCCCGCGCGCAGGATGGCGCGCAGCGTCGAATCGAGGCGCGACAGCGGCCAGTCCTCGGTCAGCGCCTGGCGGATCACGGGGTCGACCACCTTCTGGTTCTCGACCACCCCGGCGAGGATCGCCCGGAACCATTGCGGATCGGACTCCAGGTAGAGCGCGCCGTCGATCTCCTTGCCGAGCCGGAAGGATTCGTATTCGGCGGTGATCTCCAGGAGCCCGCTTCCGGCGACGTCCATCTGGTAGAGCGCCTGCACCGCGGCCAGCCGCGCCGCACCGCGCTTGTTGGCCTGTCGCGGACCGCCCTGGTTCGGCTTCGCATCGGAGGCCACGCGTCAGGCTCCGAGCTTGTCGCGCAGCGCGATCATGGTCAGCGCGGCACGCGCGGCGAAGCCGCCCTTGTCGCCCTCGCCGCGGCGCGCCCGCGCCCAGGCCTGCGCCTCGTTCTCGGTGGTCAGGATGCCGTTGCCGATCGCCAGCGATTCCGCGACGGCGAGGTCCATCAGCTTGCGGCTGGATTCGTTGGCGACGATCTCGAAATGATAGGTCTCGCCGCGGATCACGGTGCCGAGTGCGACGAAGCCGTCATAGCTCGTGCCGCCCTCCTCCGCGCCGTCGAGCGCGAAGGCGACGACGCCGGGGATCTCCAGCGCGCCGGGCACGGTGACCACGTCGTAGGTCGCGCCTGCCTCGTCGAGCGCCGCCTTGGCGCCGTCCAGCAGTGCGTCGGCGAGATCGTCGTAGAAGCGCGCCTCGATGATGAGAAGATGGGCCTTTCCCTCGGGCCGAAGGAAAGCCGAGCCCTGATGCGTCGTGGATGCCATGTCTGTCTCCGGATCGTCGGTGACTTAGGCCGATCGGCGTTCTGCCGCAAGCCATTTGCGCCCCTGCCGGGTGCGACTTCGCGGCATCGGCTCAGCCGATCTCGAGCAGCAGCGGCCGGTGATCCGAAACTTCGGGGCTCGCGACGACCTCGAAGCGGCGGACCTCGACGTTCGGGGTCACCAGCAGATAGTCCGCGAAGCGGTTCTCCTTGCCGTAGAACGAGGTCCGCGTGTCCGTGAAACCCCGCGCGGTGACGAGTTCGGCCAGGCCGAGCGCGCCCAGGATGGCGAAGGTCTCGCTGTCCGGCAGAAGGTTGAAGTCGCCGCACACGACGAGCCGCTCCCCCGGGTTCCAGACCCGCCGGATGAGCCGGACCAGCGCATGCGCCTGGTTGCGACGGTCCGGCGTGTCGCCTTTGCCGGCCGGATCGCGCAGCCCGTGCAGGTGCACCACGCTGATCGGCTGGCCCGCAGCATCGTCGAAGAGCCTGATCCCATGGGCATTGCGCGGGCGAGGATGGGCACCCCAGCCGTCCGGCGAGAAGGCGCCATGGACGAAGTCGAGCGCCTGGCCGATCACCGGCAGGGAACGGCGTGCGTAGGTCGCGAGGCCGAACTCGGACGGATAGGCGACGTCGCCGTCGTGCAGCGAGCCGCGGGCGGACGGGAAGAAGCCCGAGTCGTGGCCGGAGAACGTCGACCAGATCTCGTCGTAGAGGTTCGCCCGCTGCGGAAGTTCGGCGCCGTCGCCGCGATAGGTCAGCCAGCGGATGCCCGCTCCGGGAGTCCGGACGACCTCCTGCAGGCAGAGGACGTCGGCGTCCGTCGCCGCGAGGAAGGGCAGCAGCGGCTCGAAGACCCGTCCGCCCCAGGCATTGAGCGACAGGATCTTCACGCGCGACTCCCTTTGCCCGTCGGCCTTGTCCCCGCGTCGGGGAACGGATTCAGGCCGGTTCCCTGTCGGCCTCCGCGAGCCTCGCGGCGTAGCGGGCCATGGTGTCGACTTCCAGGTTCACCGCATCGCCCACCTGGCGGACGCCCCAGGTCGTGACGGACAGCGAATGCTGGATCAGCAGCACGTCAAAGCGGCGACCCTCGACACGGTTGACGGTGAGCGACGTGCCGTCGAGCGCCACCGAGCCCTTCGGCGCGATGAAGCGGGCGAGTTCGGCCGGCGCTTCCAGCGTGAAGCGCACCGCGTCGCCCTCCTCCTTGCGGGCCACGATCGCCGCCTTGCCGTCGGCATGGCCGGAGACGATGTGCCCCCCGAGCTCGTCGCCGATCTTCAGCGCGCGTTCCGTGTTGATGCGGGTGCCGACCTGCCAGTCCGCGACGGTGGTCAGCCGCAGCGCCTCCTCCCAGGCCTCGACCTCGAACCAGCGCGCATTGGAGCCCTCGGGCGGCAGCGCCACGACGGTCAGGCAGACGCCGGAACAGGCGATCGAGGCACCGATCGCGATGGTCGCGGGATCATAGCCCGTCTCGATGCGGAACCGCACGCCCTCGTTGAGAGCGCGTTTCTCGGCGACGGTGCCGACGTCGGTGATGATACCCGTGAACATGGTCAGGCCCTGTCGAAGACGAACAAGCGGTCTTCGCCGAAAGCCTCCGTCGATGTCAACACGAAGCCCTCCGGACGCGCGTCCGCGGCGATCGGCGACGTCACCTGCCGCGCCGGCTCGATGCCCTCTCCCACCGGCCGCGCGCCGGCGAAGAGCGCGATCCGGTCGACGAGTCCCGCCTCCAGGAAGGCCGCAGCCACGCGCGCGCCGCCTTCGACCATGACGCTCTGGACGCCGCGCGCGCCGAGATCCTCGAGCAGTTCGGGAAGCGCGATCCGCCCGTCGTCGAACTCGCAGGCGAGGAACTCCGCGCCGCTGTCGGCGAGCGCGGGATTGGCAGGTCCCGCCACCAGGAGCGGCACGTCGCGTGCGGTTGTGACCAGCTTCAACCCGTCATGGAGCCGCGAATTCGCGTCCAGCACGATGCGCAGCCGCGTCTGGTCCTCCAGCCCCGCCAGCCGGCAGGTCAGTTCCGGATCGTCCTCGGTCGCCGTGCCCGCGCCGATCAGGATCGCATGATGCTCGGCGCGCATCAGGTGGACCTGCGCGCGCGCCTCGGCGCCGGTGATCGCCACCTGGCGCTCGCCGCGCAGCCCGAGCAGCCCGTCGGGCGAGACGGCGAGCTTCAGCGTCACGAAGGGCCGGCGCAGGCTCTTGTGAACGAGGTAGGACGCGAGGCCGCGCCTGGCCTCGGCCTCCATGAGCCCGGTCTCGACGACGACCCCCGCAGCGCGCAGCATCGCATGGCCCTTCGAGTTCACCCGCTCGTCCGGGTCCACCACCGCCGTCACCACCCGCGCGATGCCCGCCGTGATCAGCGTGCGCGCGCAGGGCGGCGTGGCGCCGTGATGGGCGCAGGGCTCGAGCGTCACGTAGGCGGTGGCGCCCTTGGCGAGTTCGCCGGCCTCGGCCAGCGCCACCGGCTCCGCGTGCGGGCGTCCGCCGGGCGCCGTGACGCCGCGACCGACGACCATGCCGTCGCGCACGATCAGGCAGCCGACGGACGGGTTTGTTCCCGTGCGGCCGAGGTTGCGGCGGGCCAGCCGGATTGCGGCGGCCATGAAGCGGCTGTCGTCGTCTGTCGTGCTCATGGCGTCTGCCATAGCGCAGGCCGGTGCCGCCAGGGAAGCGCCAGCGCGGCCGTCGGATCGGGCCTGCCGGACTCAGCGGCGCGGCAGGCTGAAGTCCGCCGCCTGGCGCAGGTGCTGGCGCAGCAGCGCCTCGGCCCATTCCACGTCGCCGGCCTCCACCGCGTCGAGGATCGCCATGTGCTCGCGGCAGGACTGCTCGATGCGCCCGGGCGGAAGCTCCTCGTAGCCGGCCGATTCCTGCATCCGGCGGAGGTTGTTCTGCTGGCGCACGGCATCGGCGAGGAAGCGGTTGCCCGAGCAGGCCGCAAGCGTTTCGTGAAAGGCGGAGTTGATGCGGAACCACTCGTCGGCGCCGGTGCTGCGGCCGCTGTCGGCGAGCACCCGCTCGTGGGCGCGGCGGATCGGCGCGAGCTGCGCCGGATCGGCATGGAAGCCCGGTGCGCGCAGCCCGGCGCATTCCACGACCATGCGGAACTCGTAGCTCTCGCGATAGGCGTCCTCGCCTTCGAGCGAGTCGGCGAAGCGCCAGCCATGGCCGGGCAGCCGCTGCGCCAGCCCCTCGGCGGCGAAGCGCAGCAGGAGCTTGCGCACGGCACCGCGCGGCAGGCTGTAGCGCGGCATCAGCTCGGCTTCCGACACCTCCTGCGGCAGTTCGCCCCGTGCGCGCTCGCGCATCATCTGCCGGTAGAGCGCCTCGTGCGGCGATGTCGGCAGCACCGCCTCGGGATCGACCGCGGCGAGATCCTGCGCCACCTGCAGACCGCGCGTCTCCATCGGCGCGAGCACGCCGCGCGCGACGAGCAGGTCGAGGGCCGCACTCACCGGCGAGCGCGAGACGCCGAAGCTGCGCGCGAGTTCGGGCGCCGAGACGCGCGCGCCCACCGTGACGCCGCCGTCGCGCAGGCGCTGCAGGATGCGGCGGGCGAGATCGATCTGCAGCGGGCTGGCGCCGTCGGTGCCTGCATCCTCCTCCGCTTCGCCGTCCATCGGCCTCGCCTCCTGTGTCGCGCGCGTCTCGCGGCGCCACTATAGAGACATCCCAATGCATTGCCTAAGCGTCTTCTTCCCAAAATTATGCTTTTCATGCGCGCATAATGCATTATGGTGTGCACAAACGCAGCCGGAAGCCGCCCATGACCGTCACCCCCTTTCCTCTCGTCGAGATCTCCGGCGCACCGCGGCCGCGCGGCCGCCTTTATGGCGAACAGGCGCGGCAGCGGATCGCCGCCTCGGTGGACCTCTATGCGGGCAGCCTCGGGCGGCTGGGCTTCGCCGCGGCGGACGTCGAACGCTTCACGGCCGCGTTCCGGCCGCGGCTCGCCGCCTTCGCGCCCGACCTGGTCGAGGAGATGGAGGGCATCGCCGAGGGCGCCGGGGTCGATTTCGCCGCCATCATGCTGGTCAACGCCCGCACCGAGGTGCTGCAGCTCGCCCGGCGCGAGAAGGGCATCGCCGACGACGAGCCCGACGGCTGCACCGGCGCGGTGGTGCTGCCGGGCGAGACGCGCGACGGCGACCTGATCCACGGCCAGAACTGGGACTGGAAAGCCGAATGCGCCGAGACCTCGGTGGTGGTGCGCATCCTGCGCGACGACGGACCCGACCTGCTCACCTTCACCGAGGCCGGCGGGCTCGCCCGCAGCGGCTTCAATTCGGCCGGCATCGCCATCACCGCCAACTATCTCGAATCCGACCGCGACTACCGCGAGCTCGGCATCCCGCTGCCCTTCATCCGCCGCCGCGCGCTCGAGGCGCAGCATTTCGCGCTGGCGCTGAAGGTGGTGGCGACGACGCCGAAATCGGGCTCCAACAACATGATGCTGAGCACCGCCGAAGGCTATGCCGTCGATCTCGAATGCGCGCCCGACGAGGCCTTCGCGATCCATCCCGACGGCGGCATGATCGTCCACGCCAACCACTGGCAGAGCGCGGTCGCACTGTCGAAGCTGCGCGAGACCGGGCTCGCCGACGTGCCCGACAGCCTCTACCGCGACAAGCGCGTGGAGACGATGCTGCGGGCGCGCCGGGGCGACATCGTGGCGGACGACCTGAAGGCGGCGCTGTTCGACGATTTCGGCTCGCCCTTCTGCGTCTGCCGGCCGCCGCTGCGCAAGGAGGGCGGCAACCTCTCGGCCACCGTGGCGATGATCGTGATGACCCCGGCGCAGGGCGTCATGGAGATCGCGCCGCTGCCGGCCGTCAACCGCAGCTTCACCCGCTACGAACTCGCCATGGACGCGCGGGCGACCGAACGCGCCGCCTGAGGACGGAAAGGCAGAGCCATGGGTCGCTTCGTCCTCACCCGCATCCTGAGCGCGATCCCGACGCTGCTGATCGTGTCGCTCACCGTCTTCGCCCTGATGCGGATGATCCCGGGCGACCCCGCCGCGCTGATGCTGGGCGACCTCGCCCAGCCGGGGCAGGTGGAGGCGCTGCGGCAGGAGATGGGCCTGGACCGGGCGATCGTCGTCCAGTACCTGCTGTGGCTGGGCGACGTCGTGACGGGCGATTTCGGCCTGTCGATCGCCACCGGCGACCCGGTGCTGCCGGAGATCTGGGACCGCTTCACGGTCTCGGCCACGATCGTCTTCGCCGCGATCCTGCTCGCCACGCTGATCGCCGTTCCGGCCGGGATGATCGCCGCCTGGCGGCAGAACAGGGGCACCGACCTCGCCGTCATCGGCGTCGCCACCGTGCTGCTCTCGATCCCGAGCTTCTGGCTCGGGCTGATGCTGCTTTTGGTCTTCGGGCTCTGGCTCGGCTGGCTGCCGATCGTCGGCTACGTGCCCTTCAGCCGCGACCCGGCGCAGGCGGCGCTCGCGCTGATCCTGCCGGTGGCGACGCTGGTGCTCGCCGAATCCGGTTCCATCGCGCGGATGGCACGCGCCTCCACCATCGAGGTGGCACGGCTGGAATACATCACCCATGCCCGCGCCAAGGGCCTGTCGGAGGCCGCCGTGATGTGGCGCCACGCCTTCCGCAACTCCTTTGCGCCGACCTGGACGCTGATCGGGCTGATCCTCGGCAGCCTGCTCGCCAACATCGCCGTCATCGAGACGGTCTTCACCATCCCCGGCCTCGGCCGCATGCTGGTCGACGGCATCTATGCCCGAGACTATCCCGTCGTGCAGGGCTGCATGCTCTACGTGGCCTTCATGTACGTGCTGGTGAACCTCGCGGTCGACCTCGTCTACCCGCTGCTCGACCCGCGGGTGACGGCATGATCGCCCGCGCCCGCCGGCTGCCGCGCCTGCGCCTCAACGCGCTGTTTGGCGGCACGGTGGTGGTTCTGCTGGCGTTGCTCGCCCTGTTCGGCCCCTTCGTCGCGCCCCACGATCCGCTGAAGCTCGACCTGCCGGCGCGGATGAGCGGGTTTACGGCGCAGCACTGGCTCGGCGCCGACGAGTTCGGCCGCGACGTGGCGAGCCGCCTGATCGTCGGCGCCCGCACCAGCGCCTGGATCGCGCTCGCCACCGTCGCCTTCGCGCTCGTCACCGGCACGGCCATCGGCATTGCCGCCGGCTATCTGCGCGGATGGACCGACCGCATCCTGATGATGGTCAACGACGCCTTCCTCGCCTTTCCGGGCCTGCTGCTGGCGCTCGGCTTCATGGCGGTGTTCGGTGCCAGCCGCAACGGCATCATCGTCGCGCTCGGCCTCGCCTACATGCCGGTGGTGGTGCGCGTGGTGCGCTCGACCGTGCTCTCCGTGCGCGAGCGCGAATTCGTCGAGGCCTCGCGGGTGACCGGAAATTCCGAAATCGTCACCATGCTGCGCCACGTGCTGCCCAACTGCGTGGCGCCCGTCACCGTGCTCGCCACCACCATGTTCGGCTGGATCATCCTGTCGGAGAGCGCGCTCTCCTTCCTCGGCCTCGGCGTGCCGCCGCCCGCACCGAGCTGGGGCAACATGCTGGCCACCGCGCGGCCCTACATCAACCAGGCGCCGCATCTGATCGTGCTGCCGGGCCTGTGCATCTCGATCACGCTGCTCGGCGTCAACATGCTGGGCGACGCGGTGCGCGACTGGCTCGACCCGAAGATGAAGACATAGGAGGCGAGGCTGGCGGAGGCGGGACCCATGCTCGACGTCAAGGACCTGTCGGTCACGGTCGGCGTGGACGGCGCCCGCGTGGTCGACGGACTGGCCTTCCGCCTCGGGGCCGGCGATATGCTGGCGCTGGTCGGCGAATCCGGCTCCGGCAAGACCATGGCCGCGCGGGCCGTGCTCGGCCTGCTGCCCCCACCCCTCGTGACGACGCCGCAGAGCGTCATTTCCTTCGACGGCCGCGACCTGACCCGGCTCGGACCGGCCGCGCTGAGGGCGGTGCGCGGCGGCGAGATCGGCATGGTGTTCCAGGAGCCGATGGTGTCGCTGAACCCGGCCATGACCATCGGCGAGCAGATGGCCGAGGGCCTGCGGCTGCACCGCGGGATGGGCGCCGGCGAGATCCGCGACCGGTCGGTCGCCATGCTGGAGCGCATCCGCATCCAGCATCCCGCGCGCTGCCTGGCGGCCCATCCGCACGAATTCTCCGGCGGCATGCGCCAGCGCATCATGCTCGCCTCGGTCATGCTGCTCGAGCCGAAGCTGCTGATCGCCGACGAGCCGACCACCGCGCTCGACACGCTGGTGCAGCGCGACGTGCTCGACCTGATGGTGGAGCTGACCCGGGAGAAGGGCACCGCCGTGCTCCTGATCAGCCACGACCTCGGCATGGTGTCCCACTATGTGCGCGACGTCGTCGTCATGCGCGCGGGCAAGGCGGTGGAGAAGGGCCCGAGCCGGGAAGTGCTGCGCAGCCCGCGCCACGACTATACGCGCAGGCTGGTCGATGCCCTGCCGCGCCGTGCCGCCGGCGGCG
>Ga0208243_1000305_pt1 | contig 33482 bp, 33 predicted proteins | sample Subbio2Aug_QV12A_FD_184826 | JGI IMG/M metagenome (GOLD analysis project Ga0208243, IMG submission 184826) | Serpentinite rock and fluid subsurface biosphere microbial communities from McLaughlin Reserve, California, USA - CR12Aug_QV12A (SPAdes) | ecosystem: Environmental > Terrestrial > Deep... | reverse complement strand
CGCCTCGCCCGCACGAAACTCACCCAAGGCCGCCCCGCCACCCGCGCCGCGCTAGCCGCCATCGGCGCGCCCCGCTCTGACGCGACCTCCGTCGTCCTGTCCCTCGGCCTCGGCCTTTCCGTCCTTGCCGCCGTCGGCCAGATCGACTGGAACCTGCGCCAGGCCATCGCCACCGACCTGCCGACCCGCGCGCCCGCCTTCTTCTTCGTCGACATCCAGCCCGACCAGCTTGACCCGTTCCTCGCCACGGTCGACGGCAATCCCGCCGTGACCGAGATCGAGACCGCCCCAATGCTGAGGGGCGTGATCACCCAGATCAACGGCAGACCCGCCCGCGAGGTCGCTGGCGACCACTGGGTCGTCCGCGGCGACCGCGGCATCTCTTACGCCGCCACACCCGGCGAAAAGACCCGGATCACCGCCGGCGAGTTCTGGCCGGCCGACTACTCCGGCGCACCGCAGATCAGCTTCGCCACCGAGGAGGCCGAGGAAATCGGCCTCCAGCTTGGCGACACGATGACCGTCAACATCCTTGGCCGCGACCTGACCGCGACGATCACCTCGTTCCGCGAGGTCGACTTCTCGAACGCCGGGATGGGCTTTGTCATGACGCTGAACCCCTCCGCCCTGGCCGGCGCGCCCCACACCCACATCGCCACCGTCTACGCCCCGCCCGAGGCCGAGGCACAAATCCTGAAGGCCGTCACCAAAACCTGGCCCAACATCACCGCCATCGGCATCCGCGAGGCGGTGGATCGCGTGGCCGAGGCCCTGTCGGCCATCGCCACCGCGACCGCCTGGGCCGCAGCGGGGACGCTCATCACCGGCTTCGTCGTCCTGATCGGTGCCGCGGCGGCAGGCGAACGCGCCCGCATCTATGAATCCGCGATCCTGAAGACCCTCGGCGCCACGCGCGGCAAGATCCTCGCCAGCTTCGCACTCCGCTCCGCCCTGATGGGCGCCGCCGCAGGGATCGTCGCCGTCATCGCCGGGGGCATCTCCGGCTGGGCCGTGATGACCTTCGTCATGGATTCGACCTACCGCTTCGAACCCCTCTCGGCCATCGGCATCGTCCTGGGCGGCATCCTCGCCACCCTCCTTGCCGGCCTCTTCTTCGCACTGCGGCCGCTGAACGCCCGCCCCGCCGGAACGCTTCGCGCGCAGGACTAGGGCGTCACCGGCTCGGGGGCCAGGGCCATCGTCTCGGGCAGCGTGGCAGGGCGGAACAGCGGGAACCCCGCCTGCTTCTCGGCTCGCCCGCTTTCCATCCGGAAGGACGTGCGAAACCGCTCGACCCCGAACCCTTCCAGGTCCACCGCCATGAACTCTGCGACGATCCGGTCGTAGTTGTCGGACAGGACCCGGCTTTGCGGGTCCAGCCCGGAAACGCAGACCAACCCCGTCGTCCGGCAGTCAAGCACCGTGATCCGCAGATCAGGCCGCCAGCGCTGCAGGATCGGGATCAGCTTCCAGACATCCCCCGTCCAGGTCACCGGCAGGTTGCCCAGATCCCGCGTCGTCATGCCGATTCCATAAGGCACGCAATCGTGCATCAGGACGATACCCTTCGGATCCATCGCCGCCTCGGTGTGGATGAAGTCCCGCAAGAGAAACTCGAACAGGTGCATCCCGTCCAGGAAGGCAAGCCCCAGCCGTATGCCGTTCCGCGCCAGGAAACCGCCCGCGAAGAAGTCGTCGCTCGTCTCCTGGAACACATGCAGCGCCGGCTTCTTGCCGATGATGTTGATCTCGGCCTGGAAGAACGGGTCTACCGCCACCGTCTTCGACCGGACCGGAGCGAAGCTTTCCCCCGATCGGCAGCCCACTTCCAGATACCAGTCGAACAGGCAGGACTCGTGCAAGGACCGCAGGAAGCGGTAGTAGGGCATGCCAGAGGGCTTGACGAACATCGACTGGTCTCACGCTGAACGCGGACACCATGCCGGTGGGAAGGGCTCTCTGCAACCCGACGAAAAGGCCCGCCAGTCTGGCGGGCCTTCTGGTTCAATGTGCCGGACGGATGAAAGTCCCGTTGCGCAATTCGGTGAAGGCCTGGCGCAGCTCGGCCTCGGTGTTCATCACGATCGGCCCAGCCCAGGCCACCGGCTCCTCGATCGGCGCGCCCGAGATCAGGAGGAACCGCACCCCTTCCGGCCCCGCCGTCACCGTCACTTCGTCGCCCGCGCCAAAGCGCACCAGCGTCCGGTTGCCCGACAGGTCGCGGATGTTCACCTCCTGCCCGCGCACTTCCTTTTCCAGAAGCACGCCCTCGGGCCGCGCCGCGTCGCGGAAGTTGCCTGCGCCCTCGAAGACATAGGCAAAGGCCCGACGCCGGGTATCCGCCTTGAAGGTCTTCCGCTTTCCCGCCGGGACATAGACATCCAGGTACTGCGGGTCCGCCGCGATCCCCTCAACCGGGCTTTTGACCCCGCGGTAATCCCCGATCACCACGCGAATGCTGGTGCCGTCATCCTCATGCCGCTCGGGCAGCGCTTCGGACGGCATGTCCTGATACCGCGGCGCGGTCATCTTCAACGCTTTCGGCAGGTTGCCCCACAGCTGGAAACCATGCATCCGGCCCTTGTCGTCGCCCTTCGGCATCTCCTGGTGCAGGATGCCGCGCCCCGCCGTCATAAGCTGCAACGACCCCGGCCCGAGGATCCCCCGGTTCCCAAGCGAGTCGCCGTGCTCCACGGTCCCCGCCAGCACATAGGTGATCGTCTCGATCCCCCGGTGCGGGTGCCACGGAAAGCCTGCCGAGTAGTCCCGGGGATGATCGCCCCGGAAGTCGTCAAACAGCAGGAACGGGTCCGCCTCGGTCGGGTCCTGGAACCCGAAGGCGCGGTGAAGATGGACGCCTGCGCCCTCGATATGGGGGCTGGCTCGGCGGGTCTCGATCACGGGACGGATGGACATCGGTCTCTCCTGGAATTGCGGTTGCGCAGAACATGGGGCGGCGCGGCGCCCGCGCCAAGGCGCAAATGCAAGCACCCACTGTGCAAGGGCGCACTCGCGACGCCCACAGGAACAACCGTCCGGTCGGATCGGTTGAAACCTTGCAGCACGAAGGCCGCCCAGTGGAAGGACGACCCGCAATGGCGAACGCAGACAAGAAGCACCACGGCCCTGCCGTCCAGGGCAAGGGCGATGGCACGGGCGGCATGACCAACCTCGACGAAACCGAGCTCCCCGCCAACGCGGTTCTTTCCAACCGCGACAAGTCGCGCCACTCCGAGGAGCGCGGCCTCGACAGCAAGGCCGTGCAGACCGATCAGTTCCAGGACCATGCCGCGGCGCGCCTTGCGAACTCCGACCCTGCCGAGGGCAAGCGCGACGGCTCGGCCGTGGACCCGGACGATCTGGAGGCGGCCAACCTGGACACCGAGGGCGAAGGTGCCACCGCGAAGATCGAAGACATCGTGGAGGACAAGGAATGACGGCGAAGGTCCCCCCCGTTCCGCCCGAAAACCGCAGTCCGAAAGGCCCTGGCGAACGCTCGGACCATTCCGCGTCCGACCGGTCGAAGGGAGACACGAGCGGCAACAAGGCCAACCCGGACAAGACCGGACAGGCCGGCAACACCCGCATCAACACCACGAACCAGGGCCATCAGCAGGACCGCTAAACATGTCCACATCCGACAAATCCGACGCAACCATCCGCCAGGGCGGCCCCGGCGCCTCTCACGAGAATGCCAAGGCCCCCAAGGACCCGAAGAAGCCCCCGCCCGACCCCCAGGACCGTCGCACCCGCAGCAAGACCTCGGGCGGCGGGGGCGAACAGGACCGGCACCACACGCACGATCCGGACATGAAGGGCTAAGGCGGGTCCCCTGCCACACAAACTGATCCGTCGGCCCCGCGGCCCCATTCGACTGGGCCGAGGGGTTACGCCCGTCCGCAGGCCATGACCCCGCTTCCGAGGCCCGCTAGAGGCCCGCCTCCAAGACATGCCTTGCGATCCGGTCTGCCAGCCAGTCCAGCCAACGCGCGGGAAGTTCGTGTCCGACCCCGGACAGCACTTCGATCCGCGCCCCGGGAATACCGTCCGCGATGGCCCGGCCGTTCTCGACCGGAAGGATCGGGTCCTCGTCGCCGTGGATCACCAGCACCGGACAGGCAATCCCACGGAACCGCCCGGTCCAGTCCTCGCGAGTCGTGACAGAACCGTGGTTGAACATGCTGGCCGGGCTGTCCGTCCGCTCCAGCACCCTCAGGGCCACCGCCTTCGCCGTCGCCGCGTCGAACGGCGCTCCACTGCCAGCGCAGAGCCGTTCGCTTTCCACAAGAAAATCCGCCGCCGTGTCCTGCTGTGACCAGTCCAGCGACCCGAGCACCGCAAAATGCCCGAGGAACTCCTCCGAGATATGCGGCAGGGGTTCCCCGTCCCAACCCAGCGGCTCCGAGGCGATCAGGGTCAGCGAGGCGACCCTTTCCGGGTGCTGCAGCGCCACCATCTGCGCGATGAAGCCACCCAGCGACATCCCCGCCAGATGGGCGCGCCTTATGCCGTACCCATCCATCACCGCCAGCACGTCGCCAGCCATGTCCTCGACGGAATAGCTGGCCTCGCCGGGCGGAACCGTTGTCGACTCCCCGGTGTCCCGGTGATCGAACCGGACGACGAACACCCCCTGCCCCGCCAGCGCCCGGCACAGCGCCTCCGGCCAGCCCAGCATCGAGGCCGTGGCACCCATGACCAGGACGAGCGCAGGGTCCGTGGGTCTGCCAAAGCTTTCTGCGGCCAGCGATATGCCAGCGTTGTCGATCCGTTTCATGGTGGCTCCATCCCCAGTCCCAATGGATTTTGGTGGGCTGCGCCGCCAGTGGTAACCCCGGTCACGCCTGGACAGCCCGCTGCCCCAGGCATGAGCTAAGACGGGACCACGGGCGGCGGCCATGCGCCAGCACGACGTTACGTCCGATCCTGCCGGCTTCGCGCCCAACGCAGGAACCCGTCCCGATCGGATTGCCAGGCCTCCAGCACCCCCTCGGGAGCCTGACCGTTTTCATGCCGCGCACCCCACACGCTAAGCTCCATGAGGACCGGCACAAGGTCCATTCCCTTGGGGGTTAGGCGGTAAACAATGACACGCCCATCCGCAGGATCGCGCTCGCTGTTCATGACGCCCAGATCGACCAGCCTTCCAAGCCGGTCGGACAGGATGTTCGTGGCAATTCCCTCTCTCGACGCCAGGAAGTCCTTGAAGGTCCGGGCACCGCCGAAGATCAGATCCCGGATTAGCAACAGGGTCCAGCGGTCGCCCACGACCTCTAGCGCAGAACTGATCGGACAGTCGGAGCGACGAGTTGTGGACGCAGGGGCCATTGAGATCATCCCGAGTTTTCACTTGCATTTTAAAAGTTATTATGATTGCACTTTGCAAGTGAATATACACACGGAGCTTCCGATGACCAGCCCCCATAACTCTCCCGCCTTCACCCGGACAATGCAGATCGGTATAGTCGTTCCCGATGTCGATGCGGCAGTCCGCGCCTACGAGTCGCAGTTCGGCATCGGCGGCTGGCAGATCATGGAGATCGGGTCCGAAAACACCCATGACGTGCGGCTGCACGGCCGTCCGATGGAATGGAAATCCAGGATTGCCATCGCGATGGTCGGCAGCGTGATGTGGGAACTGATCCAACCCGTGGCCGAGGACGACCTTTTTGGCCAGTTCCTCGCACAGCGCGGCGGCATCGGAGGCGTCCACCACATCGCAGTGGCCACGCCCGACTACCGCAATGTCGTGGAGCGGCAGGCGGAAAGGGGTTCGACCCCCATCCTCAGCGGCACCTTCAGCGGCGTCGATGTGCAGTACCTCGACACCGAGCGCGACCTGGGGGTGATCCTTGAAGTCTTCAGCCATCTGCCGGAAAGCATCGAACAACCGGGCGGCTGACGGCGAAGGTGTGTCTCTTCCAACATCAACCTGCTGGCCGGTAGCCAACGCTCCGGCCAAACTCAAAACCTTGCCAAAACCCTAACGGCCACACCCAACCCCTTGATTTCCTTTGCCCCGGATCCCTGTCCACCGTGGACAGATCATCCCGTCAGATGCCGCAGCCCCTGGGTCACATCGGTCCGCACCGCCAGCCGCAGGCCGGGTTCATCCCCCGCCTTCAGGGCCGCCAGGATCATCCGGTGGTGCTGCGGCGGCTCCCGCCGCTTCACCTTCGCATAGACCGCCCGCATCGTCGGCCCCAGCTGCAGCCAGACCGTCTCGCACATCGCCAGCATCGCCGGGGTCTGGGCCCGCAGGTAGAGCGTGCGGTGGAACTCAAGGTTCGTCCGGACATAGGTGACCGCATCCCCCCTGACCGCAGCCTCGCCGTTCATCAGGTTGATCGCCGTCAGCCTCTCGATCAGCGCGAAGTGGGCGCGGGGCAGTGCACGGGCCGCCATCTCCGGTTCCAGCAGAGCCCGGATCGCCGCCAGCTCCTCGATCCGCTCCGGGGTCAGTTCGGGGGTGGAAATCCGGCCCGAGGAGGACAGCGTCAGCGCGCCCTCGGCCACCAGCCGCCGCACCGCCTCCCGCGCCGGGGTCATCGACACGCCGAACTGCTTGCCAAGGCCCCGCAGGGTCAGTGACTGACCGGGGTCCAGCTCGCCGTGCATCACCTGCTGGCGCAGGGTCCGGTAAAGCCGTTCATGGGCCGCGGCATTGGGATCGGGGGGACGCGGGGTCAGCATGGTCGCAGGGGAACACCCGCCGGGCCGGACGGTCAATCCTGAAAGCGTACCCGGTGCAGGGTGTTGCCGTTGGCCTTCAGCCAGGCCCGGTGATCCTTCCAGTCCGGGCAGATGCCGGTGACGACCTTCCAGTAGGCCGCCGAGTGGTTCAGCTCCACCAGATGCGCCACCTCATGCGCCGCGACATAGTCCAGCACCGCCGGCGGGGCCATGATCAGCCGCCAGGAGTACATGAGCCGCCCGTCGGGCGAGCAGGATCCCCAGCGTGACCTCGTATCGCGGATTGCCAGCGCCGAATACCGCCGCCCCACCAGATCGGCATAGCGACTGGAGGCCGTGGCCAGCCGGTCCCGCGCCAGGACCTTCAGCCATGCGGCCACCCGCGGACCCATCGTCTCAGCCGCGCCGGGGACCAGAAGCCGGTTGCCCTCGACCCGCACCCCACGCCCCGTCGCGGGGGTCAGCACCATGTCGTCCCCTTCGACCGGCACGACCGACCCCGGCCCCACGGCGCGCAGCGCCGCTCCGGGCATCGCCGACAGCGTCTGGCGCACCCAGTCCTCGTTGCCCTTCAGGAAGGCCAGCGCCTCGCCCTCGCGGGCGCGAAGCGGCATCGACAGTGTCACCTTCCCATCCAGCCGCGACACCCGCAGCGAGAATCGCCGCGCGCGGGCCGAGCGCTTCAGATGCACCTCGACCGGAGGAGGTCCTGGCAGAACCGGCATGAAATCCCCTTGAAACCGGACCCCAGCATAGCCACTTCCACGGGCACACAAAAGGCTTTGACACTCGCCTGCACCTGTGGCAAGCGGCAGCTTTCCTGCTTACCCACCATCCAAAGGGACCACCATGCCCAAAGCAGAATGGGGCACGAAGCGCATCTGCCCGACGACCGGCAAGCGCTTCTACGACCTCAACAAGAGCCCGATCGTCAGCCCCTACACGGGCGAGGTCGTGGACATCGAATCCGTTCGCCGCAAGATGGCCGCTTCGGTCATTTCGCGCGCCGTTCCGGAAAAGGACGATGACGTTCTGGTCGAGGATCTGGAGACCGAAGACGCGCTGCTCGACGGCGCCGTCGCTGACGATTCCGAGATGGACGATGATCTTCTGGAAGACGACGCGGACGACAACGTCTCGCTTGACGACCTCGCCGACGTGCCGGGCGACGAGGAAGAAGTCTAAGGACAAAGGCCGGGTGACAAGGGCGATTTTCCCCCTTGCACCCCCCGGCGACCTGTCCTAGATACCCCGCATCGCGACGGCAGCGCCGCGATGTTTCTCTCCGGTGGGGTCATAGCTCAGATGGGAGAGCGCTTGAATGGCATTCAAGAGGTCGGGAGTTCGATCCTCCCTGGCTCCACCAAAGAGAACCTTCGGGTTCTAACCTGAACCGGCCCGCTTCTTCCGAAGCGGGCCGTTCGGTTTTGCGGGGTCCCAAGGCTGCCTGATTTTCCTTGCAATCCCGATCGATTTCGCTTTGCTGCGCAGACCCCTCAGATGTCTGCCACCTTGGGCTGCTGCCCGAATGCGAGGGATTCTCCATGTCCGACGCCCTGATCCGCCCCGAGCATCTCGTCCCTGACGAGTCCGCACTGCGCGCACTGTTTCCGCCGGTCCACACCCTTGCCGCGCTGAAGAGCCTGGACTTTCTGGACCCCCACGCGCGCGAGTTCATTCGACGGTCCCCCTTCCTGACCATCGGCACCCAGAATCGGGACGGGAAGGCAGATGTCAGCCCGCGTGGCGACCCGGCGGGGTTCGTCCGGGTGCTGGATGACCGGACGCTCGCGATCCCCGACCGGCCGGGCAACAACCGGTTGGATACGCTGTCGAACATCCTGTCGAACCCGAACGTAGGCCTCCTGCTCATGGTGCCGGGCTTCGACGACACGTTGAGAATCAACGGAACGGCGCAGCTTTCGACCGATCCCGACCTTCTGCGCAGCATGGCGGTCAACGACCGCGTTCCCACTGTCGCCATCGTCGTGACCGTGGCCGAGGTTTTCCTGCACTGCGCCAAGGCCTTCCGACGCGCGCGGCTCTGGGACCAGGACGCGCGGCAGGACCGGACGGAAATGCCCAGCCTGCTGAAAATGATCCTCGACCAGACCACCGGCGCCCCGACCGATCCGGCCGAGATGCAGAAGATCGACGACGGGCTCGAGTCCGACTACCGGACCTCGATGTACTGACCTACTCGGCCGGCTGCGCCTTGCCGCGCTGCTTTTCAGGGCGGAAGCGGGCATACCACTCCCGCCGCTTCTGGCGTTGCCAGAGCCAGGGCTTCGGGTTGTCGTCCCGCGTGACCAGCATCAGCATCGACGGGATGATGATCAGCGTCAGCACCGTGGCGAAGGCCAGGCCGTAGACGATGGCCGAGGACAGTGCGATCCACCACTGGGTCGACGGGGCGCCGATGGTCACCTCGTGGTTCAGAAGCTCCATGTTCAGCCCGAAGGCGATGGGAAGCACCCCGAGGATCGCCGTCAGCGCTGTCAGCACCACGGGCCGGGCGCGCTCGCGGCAGGTCTGCAGGATCGCCTCGATCTTCGGCCGCCCCTCTCGCCGCAGCGTATCATAGGTGTCGATCAGCACGATGTTGTTGTTCACCACGACCCCTGCCAGCGCGATGATCCCGATCCCGGTCATCACCATCGTGAAGGGCTGGCCCATGATCATCAGGCCCAGAAGCACGCCGATGGTCGACATGACCACCGCGGAGAGGACCAACCAGACCGACGTGAAGTTGTTGAACTGCGCCAGCAGCACGATGAAGATCAGGAAGATGGCCGCCGCGAAGGCCTTGGACAGGAAAGCCCCTGCCTCGGCCTGCTCGGCATCCTCACCAGCCAGTTTCCAGCGGATGCCGTACTGGTCGAGACCAGCCGCCTCCATCTCCTTGGTGATCTGGGCGTAGATCGCATCGGCCTGCACGCCTTCGCGGATGCCGGCCTGCACGGTAACGGTGCGCGAGCCGTCCAGCCGGGTCAGAGTTCCGGTCGTCGGCGCCGCCTTGCGGGTCACGAAGTTCGAGATCGGGACCGATCCTTCCGCCGTCTGGATACGCAACTGGTCCAGCGCCGAGATGGTCCGCTGGTCCGCCGGAAGCCTCAGCACGATGTCCACCGCGTCATCGGCCCCGGCCGGACGATAGTCCGACAGCTTGAGGCCCCCGGTCACCAGCTGCACCATTGCCCCGACGGTCGACGGCGCGATGCCGTAACGCGAGGCGGCGGCGCGGTCGACCTGCAGTTCCCAGTCCACGCCGGGCGGCGGCAGGCCGTTCGAGATGTCGATCACGTCCGGCACCTGCGAAAGCCGCTCGGCCACCTGCACCGCGACATCGTTCAGGTAGGTCGGATCGTCGGCCGAAAGCTGGATCTGGATTGCCTTGCCCGTGGGCGGACCGGCCTGGGGCACCGAGACCTGGATGTCCACGCCCGGAATGCCCACCATCGCCTGCCGCAGGTCGGCAAGGATGGCATTCGCGTTCTTCCGTTCCCGCCAGTCGACGAACTCGTACTGGATGACGCCGATCACGTCGGCATCGACCTCCTGCCCCATTCCGCCGCCCGCGCCGGTCCGGGTATAGACCGTCTCGACCCCCGGCCAGCCGAGGATGCGCGCCTCGGCCTGGGCCACCAGAGCGTCCTTCTCGGCGATGGAGAGGTTGCCCCGCGCCTTGACGTAGAGAAGGCCGAATTCCGGTTCCACGTCCGGGAAGAAGATCACGCCCTTGCCGTACTGGACATAGGCATAGGGTACCGCCCCAAGGAGGCTGAGGGCCAGCGTCAGCATGATCCAGGGATGCCGAACCGCCTTGCCGACGACCCACATGTAGGCGCCGTCCTTGTGCACTGGCGGGTGCTTGAAGGGCTTCGCGATCAGCGCGCCAAGGGTCGGCACGAAGATCAGCGCATAGACGAGCGAGGCCGACAGAGTGACGATCAGCGTGATCGGCAGGTACTTCATGAACTCGCCGACGATCCCCGGCCAGAACAGCAAGGGCGAGAAGGCCGCCACTCGCGTCATCGTCGCCGCCACGACCGGGCCTGTCATCTTGTGCGAGGCCATCGCAAAGGCTTCGCGCTTCTCCATCCCCTCGGTCATCCGCCGTTCGGCATATTCGGTGACGATGATTGCATCATCGACCAGCATCCCGACGGCCAGGATCAGGCTGAACAGCACCACGATGTTGACCGTGTAGCCCCACAGCGACAGCGCCAGCATCCCCATCAGGAATGACGCAGGGATCGCCAGGCCGATCAGGATCGAGGCGCGAACCGACAGCGCGTAAAGGATGACGATGAAGACCAGGATCACTGCCGTCAGGACAGAGTTCTGCAGGTCGAACAGAAGCTGCCGGATGTCCTTCGACTTGTCCTGGCTGAAGGTGACCTCGGTGCCTTCCGGAAGGAGCGCGCGGAACTCCTCGGTGACTTCCTTCACCTCGTCCACGGTCTCGATCAGGTTCGCCCCGGTGCGCTTCGACACCTCGATGGCGATGGCGGGCGCACCGTTCAGGCGGGTAACCGTCTCGGGCTCCTTCATCGTCGGGAAGATGTCGGCAATGTCCCGCACGCGCACGGTTGCGGTGCCAGTGGACACCACAGGCAGATTGGCCACGTCCTCGATGGTTTCAAGAAGCGACGGGACCTTGATCGCATAGCGCCCCTCGGCCCCTTCAAGCGCTCCGGCCGCCACTAGCTGATTGCCCGCCGCAAAGCCCGCAATCAGGATGTCGGGCCGCAGGCCGTAGGTCGCGAGCTTGCCCGGGTCGATCACCACCTCGACCAGATCATCACGTACCCCCTGCAACTCGGCATTCAGAACCGGCGGCAGCTCCTCGATCCGGTCGCGCAACTCGCGCCCTGCCTTCGCCAGCACCCGTTCCGGAACGTCACCGGACAGGGTGATGACCAGGATCGGGAATTCCGACAGGTTGACCTCGTTCACCGTCGGCTCGTCCGCCCCGTCCGGCAGTTCGGGCCGAGCCATGTCGACCTTGTTCCGCACATCATCCAGCGCCTTCTTCAGGTCGGCCCCAGCCTGGAACTCGATCAGCACGTTCCCCCCGCCCTGATAGGCGGTCGAGGTCATCTTCTTGATCCCCGTGATCGACTTCAGCGCCGTTTCCATCGGGCGCAGGAGAAGCCGCTCGCTGTCCTCGGGCGAGATGCCGGTATAGTGCATCGAGACATACAGGATCGGGATCTGGACGTCCGGCTCGGCCTCTTTCGGGATCGAGACATAGGCCATCGTCCCGGCCAGCATCAGGAACAGCAGGACCGAGATCGTCAGCCGGGCATTGGCTATGGCGGTTTCGACGATCTTCATTGCCCGACCCCGGAGGCAACCTCGACCTTGTCGCCATTGCGCACCAGATCCTGTCCGGCGGTGATGATACGGACATCCTCGGGTACCCCGGTCACGACCAGGCCCTCGGCGGTATCGTCGATGATCTTGACGGCGGCGAACTGCGCGACGTTGTCCTTGCCCACCACGCGCAGCCCAAGCTCGCCCTTGTCCGAAAGCGTGATGATCGACCGCGGCACGACCACCGCCCGCACCGGGGCGGCGTAAAGCTGGACCTCGGCGGTCATGCCCGAGGGCAGGGTCATCCTTGGGTTGGGCAGGGCGATCTCGACCGGAAAGGTCCGCGTCTGGGCCGAGGCTTCGCGCGCCACCAGCCGGACCGTCCCTTCCATCTCTGAACCGTTGACAAGGCGCACCCTGGCGGTCGATCCCGCTGCAACCGCGTCCAGGTCAACTTCGCTGACCTCGGCCTTCACCAGGATCGGGTCGAGGGACAGTATGGTCGCCACCGGCGTTCCGGTCTGCACCCATTCGCCCAGTTCGACCGACACCGTGTCCACGACCCCCGCAAAGGGAGCCTTGAGGCGCAGGCGGTCGGCCGAGGCCTGGGCGCGCGCCAGTTCGGCGGCGGCGGCATCGCGGGCGGACCGGGCGTTGGTCAGGTTCGACTCCGAGGTGCTGCCACCCTCGAACAGCTTTTCCGCGACCTCGAGGTCCCGCTCCTTCTGGTCAAGCGCGATGCGGGCAATTTCTTCCTGTGCCACCGCTTCCGGGCCTTCCAGGGTCATCACCTCGGCACCCGCCGCGACGACGCCGCCCTTCGACAGCGTCAATGCGGCAATCACGCCGTCGGCGCGTGCCGCAAGTTCGACCCGCTTGTCGGCCTCGGTGATGCCAGACAGCCGGATGACGCGAGAATGATCCAGGAAGACCGGTTCCACCGCCGAGACCGTGCGGACCAGAGGGGTATTCTCGGCAACCGGCGCCTCTGGCGTCTGGGATTCCTTACCCTCGGCGGTCTGCGCACTGCCCACGGACGAGAACTCGCCGGTCGCGATCCAGGCGACGGCGCCGGCCATGACGCAAAGGGCGGCAATTCTGTGAAGTCTCGGCATGGTGTTGCAGAACCCGGATAAACGGTTGATCGGAAATGACTTCTCCCGTCGCGGGTCCCAAATTGGCCCGACGGCCGGAAGCAGGGGAAGACTCTGTACGATGACGCGGGAAGTCATACGCCTGCCGGGAAACAAGGTCCAGTCCGGTGTTGCAAGCGCTTTGGCATTGACTTGTGTCGACAAAGCGCCCATCTCCCCCCTGTCCGAAGCCCGTGCCGCGTGAGCACCGAAAGGCCCGGACACTCTGGTTCCCATTAGTCACGCAGGGGCGCCGCTTGCGGCACGGTCACGGGCATTGGTCCGGGGCGAGGGTCGCGGGCCCTCTGAACGAATGGGATTCCCATGACCACTTTTGCTGACCTCGGCCTCTCGCCGAAAATCCTGAAGGCGCTGGAAAAGACCACGCTGAAAACCCCCACGCCGATCCAGGCGCAAGCGATCCCGCATATCATGCAGGGCCGCGACCTGATGGGCCTCGCGCAGACCGGCACCGGCAAGACTGCCGCCTTCGGCCTGCCGCTGCTCCATCGCCTCTTGGACATCGGCCACCCGCCGGGCCCGAAGAACGTCCGCGCGCTGATCCTTGCGCCCACGCGCGAGCTGATCAGCCAGATCAAGGACAACTTCGAGGTCTTCACCAAGGGCACCGCCGTCAAGGTGACGATGGTCGTCGGTGGCGCCTCGCTCTTCAAGCAGGCGCAGGCGCTGTCCAAGGGCACCGACGTTCTGGTGGCGACCCCCGGCCGTCTGATCGACCTTCTGGAGCGCGGCGACGTGAGCCTTGAGAAATGCGGCTACCTCGTCCTCGACGAGGCCGACCACATGCTCGACATGGGCTTCATCCACTCGCTTCGCAAGATTGCCAAGCACATCCCGCTGAAGCGCCAGACGCTACTGTTCTCGGCCACCATGCCGAAGGACATCTCGGAAATCGCCGACACCTACCTGCGCGATCCCATCAAGGTTCAGGTCGCCCCGCCTGGGAAACCGGTGGAGCGGATCAGCCAGGGCGTCCACTACATTCCGAACGGAGACAAGGCCCGCGTGCTGGAAGAGTATCTGAAGAAGCATCCGGGAGAGCAGGCGCTCGTCTTCGGCCGCACCAAGCATGGGTCGGAAAAGCTGGCGAAGCTCTTGGCGACCTGGGGCTTCAAGGTCGGCTCGATCCACGGCAACAAGAGCCAGAACCAGCGTGACCGCACCCTGACCGAGTTCAGGAACGGCGAGCTTGACGTGCTGGTGGCCACCGATGTCGCCGCGCGCGGGATCGACATCCCCACGGTGCGCCATGTCTACAACTTCGACATGCCGAACGTGCCCGAGAACTATGTCCACCGGATCGGCCGTACCGCGCGGGCGGGGGCCAACGGTTCGTCGATCAGCTTTTGCGCGCCGGCCGAAATGGGCGAATTGCAGGCGATCGAGAAGCTGCTGAAGGCACCCCTGCCAGTCGTGGGGGGCGCTCCTTGGGCGGCAGATGTCGTCGCGGCAGCCCCGAAGCCCGGCCAGAACCGCGGCCAGCGTCCCGGCAATGGCGGGCGCCAGGGACAGAAACTGACGGCCAAGCCGCAGGGCCAGCGCCCCGGCGGATCGGGCAAGCCCGGTGGCCAGGGTCGTCCCGCAGGTCAGGCGGCCAAGCCGGGTGGCAGCCGTCGTCCGGCACAGGGCAAACCGCAGGGCGGCAGCTTCGCCCCGCGCCGCGACGCGCGCTAGGAAAGCCTCGGGGGCCGGTCGGACCGGCCCTCAGCCTGCCTCTTCCTCGAGATTGAGCTTCATCTCCAGCAGCACCTGCTGGATCGCCAACGTCTCGCGCAGAAGCCGCTTGGCCTCGTTGACCGATATCTTTCCGTCCCCGATGGCCTGATTGTATTCGGCCATCAGGATGCCGAAACGCTGCGCCAAAGCCACCACGTCATGGTTCACCCCGGCACTTGCCGAATTCCGCCGCTCGCCGTCGTAGGACAGGGTGATACCGCGAAGGTCTGCCAGTGCTGCCGTCACATGCGGAAAGCGGCTGGAGGCCTCCAGTTCGGCCACCACGTCGATCGGCATGAAGCGGTCGTCATGCTCGTCATTGTCCGAATAGTAGCGTCCCAGAGTAGCCTTGGACTTGCCGGTCAGCTCACAAGCCGCCTCAATCCCCACGTCCTTGACCAGCGCCTCGGTATGCTTCTTCAGATAGGACGCGATCGACATCACTCACTCCACGAACCTTCCCCACGGTTTAGCATGGGGAAACCAGATGTTTTTTTCCCATTAATCCGATGGGAACCGTTTGTCATGGATAAAGAGGTTCCGGACCTTCCGGAACGTTAGTGAGTGGCCGATGTCCCCAGCATCGGTTGGGTGGGGCTCGCCGCATCTCCCCGGCCTCGGGGTGACGGCGGTGCCGACGAAACGCGGCGGGCCCGTGTTTTCAAGTCAGCGGCAGTGTTCGCTTTGTGTGTGTGCGTAGTATGCCGGGCCGCGACCCCGCCATTCAAAGGTTCCCCGCAAGCCGGGCCGTGTCTGCCAGCCTACAGGCTTGCAGCGCGGCCCGGTGATCGGCTAGGGGATCGCGCCATGGCCAAGCTCTACTTCCACTACTCGACGATGAACGCGGGCAAATCGACCTCGCTTCTTCAGGCGTCCCACAACTACCGCGAAGGCGGGATGCAGACCTACCTCATCACCGCGCAATTCGACAACCGCGCCGGAGAGGGCCGGATCGCCAGCCGCATCGGCATCGGAGAGCCTGCCGACACCTTCGGCCCGGGCGAGGATTTGTTCGAAAAGCTTAAGTCGCGGTTCGATCAAGGCCCGGTAGCCTGCGTTTTCATCGACGAGGCGCAGTTTCTGTCCAAGGACCAGGTCTGGCAGCTGGCCCGCGCGGTCGATGACCTGGGCGTGCCGATCATGTGCTACGGCCTCCGTGTCGACTTCCAGGGCAACCTCTTCCCCGGCTCGGCCGCGCTACTGGCCTGGGCGGACGAGATGCGCGAAGTCCGCACGATCTGCCATTGCGGAAAGAAGGCCACGATGGTCATCCGTCGCGGCCCGGACGGACGCGCGCTGAAGGAAGGCGAGCAGGTGGTGATCGGCGGGAACGAGACCTACGTCAGCCTCTGCCGCCGTCACTGGCGCGAGGCGATGGGCGACTGATCCGGCTGCGGGCGAGCGATCACGATCCCGGCCAGTGCGATCAGCCCCATCCCGATCCAGGCTGACCACCCCAGCGTCTCGCTCCACAGCAGGTAGCCCCACAGCGCCGACGCCGGCAGGATCACGTATTCGAACACCGACACGCGCGACACCTCGGCCATCTGGTAGGCCTTCACGAACATTCCCACCCCGACCAGCGACCCCGCCGCCTGCACGAAGGTCCACCACAGGAACTCGCCCGTCGGCCAGACCGGACCGCGCTGCAGGAAGCCCTCGGCTCCGTCCGGGACCGTCAGGGGAAACGCCCAGAGGACCGCCATCCCGATCAGCCCGTAGACCCCGAGCATCGCAAAGAACCCTGCCACCACGGTCTCGGCTGTCTCGCCGGCGCACCACCGCTGCGTGGCGATGTTGCCCATCGCGTAAAGCGCGCCCGCGATCACCGGCAGCAGCGCGGCCAGGGTCGCCCCCGACACCGCCTCGGGTCCAAGGACAAGGACGACACCAGCGAAACCGATCACGACAGCCAGGATCTGAAGCCCCCGGATCTGTTGGCCGTAAAGGTAGCGCTGGAAGAACAGGACGAAGATCGGCGCGGTAAAGAGCCCGGCCGCCACCTGGGCGACCGGCAGGAAAGCCAGCGCGCCGAAATAGATCAGCATCGCCGTGCCGTGGATGGCCGAGCGCGCGAAAACCGCCCAGGGCCGCTTCGGCCAGAGTTTCAGGCCCATCGGCACCGCGACAAGCGCCAGGATCGCAAAGGCCATCGCCGTGCGCGTCGCATGAAACTGCCACAGCCCCGCATCCCGCGCGATCACCCGGACGTAATTGTCGGTGAAGGCGATCACGCTGGCATAGACCAGCACGGCGCCAAAGGCGGCCAGGGTGCGGTTCGGGGTTTCGTTCATCTGCTCGTCCGGATCTCTTTTCCCGACAGGACCCGACAATCGGCCCCCGTGCCAGCTTGAACGCGACCAGTCCAGGCAATTCCCGGTCGCTGGCGTACCTCTGACCAAGGGCCGGATCGGTGATTGTCCCCGCCATCCGGGACAGGTAAGCTGACGGCAAAACAGGCAGAGACCACGCAGCCGATGACGGCGCTACGGAAGTATCAAAGGCTGGAATGTGGTGGGTTGTGGCGCGAGACGCCGCAGGACCAGCGGCGCGAAGTCCTCGTGCGCTTCGGCGAGGCGACGCTTGTCCTGTCCGACCCGAAAAGCGGCACCGCCATCTCGCATTGGTCCCTGCCCGCCATCGAGCGGGTGAACCGGGGCGAAGAGCCGCCGATCTTTGCCCCGGGTCCGGATGCCAGCGAAAGCCTGGAGCTGACAGATCCCGACATGATCGCGGCCCTTGGCGCCGTCCGCCACGCCGTGCAGGCCGCCACCGCCAAACCCGGCCGCCTGCGGGGCGTCCTTCTGGCCGGTGCAGCGGCGGCGGTGGTCCTTGTCGGCGTCATCTGGCTTCCGGGGGCACTTGTCCGCCATACCGCCTCGGTCGTGCCGCTGGCCCAGCGCGCCGACATCGGGCAGCGCGCACTGGATGACCTGACCCGCGTGACCGGAGCGGCCTGCAACAACCAGCTTGGCCTGCAGGCGCTTGCCGCCCTGTCGGAACGGGTCTTCGGCCCGGTGGACACGCCCATCCTCTACGTCATGCCCGAGGGCGTCGAAAATCCGCTCCACCTGCCCGGCGACGTCATCATCCTGCCCCGCCGCCTGATCGAACAGGCGAACGGTCCGGAAGCCGTGGCTGGAGCAGCGCTGGTCGAACGTCTGCGCAGCCGCGCCCGGGACCCGATCATTCCCCTGCTGGAGTATTCCGGCCTGAAGGCGACCGTTCAGCTTCTGACTACCGCCGAACTGCCCGACACGGCGCTGGCCGGATACGGCGAAGCCCTCCTCCGCGCCGCACCCGTCCCGTTGCCGGAGACCAGCGTGCTTTCCGCCTTCGAGGCGGCACAGGTTCCGGCCACGCCCTATGCCCTGGCCGTCATGCCCGAAGCCAATGCTGGGCTTGCCGCGAATGATCCCTACAAGGGCCTCGCGCCCTCGCCCCTGATCCCCGACGAAAGCTGGATCGCGATGCAAGGCATCTGCGGCGGCTGAACCCGAGGACCGGCTCAGTCCCCGCTCGCCGCGCCTGAAACACCGGGAATGGGTTGCACACCCACTTCCTCGACAACCGGCACGCGCTGGCCCGAGGGTGGGTTTCCGCAGACCGGCACCCCTTCCCGCGACACCCTGGGGATCCACAGCACCTCGGTCCCGTTGCCGGCGCGGGCGAACATGCAGCCCCTGCTGTCGACATACTGCAGCCCGGCATAGTCCGCCGGTGGCAGTTCCGCGGGCGACAGCGGTTCTGCCCCGGCCGCGGCGGCGGTCAGAGCCAGAATGCTCGCCAACCCCCGGATCATTTGGTCCCGAACATCCGGTCCCCGGCGTCGCCAAGACCCGGCACGATATATCCGTGGTCGTTCAGGTGGCTGTCCACCGCCGCCGTCACGATCGGCACATCGGGGTGGGCTTCCTTCATCCGGGCGATCCCTTCGGGAGCCGCCAGCAGGCACAGGAAGCGGATCTGCTTGGCCCCCGCCTTCTTCAGCAGCGACACAGCCGCCGCAGAGGAGTTCCCGGTCGCCAGCATCGGATCGACCACGATGGCGATCCGATCCTCCATATGCTCGGGCAGCTTGCAGTAGTACTGCACCGGCTGCAGCGTCTCGGGGTCACGGTAAAGGCCCACAAACCCCACCCGCGCCGCCGGGATCAGCTCCAGGATCCCGTCCAGGAGCCCGTTCCCCGCCCGGAGGATGCTCACCAGCGCCAGCTTCTTGCCCTCGATCATCGGGGCATCCATCTCCTCAAGCGGCGTCTCGATCCGCTTGGTGGTCATCGGCAGTTCCCGCGTGACCTCATAGGCCAGGAGAAGACTGATCTCGCGGAGCAGCTTGCGGAAGCTTGCCGTCGAGGTGTCCTTCTCGCGCATCAGGGTCAGCTTGTGCTGGACCAGGGGGTGCGACACGACGGTCAGGTGATCCAGCATTTCAGGCCTCCAACAGCTTTCCGATCCTTGCCTTGGTATCCGCGTCACAAAAGGCCGCGTCAAGCGACTGGCGCGCGATCCGCCGGAATTGCCCCTCGTCCCAGTCGAAGGCGCGGTGCAGCTCCTCGTACTCCCGCGCCATCGTGGTGTGGAAGAAGGGCGGGTCGTCGGTCGAGATGGTGACCTTCACCCCCCGCCGGTCCAGCTCGTTGATCGGATGGTCCCGGAAGCTCTTGTAAATCCCCAGCGTCACATTCGACCCCGGACAGACCTCCAGCACGATCCCCTTCTCCGCCAGTTCATCCACCAAGCTCAAGTCCTCGATCGCCCGGACCCCGTGCCCGATCCGCTCCACCTCGAGGTCGCGCACCGCATCCCGAACGCTCTCCGGACCGCCCCATTCCCCCGCATGGGCCGTCAGCCGAAGACCGGCCTCGCGCGCGCAGTCGAAACTCCAGCGGAAGTCCTTGGGCGCGCCAATCTTCTCGTCCCCCGCGATGCCGAACCCGACGATCCAGTCCCCTGCCGTCTCGGCCGCACAGAGCGCCGTCTCGTGCGCCTTCTCCGGCCCGAAATGCCGGATGCAGGTGATGATACCCCGCAGGGTGATCCCCATCTGCCGCTCCGCCTGCTCCGCCGCTTCCCGCATCGCGTGCAGGTATTCCCGCCAGGCCCCCACATCACGCCCGCCGCAGAAATCGGGCGACAGGAAGGTCTCGGAATACACGACCCCAGACTTCGCCGATTCCTCCAGCACCGCCAGGGTCAGCCGCGCATAGTCCTCGGGCGTCTGCAGGGCCGAGGTCGCTGCTTCATAGACCTTCAGGAAGTCCCAGAAATCCTTGTACTTGTACTGCCCCCGCGCATCGAACACTCCGGATATGTCCAGATGCTTCTCCTTCGCCAGCCCCGCGATGAAAGCCGGAGGCGCTGCCCCCTCCAGATGCAGGTGCAATTCAACCTTCGGCAATCCGCTCATCGCTGCCTCATTCTTCGTCCACAAATATCCCACGGGGGTCCGGGGGTGTGAAACCCCCGGGGGGAGTTACAGGAAACTCCGCCCCGGGCCCAGAGACCCCACTCCCAGATGCGCCGCCACGCTCGCCCCCACATCGACGAACCCGCGCAAGCCGACCTCACGCGGACCCACTCCCCAGCCCACCACCGGCACCCGTTCGCGCGTATGCTCGGTGCCCTTGAAGGTCGGGTCGTTCCCGTGGTCCGCCGTAAAGATCGCAAGATCCCCCGGTCGCAGGTTGGCGAAGAACCGGGGGAGGCCCGCGTCGAACCATTCCAGCGCGCGGGCATAGCCCGCCACGTCGCGAGGATGCCCGTACAGGGTGTCGAATTCCACGAAGTTCGCGAAGGTCAAGCTTCCCTCCTCTGCCTCCGCCCCCAGCCGCACGAGATGTTCGAAAAGGTCAGCATCCGACTTGCCTTTGTGCAGCTTGCCGATCCCCCGCATGGAAAAGATGTCGCCGATCTTACCCACCCCATGCGTCGCCCGCCCGGCGCCTGCAACCCAGTCCAGCAAGGTCGGCGCGGGCGGCTCGATCGCGAAATCCTTCCGGTTCGAAGTCCGCTTGAAATTACCGGGGCCCCCGGTGAAAGGCCGCGCGATCACCCGCCCGACCTTCCGGGCATGCAGCATCGGCGCTAGGTCCTTGCAGAGCTTCAGAAGCCGCTCCAGCCCGAAGGCCTCTTCGTGGCAGGCGATCTGGAAGACGCTGTCGGCGCTCGTGTAGCAGATCGGCCAGCCCGTCCGCAGATGCTCCTCGCAATGTTCCGCGATGATCGGCACGCCCGAGGCGTGACAGTTACCCAGGATGCCATCCGTCCCCGCCAGCCGGCAGACCTCGGCCACGATGTCGTCAGGGAACGCCGGCACCGTGTCGGGGAAATAAGTCCAGTCCCAGGGCACCGGCACCCCCGCCAGCTCCCAATGCCCCGAGGGCGTATCCTTGCCTCGCGACACCTCTTCCGCGGCCCCCCACAGCCCGTCCGGCACCGCCTCCAGCCCCGGCGTCGCCGCGCCCGAAGCCAGCCGGATCGCCGCGCCGAGCCCCAGCCGGTCGAGGTTCGGCATCTTCAAGACGCCGCTGCGCCCGACCTCTGCACGCCCCGCCGCACAGGCCGCCGCGATGTGCGCAAGCGTGTTTGCACCCGCGTCTCCGAATGCCGCAGCATCCGGCGCTCCTCCGCAACCGACCGAGTCCATCACGATCAGAAACGCGCGCGCCATCAGGTAATCCTCTTCTGGACGAGTGCGGGCTCTTCGGGCACCTCCGGCACGATGCCGTAGGCCGCCTGGACCACCCGCACCGCTTCCCGCGCCGCATCCTCGGTCACTGCGTGGACCATCGCCAGCGGCACGCCCTCGCCCGTCTCCTCGCCGATGCCCGCAAGATCCGACAGCCCGACCGATGGGTTCACCTTGTCCCCTTCGCGCAGGCGCCCCCCGCCCAGATGCACCACGGCCAGCCCCAGCGCCTCGCCGTCGATGGTCGCGATGAACCCGTCCCTCGGTGCCGGCACCTCCATCATGACCGCGGCCGAGGGCAGGCGGTCCGGCCAACGTTCCACGAAATCCGCAGGCCCCCCCTGTGCCACGATCATCCGCCCGAAGCACTCTGCGGCGGCACCCGATTCCAGCGCCTGCGCGATCCGCCCCTCGCCGTCCTGCGCGTCCGAAGCGAGCCCCGCCAGCGCCAGCACCTCACCGCCCAATGCCACCGTCACATCCCACAAGGCCGCGTTGACCGAGGTCCCGGTCAGCGTCTCCATCACTTCGATCACCTCCAGCGCATTGCCTGCGGCCGTGGCCAGGGGCTGCGACATGTCGGTGATGAGGGCCGAGGTCATGCACCCCGCCCCCTGCGCCGTCTTGACCAGGGACCGGGCCAGCGCCTCGGCTTGCTCTGGCGTCTTCATGAAGGCGCCACTGCCGCACTTCACGTCCAGCACCAGCGCCTCCAGCCCCGCCGCCAGCTTCTTCGACAGGATCGACGCGGTGATCAGGTCGATCGACTCCACCGTCGCCGAGACATCCCGGATCGCATAAAGCCGCCGGTCCGCCGGGGCGAGGTCCGCCGATGCGGCCACAATGGCGCATTTCACCTCGGCCATCTGCTTGCGCAGTGCCGCCTCTGTCAGCCCCGTGCGGAACCCCGGGATCGCCTCCAGCTTGTCCAGCGTGCCCCCGGTATGCCCCAACCCGCGGCCCGAGATCATCGGCACATAGGCCCCGCAACAGGCGAGCGCGGGGGCGAGCAACAGCGAGGTGCAATCCCCGATCCCCCCCGTCGAGTGCTTGTCGACGATCGGCCCCGGCAGGTCCCACTCCAGCACCTTGCCGCTGTCCCGCATCGCTCGCGTCAGCGCGACCCGGCCCTCCTCGGACAGCCCCTTCAAGAGAACCGCCATCGCAAAGGCCCCCGCCTGGGCGTCCGTCACCGCGCCCGAGGCCAAGCCGGAGGCAAACCAGCGCAAGTCATCGACCGAGGGCTGCCCCCCGTCGCGGATCTTCGCGATCACCGCCCGGGCGTCGGTCACGTCCGTTCCATGTGTGCGGCGGTGAAAACGCCGGGCAGGAGTTCCGCCACCGTCATCACTTTCTGCTTCCCATCCGTGGTGCAGAGGGTGACCTTCACCTCCTGGCCCGCGAACTCGGCGATCTTCTGGCGGCATCCCCCGCAGGGCGGCACCGGGTCCGGGCTGTCGGCGATCACGCAGACTTCGGCGATCCTTGTGTCCCCTGCCGCGATCATCGCCGCAATGGCCCCGGCTTCGGCGCAGGTGCCCTCCGGGTAGGCCACGTTCTCGACATTGCAGCCGACATGCACCGCGCCCGTGGTCGATCGCAAAGCCGCACCCACCTTGAACCGCGAATAGGGAGCATAGGCCCGCTCCCTGACCGCCGTTGCAGCCTCCAGCAGCGTCATTGCGCCTCTCCTTTTGACCATTTGGTCAGAGTGTGGGCCGAAGCCGCGCCACGCGCAAGCGGATCGCTCGTCGAAGACTTCGTCACTCCTCGCTGGGCCACCCCGACGAGGAGACGAAGTCGAACGAGGAGGCTACCGTACCACCACTCGCGTCGGCGGATTGCCCGGCAGCGTCACCTCCAGCAGCTCCAGGTCCGCGGTCGCCTCCGCATACCGCGTCGCCATCCCTGGAGGGATCACGAAGGCATCGCCTGGTGACAGGCGGAACGGGTCCTTCCCTTCGCCTTCCAGCGTCATCCCGCCCTGCATCACGAAGGTGAAAAGGATATCCCCCTCATGCACAGTCCACGGCGCCTCGCTGACCGGCCGCGCCACCATGACCGAGGCCACGCCCTTGGTCGCCGCCATGATCCCCGTGTCCCGCGCCTCGAAGCCGGGGATGCGGAAGGGCTTGAACACCCCGTCCTTCCCGATGTCATGGACGAAGCGCTGCCCGTCCCACTCCCGCTCCGGCCGGTAGTGCGGCGTGGGAAGCGTCATCTCGTGGTCGATCTCGGTCACATGCTCGGCCGGGACGCCGATCTCCACCACCTGCACGCCTTCGGAATGCAGCACCTTGTGGCGGATGCCGGGCGGCTGGATGAAGCAGTCTCCGGCATGAATGCGGCGGATACCGCCTTGATCTTCATAGAGAACATCCACCCAACCCGCGACACAGAAGATCAGCTGGAAGCCGACCTTGTGAAAATGAACCATGTCCGGCACCGGCCCGTCCGGCACGCGGATATGGCTGGCGATCATCGCACCGCCCAGTCGCGTCGGCACCAGGTCCCGATACTCCATCCCCGCCCGCCCGATCACCCAGGGCGCCTGGTCGGCCAGCCGCCGCACCACGAAGGCATGTTCAGTTGCGGGCGTGACGACGGGAGGGTTCAGCTCGTCCACCTCCACCTTCGTTCCGTTCGGCGCGACCAGCGACTTCGCCCCGCCCGCGAACCCCGGATCATCCGTCAGGATGCGCAGCGTCCCCGGGGCCTCGCTTGCCCCATTCTCGATCCGAAGGCGCACCCCATGCCCTGACAGCACCGCCACCGACGGATTGTCGGCCGGAAAGATCATGTCCAGCCGGAAGCCCAGCGTCTTCGTGTAGAACGGTAGATCGTCCCGCAGCTCGTTAGTGGGCAGCCGGATCTCGGCGCGGATTTCCTGGGTCATGGTCCCTCCTCGATATGTCGATAGGCGGTTTCGGCGTCATAGATGAAGCGCAGCATCAGGTCAGAGGCCCTCGGACCATCCTGCGCCTCGAAGGCGTCCAGCAGGGCGCGCAGCCCCGCGACAATCGTCCGGCGCGCCGCCGGGTCCGGCAGTGTCGCAAAGCGCACCGACTGCACCTGCCCGGAATAGCGCTGGATGGCATTCCGGAGTTCACTGTTCCGCACCGCCCCCAGCCAGGCATTCCGGAACGCCTCGGACCCGCGATGGAAAGCGGCCACGTCCGCCCCCGCCGCCTCGGCCACCGCCAGCCCCGCCCGCATCGCCTCAAGGTCCCCCTCAGACCGGTCCCGCGCCACACAGGCCACGGCATGAGGCTCCAGCAGGCGGCGCAAAACGAACACCTCCCCGATCCGCTCTGGCGACAGGTTCGGCAGCGCAAACCCCCGGCTGGTGCTCTCCAGATACCCTTCGGAGACCAGCTGCATCAGCGCCTCGCGCACCGGCATCCGGCTGACACCCATCTCCTCGGCAATCGCATGATCCACCAGCCGCACATCCGGCCCCACCTCGCCGCGCAAAAGGCGCAAGCGCAGGGCTTCGTGAATGCGGGTGCGGTGGCTGGTGCGGGACATGGGTGAAAAGTATACCGTTCAAGCCACATGTCCAGCCAAACCGGCGCTTACTGCGCAAAATCGGCCAGATCAGTATACTCCTGCAATCCTTAGCGCCACCACTTGCTTGCAAAGCCGAAAACCGCTTGCGGGTTTTCCGCGATTTCCATAACCCGCAAATGCAGGCATGGTGGCACCGCAAGGCCGGATACCCACCAATAAAACCGGCTCACAAGAGATGGTTCAACATTAAACCATCTTCAGGAGGGGACAGATGGACGACCGGCAGGACGAGGCGAAACAGGCGGCACGGCAGGCGGCGCTGGACTATCACGAGTTTCCAAAGCCCGGGAAACTGGAGATTCGCGCGACCAAACCCCTCGCCAACGGCCGCGACCTGGCCCGCGCCTATTCCCCCGGCGTCGCCGAGGCCTGCCTCGAGATCAAGGCCGACCCGTCGACCGCCTCCCGCTACACCTCCAAGGGCAACCTCGTCGCCGTGATCTCGAACGGCACTGCGGTCCTTGGCCTTGGCAACATCGGCGCGCTGGCCTCGAAGCCGGTGATGGAAGGCAAGGCCGTCCTCTTCAAGAAGTTCGCCAACATCGACTGCTTCGACATCGAGGTGAACGAACCCGACCCAGTGAAGCTGGCCGAGATCGTCTGCGCGCTCGAACCTTCCTTCGGCGCGGTGAACCTGGAGGACATCAAGGCCCCCGACTGCTTCATCGTCGAAAAGCTCTGTCGTGAGCGGATGAACATCCCCGTTTTCCACGACGACCAGCACGGCACCGCCATCGTCGTCGGCGCGGCGGCCACCAACGCGATGATCGTCGCCGGCAAGTCCTTTGGTGACATCAAGGTCGTCTCCACCGGCGGCGGTGCGGCCGGGATTGCCTGCCTGGAAATGCTGGTGAAGCTGGGCGTGAAACGCGAAAACGTCTGGCTCTGCGACCTCGAAGGCCTCGTCTACCACGGTCGGGCCGAGCAGATGACCCAGCAGAAGGCGGCCTTCGCGCAAGGCGACAAGCCGGCCACACTGGCCGATGTCATCAAGGACGCGGACCTCTTCCTCGGCCTCTCGGGCCCCGGCGTCCTGACGCCTGACATGGTGAAAACCATGGCCCCGAACCCGATCATCTTCGCGCTTGCGAACCCCACCCCCGAGATCTTGCCCGACGACGCCCGCAAGGTCGCCCCCGGCGCGATCATCGCCACGGGCCGGTCGGACTTCCCGAACCAGGTCAACAACGTCCTCTGCTTCCCCTTCATCTTCCGAGGTGCCCTCGACGTCGGTGCGACCGAGATCAACGACGCGATGGAGATCGCCTGCATCGAAGGCATCGCCGCGCTGGCCCGTGCCACGACCTCCGCCGAAGCCGCCGCCGCCTACCGGGGCGAGACGCTGTCCTTCGGCCCCGACTACCTGATCCCGAAACCCTTCGACCCCCGCCTGATCGGCGTTGTCGCCTCTGCCGTCGCCAAGGCCGCGATGGAAACCGGCGTCGCCACCCGCCCGCTTGAGGACCTCGACGCCTACAAGCGCAAGCTTGACGGCTCGGTGTTCAAATCCGCGCTCCTGATGCGTCCGGTGTTCGAGGCCTCGAAGATGGCCGCCCGCCGCATCGTCTTTGCCGAAGGCGAAGACGAACGCGTCCTCCGCGCCGCCAACGCGATGCTGGAAGAAACCAACGACCAGCCCATCCTGATCGGCCGCCCTGAAGTCGTCGAGGCGCGCTGCGAACGTTTCGGCCTGCCGATCCGCCCGGGCCGCGACTTCCATCTGGTGAACCCGGAAAACGACCACCGCTACCGCGACTACTGGGGCACCTATCACGAACTGATGGCCCGGCGTGGCGTGACCCCCGACACCGCCCGCGCCGTGATGCGCACCAACACCACCGCCATCGGCGCGATCATGGTCCACCGGGACGAGGCCGACAGCCTGATCTGCGGCACCTTCGGCCAGTTCAACTGGCACCTCGGCTACGTCCGCCAGATCCTGGCTCGGAACGGCCTCCACCCGGTCGCCGCCCTGTCGCTGATGATCCTGGAAGACGGCCCGCTCTTTATCGCCGACACCCATGTGCACCCCGAACCTTCGCCGCAGCAGATCATGGAGACGGTCATCGGCGCCGCCCGCCATGTCCGCCGCTTCGGCCTTGCGCCCAAGATCGCGCTCTGCACGCAGTCGCAGTTCGGCAACATGGATACCGCCAGCGCCCGCCGGATGCGCGACGCGCTCGAGATGCTCGACGCCCGCGAGCCCGACTTCGCCTACGAAGGCGAGATGAACATCGACGCGGCCCTCGACCAGTCGATCCGCGACCGCCTCTTGCCCGGCTCCCGCTACGAAGGCGCGGCGAACGTCCTGGTCTTCGCTTCCAGCGAGGTCGCCTCGGGTGTCCGCAACATCCTGAAGGTCAAGGCCGGCGGGCTCGAGGTCGGGCCGATCCTGATGGGCATGGGCAACAAGGCCCACGTCGTCACCCCCGCCATCACCGCGCGCGGGTTGCTGAACATGTCGGCCATCGCCGGGACCCCGGTGGCGCACTATGGGTGAGGGGCCGAACGGGCCCTACAGCCCGCGGCAATTCCTCTTGGCGCTGGCGATGTCGGCATTCTTTGGTTGGATTGGTGTCACAGTGGCCGTCTTGGGCGTGTCGGATTGGAATCGCTTCTTTGGGCTCCTGCCCTTTGCGGCGGTGATCGGCCTGCCGATTGCTTTCCTACTTACCGGAATCGTCGGAGGTCCGGTGCTGCGGCGGGCAACCCAGCGCTCGGTCACCTGGTTCAGCGCTGCGCTCGGAGGCGCCAAGGCAGCCGCAATCATCGCGGCAATATCGATAGTGATCGGCCGGTCTCTGGGCTATCTGCAATCCCTCGATGACGGTAGCTATTCCCGGATCGGAGGTGGCGAAAACACCATCGAGATGGACGGCATCCTGACCGCCTATGGCTGGCAGCTGTTGGCCATTAGGACGGTCTACTTCATCGTCTTCGGGGCTGCAGTGGGCCTTCTGATCCGACTCGTCATCGGCCCGGGGAAGGAACCGACCTGATCCCAGGATTTGCAAAGTTTTCCATCGTGCGCGAAGCCGATTCAACCCGCGCGCATATTTGCAAACTTTCCACGCCTCGAACCGCAAATTCTGCAAATCTGTCGCACTCCGATACCGGTAACACCGTTGCGTGACCGGCATCCCATCGCATACGAACCCCTCAGTGCATCAGCGGGGGGAGATCGCGATGAGCTACGCACAGGTCTACGCAGAATGGCAGAAGGACCCGGAGGGGTTCTGGCTTTCCGCCGCCGGGGGCATCGACTGGGTAAGAAAGCCCACCAAGGCGCTCAACGCCGACCGCGCACCCCTTTATGAATGGTTCACCGACGCCGAGGTGAACACCTGCTGGAACGCCGTCGACCGCCACGTGATCGCCGGCCGCGGCAAGCAGCCCGCCATCATCCACGACAGCCCCGTCACCGGCACCAAGCACGTCATCACCTATGCGGAACTCCAGGATCGGGTCTCCCGCCTGGCCGGCGCGCTGAAGGCGAAGGGCATCCAGAAGGGCGACCGCGTCATCATCTACATGCCGATGGTCCCCGAAGCGCTGGAGGCGATGCTCGCCTGCGCCCGCCTCGGTGCGATCCACTCCGTCGTCTTCGGCGGCTTCGCGGCGCACGAACTGGCCGTCCGCATCGACGACTGCACCCCGAAGGCCATCATCGCGGCAAGCTGTGGCATCGAGCCGTCGCTCACCGTCCACTACAAACCGCTCCTCGACGCCGCCATCGAGCAGGCGGCCCACAAGCCCGACTTCTGCGTGATCTTCCAGCGCGAGCAGGAGGTGGCCAAGCTCACCCCCGGCCGCGATGTCGCCTGGCATGAGTTCCAGTACGGCGTGACCCCCGCCGACTGCACCCCCGTGGAAGGCAACCACCCGGCCTACATCCTTTACACCTCCGGCACGACCGGAGCGCCCAAGGGCGTCGTCCGCCCCACCGCCGGGCATCTGGTGGCGCTCAACTGGACCATGCGCGCGATCTACAACTGCGGCGCGGGCGATGTCTTCTGGGCCGCGAGTGACGTGGGCTGGGTCGTCGGCCACAGCTACATCTGCTACGCCCCTCTGATCGCCGGCTGCACCACCGTCGTCTATGAAGGCAAACCCGTCGGCACCCCCGACGCCGCAGCCTTCTGGCGCGTGATCAACGAACACAAGGTGCGCAGCTTCTTCACCGCGCCCACCGCGCTGCGCGCCATCAAGCGTGACGACCCGGAAGGCAAACTGGTCCCGAAACTCCCTACCTTGCAGGCGCTCTATCTTGCCGGAGAACGCGCCGACCCAGACACGATCCACTGGGCGCAGCGCCATCTCAACGTCCCGGTCATCGACCACTGGTGGCAGACCGAAACTGGCTATGCCATCGCGGCCAACCCCCTTGGGATCGAGCACCTTACGGTGAAGATAGGCAGCCCCTCGGTCGCCATGCCCGGCTTCGACGTGCAGGTGCTGGACGAAGGCGGCCACCCGGTCAGCCCCGGCACGCTGGGCGCCATCGCCATCAAGTTGCCGCTTCCGCCCGGCACCCTGCCGACCCTCTGGAATGCCGAGGACCGCTTCCGCAAATCCTACCTGAACCACTTCCCCGGCTACTATGAAACGGGCGACGCGGGCTACATCGACGCCGACGGCTACCTCTACATCATGGCCCGCACCGATGACGTCATCAACGTCGCGGGCCACCGCCTGTCGACCGGCGCGATGGAGGAGGTCCTCGCCTCGCACAAGGACGTCGCCGAATGCGCCGTGATCGGGGTGGCCGACGACCTGAAAGGCCAGTCGCCGCTGGGCTTCCTCTGCCTCAACAAAGGGTCGAACCGTCCGCATGACGAGGTGGTGAAGGAATGCGTGCAGCTGGTGCGCGACCAGATCGGCCCCGTCGCCGACTTCAAGCGCGCAGTCGTGGTGGACCGCCTGCCCAAGACGCGGTCCGGCAAGATCCTCCGCGGCACGATGGTCAAGATCGCCGACAGCACTCCCTGGAAGATGCCCGCCACCATCGACGACCCCGCCATCCTGGACGAAATCACCGCGGCGCTTCGGACACTGGGCCTTGCCAAGGGCTGATACGCCGCACTGGACAGCAGGAACAACCTGAGGCAGTCTTTGCAATATGCAAAGATTGCCGTCAGGCCGCGCCGCATGACCCGATCGGAACCAACTGCAAGGGACCCCCGCTCCGGGGCCCTAGCCGACCTGTTGCGGGCCGTTCAGGCACTGCGGCCGCTGATCGCAACGCCGCAAGACCTTGACGATCTCGACCTGATCGAAGAGGCCGCCGTCCGCCTGTCGCGCCCGCGTGATTCCGCCGCCGTCGGCATCGCCGACTTCGACCCCGACCGCCTCGCCCATCTCCTGAAGATCACCGGCCCCTCGGTGGGTGCCGAGCTCCTTGCCCGCCTGACCGAGGATCTGGTCTCCACGCAGGAGACCCTGGCCGCCGGCACCGACACCGGAGACTGGAAACGCCTGCGCGAAGGCAGCCACGTCCTGATCTCGCTTTCCGGCTCGGTGGGCGCGCTGTCCCTGCAGGCCATGTCCGAAAATCTGAACGCGATCGCCCACCGCCAGGACAACGAGGCGCTGGTCACCCTGATGCCCTCGCTCGATGGCGAGCTTTCCGCCCTGATCCGCCTGATCCGCGCCACCCGCGCCCCGTCCGGTAGTCCCGAATGAAATCATCCACTCCGCTTACCCGCCCCGCGGTGCTTCTGGTCGAGGACACGCTGTCCCTGCAGATGGTCTACCGCTCGATCCTTGCGACAGCCGGGCACCGGGTCGCCGTGGCCGCCAATGCCGAGGACGGGCTGGCCCAGTTCCGGACCCATCGCCCGATGGTGGTGCTTCTGGACCTGATCCTGCCCGACCGCGACGGGCTTGAGGTGATGCAGGAAATCCAGTCGATCCAGCCCGAGACCCGGGTCATCGCCATCACCGCCAACGGCTCGGTCAACCGCGCGGTCGAGGCGATGCGCGCCGGCGCGCATGACTTCCTCGTCAAACCCTTCGACGAGGGTCGCCTTCTCTCGGCAGTCCAGAACGCGCTGGCCGAGGCAGGCCCCCGCGACGCCTCCCGACCCTCCGGACCCTCGGACCCCGTCGCCCGCAAGGCCGATGCCACGCAAATCAGCGAGGGTTCGGGCTTCATCGGCTCGTCCGAGGCGATGAAGCGTATCCACGGCACCATCGCCTCGGTCGCCCGCTCGATGGCGACGGTATTCATCACCGGGGAAAGCGGCACCGGGAAGGAACTCTGCGCGCTTGCCGTCCACGCCAATTCCAACCGCGCTACGGGCCCCTTCATCGCGCTTAACTGCGGCGCGATTCCGCAGGACCTCCTGGAAAGCGAGGTCTTCGGCCACATGAAGGGCAGCTTCACTGGCGCGATCTCGGACAAGCAGGGCGCGGCCACTGCGGCAGACGGGGGCACGCTCTTCCTCGACGAGATCTGCGAAATGGCCCCGGCCTTGCAGACCAAGCTCCTGCGCTTCCTGCAGACTTCGACCGTCCAGCCCGTCGGCGCCACGCGCCCCCGCAAGGTCAACGTCCGCATCGTCTGCGCCACCAACCGCGATCCCCTCGACGCTGTTCGCCGCGGGCATTTCCGCGAGGACCTCTACTACCGGCTCTACGTCGTCCCGATCCACATGCCGCCGCTGCGCGACCGCGGCCAGGACATCATCGAGATCGCCGAGGCAGCGCTTGCCCGTTTCGCCCAGGAAGAGGGCAGAATCTTCCACGGCCTCGACCCGGCCGTCCGCAACCTGATGCTCTCCCTGCCCTGGCCGGGCAACGTCCGCCAACTCCTCAACGTCATGCGCAATGTCGTCGTGCTGAACCAGGGCGGCTGGGTCACGCCCGAGATGCTGCCCCCCGGACTTGCCGACGAGGGCCGGGCCGAGGATCCGCCGCCAACCGCCACGTCCTCGCCGGATGCCCTGTCCCTCGACACCCTCCTGGGCCTTCCGCTGGCTGAAGCCGAACGCCGCCTGATCGAAGCCACCCTCGCGATGCACGGCGGCTCGATTCCCAGAGCCGCGCGCGTGCTCGACGTCTCGCCCTCGACGCTTTACCGCAAGATCGAAGCCTGGAACGCCAAGGCCAGCTGACCGCTCCTCGCGCAGATCGTCATTCGTCGCTGACAGTCGCCCCTGTCAGACGAACTGCTCCCCGATCAGCCGTTCCTCCAGCCCGTGCCCCGGGTCGAAGAGCAGCCGGTGCTGCACGCTCTCCTCCGACCGCACCTCGACGCTGACCACGTCCCGGACCGAGGACCGGCTGTCCGCATCGGCCATAACCGGCCGCTTCTCGCCCTCGACCACATCGAACCGCACCACCGCCGTCCGCGGCAGAAGCGCCCCGCGCCAGCGCCGCGGGCGGAAGGCCGACATCGCGGTCAGCGCCAGTACGTCCGACCCGATGGGCAGGATGGGCCCGTGTGCGGAATAGTTGTAGGCCGTCGACCCTGCCGGCGTCGCCACCAGCGCCCCGTCACAGACCAGCTCCTCCAGCCTGACGCGCCCGTCAATCGACACCCGCAGCTTCGCCGCCTGCGGCCCCTGGCGCAAAAGCGACACCTCGTTGATGGCCAAGGCCACCGTCACCTTGCCCTTGGCGTTCTCGGCCCGCATCGCCAGTGGGTTGATCACCGTCTCCTCCGCCGCCGCCAGCCGTGCCGGCAGGTCCTCCAGCGTATAGGCGTTCATCAGGAAGCCGATCGTCCCGCAGTTCATCCCATAGACCGGCAGCCGCCGCCCATGCGCCGCGTGCAGCGTCTGCAGCATGAACCCGTCGCCGCCCAGCGCCACGATCACCTCCGCGACCCGTGCGTCCGCCTGGCCATAGGCCTTGGTCAGTGCGGCAAGCGCCGCCACCGCTGCCGGGGCCTTCGATGCCGTGAACCGGATCCGCTTCATCTTGAAGGCCCCCCTTGCGGCCAGTCTTGGCCGTGTCGCCCCGCAAACTCAAGCCCCGCACCGGCGTTTCCTTTCCGCGGCACGGGTTTCGCGCCACGTCGCTTTATTTCGCCCCGGTCCCGGAACACGTCGCTTTCCTGCCTTTCCCCATCACTGCGACTGCTCTACATAGCCGCAAACTTCACCGCATTGAGGGCAGAACGATGAACGCTTCCCACCGCGACACCGGCTTTTTCACCGAACCCCTGTCCTCGCGCGACCCCGAGCTGTTCGGGGCGGTGACGCAGGAGCTTGGCCGCCAGCGCCACGAGATCGAGCTGATCGCGTCCGAGAACATCGTCTCCCGCGCCGTGATGGAGGCGCAGGGCTCGGTGATGACCAACAAGTATGCCGAGGGCTACCCGGGCAAGCGCTACT
>Ga0208243_1000304_pt1 | contig 33569 bp, 32 predicted proteins | sample Subbio2Aug_QV12A_FD_184826 | JGI IMG/M metagenome (GOLD analysis project Ga0208243, IMG submission 184826) | Serpentinite rock and fluid subsurface biosphere microbial communities from McLaughlin Reserve, California, USA - CR12Aug_QV12A (SPAdes) | ecosystem: Environmental > Terrestrial > Deep... | reverse complement strand
CGATGGGTTCACCACTTTTCCATCTTCCGAACTCCGATTCCAATTTGCTTTGTCTGGATCACCATTTGGGTAACCAAAGTAATTATTGGTATCGAAGAGATAAGGATTGGGTCTCAGGATATGGGCTCCCTTTAGAAAAAAATCTCCAAAGAAAAAGGCGATGGAAGAAGTTATGTCTTGTATCCCATTTCGATTGTCAATGGCATTATTACTCATGGCATAACCGAGGTTCCAATGGGGTTGGATGCGGAAAAAATCCCCTTCAAAAAAGGTATACTGTGCAGACAAGGCAAGGTAATTTTTCCCTGCAAATAACCCACCATTCTCAGTAGAATACTGGGTGTAATAAGAAATGGTTGGTTTTACAATTCGCAACCAAGGTAGTTTCCATTGGAAAAAATATTCATGCCAAGAGAGTCGTGTTTGTGCATCTGGATTGTTTGCATTGAAAGCATTATTTGGACCACCAGAAACCACACCGTTTTGTTTTTGTATGGCAGGGGGAAGGAGTGAGTTGGGAGTTTTTTGGAATGTATTGTAAAACCAAATTCCCACACTGAAATCACCAAAAGCGCTAGGATCAAAATGATACATCATCGAAAAAAACATTCCATCCACACGTTTGTTACCGTTAGGTTCTTTTTTGGGGCCATAACCTTGGTTTGGTAGGAACGATTGGCAATTTGTATTGGTAGGAGTCCCTGAAATCAATTGGTTGTGTACTGATTGTACGCATGGGTCTTGGTTATAAGGATCAAAATACTTAGATTCTTCTCCCAAATAGGAAGGACCCACACCACCTGGACTCGATTGGAAAAGTCGTTTGTCTGAGTCTTTATCACTCCGGTTTGTCAATTGGAAACTACCAAATAACATCCATTCCATTTTTTTGTCTGGAGATAAAATGGATATCGTAGGTTGTAATGCAGGTGCATAAGTAAAACTTTGGTAAGACGCTCCATTCCTTCGATTTTGTCCTTCCCCTGCAAATGAATTCCCCCTCCAAATAAAATCCGACACAATTTCTGTATGAGTATCAATTGTGATGGATTTGTTATCATCTGATTTTGATTCAGATCGAATTTGGACTGTTAAAATCAAAAAGAAGAAAGAGATAAGAATCAAATCATAAAGTTTTCGCAAATAGATCTTGGAATAACTCACGAAATTTTCTGCCTCCTTCTTTTTGGATAGGGTTGAGTAGAATTACTTCTTCTTCACCCTTCGTTTGGAAAATAACCTTATACTCTTTTTTTAAAACTAATACATGAACGTATTGTGCAAATGCTTCTGCAAACGTATCATCTGCATTGGTAGCAGCATACAAAGAAACAAATTGTGTGTTTGTCAATTTTTTGTATAAGGATTTTCCATCAGGGAAAAGGGGAGTTGTCGGATTTTTTTGATAAAATTTGATGTGGGGTCGTTCTGGGAAAAAACTATCTTCATATGGAGAATATGTTTCAGACAACCATACTCCCTCAAAATAAGGATACTTGCGAAAGTCGCGTTTAGGTTCTGTATAATCAGGTGCATAACCTTTCACAATGGCAACAATATGACCTAATTCGTGTAATATGATAAATGAGAGAGCAGAATTGAATGAATTAGTTGGGTCCAATTGGATTTTTACGGAGTAAACGGGATCTTTTTTGAAAAATGTATTTTCTCGATTGGTTACCCAGTCGTTTCCTCCCACATTCAATAAGTCTGCATCTAAGTATATGATACCTGCAACTGGTTTTCCATTTTTGTCTCGCAAAATCCCTGTTAGACCAGTTGATCCAAGATTTGATACAAAATAAATGCCAACTAACAATTCATCTGCTAATTTGTTTAAGGAAGTCGGAAAAGAAGAATGGATTGCGCTGATACGATCTTTCCATTTGTCCAAATCTTTTATTCCGGTTGGAACTTCTTCGATTCCATCAATTTGATTGACTTCCATCAGTGTACTCAATCGTTTTGCATCCAATGGGTATATACGATCTTTCCATTCTGGTTTTAGATTCGGGATGGAATCAAATTGTAACCCAGGGCTTGTTTTGGCCCAAGTGGCATATGTGTTCTCAGGTAAATGGAAATCTTTTGGGGAACATCCCAAAAAAAGAAATGATAGGAAGGTTATAAGAGAAGGAATTGATTTCATTTGCCGATGGTATTTCTATATGAAAGGATTTGTTGGTCTATGCTTTTTTTTGCCAGGAATCCTTTTCGCTGAAATAAATCCATGGAACCTTAGACCCAATGTGCGTATCTTAACTAGAAAAGAAGTTTCGCATATTGTTTTAGAAAAACGCCCAGATCATTTCCGAGTGACGTTACTGGTTTCTGAACGATTCCCTTACAATTATAAAGCAATGTCCCATCCCTTTTTTTTTCGGATGGAAGATGAGAAAAAAGCCATGGAACTTGCGAATCAAATGGACAAGTTTCTGGACACAGGAAAAAGTTTCACCATCACCTTGAATGGATCTGAAATCCAAACTTTGGTATGGGGAGAACCCGATTGACTCGTTCGTTTTATATTTATTTTAAAGAAATTTTTCATAAGCCAACCAAACAAGAATGGGACATTTTAAAACTAGCAGAGCCTCGTTTTGATAAAGAATATACATATTCCGTTTTTTTAACGCATTTCATTGTTTATAGTTTACTCTTCGTTCCTCCTTTTGCAGAAATTCGAATGGAAATTCTTCCTTATTTGCTTGGAGTTACCATCCTTCGGTTTGTTTTGTTATTACAATTTTATACAAAATCCATATCGATTGAAAAGGTAATATATTTTAGTGGGTTTGTTTCTGATGGGCTTATCTATTTGGTATTTTTAAAAGGAATCCAATCATTCCCTTCACTCAGTCATTTTTATCTTTTAAATTCTTACCTCATGTCCTTTATCATTCCCATTTTGTTATTTAGTACACGACTCAATCCTTGGGGGTGTATCTTAAGTGCAATTTATTTTACAGGATTCCATCTTTCGTATACATTCCAACTTCCACTTGAGATTACAGAAAGGTCTTCTTATTTCAGTCAATACTTCTTACTCTTTGTTTATTGGGGCAGTGCTCTTCTTGGGGTAGTTTTTGTTTATAATAAACGGAAAGACACAACGGATATGTACAGTCTGTCTGAAGAAAAACGATTTATGTTACAAGAGTTAGAACTTGCGAAACGTGTACAAGATGCACTTTTCCCAGGAAATATCAAAATCCCAAACTTAACTTTTACTTTTTATCGAAAAAGTCCAAATGTGATTGGTGGTGACTTTTTTGATTTTGTACAACTCAGGGAAGGAAACGTGGGAGTGTTTCTGACTGATGTAGCAGGGCATGGAATTTCATCTGCAATGGTTGCGTCTATCATGAAGGTCCTTGTCTCTACGATCCCTTATCGTTTTAAAACGGCTCCAGCTCGTTTGATGGATTATTTAGATGACCGTCTGGCACATGATCTGAATAAATACCATGCATCCGCAATTTATTTGTTTTTTGATTTTATCGAAAAAAAACTCACCATCGGAAATGCAGGCCATCCTTATCTGATTTTGGCAAAAAAAGGAGAGGATTTTCAGGAATTGGAAACGCAAGGAGCAATCCTTGGTTTTAATATCAAAGTACCTCCTATCTCAGAGAAGATCCTTCCGATCACAAAAGGGGACAGATTTTTTATCTATACCGATGGACTCATAGAATCCATGGACCACAAAGGCAATTGTTTAGGTACCGAAGGGTTACTTGCTCTCCTCAATCGCCACAGGAATAGCGAAAACGTCAAGGAACTCGAAAACAATCTTCTACATGAACTCAAAACCAAGTTCGGTTTAGATACTTTTTCTGATGACACCATGTTCCTCATATTGGAAGTAGAAGAATAAGGAGAAATCATTTGTCTTTTTTAGATATCCAAATCAAATCCAATTTTGCAATTGTCACCATCAAAAGACCAGAAGCCCTCAATGCGCTAAACGATGTTGTCATCACTGAAATCGGCGCTATGGTCGATACATTAGAATCAAATCCTCAGGTAAGGGGATTTATCCTTACTGGCGAAGGGAAAGCATTTGTCGCAGGTGCTGACATTGCCAAAATGAAAGAATTCAATGTGAAAGAAGGACAATCATTTTCGGAACTGGGACAAACTGTATTTCGAAAAATGGAATTGTCGGGACTCATTTCAATTGCTGCTATCAATGGATTTTGTTTAGGTGGTGGAATGGAATTGGCAATGGCATGTGACATTCGTTATGCGTCGACAGTTGCCAAATTGGGTCTTCCTGAAGTTACTTTAGGATTGTTACCTGGTTTTGGTGGTTCCCAAAGATTGCCTAGACTCATTGGTGTAGGCCGAGCAACAGAACTCATTTTATCTGGTGATATGATTTCCTCTGAGGAAGGATACAGATTAGGCCTAGTCAACAAAGTTTGTGATCCAGCCGAACTCTTAAACGAATCAGAAAAAACTCTCTCCACAATTTTATCTCGAGGACCTAACGCAATTAAGGCGGCAAAAACTGCGATTCGCCAAGGTTTAGAAACCAATATGGATCGTGGACTTGAGTGGGAAAAGCAGTTGTTTGGTGGTCGATTCGCAGACAAAGAAACGAAAGAAGGCCTTTCCGCTTTCCTTGAAAAAAGAAAACCAAATTTTTAAGGAATCCATTTATGAAGACACGGTTCATTTTCCTTTTGATTTTACTTTTCGGATTGGTTTGTAAACAAGCGGAATCATTCCCATCACAAACCAATACTCCAGAAGTACTGTTTGGAAGTGTTGCTGACCGTGTATTAAAATTGGAAATTGCAAATACCCCATCCACTCGTGCAACGGGACTGATGTACCGCACGAAACTGGGAGAAGACGAGGGAATGCTTTTTGTATTCCCCAAACCTGATTACCTAAACTTTTGGATGAAAAATACCCTGATCCCATTGTCCATTGGTTATTTTTCAGAAGATATGCGACTTTTAGAATCATTCGATATGAAACCGAACCAAACCGATGAGGTGTACAACGGAACCAAACCTGCTATGTATGCACTTGAAGTGAACCAAGGTTGGTTTGCGAAGCATAAAATTGGGAAAGATGCAGTACTCACCCTAGAAAGGAAAGTATCCGCAAAGGATTAAATTTTCTCTTTTTACTTGAATCTTCCTTTCGAGACGTTTACCATTTCGAAGCATGGTAGTCAACAACCCTCGTCTCATCAATTTATTATCCGAAGAACAAAAAGCCGACTTGGCTTCGATGGAAAAACAATTTGCTCACCACTTAGAATATACCATTGGAAAAAATCGTTATAATTTAAAAAATGAAGACATCTATAAGGCACTCGGTCATACCATTCGCGACTTCCTGATTGATCGACTTAATTTTACTCACGAACGTTACCGAGAACAAAACCCAAAAAAAGTTTTTTATTTTTCTTTAGAGTTTTTAATGGGGCGCACTCTTATGAATGCTCTCATCAATCTTGGTTTGTATGAAACCATCCAAGAAATGTTACGAGGGATTGGGTTTGAACTAACAGATGTTTTAGAATTTGAAACGGATGCTGGTTTAGGGAATGGGGGGCTTGGACGACTTGCAGCTTGTTTTTTAGATTCAATGGCAACTCTCAATGTTCCAGGATTTGGATATGGAATCCGGTATGATTATGGGATTTTTAATCAAATCATAGCCAACGGTAGCCAATTAGAAATGCCGGACCACTGGGATGCAGATGGTGTTCCTTATGAAGTAGTTCGCTCTGATATTTCGTTTTCAGTTGGATTTTTTGGTCATACAGAAACGCGGGTTTCTGGAAAAGGAAAAATACAACATGATTGGGTACCAGATGAATCCGTCCTTGCTTCCGCCCATGATTATCCTATCCCTGGATTTAACACGAGTACGGTGAACTATCTTAGGCTTTGGGCAGCAAAATCATCAGAGGAATTCAATTTAGATTATTTTAACCACGGCGATTATATGAAAGCCGTACAAGACAAATCAATCTCCGAAAATATCTCCAAAGTTTTATATCCAAATGATACTACCGAACAAGGGAAGGTGTTACGTCTCAAACAACAATACTTTATGGTGTGTGCTTCCTTACAGGATATCCTCATCCAATTTCGTGAATTCAAATACAATCTAAAAGAACTCCCAGATTATATTGCCATCCAATTGAATGATACACACCCGAGCATTGGAATTGCAGAACTCATGCGCATATTTTTAGACAATGAGGAAATGGATTGGGACCCTGCATGGGAGATTGTGACAAACGTATTCTCTTATACCAACCATACAGTGTTACCAGAAGCCCTTGAGTCTTGGCGTGTTGAGTTATTTGAAAAATTATTACCAAGGCATTTAGAAATCATTTATGAGATCAACCATCGTTTTTTAACAGACGTTCGTAACAAAGGAGTTTTAACCGAATCCGAAATCCAACAAGTGAGTATCATCGAGGAGGGAAGTGAAAAACGAGTGCGAATGGCAAACTTAGCGGTCATCGGATCATACCGTGTGAATGGAGTTGCCGCTTTACATTCAGATCTCATCCAAAAAACCATTTTCCAACCTTTCACAAAAGTATTTCCTGAAAAGTTTAATAACAAAACAAATGGAATCACACCAAGACGATGGTTGTTACAATCGAACCCTAGCCTTGCGAATTTAATTTCAAAAAAAATAGGGAATGAGTTCACAACAAACTTATATAAGTTAAAGGATTTAGAGGCATTTGTAGATGATGCCGATTTCCACAATGATTGGAAACAAGTAAAGTTTACTGCCAAAAATGAACTCGCAAGGATCATCAAAAGTGAAACTGGAATCACAATCGATCCTCTTTCACTGATTGATGTACAAATCAAACGTTTCCATGAATACAAACGCCAACTTCTAAATGTTTTACGAGTGATTGCACTTTATCGTAGGATCAAAGAAAATCCCAATACAGAGATCACACCAAGAACTGTCATCTTTGGAGGTAAAGCCGCTCCTGGCTATTACATGGCAAAACTCATCATCAAACTCATTAATAATGTGGCTTGGGTTGTGAACCGCGATAAGGATGTTGCCGAACGACTGAAGGTTGTCTTTATTCCCAATTACCGCGTGAGCCTTGCGGAAAAAATTATTCCTGGAAGTAATTTGTCAGAACAAATTTCAACTGCAGGTACAGAAGCATCCGGAACAAGTAATATGAAATTCATGTTAAATGGTGCTTTGACCATAGGTACTTTGGATGGTGCCAATGTTGAAATTTTGGAAGAAGTGGGACAAGAAAACATTTATATCTTTGGTCTCCATACTGAAGAAGTGTTTCGAATGAAAGAAGCAGGATACAAACCAACCGATTTTATCCACCAAAATGAAGACTTACACCGAATTTTACTCATGATCCGTGAGAATTTTTTCTCTTTGGGCGAACCTGGTGTTTTTGGTCCGATTTATGATAGTTTGTTTTACACTGACAATTACCTACTCATGGCTGATTTTCGCTCCTATGACGAAACACAAAACCGAGTGGCTCATGACTTTCTAGACGAGGTGACTTGGACCAAAAAGTCCATTCTCAATGTGGCTAGGTCTGGCAAATTTTCTTCTGACCGAACGATCCGGGAATATGCCAAGGACATTTGGAAAGTCCCACTCCTTGACACAATTCCACCCCAAACTATCTATAAATTGCCACAAAACTGAATCGACAGTATAGAACAGAAGGATTATCGTTCCAAGGGAAGGGTTTCAAATGAGTAAAGGTTATATTATATGTGTCGATGATGAAGTATCAGTGTTGGAGACGCTTGCGGAACAACTACTGGCTCGGTTTGGAGAATCCCATATCATCGAGACAGCAAGTAGTGCAGAAGAAGCACTTTCCCTCATTGATGAAATCATTGGTAGCAACGATATTGTAGAACTCATCGTTTCTGATCAGGTGATGCCAGGAATGAAAGGGGATCGATTTTTGGAACAGGTGCACCAACGCCTCCCAGATGCGATCAAAATCCTTCTTACAGGGCAAGCGGGACTGGATTCCGCAATTTACGCCATCAATAATGGGGGACTCAGTCGGTATGTCGAAAAACCTTGGAACATTGAAGAGTTATCCAAAGACATCAAAGACTTACTTGATAAGTTCCGTCAAAATTTGGAAAACCAACACCTTATCCAAGCCCTCAACCGTAGGATTTTGGAATTGGAAGCAAACCAACCAAAATAAATTCCTTAGTTTTTTATTCATCGGAGTTCTCTCTCTTTCTCCATTAATGGGAAAAGAGAAAGAACTTTCTTCAGAACAAATTTCCAAAAAAAAAGAAGTTCTCTCTAAAATGATTCGTTATGGCACAAGCCAAGAGCGAAAACAAGCGTTAGGTGAGCTTGTGCGTTTTCCGAAAGAAAATGCAAGTGAACTTTATGTTTTGGTTGGAGAACAACTCAAAACTGAAAAAGATATGGGGATGAAAATTGTCTTACTTAAAACAGTAGGAGATTTGAATCTAAAGGAAAACCATGAAACCATCATTTCACTCTTTGAAGATCCAAACGAAGATGTGAACAAACAAGCTGTTACTTCTGCAAAAAAAATGAAACTCGCTGAAGCAACGAGCCCACTTTTAGAAAAAGTAAAAAAAGAAGATTTCACTAAAAACTCAAATACTCTTAGTTTATACATCAGTTCTCTCGCCGAATTACCTGAAGGAAAAATTGCGGCACCTTATTTGGAAACAAAGTTTAGAGAGAAGTTTAATAATGCAGATATCCGTGGACAAATTGCATTGTACTTTGGAACTGTTTTATACCAAGAAGCGGAGTCTGCTCTTCTCGAAGTTGCATTTGACGACATCCAACCAACAACTCTCCGTTGTTATTCGATGAATACTTTGGGAAAATTGAAATCAGAAGCTGCGAAACCTAAGTTATATGAACTACTAGATTCTCTTAAAAAAACATCTGGAAAGTTAGATGCAAAAAAAGCACAATCACTCAAAATTTATGCTATTGGTGCTTTGGTAACTATGGGTGATAAAGAAGTTTTCCAAGAACTGAATGAATTTGCTCGTGATGATGATAGTATGGTTAGGTTACGTGCGATTGAATTTATGGGAAATTTACGTGATCCCAAAGCTTTAGAATTATTGGAATACAAACGAGATCGTGATCCAAGTCCCAAGGTTCAAAAAGCAGCAAAAAAAGCAATTGATATGATCAATGGAAAAGACAATCCCTCTGACGATGATAAAACCACTGAGGATAAATCAGAAGAAGAACCGAAATGAAATTCTTTTGGTACACAAATTTTTTCCATAAAGTTCTCTTGCGATCGAAACATTTACGAAATCAATATATTCCCATCCAAACTAAGATATTTTTATCTCCGATACAAATTTTTGGATTCATTGGTTTTCTATTTCTATCCAGTAGTCTTTTTGCAGAAACGGATTCCAAATACACAGGTCCTATCTCTCGTTCCGAAAAACGAATCTTAGATGGTAAAATAGAATTCCAAAAAACGGGAATTTTTCCATTAGAATGGAAGTTGTATTTTAAAGGGAAACAAGGGGATTTTGTTGTATTTTATGATTTAAATGGAGATGAAATTCACTTCCGGTATCGTAGGAATAAGTTTGATTTGGACGCAGAATTTTTTGTCAAAGATTTGTTTATTGGTAATCCTTATTTAGTAAAAGGTGAATGGATCGGATACTATTATTATGCAGTCGATGAAAGAGGAAAAAGGTCCTCTCTGCCCACACCCAAAAAACTTCCTGGCGAAAAAAATGAATTTATCGATAAACAATCCATTCCAATTTTTCAATTACAAACCTACCAGGAAATCAGAACCGACGATTTGTTGTATTAAAGATCAATTAAATGTAAAAATTGAAAATTGATGAATAAAATCGGTGCGGGTGATGTTTTTTTCTCAGAATAACTGACGTTTAACGATAGAAATTGATTTATATATTTAATTTTGATGATTTCTTCTCTATCTGTTAAATTGATATTAAAATCGGAAGCATAAGTCCAGTTCTCAAACCACGATCTTGTTTTTAAATTCCCTTCTCTAAAAATTGCACTCAGTTCCAATAAATGTCCAGTTTGAATCGGGATTGCAATTTTTCCTTCCCATTGGCTTCCTAATTCCCTTCGCTCCCATCCAATGGAAAAAACTGTACGATCTTTTCTCCATTCATAGAATATGGCTCTTCCTGTTTCTTGGTATTGGTAGTTTCCCACTTCATTATATTGCCGATACCGGCAGAGAACATTTCCATACTGCGAAACAATGATGGGTAAAAAACCTGAACCACCACTTTCATAACGATGCCCTTCCTGCGAAGATAAAACCTCTCCTCCTAGAATGTTTCGGTAACTACCTCTCATATACCCTAATGTTTGTGGGATTTCTGGGCGAATGTCACCACTGGATACGTTCCCATATAAAAGTGGTGAGTCGCGGTAAAAAGTAACATCAACTAAAAAATTTGAATGCACAAATTCTGATTTGGAATAGTAAAAACCAACAGATTCTTTGTGATTCAAAATTGATTCCGATTGGATTCTATGTTTTCCAAACTGTTGTAATTGTAATGTGTCATTGATAAAAAAACTGGATTTATTTTCGCCAGGGGACCAAACACCCGAATATGATTTGTTTGGTGATGAAACGTAGATCCCAGGGTATGATGAAAACCCAGGTGCATAATAAACTCCATAGTCTGTTAGTTTCCCAAATATAGAGTTTTGGGTACCGAAAAAATGGGAACTTTGAATGGGTTGGGGGAGAGGTGAATTGGTTCTATCCATTTGAGAATAAAAATCGGGATCTTTGGCAAAGTAAAAGTGAGGGATTGGTTTATACCGATTACCCGATGTTATGTGGAAGGAATTGTATTTGAAATGAATGCCATATAAAAAGTTTTCATCTCGCTTTTCGAAGGAAAATCGTTGGCCTTTTTGGAATCCCCCAAAAGCAAAGGAGGAGTGGTTTTTTTCTTCCCTGGGAAGGTATTGGACATCTAAGTTTTGGTACCCAAGTCCTAAAAACAAATGATCTTCTAAAAATGGATCCTTGGCCTGACTTTCCGTTTTGGGTTTGTTTTCGTTCAGTACATCATTCCCTCTATTGTTTTGGAATTGGTGAACGTTTGGTTTTGTTTCTCTGGTCGGAGGGGGATAACTTAAGTTTTCGACTTTCCATAATTTGGAGACAAGTGCCGCTTCTTTATCCTTCAGAGAACGTTTCCAGGTAAAAAACTCTGCCCTTGGGGCTTTTACCTTTTGTTGCCAGATGGCCACAAGTTTTGGGGAAAATCCAACACGCAGCAAACTGGCCACAGGTACTTCTTTTGGTGATTTTTCGCCAGCAAACAATGACTGTACGAAGATAAACGACAAAAATAGCGCAATTTTCTGCCAATCCACCAGGATTGGGGTTCGATTTTGTTCTTTTTTTCCCTCATTCCGTTTGCTTTTTTTTGAAAAAGGGACATATTCTAGAGAAGAGCGAAAAAAAATCCAAGAAGGGGCGGGTTTTGTCCCATAGGAATGCTAAATTGTTAATACAAACCGATAAAAACGTGAAAAAAATATTGACTTAACTTCTCAAATGTTAAGTAGTGTAAACAAGCGTTTAGTATATTATTGGTATTATTTTTTAGTTTTATGTCGTCTAACTAGATGACGGGGAGGAAAAACCTATGATCGTTCGATCCATCCAACAACCCGCTTACAACCGCCATAAGGATTCTGGGCTCGCTGGCCAAGGTCCTAAAAAGGGATTTGCCCAAAACCAATCCGGAAAAACCTTCGAAGAGTACCTCATGGAAGCATTCCAAGGTGAGGTGGTCCAAAAAGGAAATTGGGTATCACCAAACCTATCCGACCTAGGCCAAAAGAACCTAAGGAAGATGTAAGGACCAATGCCCTGGTTTCTGGTCTAGAATCGGAAGCTAGGGGCCGACAATCAAAGTATGGAGAAACTATCCATACTTTGGGCTCTCGTTCGGCGTGATTATGCTCTGCAATATGCAGGTTCCTTTCTGGGAATCTCATGGATGTTTTTGCAGAACTTAGTGCTCATTAGTTTGTATGCCCTTGTCTTTTTAGTCCTCAATCTTAGAAACCCATCCACCCAAGAAGATTTCACGGCGTATTTACTCACTGGCCTTTTGTATTGGATACCCATTCAAGAATTACTTGTCCGAGGCACAGGCATCCTTACCGACAATCGTTCCCTGCTCAAACGTTCAAGCCTTGGCATAGATCTATTTTTATGGATTCCATTTGTCCAGTTTCTCATCCATAGTTTTATCACATCCATTCCGGTGTTCCTATACTTAGGGTATTCAGGAACATTGAATCTAACAGGAATCTTTTTTGGCTACACAGTCCTTGTTCTGTCTGGACTCTATCTGATGTTACTATTACATTATCTTTCACGTCTTAATATTCTTTTAAAGGATATTTCACCTTTAATTCGTTTGGTGAGCCAATTGGTATTTTGGGGGATCCCTGTTTTGTATTACCCTACAGGATATCTAAAACAATGGAATGAATGGAATCCATTCACAATTCCATTGGATGTATTTCGCACAACTGTGATTAGTGGGTTTCAGTCTCAGTTTGAGTGGTTATACATAACACCATTTTTACTTTTCTTTTTTCTTGTTTATTTACTCGCCAAACGGAAATTCCAATCCGTGATTTTGGATCATCTTTAAGTTCACATGAATTCTGTATTGATTGAAAATCTTTCCAAGGATTATCATGGGTTCTCCAAACCTTGGAAACGAATCCTTGCAGGTCTTAGTTTTGGTTACTTAGGGATTGATTCAAAATTTACAGCAATCGATTCGTTGAACTTAAAAGTAAGTCCTGGAGAAATACTTGGCATCATTGGAAGGAATGGAGCTGGCAAATCGACTCTTTTAAAGTTAATCACAGGTGTGATCCAAAAAGATAAGGGTACTTTACAAGTGAATGGTTCCGTTCGTGCCTTACTTGAATTAAGTGTTGGATTTAACCCAGAATTGTCAGGAGAAGAAAATGTATTCTTCAATGGTCTTGTGTGGGGATACAAACCAAAAGAAATCAAATCGTTATCTGATACTATCTTCTCTTTTGCGGAACTGGAGGAGTTTCGGTACACTCCCTTAAAGAACTATAGTTCTGGTATGGCAATGAGACTTGGTTTTAGTTTGGCGACTGCAAAACGACCAGACATTCTCATCGTAGATGAAGCCCTGGCAGTGGGTGATGCAAGTTTCCAACAAAAATGCCTGAAACGAATTCGTGAATTCTCTGCATTAGGAACTTCTATTCTAGTCGTGAGCCATGATTTGGGATTGGTTTCATACTTTTGCACACGTGCCCTTTTATTAGATAAGGGCAAACTTCTTTATGAAGGTAATCCAAAAGAAACAATTGAACAATACATGCATGTGTTAGCTGGTGAAACAAGCCCATCAGATTCCTATTCTTCCAATTCCATTCAAAATTTACATGTATCCATTCAAAATCAAAATGGTGTATCCTCAAATGTGTTTTTTATCGGAACAAAGGTTCGTTTACGACTAACCTTTCAATCCGATGGATTGATAGAGGATGTCACTGTCGGTTTTCATATCGATAATGAAAAAGGGATTCGTATCTTTGGAACCAATACCCACCACTTAGGTGATGGCAAAAGGAGTTTCCAGAAAGGAAAAGAATACCAAGTCGAGTTTGTATTCCCGATTCAGTTTTCCCAAGGAAAGTATACCATTGGGGTTTCAATCCATAAAGGTGAATCCCATATTGAAGGGAGTTATTTCTGGCGAGAATCCATCTTAGAATTTGAAGTAGAATCAGGGAAAATTGAAAAATTCGTAGGAATTTGTCATATCCCAACAGAATTCCATATCCGAGAAGACTAGGTTCTTCCTTTTAGAAAAACAGTTTCCTTTTTGGTCAAAATTGAAATTCTGGAAATCCTATGAAAGTTTGCGTAGTCGGAACCGGATATGTGGGTCTCGTTGCAGGTACCTGTTTTGCTGAATATGGCAATGATGTGATTTGTATTGATAAAGATGAAAAAAAGATCAGTGATTTAAAAACAGGAATCATACCGATTTATGAACCAGGTTTGTCAGAACTGGTGGAACGTAATTATAAGGAAGGCAGACTTAAATTTTCCACTTCGTTAAAGGATGGGGTTGAGTCATCTGAATTTGTATTCATAGCTGTTGGAACTCCAACATCCGATAATGGATCTGCCGATTTACGATTTGTATTCGCAGTCGCAGAAGAAGTTGGTAAAACAATGAATGGACACAAAATCATTGTTGATAAATCAACTGTTCCTGTTGGAACTGCAGACAAAGTAAAGGAAATTGTCGCAAAAAACACAAAACACTCGTTTGATGTAGTTTCCAATCCTGAATTTTTAAAAGAAGGGGCAGCGATTGAAGATTTTATGCGCCCTGAGCGAGTTGTGATTGGTGCTGAATCAGATCATGCTGCTAAAAAAATGAGTGAGTTATACTCTCCTTTTGTATTAAATGGAAACCCAATTATCACCATGAGCATTCGTTCTGCGGAACTTACTAAGTATGCTTGTAACGCCTTCCTTGCGACAAAAATTTCCTTTGTAAATGAGATTGCAAATTTATGTGATGCGTTAGGTGCCAATTATGATGATGTTCGAAAAGGTATGGGAACAGACTCAAGGATTGGACGACAATTTCTATATGCAGGTATTGGTTACGGTGGATCTTGTTTTCCAAAAGATGTGAGGGCACTTCTTAGAACAGCAGAAGAGGTCAATGCACCAATGCACATCATCCAATCTGTGGAAGATGTGAATGAAAAACAAAAAACAAGACTTACTGATAAAATTTTCCAACACTTCAAATCAACGGATATGAAAGGGAAAACGTTTGGTATTTGGGGTCTTTCATTTAAGCCTGGAACGGATGATATGCGAGAAGCTCCATCAATTCCGCTCATTTATGAACTACATAAAAACGGTGCCAAAATCCAAGTATTTGATCCAGCTGCAATGGAAACTTCAAAGTATTACTTTGATGGCAAAGTGGAATATAAAAAAGATGCATATTCTACTTTAGAAGGTGCAGATGCTATGTTATTATTAACGGAGTGGCGAGAATTCAGAGAACCAGATTTTGCGAAAATCAAATCTTTGTTAAAGGCTCCACTTATCTTTGATGGAAGAAATCAATATAAACCTACACTCATGCAAGAACTAGGTTTTACTTATTATTCCATTGGGAATCGATAATTTGATTTTAGGCAAACCTTTGTTTGCCGAAGTGATTTCTGAATTAAAAACCTTTTTCGATTTGTAAAAGGGTTTCTTTACAAATCGTTTTGTCTGACTCTGAGACTAACTTTGGTTGGATCTCGGTAAGGATCGATTTTGCAAGTTTGTAGTCTCCCGTTTCTTTTAAACTAATCCCATAATACAATTTAGCGGTTGTGATCCGTTTGGAATTTGGATAATTTTTGATGAATTCTTTCCAAGAGGAAAGCGCTACCTCTTTTGGTCCATTAACGGAACGAATCAAATTTAAATTAAAGTGAGAGTTTTCTTTCACAATTGGAATGTTTTTTGATTTTTGAATGGAAGTGAGAAATTGTTCTTCTGCTTTTTCATATTCCTTGTTTTGAAAGTACAACAGTCCTAAACGAAAATGTAAGTGAGGGTTCTCTTTTTCTTTTCTGATTTCCGTTTTTAAAAAAGATTCTAAGTTTGGTTCTTGTAAGATCCTTTTGGAAAGGGAGACAATATCTTCCTTGGTTGCAAGGCCTACGATCTTAGTGACAAAATTACCATCCCCATCTAAGAACAAAATTGTCGGATAACCTTCGACATTGTATTTTTTGCGGAGGTTGGGGAATTCTTCCCCATCGAGACGCACTCGAACAAACTGGTCTAAAATGCGACTCACTTCTGGGTCTGGGAAAATTTCTTTTTCCAAAACCATACAATACGTACACCAATCTGCAAATACATCTACGATGATGAATTTATTTTCCTGTTTGGCGGTTTCAAATCCCTTTTGAATGGAATTACCCCAACTTGACTCAGCAGATAAACTCGAGCAAAAAATGAAGGAAAAAACTAGAGTGGTAAATCGTAACATCCTTTCTCATTCTAGCTGATTTCATAGATTACCAACAACCAATTTTCGCTTTTTCGAAATAGAATAGGCTGTTTCCATGGTAGTTAGAAGGCAAACGAAATGGAATTTTTATTAAAATTGGAAGATTTACTCCGCAAACGAAAAGAAGAATTACCTGAAAAATCTTACACAGCTGAATTATTTCGCGACGGTGTTGATCGTATCCTTAAAAAAATAGGTGAAGAAGCGGGTGAAGTCATCATTGCCGCAAAAAATCCAAACGAAAAAGAACTCATTCATGAAATTGCAGATTTGGTTTTCCATTTAGAAGTTTTGATGGTAGAAAAAGGCATCAGCTTATCGACAATCGCAAAAGAATTAGAAAAAAGACATAGTTAAGAGTTGTAGTTTCCATTTGCGAAACGAAATGAAAGTTTTTTTCACATTATTTTTACCTCTTACATGGTTGTATCAGTTTCTCTTTTGGTTGTCTCAAGGGAGAAAAAAAACTACCGTTTTACCAAATGCCCTCGTGATCAGTGTGGGGAACATCACAGTTGGTGGTACTGGGAAAACTCCATTTGTTCAATATTTAGTCCAATACTTTCAAAAAACTAACAAAGAATATGCGATTACGATCCTATCACGTGGATACAAAGCAAAATTATCAAAACGAGGTGCAATCCTTCCAAATGGAAATTCTCCAAATCTATATGGAGATGAACCAAGCGAACACAAAGAACGTTTTCCTAGTGTTCAAGTGATAATTGGGCAGAATCGAATTGTTAGTTTTTCCAATCACAATCAAATTCAGTCCAAAAAACATATTGTGATTTTGGATGATGGATTCCAACACAACCAAATTTATAGAGATTTTGATATTGTATTACTCGACAATAATGCTCCATTTGGAAATGGTTTTACGATCCCACTTGGGTATTTACGAGAACCAATTTCGCATTTAAAACGAGCAAACGTCATTGTATTCACAAAAATCACGGAATCTAATGTAAAAGAATTCGAGAAAGGCAAAGAAACACTCAAACAATTGGGAATTCAATTGCCTACTTTTGGTTCATCTTTCCAAGCGGAAGCCTATCAAATTCATTTAGATACATTTGAACAAACATTGATTCCAAATAATACGCAAATGCAAGATGCATCAACTAGCGATCGTTATTTTTTGTTTACAGGTGTTGGGAATCCACATCATGTTTTGGAAACAACGATCTCTACTTTGAATACAAATCAAATCCAACATTCATTTTTCCCTGACCATTATGAATTTGAAGAAAAGGTTTTGCTCTCTTTACTGGATGGGAAAGATGAAAAAACAATTTTTGTGACAACGGAAAAAGATTGGGTAAAGGTAAGAACTCAAAACAAATTTATCGAAGCATTAAAACGGAAAAAAATACAACTATTAGTCATCAGAGTTGATGTGGTGATAAAGGAACAATCTGTTTTTGAGTCTATGTTAGCTCATCTCGTTTCCACTTACGAAGTAAAAAACGGTCTGGTTTCAAAGCCTTCCTGATCGTTTCAGAAATATTGATACTTTGAGATAGAATATCACAAACTAAGATTTCTGCTGCGAGTAGGGCATGTGTTAACCCGCGAGATCCGAGGCCATTCAGAATCCCTACCGTTTCATAATAAGGAATTTCAAAGGTTTTGGCGTTTTTTCGGAATAAATTTTGGTATTTTATGGATGTGTCTAAACGTGATAAATTTGGAAGTTTACCGACAATTGGATGTCTATCTTGGGACTGGGTTCTGAAACTGACACGAGTATCAAAGTTTTGGATATCGATTTTTTCCCAATTTTTAAGTAAGTTCGGAAGTTTTGATTGTAACCCATTCCATAAATCGAACGTTTCCTTGGGCCTTGTTTCCTCTTCCAAATGGAACTCATCAAAACTTGCACCAAGCACTCGTTTACCGCCAATCTCTGCAGTTATATAATCACCATATAAAATAGAAATTTGATTCTGAAACATGGAGGATGGAATTTCTACAATTTGCCCACGAACTTGTTTCATAGGGATCCACTCTAGTTTTGGATCAGTAAAAAATTGGTAACCTTGTGTTAAGAATAAATAATCAACATTTAGGATTTCCTTTTCTGTATGACAAATGAGATTTCCGTTTGCATCACTCATTTCCCAAGATAGGAGTTTTGTATGATAGGATTCCAAAGGATTCGCAATTCGAATGAGTTCTTTCGTGAGTAAAACAGGAGAAACCGCCTTCCCTTTTGGAAATAGTAATGCATCTAAATTAGAATTTGGTTCTTTGGAAAGGCATGCCAACGTTTCTGGAATACAATGGGAAAGTAAAGAATGCGAATAACGGTCGTATGCTGAATTGGAATCGAGTAAAAAATGGATTCCATCTACATGTGGTACTCGTTGCCCCAATTCCAAAGATTCCCAAAGTTCTAAAAAATACTGAAATGCAAGTAGAGAAAATTCAGACTCAGGAGTTTTGTGTTTGGTGAGGAAGGGATACACAACTCCGATTGGGTTACCACTTGCTTTTTTTGCGGCACCGGATTCTTGTTCTAATAAAATTGTTTGGATGTTTTGTTTGGAAAGTGCATAACATACACTAGCACCAGCGATTCCTGCTCCTACAACTAATGCTGTTTTTGATTGAGATGGGTTCACAAGGATTAGCGTAAAATTCCTGTTAGCATTTCTCTTTTTTTCCCAAATCCTTTTTGTTTTTGGACCATAAACCCCAAACCTTTCAAATTCCTGCGGATGAACCCAGCTGCTGTGAAAGTAGCAAATCGAGTTCCCGTTTTAGAATGACTACGTAATTTTGATAACGTGTCCTCGGACCACATCTTTGGATTTTTACTTGGCGAAAAACCATCCAAATACCAAAAATCAATGGTTGGAAATTCATTTAAACATTCACTCACATCACCAAAGTACAAATGGACGTGGAACATAGCCTTCGCCTTTGGATGAAGGAAATCTGTCTTCCATTCCTTCTCACTTGGGTTCATTTCCCATTTTTGGAATTGTTCTTCATAGGACTTGAGTAATGTTTCTGTCCATATTGGTTTGTCGGGAAAGGAAAAATTCAGTGCGAGTAAAGTTTCTTTCGGTAAAGGGAATCCTTCTAAACTGAAATACTCTAGGGAAGTTGGGTTCTCTGCACCTAACCAAAGATCTAAGGTCACAAATAAATTGAGTCCCGTACCAAACCCTAATTCTCCAATGGAGACAACCTCGGTTTCGTTTGCCGATAATCTACTTGGGATTTGGTTCCCTTCCACAAATACATAACGGGATTCTTCCCAACCACCTTCTTTGGAAAAATAAACATCATCAAACGAAAGAGATACGGGAACTCCATCCTTCATTTCAATTCCGACTTTTTCTTTGTTTGGATCCATAGGTAAGGTTCTGTTTTTAGCCAGAATGAGGGAACAAAAGGGAAAGGGAAACGGAATCTGAACCTGTATCTAGGAAATGGGTAAAAACGGATCCGAATTGGTCAATTTTATTATGTCTCATAAAAAAGACTTTCCAAATTGAGGGTACCATTCATATTTTTCCCAGGTTTGGGGGAGATTCTATGGATTTTGTGAAAATCCGAGGCAAAGACTTACAAGACTGCATCATGCAGATGAAAATGAAATATGGTCCAGAGGCCCATTTGTATGACCAACGAGTGATCACAGAAGGTGGTCTTTTTGGAACTGGCCTTATGGCTCAACGTATGTATGAAATCGATGTGGGTGTGCCTGAAAAACAAAATTCGAAAGAACGAATCGAACGAAAACTCAAAGACCTAAAAGAACTCATCAAACAAAAACAAAGAACAGAATCCCTCCCTGAATCTGGACTTGTGGGCGTGGGTGTTGGTTCTTCCTCTTCGCAAAACACAAACCTAACTTACAACTCTCGTAAAAAAAATATAGAATCCGTTCGCCCTTTTTCAGAACGCAAACGAAGACAAAGCCAAACCATTTATGAAATCGAGTCGTATGAAGAAAGACCTGTTGGTTTGTCTTTAGCAGAAGCAAAGGAATCCTTCCTCGAGCCAAAAACGGAAACAGTTCCCCAAACAAAGGAAAGACACCCTCATATCCAAAAACTCGTCGATCGTCTGTTACGTGAAGGTTTTTCTCAATCATACTTAGAAGAAATGGCCGTTACTCTGACATCGCGTCTTTCTGCAGTGGACTTAAGTCGTTATGCGAATGTCACAGACAAAGCAGTGACTTATTTAGAGGAAAGGATCCAAGTAGATTCTGATCTTTTTAGTGGAACCCCTCGTGGCAAACGGAAGGTTGTTTTTTTTGTAGGACCTACTGGGTCAGGGAAAACAACTTCGATTGCAAAGTTAGCTGCTAAATACAGTTTGCATATGGGGAAAAAAGTTTCTCTGTATACGACTGACAATTACCGCATCGCCGCCATTGACCAATTGAAGTTTTATGCAGATGCGATGGGCCTTCCGTTTTATGCGGCCAAAGACTTGCGCAAATGGAAGGAGGCCATCCTTCGAGATGGATCCGAACTTATCTTAGTCGATACTGCTGGATACTCCCATCGCAAATCGGAAAACCTCGAAAAACTTCAGGAATTCTACCAAGTTTTTGGGGAAAAGGATCATATTGAAACCATCTTGGTACTTTCCTCTACGGTTTCCAAAGACAATGCTCTTGCGGTAACAAACGCGTATGAGTCGGTAGGTTATAAAAGAATTTTATTAACTAAGCTCGATGAAGCAGAATTTTTAGGTTCTGTAGTAGAATTAGCCGATACTATTCACAGGGAATTCGCATTCTTAAGTGTTGGCCAGGATGTTCCATTTGATATCCTAAATGCCACCAAAAAAATCCTTGCCGAATGTGTAATTTTTCCTGAAAAATTGAAAGGGATAGCGGGCGAAGTCTTCGAGAAGACTGTGTAAGGGTGCCTCGTTATCCTGATACCTAGGGGTAACGATGGACCAAGCAGCAAATCTTAGAAAGTTAACAGAAACTGGTACTGGATTAAAACTCGTTCAACCCCAGGACGCCGCTAAAAAAACCAAAATCATTGCGGTTGCCTCTGGAAAGGGGGGAGTGGGTAAAAGTACAGTCTCTGTCAATTTAGCCATCTCCATCGCCAAAACTGGACTCAAAGTATTAATCTTTGATGGTGACTTGGGTCTTGCCAATGTAAACGTCCTACTCGGTATCATTCCAAAATACAATTTATACCATGTTGTCAAAGGCCATAAGTCCTTAAAAGACATCGTGATCTCCACTCCCGAAGGTGTGGATATCATTGCAGGGGCATCTGGGTACTCACAACTAGCCAACCTGAATGAAACCCAAAGAAACAACCTCATCAAAGGTTTTGCCGAACTCGATCGTTATGATGTGATGATCATTGATACTGGGGCTGGGATCTCGGCAAACGTCATTGGGCTTGTGATGCCAGCAGATGAAGTGGTGGTGGTAACAACCCCAGAACCAACATCGATTACTGACTCTTATGGCCTCATCAAATCCATTGTCTCCCAATCCAAAGACAAAAACCTCAAAATCATTGTGAACCGAGTGCGTTCTGCCATCGAAGGGAAAAAAGTGGCTGACCGAGTCATTGATATCTCTGGACAGTTTTTGGAAGTCCAAGTGGAAAACTTAGGTTTTATTTTCCAAGATGAAGAAGTAGAAAAATCCATTCGCGAACAAAAACCATTTATCATAGGAGCTCCTCGTTCCAAAGCAGCAGCTTGCCTCACACGTGTCACACATACCCTCTTACAAACAGAAGGTGGTTATGATGATGAAGAAGGCCTCACTGGATTTTTTAAGAAGTTCTTTAGCTTTGTTGACTTCAAAGAAAAAGAAATGGAATCGAGAATGGAGGAAGACAACTAAATGCTCGTCGGGTTTGTACTGGGATTTGCAATCCTTGGAGCCATCATCAGTTCCGTTTGTGGGTTTTTAGTTGGAAATCGAATCGGTTATATCTTCTTTGTCTCTCTTATTTCTACATTTGCGTTTGGTGGACTTGGCTTTGGCATTTTTAGTGTCTTACAAAAAAAAGTCCCTGAATTTTTAGAGTTTTTATCTACCTTTTCCATTGGTGGGTTTGGGGGCGGAGACCATGCAGATGACTTCGACCACGAACATGGGGGAATGGAACCATCTTCCGCATCAGGCGGGTCTTCAGATGACTTTGGTGTGCAACCTGTGGGTGATGGGGCAATGGATGCCAAACTCGCTATGGCAAAATCAGGAAAGTTTGGAGACCATATCATCGTGGACAAAATTGCGATCAAAAACGAGCCAAAACTCATGGCAGAGGCAATTCGCACCATGATGGCCAAGGATGACCCGCAAGAGGGCTGAAAAATTACGGTTTTTAGAGGACATAAGAAAAAATCCTCTTGTAATTTTTGTTTCTTTACGATTTTTTCTATAAAGTAAAGAGATTCCGTACCCCGGTTCCCAATGTCAAGATTGCTAGACAAATACAATCAGTTTGATGAGACAGATCTTTGGAAACAATACCGTGTCAAAAAAGACGCGGAGATCCGAAGTTACCTTGTTGAAAAATATTCACCTCTCGTCAAACACGTGGCTGGGCGGATTGCGATCGGAATGCCACAAAATGTGGAATTCGAAGACCTCGTCAGTTATGGCGTCTTTGGTCTGTTAGATGCAATTGAGAAGTTTGACCCTTCTCGAGAAATTAAATTCAAAACCTATGCGATGACCCGTATCCGTGGTTCCATTTTTGATGAGCTCAGAAGTGTGGACTGGATCCCTCGTTCCATCCGCCAAAAAGCAAAACAACTCGAAAACATCATTGCCATGCTCGAAAACAAAGAGGGCAAAAAAGTCGATGACGAAGAGATCGCCAAAGAACTTGGTGTTTCGATGGAAGAGTATAATTCTCTCCTTGCCAAACTCTCTGGTACATCCCTTGTTTCATTAAATGATATTTGGTTTCTCGGAGATGAGAACGATGAAGTTTCCTTTATGGAAACTTTAGAGTCTCCGATGAATATGAACCCAGACAATATCATCGAAAAAGAAGAAATCAAAAACGTAATTGTCGAAGCCATCCAATCCCTTCCTGAAAAAGAGAAAAAAGTCATCGTACTTTACTATTATGAAGACTTAACCTTAAAAGAGATTGGAGAAGTTTTGGAAGTGACTGAGTCTAGAATTTCTCAACTTCATACCAAAGCAGTCGCAAGACTCCGTAGTAAACTTTCCAAAGTCAAATCAGCGATCCAAAAAAGGTAATAAAGATGTCTCTCACGGAATTTCTTACAGAGGAACTGAAAGAGTTCGATCGTAAGGAAAAAGAACAAGTGGAAGTCATTGCCGATACCATCGAAGAGTGTCTGGCAATTGCTTCGAGTCACCTAGGCCGTAAAGTCCACGAAATCGATTATACAGTTTTAAAACGCGGAAAAAAATCCCTATTTTTTTCTGAACCGTACCACATCCGCGCATCGGTTATCCCTGATGATATGTTACTCGATGAACTCAGTTTATTGGATGAACACCTAACGGGCGGTAGTGGAAAATTAGTCTCCAAAGAATTAAAAGAACTCGTCACTCCAAAAAACAAAGACGGCCGAGTGGTTGTGAAAATTTACCGAACTGGCGTATTTTTAACTGTTTACCCGCCTTCCGGGGAAGGTCTCGAAATGACAATGGCAGATGTTTCTAAAAAACTGTCGTTTCGTGGTGTAGCAGGTGTTGACCAAAACCTCATCAATAAAATCCTCAAAGAAAAAAAAGGGGAACCAATCCTCATCTCCAACCAAAAACCAAAACCTGGAAATGACTCCAGTTGTAATGTGGAGATTGCCCAAGAGAATATGCGTGCCTTTGTGACAGTATTCCCGGCAAGACCTGGTGGTCGTGATTTAGAAGTTGCCGATATCGTTGCTGCCTTAAAAGGCATGGGTGTCGCTCATGGTTTAAAAGAAGACGAAATCCGAAAACATTTGGATGAAGAAGTTCATAACAAACCATTTATTGGCGCCGAAGGTGATTTCCCTGTGAACGGGAAAAATGCCGAAATCAAATACTACGTTCGCACGGAAAAGAAAATCAATTTCAAAGAAGACCAATCGGGTCGTGTGGACTACAAAGATCTGGATATGATCGAAAACGTTGTCGTTGGACAATTGTTAGCGGAAAAGCTCCCTGCTGAAAAAGGAAAGTTTGGTCGCAATTTATTTGGAATGGTATTACCGGCCAAAGATGGTTTGGACACCGAACTCAAACAAGGGAAAGGAACCATTCTTTCCGAAGACAAAATGCGTCTTACCGCCGAAGTCAATGGACAAGTGTTATACGCTGCTGGTCGCCTTTCTGTGGAAACCGTCTATCGTATCAATGGAGATGTGGGAGTTCGTACAGGAAATGTTACCTTCCTTGGTTCCATCATCATCACAGGAAACGTCGAAGACAATTATTCTGTCAAAGCCGCTGGGAATATTGAAATTTATGGAACGGTCCAAAAGGCCATTGTGGAAGCGGATGGAGACATTATTGTCCGCCAAGGGGTCACAGGGCGCGAGGAGGCACGTGTGGAGTCCACAGGAGGCAATATCGTTGCCAAGTTCATCCAGAACGCTACTTGTATCACAGAAAAAGACATCATCGTCCAAGAAGGGATTTTACATTCCCACCTTATGGCAGGGGGAAAAATTTCCTGTAAAGGGAAACGGGGGCAAATTGTGGGGGGAACAATCCAAGCTGCCCAACTCATTTCCGCGAAAATCATTGGTTCCCAAGCAAACCCACAAACCGACCTCATCGTTGGAAACAATCCTAAGATCTTAAAACAGATCAGTGAGTTTGAAGAGAAGAAAAAAGAGAACCAAGACAAACTCGACCAACTCACAAAAACCATGCGCACCCTCAAAGCACGGAAAGATGCTGACCCTGCGAGTTTTACAGCGGAACAAGATGCCCATTTACAGAAATTAGAAGCTGGGACTAAAAAACTCGAAAAACGGATCGCTGAGGCAAGTAAGGACATCCAAACCCTCACCGAGTACATGGATGAACAGGCTGCAAGCGGTCGTGTTTCTGTGGAAAAAACCATCTTCCCAGGGGTTACGATCCGTATCCGCAACGCAGAATACAAACTCCGCCATGAGACCAAGGCCAAAACCTTCTACGAAGAAGAGTCCCAAGTCCGTAGCCAGCCATACGAAGACCCAGATGAAACGAAAAATGACTGGAGAAAAAAGAGAGGGCGTGGTAAGTCTAAGAATTAGGAGGGACGGCAGATGATACTCAACGAAAATTTCGCCAGTATCGCCCACCACTACGATTTTGCACGTAGGGCTCAGGCTGAAAATCCCTTCACCCACCAAAACCAGGTGGTGGAATTGCAAAAGGTGGTGATCCAAACACAAAACCGAGCCCAAACGGTCCCTGAAACAAAATCAGGAACCCAAGGTTCGGCGGCAAAACCGAAACAAGACAAAGAAAATTCGGTATTTGCTTATTCCAAAGAAGGGATCATTTATGATCGACCCAATTTGGAACGTGGATCTCGTTTTGATTCAAAAGCATAATTTTTTTCTACGGAATGTTGTTGGAAATGTTCTTTAGGAGAAATATATGGAGCTTTTTTCTCTCGTACTCGTAAATTTATTATTCTGTGGGATGATGTATGTCTTCATCTCAGCAAAAGTCCAAAAAGCTGTCAGTGAATACTACGATAAAAAATTAAACCGAGCCATTGATATGGCTACGGCGGAAACCATACGCGAGTTAGACGCCACGGTAAGCATCATTGAATCTAAGATGGTTGCACTTCGAACCATGATGGAGAAGGGTGAGGCTTTAGTAAAAGAATTCAAACACTACCAGAACCAAGGTCTCTCAATGAAACAAGAGTTAGTTCCAACTCCTCTTGAATCAGAAGAACCGATCCTTGATACAAAAGAACAAAGGACTGGCATCGGTAAAATTTACCAAGCAAACCAAATCCCCGTTTCCATTGATGAGGCAGAAACAACAGAAGGGGCCGTGAACCAAGCCTTTGGAAAACTAGGAAAGGCCGTAAAAGGAATGTTTGGTATGGAACCGTTAACGGAACCTTCTAAAGAAGCAGTGGATAATGTGGAAGTTCCTACCTTCCAACCTAAGATGAATTATACGGTCGGTGGAAATCCTTTCACAGAAGAAAAACCAACGGAAGCCATTCGGAATGAAACTGTGGAAGGTCAGAAAAAAAGAGAATTCTTAAATGAAGTTTCGAAAGCAAATGATCCAGCATTTGCTTCTTACCAAAGGATGAATTTAGACAAGGTGGAATTTTCCATTGAGTCTGCTTTAGAAGAGTTACCAACATCTGCAACAAAGATAGATAAAGTGGTTCATCTCATCAAAAAGGGATACAAACATGACGAAATCTCAGAAGCGATGAACATTGGTATCCATGAAATTCATTTGATAGAAACGATTCGACTTGATCGATCTAGAAGAATCTAAAAATATGTTTCCATGTCTTCGTTTCCGGTTCTCAATGTAGGATTCTCTAACGTTGTTTTTGTTTCCAAAATTCTGACCATATTGTTGGCAGATTCAGCAGGGGCAAAACGACTCCGAACGGAAGCAAAATCGGAGAACCGTCTCATTGATGCTACCTGTGGACGTAAAACTAGGTCTGTGTTAGTCCTTGACTCAGGCCATATTCTGTTATCTGCAATTCGCCCTGAAAGTTTGTCCAAACGTTTGGAAACAGGTGACAACCACATTGGAGAAGGGGAAGAGGAGTCAGAAGATTGAAAGCAATTCCGAATCTTTATATCATCTCTTCCGTTGCTGGTGGAGGGAAATCGACCATCATCCAAGCCCTTCTCAAAGAGAACCCAGAGTTCTATTTTTCCATCTCCTGTACAACAAGGGACCCGCGGCCTGGAGATGAAGAAGGAAAAACGTATTACTTCCTAACCACGCTTGAGTTCCAAAAAAGAATCGCTGCTGGTGAATTTTACGAATGGGCGGAAGTTCATGGCAATTATTATGGAACTCCTAAAGCTCCGATCTTAGAGGCTATCAAGGAACACCGTGTGGCACTTCTCGATTTGGATGTGCAAGGTGCCAAATCTGCTAAGGAACTAAGACCTGAATCTGTTACTATTTTTATCGAACCTCCAAGCCGTGAGATTTGGATTGAACGCCTCATCAGACGAGGGACAGATTCAAAAACAAGTATCGAAAAACGAATTGAGAATGGAATTAAAGAATTAGAAGAAGCACCAAACTTCGATTATGTTGTCATAAATGACAAATTGGAAGATGCCATCACAGAAGTGAAAGCAATCCTTTGCGGAACAAAAATGAAAACTCAGTAAAAAAGACGCCAACTAACAAGTTAATTTAATTCTGATTTAAGGTTCGTCGTTTTCCTCATCGATACTTTTGCCGTAGTTTGGAACATTTTTGGCACCTGCATCGAGCCATTTATTCGAGATCACAGACCTTCTTTCTGCAGGGAATAAAGTGAGAAGATAGGTTGTGATGGTTTGCCTTCCATCTTCTTCTGCATCTTTGTCCATTTGTTCGAATACTTCAATGATATCATAGTCTGGCCAATTGAGGAGCATATCTCTTGCTGATTCGGGAGGCATGTTCGCCACTTTGTTTGCGAGGACTTTTACTTTTTCGGCACGTGCATTGTCCTTTCTCGCTTTTTCCGCCATTTCTTTTTCTTTCCGTTGGATCCCTTCTTTGAGTTCTTCCAATCGTTCTTTGTCAGCACTGAGTGATGAAGATTTTTCCTCTAACTCACGTTTCATTTGTTCAAGTTCTTCACGGTCAGCAATGAGTCTTTCTTTTGCTTTTTCCATCTCCAACTTCTCAAGTTCCGTGGGAGAGAGTAGGTCTTGGTTCACAAGGCCCGCTTGTTTTTTTAAAAAAGGAAGATAGTCTTCTGCATTAATGACTTGGAAGTAATCAAAAACAAAAAAACCAATCGCTATTAGAAAAAAAATCAATACAATTAAAAAGAAGGATCTTGTGCTGTCAGTTACACTTGCCATTATGATTTGCCTTGTCCTAGGTAATATTTTTCATAAAAATCGCGGAGAGTTTTAAAGTCAGATGCGAGTTCGTCTCCGCCATCTTCCCTGTTTAAAATTTTGAAAGTTCTTGGAATTTTTTTGGAAACTTTAGGACCATAACTTTCAAGTGAATCAAATAATGACTGTTTGTTTAGATGGAAATTGAATTCTTCCACTTCTCTACGTTCCATTCGATTTCGCTTTTTTTTCCATTCAAGGAATCGTTTGTCCTTTAAGACCTCGATGACTTTTTTATTCATCCTGGCAACCATCACATCTTTACGAACCAAATTGACTTCTTCGGTTTGGTTTGAAATTCTATGATCCAATTCTTCGTTCCGACGAATGAGACCTTTGATGTATTGTTCAATGGATAAATAGTCAGATAAACTTGTCCCTACTTTTGCAGAAGATAAGATTGCTTCGTAGGAAGATTCGATTTCTTTTTGATTGTTTTCCTTTTCGGAAATAAGGGAATTGAGTTTGGATACAACGAGTGACAAACGGCGGATTTCTTCCTCTTCTTTTAAGCCCCGAAGTTTTAAAACCGTCTCCAAACTGAAGCGAAATCGTTTCACAGCTGTCTATTTCTTCGGTTCTAAATAATTTTTGTACTCTTTTTTACTCGTATTTTTAAAAAAATACGTAAAACTTGGAATATTGTCCCATAAATACTTACATCTCCTTTTGTTTGTTTGGAGCCAGTTTTTAGGTTCCTTTTCTCCTGCATTTGCCACCTCACTTGGTGAATCAGTGGAGTCCAGTGGTGGTACCCCGATCCATTTAGAAGGGGATTGGGAGTTTTACCCCCGAGTGTTTTTGTCGGAAGTGGAAACACGGGATCTTCCTTTCCAAATGTTAACGGTTCCAGGGATTTGGAACTCCGTCCTCGGCTCAGGAGAAGGGTATGGGACCTACCGCCTCGTTTTGCGAAAGCCAAGTTATTTGGCAAATGAGGAAGTGTTTGGAATCAAAATTTTGGATGTGGCAACTGCCTCTCGTGTGATTTGGAACGGCAAACAACTTGGTTCTTCCGGTGTTGTCGCAAAAACACGAGACAAGTCTGACCCTTCTTACCAATTCCAATTGTATCCTTTACCATGGAAGGATGGCCCAAACGAGTTACTCATTGAAATTTCTAATTTCCATCATGCTAAGGGTGGGTTATGGGAACCACCTTACATCGGTGAGTGGAACCAGTTGTACAGGGAAAGTGAAACTGACCTTGCCTCTTCACTGTTTTTGGCTGGATCTGTATTTATCATTGCATTGTATCATTTTGGATTGTTTTACTTTCGACGCACGGACAAAGGGAATTTATTATTTGGGTTTGCCGCATTACTATTAGCACTTCGGACTTTATTCACAGGTGAACGATTTGTCTTCAATGAACTATCACCTATTTTAAGTTGGAATGTATGTTTACGAATTGAATACTTTACGTTTTATATCTCACCTTATTTGTTCTTTGCATTTTTTCGTGAGTTTTATCCTGATTATTATCCGAAATGGATGCACAGGTTACTTCTTTTCCCCACACTTTTGTTTATTTCATTTTTGTTTGTTTTGCCAACACAAGTTTATACAGAACTAAACAGTTATTACCAGATTGTATTTTTATTTGGGATCCTCATGATTCTACAAGGTGTGTTCCGGGCAGCCATCCACAAAAAAGAAAGTGGATTTTTGTTTTTTGTAGGAATCTGTACAGTTGCGATTGCAGCTCTTGTTGATTTGTTAAACGCAAACCAAATTTTTTATTCGGTGGAAGCAATTCCCATTGGGATTTTTGTTTTTATCTTAGTTCAATCTCTTACACTATCTAGAAGATTTAGCCGTGCATTTTCAGAAGTGGAAACTTTATCGAAACGATTATTGGCTTTGGATAAATTGAAAGATGAGTTTTTGGCAAATACATCGCATGAACTAAAAACACCATTAAATGGAATTATCGGTATCGCCGAATCTATGTTTGATGGAATCGGTGGGAAACTCAACCAAGAACAGAGACAAAATTTGGGAATGATCGTCAGTTCTGGGAAAAGACTCTCTTCCCTCGTTGATGACATTTTAGATTTTTCCAAAATGAAAAATCGCGATTTGGATTTGGATCTGAAGGCAATTGACCTACACCAAATTTGTGATTTTGTCCTTGTGATTTCAAGGCCTTTATATGTAACAAAAAATCTTACCGTTAGGAATAATGTTCCTATTGATTTTCCACCGATTCTTGGTGATGAAGCACGACTCCAACAGATTTTGTTCAATATCATTGGAAATGCTATCAAGTTCACAGAAAAGGGTAGGATTGAAGTATCTTGTGAAATCGTAGATAAAATGGCAGTGATTTCCATCCGAGATACTGGGATCGGAATTCCTAAAGACAAGTTTTCTGATATCTTTCGTTCCTTTGAACAAGTGGATTCTTCCACAACACGTAAGTTTGGTGGGACGGGGCTTGGACTCGCCATTTCAAAACGTTTGGTCGAACTGCATGGAGGAAATATTTGGGTAGAATCCATTCCTTCAGAAGGATCTGTGTTTTCTTTTTCATTGCCGTTAGCACGAGAAGGGGAAATCCCGATCGAAAAACCACCTATGAAAAAAACAGAGATGTGGTTTGGTGGAGACAATTTTGATTTTGAACCAATTGAAGATACAGAAGAAGAATTTGAGGGTGAAAAATTAAAAGTCATCGTTGTGGATGATGAACCTATCAACCGTCAGGTGCTAAAGAATCATTTAACTCTCATTGGCTGTGATGTAAGTGAAGCTGCGAATGGTGTGGATGCGATTCGTCTTGTGAGAGACGAAGGCCCATTTGAACTTATGGTGCTTGATATTATGATGCCTGGGATGAGTGGGTATGATGTTTGTGCTGTTTTACGAGAATCATATTCTTTATACCAATTACCCATCTTGTTTTTAACTGCCAAAAATCAAATTGCAGACATTATCGCTGCTTTGGAAGCAGGCGGGAATGATTATCTGGCAAAACCATTTGACAAACGTGAATTGATCTCTCGTGCTAAAAATCTAATTACTTTAAAAAAAGCAGTAGAAGAACAAAACAAATTCATCGCCATCCAAAACGAATTGGGTTTAGCGCGAAAACTTCAGTATTCCATTCTACCGGAAGAAGCACCAAATGTAGTTGGAATTAAAACTGAGTTTTATTATGAACCAATGGACAGTATCGGTGGAGATTTTTTTGATTTCCATGCGATCTCTGAAACTGAATTGGGAGTTCTCATTGCAGACGTATCTGGGCATGGAATCCCCGCTGCCCTTGTGTCAGCGATGTTAAAAATTGCATTTTCCACACAAGTGAGACTTGCCAAAGAACCTTCACAACTATTGAACCAAATCAATACAACGCTCTTAGGAAAGATGAAGGGTGCATTTGTGACTGCATCGTATGTCTATATCAATTTGGAAACCAAACAAATGATCCATGCTCGTTGTGGACACCCTCCTCTTATCCTCAACCGTAAAGGAGAAAACAAAGCCAAACTCAGTATGCCACAGGGAAAACTCATTGGTTGGATCCCAGAACTTGATATTCAGGAAGACCACATCCAAATCCAATCAGGTGATCGAATTGTATTGTATACAGATGGTATTACGGAAGCTACCAACGCACAAAAAGAAATGATTGGCCAAGAAAATTGGGAAACGATGTCACACCGTTATAGTGGTTATCCCGTCACAGAATCAAAACGTTTGTTACTCGAAAAAATCAAAGAGTTTACTGGGAACAGAACTCCAGATGATGACGTAACCCTTGTGATCTTAGAAATTGAATGAGTTAAGACTATTTAATTGGATTAAAACTCATCGTCATTGCGAGATGAAGTTTGTAAAATAAGTTCTAGTTTTTTGATCGCTTCGTTGTAAGAAGATTTTTCTTCAATTCGTTGTCTTAAATAGTCATCAATTTGAGATTTTTTATCAATTGCCATGTCTATTTTTTCATCAGCACCACGCACATAGGCATTGAGTAAGATGATATCTTCAGAATTTTTGTATTTGGAGATCAATTCCCGAACAATGGAGGCACGCATATAGTGATCTTCATTCACAATTTTTTGCATCAACCGAGAAAGAGAAGAGGGTACATCAATCGCAGGGTAATGGCTTTGTTCGGCAAGTTTTCTTGTTAATACAATATGCCCATCAATAAACCCTCGTACCTTGTCCGCCACAATATCATCCATATCATCTTCGGCATCAGTTAATACAGTATAAAAACCAGTAATAGAACCGCCGTTATGTGAGGTTCCGGCACGTTCGACTAGTTTTGCCATTTTAGTAAATACGCTAGATGCATATCCTTTTGTGACAACTGGTTCGCCAATGGATAATTCTCTTAGGGCTTCTGCATACCTGGTAAGTGAATCCATATACAAATTGACTGACATTCCCTTCTCACGAAAGTATTCTGCCGCTGAACAAGCTAGGTTTGCACAACTCACTTGTTCCATCTTGGAAGAATCAGAAGTCGCAACAAAAACAACCGATCTTGCCAATGCTTCTTTCCCAAGTTCTACATGTAAAAATTCATTTACCTCGCGTCCCCTTTCTCCAATGAGTGCTACCACGTTTACATCTGCATTCGTATAACGGGCGATCATCCCAAGTAAACTGGATTTACCAACTCCAGAACCTGAAAAAATTCCAATCCGTTGTCCACGCCCAACAGTTAACATACCATCAATGGCACGAACCCCTGTTTCTAAAATTTCAGAGATAGGAGGGCGATCAAGTGGGTTTAAGAACCTCGGTTCAGATGCTCTTTCTTCTTTTGTGATGAGGATCCCTTTGTTATCTATTGGTTTCCCAAGACCATTTAAAACTCGTCCTAAAAGTTCTGGACCTGCATTTAAAGTGATTTGTCTACCAGAGGAAAATACAAAGGCATGAGGGAATATTTCTTGAGTATCACCTAATGGCATTAAGGTGTATAGATGGTCTTTAAATCCAACAAGGACACAGGCTAGGTATCCTTTGTCTGACCCACGTTCGACTTCTAAAATTTCACCAACCTTAGAATCGGGAGGTCCTTGGGAATAGATGACGTTCCCCACAACAGATACAACGACCCCACTTTTGCGAATGGGTTCGATTTTTTCGACGACATTCAGGTATTTCGAAATGGCATCGATTTGTTCTGTGAATTTTTTCTCGATCATGGGGTCTTTTCACTCATCCAATCATGAGACATAATTAAATCAAGCGAATTGATGCCAGAAACTCAAAGTAGGAATCTCTGGCCTATTTCGTTCTAACGACAGAGTTTGATTTGGTCCATGTTGGAGATCAGTTTGGGGGAGGGCAGTTTTTTCCCAAGTTTGACGTTTCCACCTTCCGCAAGGTCTG
>Ga0208243_1000303_pt1 | contig 33598 bp, 37 predicted proteins | sample Subbio2Aug_QV12A_FD_184826 | JGI IMG/M metagenome (GOLD analysis project Ga0208243, IMG submission 184826) | Serpentinite rock and fluid subsurface biosphere microbial communities from McLaughlin Reserve, California, USA - CR12Aug_QV12A (SPAdes) | ecosystem: Environmental > Terrestrial > Deep... | reverse complement strand
GTCAAGCGTTGTCCTCGCTACGCTGCGGGAACGCTTGACCCGGACGTCTGAAGAGCTTCACCGGAGCCGTGGTGAGGCGCCTCCAATGCATGATTCTGAGACAGGATCACAGAGTCAGGATAAGGCGCGGTGCGTGGAAAGGCCATACTGCAGATTGATGCCTGCGAGTGCCGCTGGAAGATGGCGCAGATAGGTGGCCGGCGCGCCGACCAAACTGGCGAGCTGGCCGAAACTCCAATGCGTCGGGGTGACAGGCGAGTGCGCGTCCGGCAGCATCAACGTCAGCCGCTCGGGATCGTCGCGAGAAGCCTCGACGCGGATGACTTCGCTTTCCGCGATGCGGGTCTTGCTGCGTTCGGATCGCCGTTTCATCGAATTGTGCAGATCGGTGAGCGAGAGAAAGCGTTCGTCGTCTGGCCGGTTGAACCATTCCGACGACACGCGGCCAATACGCTCACCGCGGCTGACGTCGACCCTATAGCCGTTTGACGCGATGTGCGTTGGCGCTTGGATTTCCATATACGTCATGGCTGTTCTCCGCAACGGGCGCCGGGAGCCTCTCTCCTGGCCTCGACCCGCCGCCACGTCACGGCCTCCCCTCTGCCTCTGCCTGCCCCAGCGGCGGAGGAGAAGCGCCAGCGCCGCGGCCGGCTACGAGAAAGCAAAAGTAGACCGCAGGTCGGGCTTCAATCGAGCCGCAACTCCTGGGGACAAGCGCTCGAATTCCGAGCGCGGGAATGGGGCTGGGGCGAACCGCTGGCTTCTGCGCCCGCTTCTTCCGCGGTCGCGGCGGACTTGCTCAGGATGGCAATCCATGACTCAATGGAAGGCAGGGGATGCGGCGGCGTCCAGGGCGATGGAGGCGATGCGACGTTTCAAGCTTGATGACCAAATGATAGAGGAGACCGCGCCTGCTTTGCAGGAAGTGCTGGCGGATGCCTATCGGAGACGAATTCGGCCGTTTTGCCTGTGTCGAGAGTCGGGTCTCGCGATGTACATCGCCAAGGTCGGCGACCAATACATCGTCAAGCGCATGCCGTTGTCGGGGTGTGGACATGATCCAGCCTGCCCGTCCTACGAACCGCCGGATGAGCTCTCCGGCATCGGCGCGCTGATCGGTAGCGCGATCCAGATCGACTCCGAAACCGGACTATCGGCACTCAAGGTAGGCTTCAGCCTGACAAAGTTGGGTGCGCGCGCTGCTCGGGTTCCCGGCGTGGAGGGTTCAGACGGTGTGGTTGGCGAGGCGAAGAAGCTGTCGCTCCGAAGTCTGCTTCACTACCTCTGGCACGAGGCCGAGTTGACGGCCTGGACGGCGCGATGGACCGGCAAGCGTCATTGGTGGAACGTTCGCTGGCACCTGATCGAGGCAGCCCGCCAGATGATGGTGAAGGGCGGAATATTGAGCGACGTTCTGTTCGTACCGGAACCGTTTCGTTCGGCAGACAAGGTTGCCATCGGGCAACGGCGCGTAGACGCGCTTGCGCCGGCACTACCTCCTAGAACCGGCCCGAGGAAGTTGATGATCCTCGTCGGCGAGGTCAAGGATATAGCGCCGGCCCGCAATGGCTCCCGACTAGTTATCAAGCATCTTCCAGACTTTCCATTGTTGCTGGAAGAGACATTGACTCGTCGGCTTCAGGTTCGTTTCGAGAATGAAATAGCGCTCTGGAATGCGAGCGAGGAGTCTCACTTGATCGCGATCGCTACCTTCGGCCTCACGCTTGCCGGGCTCGCGGTTGTCGAGGAAATGGCGCTGATGGTGGTGTCGGAGAATTGGATTCCGTACGACTCCGTCCATGAGAAGCGGCTTGTCGATGCACTGGCCCGGGTCGACGACAGAAGTGTGAAGGGCTTGCGCTACAATCTGGCAATGGACAGGCCAACCGCGGCCGCCATGCTGCAGGGGCAGACAAAGTCGATTGGGCTCTATATCGTTCCACCAACGGCTGACCGCGCCTACGACGAGGCGCTCAACGAGCTTGTTTCATCTCGACCTGAGATCGATGCTTGGATCTGGCGCACGGCTGACGGGGTAATGCCGCCGCTTCCTTGCCGGTAGCATCGGGCGCGATCGCGTTGCGGCGCGCGAGTGAAGCGACCTTACCATGCGCCAGGATGCCGACCGAAATGTGGTGGTCACGGCGAGTTGGCTATGCATCCGATCGCATTCGTGCGAAGGTTCAGAATGATGCGGATGTCCTCCTCGGCCCGGCTGCTTGCGATCCTCGCCATGATTGGCCTGTTCTTCGCGCCAGTAGCGCCGTCTGTCGCATCGTCCGCGATGGCGATGCCGATGACGGCCGAAATGCCCGACGGCATGCCATGCTGCCCTGATGATCGGCCTGCGACCCCGGACTGCGCGAAGGATTGCCCGTTTGCCGTGGTCTGCACCGCCGTGTTTGTCAGTGCGGCGACGCCGGAGCACCATCCGCTTGCTCTGCGCATCCTGATGCGGGACCGCTTTACCTCGCGCGGCGATGTCGAGCTTGCGTCCCTGATTGGCGAACCCCCGCCCCGACCCCCTCGAATCTGACCGTCAGCGGCGTTTCGGGCGCCAAAACCCGGCGGGCGACCGCCCGGGTTGAACCGCTTGGCTCTGGCTAGGCGAGAAGCCGTGCGCGAGCGCGGTCCAATGACAGTCGGAACAATTACCATGAGAGCGAAACCTCCCCTTCGCGCCGCCTTGCTGGCGCTCGTATCCGCCATAGCCGTCTCCACCGCCACACTGGCCGGTCCCGAAGATTATGAATTCCAGCTTTTCGAAAGCGAGATCAAGCGGGGCGACGCCGCGACCGTGGCGGTCCGGTTGACTGACAAGCGGACCGGCGATCCGGTCGTCGACGCCGTCGTGTTCGCGACCCGTATGGACATGCAGCCCGACGGGATGGAGGCGATGACCACGCCGGTCGAGGCTATGCCGTCCGGCGAGCCGGGCGTCTATCGCTTCAGGACCAACCTCACCATGGCCGGCAGTTGGCGTTTCTCGATCGCCGCCAAGGTGCAGGGCGAGGCGGAGACCGTCGAGAGCCGGCTGGTTTTCGAGGCCGTCGAATGAGCAGGCTCGGCTCATTCTTCACCCTCGCCGTTCTGGCGGCGGGGGGAGGCGCGGCTGGATACTGGGCCGGACAGCGCGATCTGTCGGTCGCGGCGGTTGTGCGGAGCGTGCAGACGGTCGCGATGCGCGCGCTTGGCGGCGAGACGGAGCCGATGAGCTCCGCCGGCTCAGGGGCAGTCCTCTATTACCGCCATCCGGACGGCGATCCGGTCTATTCGGCGACGCCGAGGCAAGCCGACGACGGCCGTGATTTCATGGCGGTTTTGGCCGGCGAGGATGTGAGCTTCGACGAGCCGGCCGACACGACGGCTGTCGAAGCGAACTCCGGCGAACGAGAAGTCCTCTACTACCGCAACCCGATGGGCCTGCCGGACACGTCGCCGACACCGAAGAAGGACTCGATGGGGATGGATTATATCCCCGTCTACGACGGTGAGGACGATGACAGCGCCACAGTCACGGTCTCGGCCGGCAGGCGGCAACGGACCGGCGTCAAGACGGTCCTCGCCACGAAAACCGCCATTGTCAGGCCGGTCCGGGTTCCCGGAACCGTCACGCTCGACGAGCGCCGCGTCAGCGTCGTGTCCATCCGAACCGAGGCCTTCCTCGAAGAGGTGGCTGACATCACCACCGGGCAGATGATTGAGCAGGGAGAGCCGCTGGTCCGCTTCTACGCCAAGGAGATCGCCGCGGCCGGCGCGCTCTATGCGGCCGATCTGAAGAGCGGGGCGGGCAAGGCCGCCGCCGGGGGAAGCCTGCAACGGCTGGAAAACCTCGGGGTTCCGGTTGAAGCCATCGCCGAAATCGAGAACAGCGGAAAGGTTCCGATCTCGGTGACGCTGACGGCTCCCAGAAGCGGCGTGGTGCTCGAGCGCATGGCGGTCGACGGGATGATGGCGGAAGCGGGAGAAACGCTGTTCCAGATCGCCGACGTCTCGACCATCTGGGTGATTGCGGACGTGCCGGAATATGAGCTGGGCTCCGTGCGCACCGGCGACAAAGCGACCATCAGTATCCGCAGCCTTCCGGGGAAAGTTTTCCAAGGCGAGGTCGGCCTGATTCATCCCGAGATAGAGAGCCAGACCCGCACTGCCAGGCTACGCATCGAACTGCCCAACCCGGACGGGCTGCTGCTCGCCAACATGTATGCCGAGGTGGAAATCGCGACCGGCGGCGGCGGAGCCGTCGTGACGGTGCCGGACAGCGCCGTCATCGACACGGGCGACCGGCAGGTGGTGATCCTGGATAGAGGGGAAGGCCGGTTCGAACCGCGTAACGTGAAAGTCGGCGCGCGCGGTGAGGACATGGTCGAGATCATGGAGGGCGTCGCCGAAGGCGAGCGTCTCGTCGTCTCCGCCAATTTCCTGATCGACGCCGAGAGCAATCTCAAGGCGGCGATTTCCGCGCTGACATCTGCGGAAACCCGGCCATGATAGCGAAGGTCATCGCCTGGTCCGCGCGCAACCTCGTTCTGGTCTTCTTCGCGGCGGGGCTTGCGGCGGCCTCCGGCGTCTACGCGGTCAAGACCTTGCCGCTTGATGCCATCCCCGACCTGTCGGATGTGCAGGTGATCGTCTTCACCGACTATCCGGGCCAGGCGCCCCAGGTGGTCGAGGATCAGGTCACCTATCCGCTGACGACGGCGATGCTCACGGTGCCGCGCTCGAAGGTGGTGCGCGGCTTCTCCTTCTTCGGCGTGTCCTTCGTCTATGTGATCTTCGAGGACGGCGTCGATCCCTACTGGGCGCGGAGCCGCGTGCTGGAGTACCTGAACGCCGCCGCGAGCCGTCTGCCGGAAGGCGTCGCGCCGGCGCTCGGACCCGATGCCACTGGCGTCGGCTGGGTCTATCAATATGCCGTCGTCGCCAAGGAACTCTCGCTGGCCGAACTGAGGTCGCTGCAGGACTGGGTCGTGCGCTTCGCGGTCTCAAAGGCCGAGGGCGTCTCGGAGGTCGCGAGCGTCGGCGGCTTCGTCAAGCAATATTCGATCGTGGTCGATCCGGCGCGGATGCGCGCGCAGGGTGTGACGCTGTCCGAAATCGGCGAGGCGGTGCGCGACAGCAACATGGACACCGGTGGGCGCACCGTCGAAATCTCCGAGTTCGAATTCATGGTGCGCGGCCGCGGCTATCTGAAGAACATTGCCGATATCGAGAGCATCGCGCTGAAGACAGTCGGCGGCGTGCCGCTGCGGCTGGGCGACGTGGCCAAGGTCGAGATCGTGCCAGACGAACGGCGCGGTATCGCCGAACTCAACGGCGAGGGCGAGGTCGCGAGCGGCATCATACTACAGCGGGTCGGCTCGAACGCGCTGACCGTCATCGACAATGCCAAGGCGCAACTCGCCGACATCGAGAAAAGCCTGCCTGGCGGCGCGGAGATCATCCCCGTCTACGACCGCTCGGAACTGATCGACGCGGCGATCGAGACCCTGAAAGTCACGCTGATCGAGGAGAGCGTGATCGTCGCGCTCGTCACCATCGTTTTCTTGCTTCATGTCCGAAGCGCGCTGGTCGCCATCATCATGCTGCCGGTCGGCATCCTGATGGCGTTCGCGGCGATGAAGCTCTTGGGTCTCGGCTCCAACATCATGAGCCTCGGCGGCATCGCCATCGCCATCGGCGCGATGATCGACGCGGCGATCGTGATGATCGAGAACGCCCACAAGCACCTGGAGCGAGCGCCGCCGGGCAAGCCCAGGATCGAGGTGCTAATCGAGGCCGCGAGCGAAGTTGGCCCGGCGCTGTTCTTCAGCCTGCTGATCATCACCGTCTCGTTCCTGCCGATCTTCACGCTGGAAAGCCAGGAGGGTCGCCTGTTCGGCCCGCTCGCCTTCACCAAGACCTTCGCCATGGCTGCGGCCGCGCTCCTTTCGGTGACGCTGGTTCCGGCGCTGATGGTGGTGTTCGTGCGCGGGCGGATCGTGCCGGAGCACCGGAACCCGCTCAACCGCCTGCTGATCGCGCTCTATCGCCCGATCATCAAGGGCGTGCTGCGAGCCAAGTCCATCACCATCCTGCTCGCGATCATGGCCCTTGCGTTGACGGTCTGGCCGGCGCGGCAGCTTGGCTCGGAATTCATGCCGGCGCTCGACGAAGGCACGCTGATGTATATGCCGACGACGCTGCCGGGCCTGTCGGTGACCAAGGCGGCGGAATTGATGCAGATGCAGGACCGCATCATCAAATCCTTCCCCGAGGTGGACAGCGTGTTCGGCAAGGCCGGCCGGGCGCAGACCGCGACCGATCCCGCGCCAACCGAGATGTTCGAAACCATCATCAATCTGAAGCCGAGGGAGGAATGGCGCGACGGCGTCACCTCCGACAGCCTGAAAGCTGAGCTGGACGCGGCGCTGCAGTTTCCCGGCGTCTCGAACGCCTGGACGATGCCGATCCGCGCCCGCATCGACATGCTGTCGACCGGCATCCGCACACCGGTCGGGGTCAAGGTCTACGGCACCGATCTCGGCGAGATGGAAAAGGTCGCCCGCCAGGTCGAGACCGTCCTGAAGACCGTGCCCGGCACGTCGAGCGCCTATGCCGAGCGGGTCATCGGCGGCTATTTTCTCGACATCGTGCCGGATCGCGTGGCGCTCGGCCGCTATGGCCTGTCGGTCGGCGACGTGCAGGACGTGATCTCGATGGCGCTCGGCGCCGAGGTGATCACCTCGACGGTCGAGGGTCGCGAACGCTACGGCGTCGCCATCCGCTATCCCCGCGCGCTCAGGAGCGACCCGCAGGCGATCGCGCGCGAGGTGCAGGTGGCGCTGCCCGGCGGAGGGTTCGTGCCGCTCGGCGAAGTCGCCAAGGTCGAACTGACGCGCGGCGCGACCTCGATCCGCACCGAGAACGGCCAATTGGCGGTCTACATCTTCGTCGACATAACCGGCCGCGATCTCGGCGGCTATGTGTCCGACGCGCAGGTCGCGGTCGCCGCCGGCGTCACGCTGCCGCCCGGCTATTCGCTCGGCTGGAGCGGCCAGTTCGAGTATTTGGAACGTGCAGAAGCAAGGTTGAAGATCGTGGTGCCGCTGACGCTGGCGCTGATCTTCCTCCTGCTCTTTCTCAATTTTCGCCGACTAACCGAGACTCTGATCGTCATGCTGTCGCTGCCGTTCGCGCTGGTTGGCGGCATCTGGCTGATGTGGTGGCTAGGCTTCAACACGTCCGTCGCGGTCGCCGTCGGCTTCATCGCGCTTGCCGGCGTGGCCGCCGAGACCGGGGTCATCATGCTGATCTATCTCGACCATGCGCTGGCCGAGGCGAAGGCCAGGTGCGTTTCGGAAGGCCGCCCGTTCAGTCGCGTCGATCTGCACGCCGCCATCATGGTCGGCGCGGTCGAGCGGGTTCGCCCCAAGATGATGACGGTCGTGGCCATCATGGCCGGGCTGCTCCCCATCCTCTGGAGCACGGGAGCGGGGTCGGAGGTCATGCAGCGCATCGCCGTGCCGATGATCGGCGGCATGGTGTCCTCGACCGTGCTGACGCTGGTGGTCATTCCCGCGGTCTACGGCCTCGTCAAGGGATGGCGGCTGCCGCGCGAGGCTGAGGTCCGCCAGACTGTCGAAACCAGAAATCCGGCCAGCGTTCCGGCCGAACAGGGAGAATTGCGATGATGAACGATATGATGTCGGGCGGAATGATGTGGGGCATGGGGATCGGCGGGCTGATCGTATTGGCGATCGCCGTCCTTGCTATCGCCGCGCTGGTGAAATTCGTCTTCTTCCGCTGACATCTCGATCGTAGGCGCGAGGCATCGACCTCGCGCCCTCGATCAATCGGCTGTTTATGCCGCCATCTTGCGGCAGCTCTCCGCGCAACGACGGCAGACATCGACGCATTCCTGCATATCGCCGAGGCGCTCGCAATCATCCGCGCATTTGGTGCAGATCTCTGCGCATTCGCCACATGTATGTTTGTGATGTTCGGACCCGATGAGCATGAAATGAGCCGAGGTCCGGCAGATTTCGGCGCAGGCCATCATCAACGTAAAGTGCTTCTTCTCCGTGTGTTCACCGCCCGTTTCCAGACAGTGTCCCATGGCGGTCGAAAGGCATACCGAATAGCATCGCAGACACTCGTCGATGCAGTTCTTCATCTCGGGGCTGAGGTGATGCATGTAGGGGCTCCTTGTGTGATGTGGGAGCGCCTTGCGGCGCTCCCACATTGAGGTTCACTTCGCGTTGGCTTCGAGCCACGTCGTGAACTCGGCGATCTCCTCCTTCTGAGCGTCGATGATTTTTTGGGCCATCTGCTTGGCCTCGTCATTGTCGCCATACTCGAGTTCGACTTCGGCCATGTCGATGGCGCCCTGATGATGCGCGATCATCCCGCAGGCAAAGGCGACATCGGGATCCTCCGCCATGATCCCCTGCATCATCGCCGGATGCATCCTCATCATCCCCGCCATGTAGGCCTTGTGGGCTTCGTCCATACCCGACATGTCCATGCCGCTCATATCCATCCCGGCCATTCCAGGCATGCACTGTCCGGCGGACCCCGAGGCTTGGCCGCACTGCGCCGGGAGCGGCGTTGCAGTCATATCCATCGGCTGGTTTGTCGACTGCTGGGCGGCTCCCAGCGAGATGGAGCCCGTGAGCATCAACGCGGTAGCAAGTGTAATTTTGACGTTTTGACCTGCCACTGAGTTTTTCCTCCATCTGAGATTAGAGTCCGGCCTCGATTGAAGGACGGACAGATGAAGCGGAAGCGGTTTACGGAAGAGCAGATCATCGGGGTTCTGCGCGAGCACGAGGCGGGTGCGAAGGCTGGCGACCTGGCCCGCAAGCACGGTGTCTCCGAGGCGACGCTGTATAACTGGAAGGCGAAGTATGGCGGCATGGACGTGTCCGACGCCAAACGCCTGAAGGCTCTGGAGGACGAGAACGCGAGGCTGAAGAACCTGCTCGCAGACCAGATGCTGGAAGCCTCGGCCCTTCGCGAGCTCCTGTCAAAAAAATGGTAGGGCCCGCCGCCAAGCGCGAAGCCGTCGCGCATCTGCAGGCCGTGATGGGCCTGTCGGAGCGTCGGGCCTGTTCCATCGTCGGTGCCGATCGCACGATGATCCGCTACCGATCGAGGCGTCCGCCGGAGACCGAACTGCGCGGCCGGCTCCGGGATCTCGCCAACGAGCGGCGGCGCTTTGGCTATCGGCGGCTGTTCGTCCTGCTGCGGCGGGAGGGCGAACCATCAGGGATCAACCGCATCTACCGGCTCTACCGCGAGGAAGGGCTGACGGTGCGCAAGCGCCGGGCGCGGCGACGCGCGGTTGGCACGCGGGCGCCGATCCTGGTCGAGGCGAGACCGAACGCGCGCTGGTCGCTCGACTTCGTCCACGACCAGTTCGCCTGCGGGCGGCGCTTCCGCGTGCTCAACATCGTCGACGACGTGACCCGCGAATGCCTGGCCGCGATCCCCGACACGTCGATCTCCGGTCGCCGGGTGGCCCGGGAGCTGACCGATCTGATCAGTCGTCGCGGCAAGCCGGACATGATCGTTTCCGACCACGGGACGGAGTTCACCTCAAACGCGATCCTCGCCTGGTCGAAGGATCATCGCGTCGAGTGGCACTACATCGCGCCGGGCAAGCCGATGCAGAACGGCTATGTCGAGAGCTTCAACGGCCGGATGCGCGACGAACTCCTGAACGAGAGCCTGTTCTTCGGCCTCGACCACGCCCGCAGCGCCATCGCCGAATGGCGCCAGGACTTCAACACTGCACGCCCGCATTCCTCGCTCGGATACCAGACCCCGGCGGCCTTCGCCGGAACCCTCGCCGCAACCGGCTCCGACGCTTCGCTCGATAAGGGCTTCGCGTCTCCACCGGTTGCTCTAACCGCGCCCTACGGCGTAACAGAAACGGCCAGGCTCTAATCGCCGCTGGATGAAAGTTCAGTGGCAGGTCAGTTTCTCATGATAATCTTCCAAATTTGAGTGATGCCCCGTCGCTAGGACGGAGCGTGGATCGAAACCGGAATAGGCACATGCCTACTTCGGCGGCCGGTCTAGCGGGGGCGGCGAGCGCATACAGGTGCTGTCTACCCGCTGGCGAAAGACCTCCCGCTTCAGGGGAGGGGCCGGCAAGACGCCCTGAGCAGAAACGATGCCGGTCATGCAGTGGAAGACCGAGCAGCAGTCATCTGAATGCCCGACAACGTCCGCGCAGGGCTGCGCGTCACGGGTCGTGTCGATCGACGAATACTCGACCGTACGGCCGTGCGGCCCAGCTTCAGCAGTCGAGGCCGTCGCAAAGAACATGCCGGATAGAACGAGCAAAGCCGCCAAGCAGGCTAGAACCGCCCTTGCGCGCCAAAGGAACTCCGACGGCGAAACATCTCTCATGCTCGCTTAACGGGACCCTGACGCTCATTGTTCCTGCGGCGCCTACATTGACATTGTCAATTTGTGTCCTGCCTGGGTGATGTCGGTATAAAGTGGAGAAAAAACTGCTTGACCCTCCAGCAACTGGAACCTGCATGGTTATGGTCAAACCGCAACGGAAGGTCGCCATCATGACCGCTCACGACCATAGTCACGATATCCACGAGGCCGGCGGCTCCTGCTGCTCGGCACACGCGAAGCCTCGGACGAGCGAGGCCGTCGTTCGCGACCCGGTCTGCGGGATGACCGTCGATCCGCAGGCGGGCAAGCCGAACGTCGAGCACTGCGGCCACGCCTACGATTTCTGCAGCGCATCGTGCCGGGACAAGTTCGTCAAGGCGCCGCACGAGTTCACCACGGCGATCGACCCGGTGTGCGGCATGACGGTCGAGCGCGCGACGGCCGCCAACTTTGTGCGCCATGACGGCAAGGGATTCTACTTCTGCTCGGCCGGTTGCAAGGGCAGGTTCGAGGCCGAGCCGCAGAAATATCTCGGTGACCGGCCGCTCCCGCAACCGATGCCGAAGGGCACGCAATACACCTGCCCGATGCATCCGGAGATCATCCGCGACAAGCCCGGCTCCTGCCCCAAATGCGGGATGGCGCTGGAGCCGATGGGCGTGCCGACGGGCGAGGAGGGGCCCAATCCCGAACTCGTGGACTTCACGCGCCGGCTGTGGGTGAGCGGCCTCCTGTCGATCCCGCTCCTGCTGATCACCATGGGGCCGATGGTCGGCCTGCCGTTCCGCGAATGGCTCGGCGAACGCTCCGCCGTCTGGCTCGAACTGGTGCTGGCGACCCCGGTCGTGCTGTGGGCGGCGATCCCGTTCTTCCATCGCGGCTACGAGTCGATCGTCAACCGCAGCCCGAACATGTGGACGCTGATCTCGATCGGCGTCGGCGCCGCCTATCTCTTCAGCGTGGTGGCGACGCTGTTCCCCGACCTGTTCCCGCACCAGTTCCGCGGCCATGGCGGATCGGTGCCGGTCTATTTCGAGGCCGCCGCCGTGATCGTCGCACTGGTCTTCGTCGGCCAGGTGCTGGAACTGAAGGCGCGCGAGCGCACCGGTTCGGCAATCCACGCTCTGCTCGATCTGGCGCCGAAGACCGCGCGCCGGATCGCGGCAGATGGTTCGGAAGCCGACGTGCCGCTTGACGAGGTCCAGTCGGGCGACCGGCTGCGCGTGCGCCCCGGCGACAGCGTGCCCGTGGACGGGACCGTCGTGGAAGGCCGAACCTCGATCGACGAGAGCATGCTTACCGGCGAACCCGTTCCTGTGGAGAAGGCGGAGGGCGACACGCTCACCGCCGGGACGCTCAACCGCAACGGCACGCTGGTCATTCGGGCCGACAGGGTCGGCGCCGAGACGATGCTGTCGCGCATCGTGGAGATGGTCGCGAAGGCGCAGCGCTCCCGCGCGCCGATCCAGGGGCTTGCCGACCGCGTGGCGTACTATTTCGTGCCGGCCGTCGTGCTGGTCGCGGTCGCCGCCTTCGTCGTCTGGGGCCTGTTCGGTCCGGAACCGAGCATGATCTTCGCCATCGTGTCGGCCGTGTCCGTGCTCATCATCGCCTGTCCCTGCGCGCTCGGGCTGGCGACGCCGATGTCCATCATGACGGCGACGGGTCGCGGCGCGCAGGCGGGCGTGCTCATCAAGGACGCGGAAGCGCTGGAGCGGTTTGCAAAGGTCGACACGCTGATCGTCGACAAGACGGGTACGCTGACCGAAGGCCGCCCTAAGCTGACTGATGTCGTGGCTGTCGAAGGCTTCGACGAGACCGGACTTCTATCCTTGGCCGCCTCGCTGGAACGTGGCTCCGAACATCCGCTGGCCGAATCCATCGTCGAGGGCGCGGAGGCGCGAGGCGCGACACTCTCGGCTGCGACCGACTTCGAAGCCGTCACGGGCAAGGGTGTGACGGGCACGGTGGACGGCCGCAAGGTGGCGCTCGGTAACGCCGCGATGATGGCGGATCTGGGCGTTCCGATCGAAAGCCTGGCCGGCCGTGCCGACGCCATGCGCGGCGAAGGCAAGACGGCGATGTTCGTCGCGGTCGACGGCAAGGCCGCCGGATTCGTCGCCGTCGCCGATCCGGTCAAGGCCACCACCGCCGAGGCGATCCGCGCCCTGCACGACAAGGGCCTCCGGATCATCATGGCCACCGGCGACAACGAGCGCACCGCCAGGGCCGTGGCGGCCAGGCTCGGCATCGACGAAGTCCGCGCCGACATGCTGCCGGACGGCAAGCAGAAGCTCATCGAGGAGCTGCGCGCGAAGGGCGCCAAGATCGCGATGGCGGGCGACGGCGTCAACGACGCGCCGGCGCTGGCGGCTGCCGATGTCGGCATCGCCATGGGCACCGGCGCGGATGTGGCCGTCGAGAGTGCAGGCATCACGCTGGTCAAGGGCGATTTGAACGGCATCGTACGGGCGCGCACGCTCGCCCAGGCGACGATCCGCAACATCAAGGAGAACCTGTTCTTCGCCTTCGTCTACAATGTGCTCGGCGTACCGGTGGCGGCGGGCGTGCTCTACCCAGTCTTCGGTGTGCTGCTGTCGCCGATGCTGGCTGCCGCCGCCATGAGCCTGTCGTCGGTGTCGGTCATCGCTAATGCGCTTCGGCTGCGCACCGTGCGGCTCGGCTGAGCCGTCAAGGAAAAGGAGCCAGACCATGAACATTGGAACCGTTTCCGAAAAGTCGGGACTGCCGGCCAAGACCATCCGCTACTATGAGGACATCGGCCTCATCCGGCCCGACCGCCGCGACAATGGCTACCGCGACTATTCCGCTGAGGACGTTCATCGCCTGCGCTTCCTGCAGCGCTCGCGTGGCCTGGGTTTCTCGGTCGAGGAATGCCGGCAGCTGCTTTCGCTCTATGGCGACACGCATCGTGAAAGCGCGGAGGTCAAGGCGATCGCGGAGGCGAAGCTTGCCGAGATCGACCGCAAGCTCTCAGAACTCCAGGATCTGCGCGACATGCTGAGACATCTGGTGGCGAACTGCCATGGCGACAGCCGTCCCCAGTGCCCGATCATCGACGGGCTCTCGGGCAAGGTCTCGCTGCAGTAGGTGTCGGCGATGAGCGAGAAACCGCAGCAATGCGGCACCGGGCGTGTTTGCGTGGTGACGGCCGGCGGTCCCCATCCGTGGTGCATTATCAACGCGCTCGCCGACCATTTTGAGGACGTGCATGTCATCGTCGAAGACTCCGAGCGGCGCGGCGCCTTTCTAGCGCGGCGCGCCCGATTGCAGGGACGGTTCACGGTTGCCGGTCAGTTCGGCACAATGTGCCTGATCGGCGTCGGGAAAACGCTCTTCCGGCGGCGCATCGCTCGCATCATCTCGTCTGAGGGGCTCCGAGCGGAGCCGCGTGCGGGTCTGCCCATCCGGAAGATAGCCTCGGTCAATTCCGGCGATTTCCTGCGGGCAATTGACGACATTCGGCCTTCCGTCATTCTCCTTGCAGGCTGCCGAATTCTGAGGCCGGATGCGCTGGCCGGGATCACATGCCCCGTCCTTAACTATCATGCCGGGATCACACCACGGTATCGTGGCATGAATAGCGGCTATTGGGCTCTCGCCCGCGGCGACCGCGCAAATTTTGGTGCAACCGTCCACCTGGTCGATGCGGGAATCGACACGGGCGCGGTCGTCGCGCAGGTCAGGGGCGAGCCGGCCGCCAATGACAACATCATGACCTACCCGTACCGACTCGCTGCCATGTCTCGCAGGATGTGCGTCGATGCAATCGAAGGCGCCCTGATTGGTCGGATCGAGCCGCGTCAACCGGGCGGCGAGTCACGACAATGGTTCCACCCGACGATCTGGTCCTATCTGTGGACAGGCGTCGCGAAGGGCGTCTGGTAATGAGCAGCGGACCTTATCAGGGCTGGCATCAGCACCCGCGTGGCGCATCATTTCCCTATCACATTTCAGTTTCGACGAACAATTCATTAGTGCGCAACTTGACTTCGGGCCCAAATGTGTGTCGAAGCTGACTTCATGTTAGTCTCTGGCCAATCTAGACTTGTGCAGGTGGTGTGGCTTCGCGCCGCGCTTGCGCTCGTCCTTCTGGCCATGACGTCACTTCAGCCGGGCATGGTAGCCATGGCCAAGTCGGCGATGCATCCGGGCACGGTCGCTGAAGTCAGCCTAGCCGCTGAGGTGCATTCGCACCAAAGCGACAGCCATGAGCACGGATCGAATTCGACGGCTCAAGATGACGAGACGGGCAAGGGAAGCCATCACGGTGACCCCCGGACCGCCGACGCTTGCTGTGACACCCATTGCGCCCCGTCGCATGCGGTTCCGGTCGGTTGTCCGCCGCTCCCACAGCCGTCCTCGGGCGTGCTCGCGCTGGCGATTTCCGCAGCGTTGATGCCCGGTGAGGCATCCGACTTCATCAGACCTCCTCGAACCTGAACTGACAGTCGCGTCCGCAAGGACGCAGCGCTCCGTTCGTGCCTGCTCAGGCATGAGCGATTCACGCCACGTCATGTTCAAGGTCGAAAATGAAGATCATATCGCTCGCGATGCTCGCCGCATCGCTGTCCGCGGCCGGATGCGCATCCAGCGGTCCGTCTGACATCCTGCCGCTCTTCAACGCCGCCGATCCCATCATGGGACTTCGCGACGCGTCCTACAGTCCGGTGGTCACCAACTACCAGCACCGCGCGCCGGTCGACCCGAAGAACTGGCGTCAGCAGAACGACGATCTGTCTCCGGCCAACCGGAGGAGCGGATCATGAACCGGCTTGCGAAGACGTTTCTGATCGCGGGACTGGTTCCGCTCGTTGCGGCCGGCTGCACCACAACCGCACTGGTCGATGGCATCTCGGAGCCGGGCGCCGGGTTCGAGACCGTCGCGGCGCGGACCGCGTCCGTCACTGGAAAGGAGACCGTCTGGGTCAGGTCCAGCCAGGAAGCGAAGGCGGCGGCAGACCGGGTCACCGGCATCGTCCGCGGCAAGACGCTCAGCCCCGATGTGGCAGTCCAGGTCGCCCTCCTGAACAACAAGGGCCTCCAGGCGGCCTATGCGGACATTGGATTGTCCGCGGCGGACGTCTGGCAGGAGACAATGCTCGTCAATCCGCCCATCTCGATCGGGGTGATCGGCTTCAATCCGGTGCGAACGGTGGAAACAGCCGTTGTCACCAACATCCTTGCGCTCATCACCCAGCCGCGCAGGGTGGCCGTCGCCGAGGCGCGGTTCCGGCAGGCGCAACTGCGGGCGGCGGAGGAGACCTTGCGTCTCGCCGCCGACACGCGCCGGGCCTGGATCGAAGCCGTGGCGGCGTGGGAGCGGGTCGCCTACCTGAACCGCGCGCAGGCGGCGGCGGACGCCGCATCCGCGCTCGCGCAGAAGCTCGGCGAGACAGGAGCCTTCACGAAGACCGGACAGGCGCGCGAGCACGTGTTCTATGCTGAGCTTGCCGGGCAGACGGCGGAGGCCCGGCTGGCCGCGCGCGGCGCGAAGGAAGAACTCACACGCCTGATGGGGTTGTGGGGCTACGATGTCGACTACCAGGTGCCGAACGCGCTTCCCGCATTGCCGAAGGGGACGAAGGCCAAGCGGGCGATCGAGGCGGAAGCGCTCAAGAACCGCGTCGATCTGGAGATCGCCCGACTCGAGCTAGAAGCCCTCGCGCGGTCCTACGGGCTGACGGAGGCGACCCGCTATGTCAGCGATCTCGGCTTGCGCTCCGGGGTGGAGATCGAGCGGGAAGAAGAGGAGGACGGAAGCACGAAGACCGAAGTCATCGGCATCGCCGAGATCGACTTCGTCATCCCGATCTTCGACAGCGGCAAGGCGCGCATGCGCAAGGCCGAACTCTCCTACATGCAGGCCGCAAACCTGCTTGCCGAAAGGGCGGTCAACATCCGCTCCGAAGCGCGCGGCGCCTATGACGCCTACCGTTCGACCTACGACATCGCCCGGCACTACCGGGCCAACGTCGTGCCGCTGCGCACGACCATCGAGGACGAGTCGCTCCTCACCTACAACGGCATGATCACCAACACGTTCGAGCTTCTCGCGGACACCCGCGCGAAGATCGATTCGATCATGCTTTCGCTCAACGCCAAGCGCCAGTTCTGGCTTGCCGACGTGAACCTCGGGACCGCCGTCCATGGCGGCGGGGGCGCGTCGTCAGGTGGGGGCGAGGCGGAGACCGCTGCCGCCGACGACGGCGCGGCGGCTCACTGAAGGAGATCGCATCATGGTTACGAGACGTCAGATACTCGGCGGAGGCGCGCTTCTCGCAGGAGCTGCCGCATGGACGAAGACTTCCGCGATGGGACTTCCAGAAGCTGCAATCATGGAATCTCCCGACATGCAGCCGCCGATCTTCCCGTCGAGCGGACCGGACTACCAGCCCGTCGTCACGCTGAACGGCTGGACAGCTCCGCATCGCGTGGTCAACGGGGTCAAGGAGTTTCATCTGGTCGCCGAACCCGTGGAGCGCGAGCTCGGCCCCGGCATGACGGCCTATCTGTGGGGCTACAACGGCCAGTCGCCGGGACCGACCATAGAGGCGGTCGAGGGCGACCGCGTCCGCATCTTCGTCACCAACAGGCTGCCCGAGCACACCACGATCCACTGGCACGGCATGATCCTGCCCTGCGGCATGGATGGCGTGACGGGCCTCACCCAGCCCGGCATCCCGCCCGGCAAGACCTTCGTCTACGAGTTCGACCTCGTGAAGAGCGGGACCTTCATGTACCACCCGCACGCCGACGAGATGGTCCAGATGGCGATGGGCATGATGGGCTTCTTCGTCATCCACCCGAAGGACCCGGCGCTGCACCGCGTCGACCGCGACTTCGTCTTCCTGCTCAACGCCTTCGACATCGAGCCTGGCTCCTACGTGCCCCGCGTCATGGAGATGACCGACTTCAATCTCTGGACCTGGAACAGCCGGGTGTTTCCCGGGATCAGCCATCTGGTCGTGAACAAGGACGACAGGGTGCGGGTTCGGGTCGGCAACCTGACCATGACCAACCACCCGATCCACATGCACGGCTACGACTTCGAGGTAACCTGCACGGACGGCGGCTGGGTGCGGCCGGAAGCGCGCTGGCCGGAGGTCTCGATCGACATCCCGGTCGGAGCGATGCGGGCCTACGAGTTCGACGCCAAATATCTCGGCGACTGGGCGATCCACTGCCACAAGTCGCACCACACGATGAACGCCATGGGCCATGACGTGCCGACCTTCATCGGCGCCGACAAGACCGAGGTGACGAAGAAGATCCGGACCGTCCAGCCCGAATACATGGCCATGGGCAACCGCGGAATGGCGGACATGGGCGAGATGGAGATGCCGCTCCCCGACAACACCATCCCGATGATGACGGGCTGGGGGCAGTTCGGTGCGATCGAGATGGGCGGCATGTTCTCGGTAGTGAAGGTCCGCGAGGGTATTTCCGCGAACGATTACGCCGATCCGGGCTGGTACGAGCACCCGGAAGGCACCGTCTCCTACGAATGGACGGGCGATGTCCCGGCTCCAGCGAAGGCCGACGGCACGGAAACCATGACGCCCTCTCCAAACCACGGCGCACATGGGCAGAAGGGGTAGACAACATGACCATCAAATCAGGAGACCAAGCATGAAACCACGCCTGACAATCGCGGCATTATTGTCGCTCACCGCCGCTTCCGCCTTTGCTGCCGGCAGCGATGATCACAGCCACGATGAACTGACGATCGGCCGCGCCGGCAAGCCTGCCGAAGCGGCGCGCACCATCGACATCGTGATGATGGAGACGGCGGACGGCGAGATGAAGTTCGAACCGGCAACCTTCACCGTCAAGAAGGGCGAGACGCTGAAGCTCAGCTTCGTCAACAAGGGCGAGGTCGACCACGAATTCGTCATGGACAGCCACGAGGCCATCCTGGAGCACAAGGCGGTCATGGAGAAGTTCCCGGAGATGGAACATGACGATCCGAACGCGATCCGACTCCAACCGGGCGGTAAGGGCGAGATCGTCTGGACGTTTGCCACCGCTGGCGAATTCTCATTCGGCTGCCTCATCCCCGGCCACTACGAATCCGGGATGAAGGGCGACATCGACGTCGTCCAGAACTGAAGAACCGAAAGGAAGTCCCATGAAAACCATCGTGAAATTTGCGCTCGCATTCGGCATGGCCGCGGCGCTGGCCGGAGGCGCGTCGGCACAGGAATACACCAAGGGAGAGGTCACCAAGATCGATGCCCAGCAGAAGAAGTTGACCATCAAGCACGAGGAACTCAAGAACCTCGACATGCCTTCGATGACGATGGTCTTTGTCGTCGCCGACGAGGCAATGCTGGAACAGGTGAAGCCGGGGCAGGCGATCGAGTTCATCGCCGATCGCGTCAACGGGCGGATTACGGTCACGGAAATCAAGTGATCATATCCCGAGCCAAGCCAGAGCCTCTGGCTTGGCTTTTCACCGGCAGTCTCTTTCCACTGGAATGAAGAAAAACCTGCATGAGTAGGTTATGAGAATATTGCTTGTCGAGGATGACGCCCGCACCAGTGAGTACATCGCGAAGGGTATGTCTTCCTCTGGTCACAACATCGAAGTTGTTGCCGATGGACGCGATGCGTTGTCGTTGGCAATCCGGGAATTGTATGACGTAGCAATCGTTGACCGGATGGTGCCAGGGCTCGACGGGCTTTCGTTGGTCCGCAGCTTGCGTGCAGCTGGAACCAAGATCCCCGTCCTGTTCCTGACGTCGATGGGAGGCGTAGACGACCGCGTGGAGGGCCTTGAGGCCGGCGCCGACGACTATCTCGTTAAGCCTTTTGCCTTTTCTGAACTCACTGCCCGAGTCAACGCACTTGCTCGCCGTCCACCGATAACGGGAGAAAAGACGCGGCTCCAGGTAGCCGACCTGGAACTCGATCTCGTCGCACGGATTGCAACACGCAAGGGTCAAACTATTGAACTGTTGCCACGGGAATTTTCTGTTCTGGAACTCCTTATGAGGAATGAAGGTCGTATCCTCACCAAAACGATGCTTTTGGAACAGATTTGGAACTTCAATTTTGATCCACAGAGTACGGTTGTTGAAACGCATATAAGTCGCCTTCGGAGCAAAATAGACAGGCCGTTCGATGTACAACTGCTACATACAACGAGAAACACCGGCTACAGCATCCATGCGCCCCGCTAATATCACGAGCAGCACTTCTTTTCGTATCGCGGGCATTTATGTTCTACTATTTCTGATATCTTTTTTTGCAGCGAATCTTTTTGCCTATAGCCTGATCGTTTCGTTCCTGTACGAACGACTAGATGCGCACGCTAAAGAGCGCTTTCGCGAAATTGAAGTCGCATTCCAATCGCGGGGACTGGATGGAGCGATCCAAATGATTGCGAGTCACGGTCCTGCCATTAAAGGACAGGAAACACTTTACACACTCCGTGGTCGGGACGGCGTTATGCTTGCCGGCAATGCGGATCTTGGGCGCGTGCCCATGGGACTTTCCACGCTTGAAGCAGGTGAAATGTATGCAACAAACTTCCGCATTTTTCGCCAAAGGCTGGGGGAAGGCGAACTCATTACGGGAGTAAGCTACGACGATACGGATCGCCTCAGGCAGATCGCCCTGATAAGCTTGGGTTGGGCTACCGCTATCGTGCTGGTATCAGGACTTGGCAGCGGCGCGGTTCTCGCGTTCAAAACCAGGCGTAGAATTGCAGACCTTTCGGCGGTGATGCGGAAGATCGGCTCCGGAGAATTGGCTAAACGGCTCCCGATCTCGTCACGAAAGGACGACATCGATACTCTTGCGATGGCAGTGAATGTGGCGCTTGCGCATCTCGAATCGAGCGTGGCTGCAATGAAACAGGTAACTACAGATGTAGCGCATGATTTGAAGACGCCGATCGCAAGACTGTTGCTGACACTCGAAGCGGCACATGACGCAGGCACCCTCGAAGATGCAAGAACGCTGATTTTGACGGCCATCGACGAGCTGGAAAAGATTACGTCTACGTTCGACGCCCTACTTCGAATTTCTCAGATCGAGGCTGGCGCCCGACGAGACCGGTTCAACTTGGTCGACGTCGGAGCACTCGTTAAAGACGTTGCCGAAGTCTATGCCGACATCGTTGATGACCAATCCAGACACTTATCCATAGTTTTTGGGGACTCTTTGGAACGCGCATTCGTCTATGGGGATGCGGATCTTCTAAAACAACTTCTGGCAAATCTCGTCCTCAACGCAATCCGCCACACACAATTCGACTCACAGATCGAATTGCACATCACCGGAAACCATCGAGAAATAAAGCTAGTTGTGTCAGACAATGGTCCGGGTATTCCACCTGCTGAACGCCTAAACGTGTTCAAGCGATTTTACCGGCTGGACAAGAGCCGGACAACGGAAGGATCGGGCCTCGGCCTCAGCCTGGTGAAGGCGATCACTGATCTGCACGGAGCCTCCATCAAGTTGCACGACAACCAACCGGGACTGCGCGTGGTCGTGGCGTTTCCTCGTACCGGCCTTGAAACCCACCCTGATCGCCGAACTTCAAGCCGCGATCAGAGCAGGATTTTGCGAGTGGCGAATTCTCCGTAAGTTAGCTGACGCTCCCTTGCCGGTCGGCGCTGTGATCAGCGACCGCCACGATCATTATAGTCCCGCTGCCAAGGTGACCGCGGGCGCTTGTACTCAGTCGTACCATAGCGCTCATTTCGACGCTCAATAGCACCGTTTGGCATGACCGTAAAAACGATTTCAGGGTTTGAAGTCGACCGCACAACTTCGCCAGGCTCGCCTTCCCCCCGCATGATCTGATCGATCCGCTGCGCCATCGGTATGGCTGCTGTGGTGACCGAATCGGTCCTTGCCGCGTCAGCAAGCGCCGTTGACGTCGCACCAACGAGCAGAGTTGTGCAGAGGGCTATGATTTTGGTCATTTAACTTCTCCTGACAAGTTCCATCGCATCCGCGAAGACGGATGCAGGTCACCTTCTGGCGACAATGCAACGCTAAATGACTGCCCTCACAGGATCTTTTCGCCTGCCTTAAATTCACGACAACGAAGCCGGCAAAACGGCTTAGAGGCCAAGCGCCTTGCATAATTGTAAAGTTCACGCAAAGGAGCAGACAAAGAGAAATGCTTTGATCGCGCTTTCTGCATTGAGGGGCCGGGATGCAGTTTGTGCTAATGATCGCTGGGGCGGCGGTATTGAATGCGATCTCTCAAACCGCGTTGCGCATCGGGGCGCGCCAATCAAGTGGCGGTACAAATTTTGCTTTCTTCAGGACACTAGCGCTGAATCCAGCTATATGGATCGGTGTATTTCTTTTTATCGTATCATTGTGCATATACATGACTGTCTTGCAGAACGTAGATGTATTGGTCGCTTTCCCTGCAATGGGCGCAACTCATATCTTTGTGTCATTTCTTTCTTACTTTGTCTTGCGAGAGAGATTTAACGCGTGGAGAGTCGCCGGTAACGGGATGATCCTCTCGGGCTTTGTTATCTTAGCAGTTGGCTCAGATTAATTAATCGCTTCATGGGCGACCGTATCATCATAGTTCCGCCGAATGATCCAGACCGATTTACGTTTTCTAGGCTTAAAGCTTTGGAAAAATATCTTCGAGTTAGATTTCCTGAATGGCGGATTGAGGTTGCGAGGGTTTCACAGCCAAGAATACCCGAATTTACGATAACCTTCTTTGATGCTGGCGGACGTATGTGTGACCACGAGATGCAAGACGAGTTGAGCAGCACTATCGCAAAATTCTTCTCAAACAAAGGTTGACTAGGACGGTGATTATTTCGGTTTTGACGCCTGCCCCGATCATGAATTTCTTTCTGCCTCGCTCGATTGGCGGCAGGATTTTCCGCGATAATGTCCCAATGTGCGGCACCGTTAAGAAGCCTCCTGTAGGTGATAGCAGTCGCGTTTATGGGCTCACCTCAATCTATGCTTTGTATTCGGACCATTTATCCCTTTCGCCCTTGCTGCACCTTGGATACATAGTCGGGCAGGCAAAACATGACTTATGCTCGAGCTGACGATGTGGTCAGGCAAGGATCTGGCGCAACATCTGTCCGGCCATGCAAACTCGTTCAATTTCGTCCGTCTGCTTGCAGCACTTAGCGTCGTTGTCTCGCATTCTTTCCTCATCGTCGGTGGCCATGCAGTCGAACCACTCAGTAGGACAGGTCACTATACGCTTGCGCAGCACGCGGTAAATGCATTCTTCGTCGTCTCTGGTTTGACTCTGGCGAGCAGTCTCGACAGGAACCCAAATCTTCTCCATTTTGCCATCGCACGGGTGCTCAGGATATTCCCAGCGCTTTTTGCATACGGCGTTATATTTGCATTTCTTATAGGTCCGATTTTCACTCCGTTGCCCTTGAGCACCTATCTCAGCGACTTCCGAACACTAAGCTATCCGGTTATTGTCCTGCTGCGTTTCGACGATGCTCAAGTTGCACCCGGCATTTTCGAAGGCTCTCCGATCGGGGAAAGTCTTAACGAGCCACTTTGGACGATCCCATACGAGCTTGTGGCATATTGCGGGTTGGCAGCCGTGTTTTTGACCGGGATTTTGCGATCTCGGCTCGGCACTGCGTTGACTTTATCCGCAAGTTTCTTGACCCTAATGTCAATGGAAGGTCTGGTCGATCACACATCGCTCACCCACACATCATTCCACCATCTTGCGCGATACGGGTTCTGCTTTGGCGTTGGAATGGCTGCTTTCCGCATCGCTCCGCCAACTCGGCTGGTGGTTGCGCTGCTGCCTACCACGGCACTCGCAGCATGGTTGCTGACGGGAACCTCACAAGCCGCGGCTGGGGAAATAGTCCTTGTCGCGAACATCGTTCTAGTTTTCGGTACGCTTGACTTCGGCATGTCGACGCGATGGACGCGCCGCCACGACATCTCGTATGGTATCTACATCTACGGCTGGCCGCTCCAGCAGGCGCTGGTATTGGCGACTCCCGGCGTGTCACCCGAACACCTTGGTTTGCTGTCTATCGTCATCCTCGTCCCGATCGGCTATGCATCGTGGCACTTGGTCGAAGCACCGGCGCTGCGAAGGAAGCTTGCGCCCGCTAGAGTGGGGGTTGCCCTGCGCTAGCCGTGCGTCGCGGTTTCCGCAGGTCTGCTGCACCGCGACCTCGGCATAGAGCTCCCTACATTGGCGCCGAAGAGGCTAACTTTGCTGAAATTGCCTCTTCTACGCAGCAGTCGATCAAGCAAATTTGTGCGACTATAATGGGCTTCGGCATAGGAGAAATTCCATGAAAACGTTCGACAGAATTGCCCGCGCCTCCGCCTTTACGGCGCTGGCGCTGCTCAGTCAGGCCGCCTGGGCGGCAGGGTCAATGGAGGTGCTGAAGTCCGCCTCCTGCGGCTGCTGCGTCTCCTGGGGCAAGCACATGCGCGAGGCGGGATTCACCGTCACCGAGATCGACCTGCCGCTGGCGGATCTGAATGCCGCCAAGGTGGAGGCCGGGCTGAAGCCGGGTCAGACCTCCTGCCATACGGGCAAGATCGACGGCTATGTCATCGAGGGCCACGTTCCCGCGCGCGAGGTCGCGCGTCTCCTTGACGAGCGGCCCGACGCGATCGGCCTGACGGTCCCCGACATGCCCTATGGCTCCCCCGGCATGGGCGAGGCGGGCGACGACGCCGATCCCTACGACGTGCTGCTCGTCAGGCGGGACGGCACGACCGAGATCTACGCGAGCTATCCTTAGCTTGCTTTTGGCCGCGCAAGCTGATGGAACGCGCCGCAGTCACGACACCGGCGTGTTCACAGACAGCCCATGATTGGCGCGATCGTTCAATAATTCCAATAGGCGATGCGGCATCCTCCGAGGACACAATCCTTGGAGGTCGCCTTGCGCATCACTCTCAACCGCCAGACGGCGGAATTGCCTGACGAACTGGTCGAGGAGCCCCTGCTCTTCGTGCTTCGGGATCATTTCGGACTGAACGGCCCGCGCTTCGGTTGCGGCGTCGGCTCCTGTGGCGCCTGCACGGTGGTCGTCGACGGGCAGGCGCAGCGCTCCTGTGTCTATCCGACCTCGGCAGCAGATCGTCGCGAGGTGCTGACGCTGGAAGGACTTGCGCAACGCGGCCGTCTGCATCCGGTCCAGCAAGCCTGGATCGAGGAAAGCGTGCCGCAGTGCGGCTATTGCCAGAACGGCCAGATCATGGCCGCGTTCGCGCTGCTGGCCGCCCGGCCGGATGCCGGACCGGCGGAGATAGAGGCGGTCATGGACGGCGTTCTCTGCCGATGCGGCACGCACGCGCGCATCCGCAAGGCGATCGCTCGGGCCCAATCCAGGATGGCGGGAGACGCGTGATGCCGAGCCTGTCGCGACGTCGCTTTCTCATCGCGCTCGGCTGGGGCGTAGCCGGCATCACAGCCGTCGCTGGCGGCGCGGCATGGGCGCTGATGCCAACACTGCCGCCGCGCAATGCACCGACGCCCGCGGACGCCTCGGCTTGGCTCAGCCTTCGGCCGGACGGGTTCTTCGAGCTGTATTCCAGCCGCGCCGAGATGGGCCAGGGTATTTCCATGGGTCTCCGGCAGGTCGCCGCCGACGAACTGGGCATCGGCGTGGATCGCGTCCGGCTGGTGCAGCCGGATACGAGCCTGATTCCGGTCGCCCGCTCGACCGTCGGGTCGGACGCGATGCGCGAGACGGGTGTGCTGGTGGCGCGTGCGGCGGCGGCCCTCGCGGGCGCGGTTCTGCGCGAAGCGGCGCGACGGCTTGGCCGTCCGGTCGCGAAACTGCAACTGGCACCGGACGGCATCGCATCTCGTGGCGAGACCATCCTCACCTTCGAAGAGTTGGGGACGGACGCGCCGTTGCTCGTGACTGCCGAGGACGTCGAGACCGCGACACCCGGGCTGCTTGCGGGTCTGGACGGCCGTCGCGAGGTCGGCCGCGCTTACCCGACCTACGACATCGATGCCATCGTCACCGGCAGCCGCCCGCTCTATGCCGACGACATCCGCCTGCAGGGCATGGTCTTCGGGGCAATCGTCCGGCCGCAAACGCTTGGAGGGCGAATCCTCGGCATCGACGTCTCGGCATGCAGGTCGGTTCCGGGATTCCTTGGCCTGTATCGCGACGGCGATTTCGCCGGCCTCGTCGCCTCCCGCCGAGGTGCGCTGGCGCAGGCGATGGGTGTCCTTGTCATCGAAGAGGAGGAAGGCCCGGACATCGATTCCGCCGCCCTTGCTGGAATGGTCGACATAGTCGGCCAGTCCGGCGGGCTCGAGCATAGTGTGCTCGATACAGGCGGCGCGAGCGCCGGGCCTTTCGACGTCGACCTCACGCTCACCGTGCCCCTTGCGGCTCACGCCTCGATCGAGCCACGCACGGCGGTCGCCCGGTTCGACGAGAACGGCGGACTGGAAGTGTGGACGGGGACCCAGGATCCGTTCTTCGTACGTGACAGCCTTGCCGATGCGTTCGGCATTGGCCGCGACGAGGTGGTGGTCCACGGCATGCGCATGGGCGGCGGCTTTGGAGCACGAACCATCGTGGCCGCGGAGATGGATGCGGCGCGGCTGGCGCGACTTTGCGGGCGGCCGGTGAAGGTGCAATGGAGCCGGAGCGACGAGTTCCGCGCAGGGTTCCATCGCCCTCCATCGTCCCATCAGATCCGGCTTTCGGCGGACGCCGCAGGGCGGCTCACGAGCTGGCATCACGCATTCCGCTCGGGCCACATCATCTTCACCTCGGCGGCGATGGGGCCTGGACTGCAGTTTGGCACCAGCTTCGTCGCCGATCCGGGCGTTGCGCGCGGCTCGGTCCCGCCCTATGCGACGCAGGCCACCCAAGTCGGGTTCGAGGACGTTCGCCTCCCGGTCAAGACGGGTCCGTGGCGAGGGCTCGGCGCGGCGGCCAACCACTGGGCGGTCGAGACCGCCATCGACGCGCTCGCCCGGGCAAAGGGTATCGATCCGCTGGACATGCGCCTGAAGTCGATCAAGCGGGAACACTCTCGGCTGAGCGCGGTACTCACTGCGGCAGCCGAGATGGCCGGCTGGAGGTCGCGGCCCGAGGACTCGCCCGACCAGGGCTGGGGGCTCGCCTGCGGCATCTACAAGGACATGTCCTATGCGGCCGCCGTCGCCCGCGTGACAAGGAGCGATGCCGGGTACAGAGTGACAGGCCTGTGGTGCGCGCATGATTGCGGCCTTGTGATTAACCCGGATCAGGTTCGGGCGCAGGTGGAGGGCAATCTCGTCTGGGGGATGGGCATGGCGTTGAAGGAGGAACTCTTTGTCGACGGCGGTCGCATCCTGCCCGAGAGCTTCTTTGACTATCCGCTGCCAGTGCTGTCGGATGTGCCGGACATCGAAATCCGTCTGATCGAAGGCAGCCACGAGCCCACGGGCGCCGGAGAGACCGCTATCGTCTGCGGGACGGCGGCCGTCACCAACGCAGTCGCGGCGATGACGGGTCGGACGGTTACCGCGCTACCGGTCAAGCAGGCCTGACGTGGAGGATTTCGCCAGCGCGCTGGTTCTGGCGATGGTGCGCCGTTCCCTTGCGCGGCAATCGATCGAGGTTGCCGCTTTGAGTTCCACGGGCAACAGGACCGTGCGCCTGGAAGAGAAACAGGCATTGCTCGATGCGGTGCTTGTTGCGCACGGACCCGAGGCAATCCTACGCGTGGCCGACGTTGTTCCGGAATTCGCCGACCATCCCGTCGCGGGCGTGTTCGCCGGATGTCGGAACCCGAATGATGTGGTGACATGCTGGCTCGCGATCGAGCGCTATTTCCATTCGCGGCATCGCACCCGTGTCGTAGACCGCATTGGTAATCGGATCGTCATGGAGCACTTCGACACGCGCGGATCGCCGATATCAGCCGGCGAAAACATCGCCGTGGCCGGATTGATAGTCGGCATTCTCAGGTGGCGCGGGGCGCGCGATGCGGTGTTGAGCTTCGAACAATCGGCCATGCTTGACGATCCGGCCCCGACGGCGGAACAGACACATCGCTGGACAATCTCCTGGAAGGGATTCGATCCTCCACAATGTAATCATCCGGAGCAGACCGAGGACTCGATTCCAGCCGTCGACTTCTCGGGGCGAGGGACCTCCGATCCATGGGTAGCAAAGCTTTTCGCCGAGCAACTTAGCGCTCCGCATCGTCGCCGGGGAGCAGCTGACGTCGCCAGAGCGTTGGGGCTCAGCCCCCGAACGCTCCAGCGGCGGCTGGCGGAGGCGGGCTGGACGCTCGGTGACATCGTCGCTGCCGCCCGCGTTCATGTCGCGACAGGCCGGCTCGCGTCAACCAACACGCCGCTTGCACTGGTCGGTCTCCTGGCAGGCTACGCCGACCAGCCGCATTTCCAGCGAGCGTTCAAGGTCGCGCTCGGCCCCACGCCAGCGGAGTATCGACGCCTTGCGGCTCCCGCTTGAATGGCTGGAATTCGAGGAAAGTGGCGGCGGGCATACGCCGAAAAATAGAAACTGCCGCGAAAGGCTTGCCCTCCGCGGCAGTGTGATGATCGAGAATTAGTCGGGTTTGAGCTCCGGTGCGTCGGGATCGAATCCGTCGAGCTCCAGGCGTATCGCGTTCTCCGCAATCGCCGACAGGTCCTCGTCGCCATCGCGCGCAACTACCGTGAAGGTCTCGATACGGGGCTGGACCACCCACGCAACCTCGATGTCGTACATCGGTAGTCGTTTTCGGATGAAGGATTCGAGCCTCCGAATCACGCCGGGATCCCCGTACCGTACGCCATTTGGCGGGACGACAATGAAGGACCCCGGCGAACCCGACCCGCGAGGACCTATAGGGCCAGCGGATCGCGACATACCCGCCTACATCATGCGTTTGATGTCGGAGTAGGCGCCGCTGGTCTTGAGCGTCACGGTAACGGGCGCGTCGGTACGGTTGCGCCAGAACCAGCCGTGGTTGCCGTCGAAGGCCGCCTCCAGCACGCCCTCGTCCTCGGCGACGCCGCGGCCCTTCTCGTAGGAGATGTTCTCGCCGCCGCCATCGCCATGGGTGTCGAAATTCACCACGGCACCGTTGGCCGTCCAGGCGTAGTTCGCCTGCGCGCCCTTTGCCATGACGAGCTTGACCTCGACGCCTTCGCCGGGCGCGAGCGTCAGCGACATCTCGTCGGAACGGGATTCCTGCGCCTGCGCGCTACCGACGAGGAACTCCGAGAGGATGCGGTCGAAGAGGCTCGATCCCTGTTGCTGCGTTGCTGGAACGACGGGCGGCGCCGAGGCGGGAGCGGCATTCTGCTGGTCGCGCATGCGATCGGCTTCCGCTTCCTCCGCGAGCTGGGTCTTGATCTCGCCCATCTCTGCCAGCCCGAGCATGCGGCCGGCGCCGGTCGGGTCGATGCCGTATTCGGAAGGCAATACGACCGCCACGAGGATGGCGACGGCCGCGACCATCGCGATGATCGTGGACTTCAGGAGCTGCGCCGAGGTTGGCAATTCAGCGCGGCTGGGAGTGTCGGAATTATACATTTGAGGTTCTCCTTGTTCAGGCGACGAAATAACCGGTGAGCTGATATCCAATCAGCACGAACCCGGCGGTCATCATCAGGACGTTGGCGGTGTAGGCGTGTTTCCAGAAGCTCGCCGTGCGCCGCCAATACCCCATCGCGATGAGGATCATGGCGAGCGCGATGAGCTGTCCGATCTCGACGCCGACATTGAAAGCGAGCAGGTTGGGCAAAAGCCCGTCCTGCGCGATGTCGTATTCCAGGATCTTGGTCGCGAGACCGAGGCCGTGGAAGAAGCCGAAGATCAGCGTCGCGAGCTTGGTGTTCGGCTGAAAGCCGAACCAGCGCTGAAAGGCGCCGAGATTGTCGAGCGCCTTGTAGACGACCGACAGGCCGATGATCGCGTCGATCAGATAGGCGCTGACGCCCCACCCGAACCACACGCCGAGGATCATCGTCGTCGAATGGCCGATCGCGAACAGGCTGACATAGATCGCGATGTGCTGAGCACGGTAGAGGAAGAAGACCACCCCCAGCAGGAACAGGAGGTGGTCGTATCCGGTGACCATGTGTTTGGCCCCGAGATACACGAACGGCATGAGGTGGACCCCCGTGATCTCCTGGATGTAGCCCTTGTCCCCCTCGGCGACTGCGTGAGCCGCGGCGAGGCCGGTGGACAGGAGCATGGCCAGGACGACCGACAGGATGGCCACCGGCAGGACGAACGGCGCGCGCGCGGCGAACCGTCCGCTGTCAGGCGGATAGGAAGGCATGGGAATTTTTCCGTGATTGCGTGAAGGATGACGGCCGGAGCCGGTTTCAGTCCGTCACGCCTGCCGGGGAGGCCGGTCGCCCGGCGGATCGAACCGCGATGCGACGCAGTCGTCCAGCATTCCCGGCCCGGGATCCTTTGGCGAGGCGAAACGGAAGCCGGGCGACACGGCGGCGGCCGGCGTGTCGTGACTGTGATCGCCGCCATGGAGTCGGTCATGATGCTGACCGGAGGGGGCAGAGGCTTGCTCCTCCTCGTCATGCGAATGGCCGTGATGATCGTGCGCGACCGTGCTGATCTGCGCGAGGCCGGAGGGATCGCCGACAGGCGCACGGAACCCAAGAACCGCCAGCGCAAGCAGGCAGATCAGCAGGGCCTTCAATAATGCGATTCGTTTCGGCATCATTCCAGCCCTATAAGCGGATGGTTAAGGCGAGGTAAAGGCATTCCTGCAACAGGAATTTGACATTATCCCCTGGGGGAGGATAGGACAGCGCCATGTCCGATCCCCGCCACGCCTCCCATCCCGCCATCGTCAAGCGCCTGAAACGGGCCGAAGGCCATTTGCGCAGCGTCATCGCCATGATCGAGGGCCGCAAGCCTTGCCTCGATATCGCCCAGCAGCTTCATGCGGTGGAGAAGGCGGTCGCGCAGGCCAAGCGCACGCTGATCCACGATCACCTCGACCATTGCCTGGAAGAGACGCTTGGCCCCCTGCCCCGCGACAAGCGCGGTTCGGTCAACGAGTTCAAGGAAATCGCGAAGTACCTGTGATGCCAGCAACGCTTTCCATCGCCGCGCTCAAACGCTGGGCGGCCGCAATCAAGGTCGACGTGATCGCCCTCTGGCTGGCGGCACGCGATCCGAGGGTCCCATGGCTCGCCAAGCTGGTGGCGGGCATGATCGCAGCCTACGCCCTGAGTCCGGTCGACCTCATTCCCGACTTCATACCTATCCTGGGCTATCTGGACGACCTGATCATCGTGCCCCTTGGAATTTTGCTCGCGGTCCGCCTCATCCCGGCGGACGTCATGCGGGAACTGCGCACTGAAGCGGCGCAGCGCGCAAAGCCCATCAGCCGACTGGGACTCGTCATGGTGATATCCGTGTGGCTTCTCGCGGTGGGCGTCGTTCTGTGGATGGTCTGGCCGCATCCGGCGGGACCAGGCCGGCCGGCCTGAGGGGTTCTGTGATGCTGTCCGTCCTCGCCAACCGCACCTACCGCCACCTGTTTGCCGCGCAGGTGATTGCGCTGCTCGGCACCGGGCTCCTGACCGTCGCGCTCGGCTTACTCGCCTTCGATCTCGCGGGCGAGAACGCCGGGGCGGTGCTGGGTACGGCGCTGGCCATCAAGATGATCGCCTATGTCGGCGTCGCGCCTGTAGCGTCGGCCTTCGCGGAGCGCGTGCCACGCCGAGCCATGCTGGTGGCGCTCGATCTCGTGCGCGCGGGCATAGCGCTGTTCCTGCCCTTCGTCACCGAGGTCTGGCAAATCTACGTGCTGATCTTCGTGCTGCAGTCGGCATCCGCCGCCTTCACGCCGACCTTCCAGGCGACCATGCCGGACGTGCTGCCGGACGAGAGGCAATACACAAGAGCTCTGTCGCTCTCGCGCCTTGCGTATGATCTTGAAAGCCTTGTCAGCCCAATGCTGGCGGCGGCGCTGCTCACCGTCATCTCCTTCCACAACCTGTTCGCCGGAACGGTCGTCGGCTTCCTCGTGTCGGCAGCGCTGGTGGTCTCCGTGGTCCTGCCAAGCCCGAAGCCGGCAAAGCCGCGCGGCATCTACGACAGGACCACGCGCGGCATCCGCATCTATCTTGCCACACCGCGCCTGCGCGGACTGCTGGCGATCAACATGGCGGTCGCTTCCGCCGGCGCGGTGGTGATCGTGAACACCGTCGTCTACGTGCAGGCCGTTTTCGGGCTTGGCCAGAGCGAGACGGCGCTGGCGCTGGCGGCCTTCGGCGGCGGCTCGATGCTGGTGGCGCTCGTCCTGCCGCGTCTCCTCGACACCATCCCCGACCGGACGGCGATGCTCGCCGGTGCGTCGGCCTTGGCTGTCGCGACATTCGCGGCGGCGACGATCCCCTCCTATGGCTGGCTGCTGCCGCTCTGGTTCGTCATCGGCGCGGGTTACTCGATGGCGCAGACGCCGTCGGGGCGGCTGCTGCGGCGTTCATCGCATGCCGAGGATCGCCCGGCACTGTTCGCCGCCCAGTTTGCGCTTTCACATGCCTGCTGGCTCATCACCTATCCGTTGGCAGGTTGGGCGGGCGCGACATTCGGGCTTCCCGCGACCGCAGTCGTTCTGGCCGCGATCGCAGGGACCGCCGTAGCCGTCGCCCCGTGGCTGTGGCCTGCCGCCGACCCGGAAGTGGTCGAGCATGCGCATGACGGCCTTCCCGCCAGCCATCCGCATTGGAACGAGGGCGTCGCCGGCGGGCGCAACAGCCACGCCCATGCCTTCGTCATCGACGACCTGCATTCCGCATGGCCGCATGAGCGGTGAGGTCAGCGGACGGGTGCTGTGCCGTCGCCATGGATGACCTCGCCATTCTCGGCAGCCTGTTCGCCATCGCCTTCGTCGCGGCGACGATCCTTCCGGCGCAGTCGGAGGCGGCGCTGATCGGCCTGTTCGTCGCCGGAACGCATTCGCCGGTCCTGCTCGTCGCCGTCGCCAGCCTCGGCAACGTGCTCGGTGCGGTGGTCAATTGGGCGCTCGGGCGCGGCGTCGAACGGTTTCGCGACCGCAAGTGGTTCCCCGTCGGTAAGGCCGCGCTCGACCGGGCAACGGGGTGGTACCGTCGCTGGGGACGCTGGAGCTTGCTTCTCTCCTGGGCACCGATCGGCGGCGATGCGCTGACCGTCGCCGCCGGGGTCCTACGCGAACCGCTCTGGAGTTTCGTCGTCCTGGTCGCGATCGCCAAGACCGCGCGCTACATCGTGCTCGCTGCCGCCACGATGGGCGTGACCGCATGATCGCTCTGTTCCAGGATCTCGTCGCCATACAGCGCGAGATCTATCTCGCCTTCGCCGACCGCATCGGCGATTTCGCGAAGACCGGGAACTGGTCGCTGCTCGTCGCCTACCTGCCCATGGGGATCCTGTTCGGCGCGGTTCATACGCTCACCCCTGGGCACAGCAAGGCGGTGCTTGCCACGTATCTCACGGGGACGACCGCGAGCGTGCCTCGCGGACTGGCGGTGTCGCTGGTGCTGTCGTTCGTTCATGTCGGGATGTCCGTCCTGATCGCGCTCCTGTCGCTGCCGCTGGTCTCGGTGGCCCTTGGAAGTGTCGGGCGCGCGCCGCTGCTAGAAGATATCAGCCGCGGGCTGCTCGGGGTGATCGGCCTGTGGATGCTCTGGCAAGGATTGCGCGGCGCCGGCCATGCGCACGGCCAGGGGATAGCGGCAGGATTCGCAGCCGGGCTGATCCCTTGTCCGCTGACGCTGTTCGTCATGACGTTCGCGATCTCGCGCGGCGTGCCGGAGGCTGGCGTCGCCTTCGCGGCAGTGATGATGATCGGAGTGGCGCTCGTGTTGGCAGCGGTAGCGCTAGCGGCCGTCCTCTTCCGCCAGCAGCTTCTGCGACTAGTCGCCGCGCGGCCCCGCGCCGTCGAGGCGGCTACGCGAGCCGTACAGGTGTTCGCAGGTCTCGTGCTCGCTGCCGTCGCAGCGAATGCGTTTCTGGATACCTAACTGGTAACCTTACGAGCCACCGCTCAGGCTCTACGCACTGCCAGCTGCCTGAATTCTCATTGCGAACCGACCCAGCGCGCGCTGGCGCTTGGGCGGGACCTGTCCGTCGTCAGAACATTTGGCGCTGATGGCTGCTTGATTTAGCGGAGTGTCGGCCTCGATCCTTGGTTGATGTTAAGCGGCGAGTTTGCGGTGCTGCAAGCGCCGGAGCTCGATTGT
>Ga0208243_1000301_pt1 | contig 33691 bp, 32 predicted proteins | sample Subbio2Aug_QV12A_FD_184826 | JGI IMG/M metagenome (GOLD analysis project Ga0208243, IMG submission 184826) | Serpentinite rock and fluid subsurface biosphere microbial communities from McLaughlin Reserve, California, USA - CR12Aug_QV12A (SPAdes) | ecosystem: Environmental > Terrestrial > Deep... | reverse complement strand
CGCCTTCGCGACGGGCCAGGACCCGGCGCCGGGCCATGTCCTGCCCTGGGTGCCGGTCCGGCTGGAGGCCACGGGATCGGTGGCCACCGCCGAAGCGCGCGCCGCAAAGGCGTTCGACATCGCGCGGTCGTCCGTCGGCATTGCCGCGGACCTCGCGCTCCGTGAGCCCGGCTTCAGCCAGCTCTCCACCCCGGGTCTTGCAGTCAGCGAAGGCAGCGCTCCGGTGGATGGCAGCGGCATCACGCTCGTGAGCGGCGCTCTGTGGCATGATGCCTCCCGGATGGCCGCCACCGAGGCCGGAACGCTTGCCGCGCGGATCGCCCGCCTTCTGACCGCGATGGAGGCGGGTGGCGACCTCGCTGCCCTCAGCTTCCTGACCGAAACCGAAACCCGGGCCTATTCCAACGCCCTTGCGGCGACCGCGCGCGACTATGACCGGACCATGACAATCCCGGCGGCAATCCTGGCGCAGGCGACGAAGACCCCTGCCGCCGTTGCCGTGATCGCGGGCGAGACGAAGCTTTCCTACGCCGACCTTGCGGCCCGCGCCGCGCGGATCGCCCACACCCTGCGCGGCATGGGCGCGGGCAACGGAACGCTCGTCGGACTTGCCTGCCGCCGGACAACCGACATGGTCGCTGGCGCGCTCGGCATCCAGCTTGCCGGCGCTGCCTATGTCCCGATGGACCCCGCCTACCCCGCCGATCGCCTTGCGCTTTATGCCGAGGACTCGGGCTGCCCGGTCATCGTGACGGAAAGCGCCGTCGAGGATGCCCTGCCGCAGGGGCCCGCGCTTCTGGTCCTCGACACGGACCCGCGGCTTGCCGCTGCCCCTGCGACCAGCCTTGACGGCCCCAGCGCCGAAGATCCGGCCTATGTCATCTACACCTCGGGCTCCACCGGGCGCCCGAAAGGCGTGGTCGTCACCCACCGCAATGCGATGAACTTCTTCGCCGGCATGGATGACGTCCTCGGCACCGATCCCGGCACCTGGCTGGCGGTCACGTCGCTGTCCTTCGACATCTCGGTGCTCGAGCTGTTCTGGACGCTTACCAACGGCTTCACGGTCGTCCTCGCCGACGATGCCGCGCGGGTCCGGCCCTCGGGCGGCAGCGGCATCAACCCCCGGAAGATGGAGTTCTCGGTCTACTACTGGGGCAACGACGACCTGCCCGGCCCGTCGAAATACGAGCTTCTGCTTGAAGGTGCCAAGTTCGCCGACCAGAACGGCTTCGTCGCCATCTGGACGCCGGAGCGGCACTTCCACGCTTTCGGCGGCCCCTACCCGAACCCTTCGGTCACCGGCGCGGCAGCGGCGGCTGTCACGAAGAACATCGGTGTCCGCGCAGGCAGCATCGTGGCTCCCCTCCACCATCCGGCGCGGATTGCCGAGGAATGGGCGATCATCGACAACCTGACGAATGGCCGCGCCGGCCTGGCCTTCGCGTCGGGCTGGCAGCCTGACGATTTCGTCCTGCGGCCCGAGAACACGCCCCCGGCGAACCGTCAGGCGCTGTTTGACTCTCTGGACGCTGTCCGCAAGCTCTGGCGCGGGGAAGCCGTTGAATTCCCGCGCAAGGACGGCACCCCCTTCGCCGTGAAGACCCAGCCCCGCCCGGTCTCGAAAGAGGTCGAGGCCTGGGTCACCACCGCCGGCAACCCGGAGACCTGGCGCGAGGCCGGGAAGATGGGCGCGAACGTCCTCACCCACCTCCTCGGCCAGTCGATCCAAGAAGTCGCCGACAAGGTGAAGCTCTACCGCGCCGCGCTGGCCGAGGCCGGGCACGACCCGTCCCGGTTCAAGGTCACGCTGATGCTGCACACCTTCCTGGCGACGGACCGCGAGGCCGCGCGGGAGGTCGCCCGCGAGCCGATGAAGAACTACCTCCGGTCCGCGGCGGGGCTTATCAAGCAGTACGCCTGGGCCTTCCCGGCCTTCAAGAAGCCGAAAGGCATGGCGAACCCGATGGACATCGACCTCGGATCGCTGGCACCCGACGAATTGGAGGCGATCCTCGACTTCGCCTTCCTGCGCTACTTCGACGACTCGGGCCTTTTCGGCACCGTCGAAGATGCCGTGAAGCGCGTCGAGGAGCTCAAGGCCATCGACATCGACGAAGTCGCCTGCCTGATCGACTACGGCATCCCGACGCAGGTGGTGCTGGACGGGCTGAAACTGGTCGCCGAGGCGCTGCGGATCACCAACTCTGGTGCCGAGGACGACCAGACGATGGCGGGCCTCATCCAGCGGCACAAGGTGACGCACCTGCAATGCACCCCGTCGATGGCGCGCATGCTGGCCGAGGACGACGGCGCCCGCGCTGCGCTGAAGGGCCTGAAGCGGATGCTTGTGGGCGGCGAGGCGCTGATGGGCCGTCTGGCGGGCGATCTGTCCTCGCTGATCGGCGGCCCGGTCCTGAACATGTACGGCCCGACCGAGACGACCATCTGGTCCTCAGTCGAGGCGACGACTGGCGCGGACGGGGTGGTCAACATCGGCCAACCCATTGCCAACACGGGGCTTTACATCCTGGACGACACCCAGGCCCCGGTGGCCGACGGGCAGGAAGGCGAGCTCTGGATTGGCGGTGAAGGCGTCGCGCAGGGCTACTTCCAGCGCCCCGACCTGACTGTCGACCGCTTCCGCCCGGACCCCTTCGCCGGGCATGGCCGGATGTACCGGACCGGCGATCTTGTCCGCCGCAGGGCGGATGGCAAGCTCGACTACCTTGGGCGCGCCGACTTCCAGGTGAAGATCCGCGGCCACCGGATCGAACTGGGCGAGATCGAGACCGCGCTTGAGGCCGCGCCGGGCATCCGCCAGGCCGTGGTCATCGCCCGGGAAGACCAGCCGGGTGACGTGCGGCTGGTCGGTTATGTCACCGCCGACGGTTCGGTCGACGAGGCCGCGCTGAAGGCTGCCCTCGCCGCCCACCTGCCCGAGGTGATGGTCCCGGCCCATATCGTGAAGCTTGACGCCTTCCCGCTCACTCCGAACGGCAAGGTTGACCGCAAGGCCCTGCCCGCGCCCTTCGCGGCGGCCCCGGTGGTGCCTTCGACGACCCCGGCGAAGCCCGTCGTGCTGGAAGGCGGGATCGAGGAGACCATCGCCGCCGTCTGGGCCCGGGTCCTCGGCGTGCCGCAGGTGGGGCGGTCGGACAACTTCTTCACCCTGGGCGGTCATTCGCTGCTGGCGGTGCAGGCCCACCGCGAGATGAAGGTCGCGCTCAATTCCGACCGGTTGGCGATCACCGACATCTTCCGCTTCCCCGTGGTCTCGGCGCTTGCCGCCCACCTGGGCAAGACCATCCCGGCCCCGACCGTGGCGGTTGCTCCCGTCGCACCTGTGGCGGCCCCGGCTCTGGCGCCCGCGCCTGCGGCCGTCACCGGCGACCCGACCGCCGACACCCGCATGGATGCGATGGCGCGCCGCCGCGCCATGCGCGAGGCGCGGGAAAAGGCGATGGGATGACCTCTCTCCCGGCGGTCGAAAGGGCGCTGAAGTCGCTTTTTCCGCCAGAAGTCGCCGTGGCCGCAGAGCGGATCGGGTTGCATGACCTTGCGTCACTCTGGCCCGAGGAACGGCAGGCCATCGCGAATGCCGTTCCCCGCCGGCAAGCCGAGTTCGCCGCCGGCCGCACCGCTGCGCGCCGGGTCCTCGCGTCCCTCGGCCACGAGGCAGCGGCCCTGCCCGTCGGTCTCGACCGCGCCGCCCTCTGGCCCGAGGGCCTGTGTGGGTCCATCGCCCATGACGCAGGCCACGCCATCGCCGTCGGACGCAGGGGGGCGCCCCTCGGCGTCGACCTCGAGCCGGACACGCCCCTTGAGGACGCGCTCTGGCCGGTCATCTGTTCCCCCGAGGAGCTTGAAATGCTGAAGGGAGATACCGCCCGCCTCGTCCGCCGCGTCTTCTGCGCCAAGGAGGCCGTGTTCAAGGCCCAGCCACCCGCTCCCCGTGCGCTTTTCGGCTTCGAGGCAGTGGCGGTGACCCTTGCCGAAGACGGGTTCAATGCCCAGTTCCGTGCTGATGTCGGCGCATTCCGGTTGGGCCAGGTCCTGACCGGACGGCTTGCGCTGGTGGATGGCATGGTTCTTGCGGGGGTGGCATGGTGAAGATGACGCGACGAATGGCGGTTCTGGCAGGTGTGGCGGGGATTGGATCGGCGGTCGCAGGGTCCCTCTACTGGGCGCTGACCCGCCCCCCATCGGCAGCCTCGGTGCGGACCCGGATCGCCGGGGCCCTTCCCGCCCCCAGCGGGGCGCTGAACGTCTTTCACCTTGGCCACAGTCTGGTGAACCGCGACATGCCGGCGATGCTCGCGCAACTCGCCCCTGCGGGCCACCGCTATGACAGCCAGCTTGGCTGGGGCACCACGCTTCAGGCGCATTGGGGCGACGCCACCATCAACGGGTTCGAGGCCGAGAACGACCATCCCCGTTTCCGTCCTGCGCATGAGGCCATCGAAAGCGGCGACTACGATGCCATCGTCCTGACCGAGATGGTCGAGATCCGGGCTTCGATCCGATATTTCGAAAGTTACCGCTACCTGGCGCAGTGGGCGGCGAAAGCCATCGCCGCGCGCCCGGATGTCCGCCTTTACCTCTACGAGACCTGGCACCCGCTGGACGACCCCGAAGGCTGGCTGAACCGCCTTGACCGCGACATCGATCGCTACTGGCTGTCGCGCGTGCTGGGTCCGGCGCTGAATGACCTGCCAGAGACGGCACAGATCCGGGTAATTCCCGCGGGACAGGTGCTCGCCGCCTTCGTCCGCGAGGTCGAGGCCCGGGGCGGCGTCGGCAATGTCCGCGACCGGACCGACCTGTTCCAGCGCGCCGCCGATGGCACGCTTGACCCGATCCACGTCAATGATCTGGGCAACTATCTCGTCGCACTGGTGCATCTTGCGGTGCTCTATCAGGTCGATCCGGTCGGCGCCCCAAGTGCCCTGACCCGCGCCGACGGCACGCCCGCGACGGCTCCGGACCCCGAGTTGGCCCGCCTGATGCAGGACGTGACTCGCTCAGTTGTCTACAGCCTGGGGTTGTCCGGCCTCGCCGCCTGATGTGGCATTTGGGCCACCTTGGCACATTAACGGGCACCGGATCGCGACATGTCCCGGATTCAGCCCTGATGGTGTTGCATTTTCCCTTTCCGAAGCCGCGCGGCGGAAATACTGTTGCACCGTAGCAGTCGCGCTCCGCTTTGTCGGTCGCTAGGGAGTTTTTCCATGTCCATCCTTCGCCGCTTGCTTGCCCTCGTCTTCGTCCTGCCGTTTCTGGCAGCCACCGCCTGGGCCCAGGATTACCGCGTCCGTTCGGGCGACGTCCTCCAGATCGAGGTTCTTGAAGACGCATCGCTGAACCGCACTGCGATCGTTCTGCCCGACGGGCAGATCTCCCTGCCGCTCGTCGGCTCGGTCCGTGCCGCAGGCCGCAGCCTGGCCCAGGTGCAAGAAGATCTGATCGCACGCCTTGCCCCGAACTTCGCCCAGCCGCCCACGGTCTTCGTGACGCTCAGCGCCCTGGCGGAACGCCTGCCCGCGAGCGAGCGGGTTGCGCCCACGATCGACATCTACGTCCTCGGCGCGGCCAACTCTCCCGGCAAGGTTGACGTGAAACCGGGCGCGACGCTGCTTCAGGCGCTCGCGCAGGCTGGCGGCCTTTCGCCCTTCGCAGCGAAGAAGCGCGTCCAGCTGCGTCGCGTCGACAAGTCCGGCACCGAGCAGGTCTACAACTTTGACCTCGACGCCATCGAGCGTGGCACTGCCGGTGGCGGTGCGACCCGGCTGATGGGCGGCGACGTCATCGTCATCCCGCAGCGCAAGCTGTTCGAGTAAGCAGGGATGCGTAGGTCCGGTATCGCGTTCGGCGGGGTCTGCGCCGTCACCACTGTGCTGTCCCCCATCGCGGGGACGGCCCAGGAGGGCGGCGTCCTCCTGACCTTCGGCATCGAGAACAGGCTCGAGCTGGCCCATAACGAGGCACTCTCCGTCCCGGCCGAGGGCACCGATGTGGCCAACGCGACCAGCCTGAGCTTCGGGCTGAGCAGCGAGACGGCAATCGACCGGCTCTCCTTTCTCGCCTCCGGTGCCGCGATCATCGAAAACGCGGCGGGCGGCGATTCGGGGACGGAGTTCGACTTCGGCCGTGCCAATGCCTCGCTGGAGTATCGCCGCGAAGTGCCGTCGGCCCTGCTGGAGTTGAGCGCCTCGCTGCGCAACGACGATATCGGCAGTTTCGAAGATCTTGCGGCCGACGACGAAAGCGGCACCCAGACGGATTATTCCCTGTCCGCAAGGCTTGAGACCGGCCGCACTGCGGCACTGGGCCTTGCGCTCGGCGTGGAATATCTCGCCACCGACTACGTGGACGCGACCGATCCCGATCTCGTGGATACCGAGGAAGGCCGCGCCGACGCGGCCTTGATCCTGCGCTTCTCCGAAGTGGCGACCGGCCGGATCGGCGCGCGCTACTCGGAACTCCGGGAAGAGACCCCCGGCACGACCGTGACCGAAACGCTCGTCACCTACGCCGGTCTCGACTACGCGGTCAGCCAGCGCCTCGACCTCAGTGCCGAGATTGGCTACGCCGAGATCGAGACCGAGGATTTCGACGTCATCGACCGCGTGACCGGGCCCGATCTTCGGCTTGGCGCGACATATGATCTGGCGGTCGGCACGATGTCGGCGCGTCTCCTGGTCAGCACTGACGAAGACGATGACCGGCGCGAGACCTTCGAGATCGGCCGTGACCTTGAAACCCCGCGCGACACCATCTCGGCGCGCCTTGGGGTGACACGGGCCGACACCACGGGCACCGACCTTGTCGGTTTCCTCCTCTGGGAACGGGCGCTGCCGGACGGCTCGCTGGCCTTCGAGCTTGGTCGCAGCGTCAGCTTCGACGACGACGACGATGGCGAGATCGGAAGCTCGACCCTCAGCGCAACCTGGCTGAAGAACATCAGCGACATCTCCTCGATCTCGCTCGACATCACCTACGAGCAAAGCAATTCGGATGTCGAAACGATCAAGCAACTCACCCTGGAGGCTGGCTACACCAAAAGGCTGACCCAGGACTGGAACCTCGACACCGGGGTCGGCTACCGCATCCGCGACGACGCGGACGGCCAGGCCCGGTCGCCCAGCGTCTTCGTTGCCCTCAGCCGTGAATTCCAGATCCGCCCCTGATCCTCAGCCCCCGCGGGCCGGCCGCACCAGCTGCCGGACCGCGTGACCCATGAGGTCGCGCAGGAAGTGCGGCGCACCCGGGGGAATTGAAGGCCGCACCAACCGGCGAAGCCGCAGGATCAGCCCGCCCGCGACATGGGCAACCGTGGCCGCGACCGCATGAAAGGTCCCGCCGGTCTTTCTGAAATAGTGCCAGCGGCTGTCGAACCAATAGGCAGGCACGCGCCGCCATTCCTTCATCCCGGTCGAGACCGATCCGATGTGCTCCACCCGGCTTTCCCGCACGAAATGCGTGGGCCATCCCGCCTTTGCAGCCCGGAGGCAGAGGTCGGTTTCCTCGAAATAGAGGAAGAAGGTCTCGTCGAAGCCCCCGGTCTCGGCCACCACGCGGTCGCGCATCATCATGCTGGCTCCCGCCAGCCAGTCGACGGGCCCGCTCTTTTCCGGCACCTGCATCGCCACTGTCCGCTTTTCCAGCCAGCGAGAGATGGGGCCGGTCCGGGCGGACACTTCGAACTCCGACGCGACCGAGGGAAAGCGGAAGCAGGTCTCATGCGGCGTGCCGTCCGGTCCGTGGATGAAGCTGCCGACCAGTCCGACCTTCGGATGCGTCTCCAGATACTCCAGCAGCAGGCGGATCGCGTCAGGGGCGGGAAAGGCATCGGAGTTCAGGATGTAGACATAGTCCGGCCGCACCCCTCCCGGCAGGCCCAGACGGATGCCGACGTTGTTCCCCGCGCCGAAGCCGCCGTTCCGGCCCGACTGGACCACCCGGATGCGCGGTCGGTCACGCAGGGCCTCGGACATCCGTTCAAAGGATCCGTCGCCCGAATCGTTGTCCACCACGACGATCCCGCCCGCGATCCCCTCCATCGCGCGCTCGGCCGCCGCAGCCGCCTTCAGCGTCATCTCGGCCGTGCGCCAGTTCAGAAGGACCGTCAGGACGGTCGGACCGCTTGCCGTATCTGCCACGTCACTCTCCGTCATTTCCGGCGTCGCGCCGCCAGCGCCGTCCCCGTCAGCGACGGCAGGACCAGCGCGCAGTCAAGATAGCGCCGCGCCAGCCGCCGGGGGTTGGACAGCATCCGCCACAGCCACTCCATCGCGATCTTGCGCACCCAGACCGGGGCCCGCACCTGATGCCCGGCGATGAAATCCAGCCCCGCGCCGATCGACAGGAACCCCAGCTGCGGATGCCGCGCGACCCCGCGCGCCGCCAGCACCTCCTGCTTCGGAGCCCCCAGCGCCAGCAGGCAGATCCGCGCCCCCGAGGCCGCAACCTGGTCCAGCAACGCATCCGCCGCCGCACTTTCCGGATCGAACCCGTAGGGAGGCGCCAGACAGGCCGCGACCTTCAGGCCCGGATAGTCGCCCTCAAGCTGCCGGGCCGCCGCCTGCAGGACCGGTTCGGTCGATCCAAGGAAGCCCAGCGGTGTCCCCAGCCGCGCGGCAAGTGCTGCCACCGGCGCAATCAGTTCCGACCCCGGCACCAGCGCCACCTCGCGCCGCCCGGATAGCCGCGACAGCCAGACAATCGGATTGCCATCCGCCACCACATGGCTGTGCGCCCGGTAGGCCCTCAGGAACGCAGGGCTGCGGCGCATCTTGACCACATGGTCCAGGTTCAACGTCGCGATGGCAAAGCCCTGCCCCGCCCTGAGCCGTCCCTCGACATCGGCCAGAAGCGCCGCTTCGGTCTGAAAATTGACCAGGGCCAGCGCATCCACGCCCGCATCATCCCGGTCGGCAAAATCTTTCATTCCATATGCCATTCTGTCGTCACAAGTCTCTGGTCATGATCCCGACTTGCAGGCGATTGTCCATTGGCCGTCAAGCGGATAGTCTGCCATCAGACAGGATCGACAGGGTTTTTTCGTGGCATTCGCGGACGAGGCATTGGAAAAAGCGCCGGTGGACCCGGCCCTTGCGCCCGCCCCCGCGCTCTCCATCGTCGTCCCAACCTTCCGGCGCGAGACCTTCCTGCCGCCCCTTTTCGCCGCCGTCGCCGACCAGGTCGCCAACGCCCCCGTCCCGGTAGAATTGATTCTCGTCGACAACACCCCCGAAGGCTCGGCCCGCGCTGTCCCGGCCCCCGCCTTTGTCCGCTATGTCCATGAACCGCGCACCGGCGTCGCGCAGGCCCGCAACCGTGGCGTGGCCGAGGCGCGTGGCGGCCACGTGATCTTCCTCGACGATGACGAGCTTCCCGGCCCGGGCTGGCTTGCCGCCTTCGCCGACGCCGCCCGTCGGGGCGACAAGGCCGTCTTCGGCGCGGTCGAGCCCCTGTTCCCCGAGGCCCCGCCCCCCGCCCTGCGCGCGCCCCTCGACCGGATCTTCAGCCGCCGCCTTCCCGCCGCACCGGGAGACCAGGTGCAGCACCTGCGCGCCTACCTCGGCTCCGGCAATTCCATGTTCGCCCGCCAGACATTGGCCCTGGTGGACCCGCCCTTCGACCCTTCGTTCGATGCGGGCGGCGAGGATGTCTGGCTCTTCCGCCGCCTGGTGGACGACCACGGCATTCCGATGATCTGGCGCCCCGACGCATTGGTACAGGAAATCGTGCCGCCCCGCCGCGCCACGATGGACTTCCTGCGCGCCCGCCGCTTCAGCGACGGCCAGCTGCGTTGCTTGGTCGAAAGCGACGCCGGCGGGCTGAAGGCCGCTGGCCGCGTGGCGCTCTGGATGGGCGTCGGCGCGGCGCAGCTTGGGCTCTTCAGTCTTGCCGCGCTGGTGACCCGGCCCCTGTCCCAGGCGCGCTCGGTCCGATTTCAGCTTGCGGCGGTGGGCGGGGCGGGCAAGCTGTTCTGGTGGCGGCGCAAAAGGACCTCTGCATGACTGACGACCGCCCCGTCGCCTATCTGACCGGCGACTACCCCAAGGTGTCGCACACCTTCATCCTGCGCGAGGTCCAAGCCGTCCGCGCGGTGGGCGTCCCCGTCATCACCTGCTCGATCCGCCAGCCCCCGGCGTCCGAGTTCAAGGGCCAGGAAGAGATCACCGCCCGGGCCGAGACCTTCTACGTCATCGCCGCCGCGAAGAACCCGGCCCGGCTTATGGCCGCACACGGCCGTGCCCTCTTGCGGTCTCCCGGGACTTGGGTGTCCACACTGGCGCTGGCCGTCCGGATGCGCTCACCGGGCCTCAAGGCCCTGATCTGGCAGCTTTTCTACTTCCTTGAAGCTGCCGTCCTGGCCGACCATCTGCGACAGAACCGCGTGCGCCACCTGCACAACCACTTCGGCAATTCCAGCTGCTCGGTTGCCGTCCTGGCCGCCCGTCTGGCCGGGATTCCCTTCAGCTTCACCGAGCACGGACCGGCGATCTTCTTCGAGGTCGACCGCTGGTCGCTCCCGGAAAAGATCGCCCGGGCCAAGTTCGTCGTGGCGATCACCCATTTCTGCCGCGCGCAGCTGATGCTGTTCTCCAAACCCGCCGACTGGCCGAAGATCGCCATCGTCCATTGCGGCGTGACCCCCGAGGCCTACCGGCGCGACCCCGGCGGCAACGGCAAACGCGTGGCCTTCGTCGGGCGGCTCGATCCGGTCAAGGGAGCGCTCCTGCTGATCGAAGCGATGGCCGAAGTGCTGAAGGTCCACCCGGATGCCACCCTCACCCTCGCCGGCGACGGCCCGTCTCGCGCCCCGGCCGAGGCACGCGCCGCGGCTCTGGGCATCGTGGGACAGGTCCGCTTCGCGGGCTTCATGACCCAGGGCCAGGTGGCCGACCTTCTTGCCAACTCCGACATGCTGGTCCTGCCCTCCTTCGCCGAGGGACTGCCCGTGGTCTACATGGAAGCCCTGGCCTCACGCATTCCCGTAGTCGCAAGCCGGGTGGCCGGGGTGCAGGAACTGGTCGAGGACGGGGTGACCGGCTACGCCGTCCCGCCGGGTGACATCGAAACCCTGGTCGACCGGATCATCCGGCTGATGGACAATCCCAACGCCGCCCGGGACATGGGTCTGGCCGGGCGCAGCAGCGTCGAGCAGTCCTTCGACATTGCCCGCGAAGGCAAATGGCTGGCGCAGCTTTTCCGCCAGGGCGGCCCCCAGGGCAAGCTTCGGCCCTGACTACTTGAACTGACTACTTGTACTCGATCAGCCCCGCCCGGCGACGCCGCAGCCGGTTCAGATGGTATTCCAGCACGCCCTGCGCCTCGGGGAACTTGCCCAGGACCAGGAAAGCCGCGCGCTCCCGGCCCAAGTAGCGGGACAGTCGCAGCACCTGCAGCGGATAGGCAAGCAGCAACAGTGCCGCCCAAGGCGTAAGGACCAGCCCCAGGACGGCAGCCAAGGGCAGGACAGCTCCCCATAGAAGGGCGCGTCGGGTTTCAGCAACCCAGTGCCGTTCCGGAGGCGCGCCATGCAACGCAGCCCCTTCCGCAAAGGCATGACCGCCCCGCCGGGTGCGCTTCCACCACTGACCGATGCGCGTCATTGCCGCGTCATGCAGGGTCATCTCCCGGTCGATCCGCCAGACCTTCCACCCGGCCTTGCGCAAACGGACGCAAAGCTCTGGCTCCTCGCCCGCAATGAGCGAGGGGTCATAGCCTCCAACCTCAACCACTGCGGCCACGCGCATCAGGGCATCGCCACCGCAGGCCCGGGCCTCGCCGATGGGCGTATCCCACTCCGCATCGCAAAGCCGGTTCCAGACCGAGGCCTCGGGATGGATCTCCCGCCGCCGCCCGCAGACGACCGCGACATCGGGATGGGCCACAAGGAAGGTTTCCGCCGTCTCCAGCCACCCGGGCTGGATCTGGCAATCCCCATCGATGAATTGCACGAACTCGGACGCACCCAACTCGCGCAGACGCGCGAAGCCCGCGTTCCGCGCCCGCGCCGCGGTGAAGGGCTGGGTCATGTCCAACGCCACCACCTCCGCCCCCGCTGCCTGCGCCGCCGCCACGCTGCCATCGGTCGAGCCGGAATCGACATAGACCAAGGGCCGCACCCCATCGGGAAACGAGGTCAGGCAGGCCACAAGGCGCGCGCCCTCGTTGCGGCCGATGATCACGGCGCCGACACGTCCGGGCAGTCTCTGCAGGTCAGGCCCTGATACAGGAAGGTCAGTAGCGCTCATGGCGGCACTCTGACCGAAATCCCGCAGGCTGCAATACCGGACAGTCCAGGAAAACTGCGTCGGAAAGACGGTCGCATGGACAGTTGGCCTTTTCCTTCCCGGACCAGACCGGATAGAACAGGGCAATCCAACCGCTTCCGCACGGGTCCGGATGCCAAACGAATTTGCCTATCTGGTTCTTCTTAGCTTTCCGCTGTTCGCGGTTGTGCTGTTCCGGCTTCTGCCGCTTCAGCGCGCCCTGATCTGGACCCTGCTTTCGGGGCACCTCCTCATGCCCTCGTCGATGCACATCAAGATCCCGATGCTGCCGCTCATCGACCGGAGCCTGGTTCCCGCGCTTTCGGCACTCGTGCTCTGCGCCCTCCTGGCGCCCCGGCAGCGCGTCACCTCGGATCTCGAGGCGAAGCTCGGACGGCAGGTTGTCTTCATCCTGCTCGCGATGGTGCTGCTGACGCCCTTCCTGACCGTCCTGCAGAACACCGAACCGCTGATCGACGGGCGCTCCTATGTTCCCGGCCTTCGGCTCTATGACGCGTTCAGCATGATCTCGTCCATCGTGGCGTCGATGATCCCGCTCTGGCTGGGCCTGCGCTATCTCAACACCCAGGAGGGGCACCGCGCGCTTCTCGAAGCCTTCGTGATCTCTGCCGTCGTCTACACCTTCCCCGCGCTGCTGGAAGTCCGCATCAGCCCGCAGCTCCACAACTGGATCTATGGCTTCTTCCCGCACCAGTTCGCCCAGCATATCCGGGATGGTGGGTTCCGCCCGGTGGTGTTCCTGAACCACGGCCTCATGATCGGCATCTACTTCTGCATCGGCGTGATCTCCGCCGCCGTGCTCTACCGCGAAGCCCGCCGTCTGGGCACCCGGGCCTGGACCTGGCTGGTCGCTGCGATCTGGCTTGGGTTCGCGCTCTTCCTGTCGAAGACGCTCGGCGCGCTGATGCTCGCTGTGGTTTTCGGCGGGGCAGTGTTCCTCTTCTCCCGGCGGCTGCAGGTCGCGCTGGCCGTGGTCGTTGCGGCCATCGTGATGTTCTACCCGATGCTGCGCGGCGCCGGCTGGATTCCCGTGGATGCGGTCTACGACTTCGCCCTTTCGATCAGCGAGGACCGCGCGGCCTCTCTCAAGTTCCGGCTCGACAACGAGGATGCGCTTCTCGCCCATGCCAACGAGAAACCGCTGGCGGGATGGGGCAGCTGGGGACGCAACCAGCTGTATGACCCCGAGGACGGCCGGATGATCAGCACCACCGACGGGATCTGGATCATCTTCATCGGGATGTTCGGCTGGATCGGCTACATCGGCCGATTCGGCCTGCTGACCGCCCCAATCCTCTTCTTCGCCCTGCGCCAGCGACAAATGGGGCCGTCACTCATCACCTCCGGCCTGATCATGGTGCTGGCTGCGAACCTGATAGACCTTCTGCCGAACGCTGGCCTCGTGAACTATGTCTGGCTTATCGCCGGCGCGATCATCGGCTTCGTCCTCTGGCGTGAACCCGACGATGCGGCCGATGTTGCCGGTTCCGCTGGCTCGATGGGAAGGACCCGCGCCGCCTGGCTCATGCCGGAGGAACGCGGCACCAGTCAGAGACGGCAGAAGCGATCCGAGCAGAGAGGCGCGCTGCGATGAACGCCTGCCCAGGGCGCATGCCCCGGCGGTGATCAAGAGGTGAGGGTGGAACAGGGATGGCGGAGTATCTGATCACCGGCGGCTGCGGCTTTGTCGGCTCGCACCTGGCGGATGCGCTTCTGGCGCGGGGCGACGGGGTGGTCGTGCTGGACAACCTGTCCACCGGCAAGCGGTCGAACCTCGCGCCCGAAGTTCGGGTTATCGAGGGGGATGTGGCCGACCCCGGGGCCGTGGCGCAGGCCATTCAGGGCTGTGCGGGGGTGTTTCACCTGGCGGGGATCGCCTCGGTCGCCTATTGCAACGAACACTGGCGCGAGGGACATCTGACAAACCAGACCGGCACCGTGACGGTGTTCGAGGCCGCAGCCCGGGCAGGTCGCATCCCGGTGGTCTATACCTCCTCGGCCGCAGTCTATGGCGATGCGGGGGCGGGGCCGGTGGATGAGACCCGTGTGCCGCGCCCGCAGACACCCTATGGGGTGGACAAGTTGGGTTCGGAACTGCACGGGCGCATCGCGATGGGCGTGCATGGCCTGCCGACCGTGGGCCTCAGGCCGTTCAACATCTACGGCCCCCGGCAGGATCCGTCCTCGGCCTATTCCGGGGTGATCTCGATCTTCAACAGCCGCCTGGCGCAGGGGTTGCCCGTGACAGTCTTCGGCGACGGGTTGCAGACGCGGGACTTCGTCTTCGTCGCCGATGTGGTGCGCTTCCTTCTGGCGGCGATGGCCCATGCGCCGCAGGCGGCGGGCCAGGTGTTCAACATCTGCACCGGACGGACGACGACGTTGCTGGCGCTGATCGACACGCTGGCGCGGCTGCATGGGCGGCTGCCGGTGGTGCAGCACGCCGATCCTCGCGTCGGCGACATCCGGGAATCGCTCGGCGACCCAAGCCGCGCCAGGGCCGTGCTGGGCATGTCGGCCGAGGTGACGCTGGAGGACGGGCTGGCGGCGCTGCTGCGGGGGAAGTAAGGGCCGCACGTCCCGGCGGCCAGGTTCGCTTGACAGCCCCTGCCGGTTCCGTTCAGTGTTTTCGGGAGAATGACGCGGGGCGAAATGCTGGCTACCTTTCGGCAGACTCTTGAACTTGAAAGCGAATTTGATCGGTCTGTCCCAAAGATGTCTGCACCCCAGCAAACCCGGCGCATGGCCCCAACCGCGCGGCGGAATGACCTGCAATGACCAGCGACCGTGACCTTCGCCCTCTGCGGGTTGCCTTTGTCACCCCCGCCTGGCCCGGCGTGGCGACGCCAAACGGCATTGCGACGGCCGTCAGCCATCTGGCGACCGGCCTGCGCAGCGCGGGGCACGAGGTCACCATCATCCCCCATTACGTTGATGCACCGCATGACCACCCGCGCGTCATTCCGTTGCCCGATGTCAGGCCTGCCCTGCTCGACCGTATCCGCAGCAAGCTCGACCCGGAGGGCGGGTTCATCGGCCCGACGGTCGCTTCTCACGTCGAAGCGATCCGGCGCGCCATTGCGCTCTACGGCGTCGAAATCGTCGTGATGGAAGAAACGCAGGGCTTGGTCGGGGAAATCCGGGCCAGGGTCCCGGTTCCCGTCGTGGCGACCCTGCATGGTCCCTGGTGGTTGCACCGCATGGCCGGGAGCGCCCCGGACGACGCCGCCAGCGCCCGACGCGAGGCGCGCGAGGCCAAGGCCCTGCAACGGGTGGACGGCATCACCTCGCCCTCGGCCGAGGTGATGCGGCGGACCGACGAACTCTGGGGCCTGCCGAAGATCCCCACGGCGGTGATCGCAAACCCGTTTCCGATTCCGCCCCGGGGCATCGACCTCACGGACAAGCTCTTGAACCATGTCCTTTTCGTCGGTCGCTACGACCACATCAAGGGCGGCGACCTTGTCGTCGAAACCTTCGCGCGGATCGCCGCGGCGCACCCTGCCGCGCAGTTCACCTTTGTGGGTCCGGACGGTGGCATTCCGCAGGCCGACGGCGGCATGGACACGCTCGCCAACCAGCTTGCGCGCCTGCCCGAACCGATCCGGTCGCGGATCAAGGCGGTCGGACGCAAGACGCGCGAGGAGGTGGCCACCCTGCGTGCCCAGCATGGCGTCACCCTTGTCGCGTCGCGCTATGAAAACTTCGGCGGCACGCTTATCGAAGCCATGGCCGTGGGGTCGGCCGTCGTCTCAACCAGCGTCGGCGGCCAGAAAGAGATCGCGACGGATGACGAGACGGTCCTCATGGTCCCGTCCGAGGATACCGAAGCCATGGCCAATGCCTGCCTCCGGCTGATGCGCGACCTGCCGCTCGCACACCGCCTGGGCACGGCCGCGCGCAGCCACGTGGCCGCCAGCTATGCGCCGGAGGTCATCGCCCGGCGTATGGCTGAGTTTCTGGCCACGGTCCTGCGGCGCTAAGGATCAGATCCCAAGCCGCCGCAGCCGGCCGTCCAGACGGCGCCAGATGAAAGGCGGCAGGACGTTGCTGAGGAACCGGTGGCGGCCTTCCAGTCTGTCTTTCTGATCCTTCGTGCCGGGCCGTGGCTTGAACAGCGTCGTGTGCGATTCGCGCGTCGAATCCCAGGTTGCGGTATAGTAGTAGAGCGCGATCGACATCCGCGGCTCCCCATTCGGATGGTTCACCGGCTCGGGGTTGCCATGCCAGGTATTCGACCCGGTGTTGAAGCAGCACATCCGGTTGAACAGCGGCACGAAACCCGCGACCTTCGCGGTCATGTCGTCGTTCCAGATCTCGAACGACCCGCCGTATTCCTCTTTCCAGTCCTTGTTCAGATAGATCAGGACGTTCATCCGGCGTTCAAGGTTCAGCTTGCCGTGGTGGTTGAAGTCGGCGTGGATGTCGAGGTGACCGCCGTTCGACACCACATGGATCCCGCCGCCGGCGAAATACGGATCCGGGATCAGCCCCTCGATTCCGGTCAACTCTTCCAGGAAGGCGAGGAAAGCCTTGGAATTCAGCGAATGGAACAGCGCCCGGGTATAGGGCCCCAGCCGTTCGGGCATGTAGGCCGCCTTCAGCTTCTCCTGAGGCCGGTTGAAGAAGCTCTCGGCCGCGGGGAGGTTGCGAAGCTCCTCCCGCACCCGGTCCAGGATTTCGGGCGGCATGAAATCGTCGAAACAGCCGTAGGGATAGGGCTTACGGCTCCGGTACTCGGGCGCGGCGGCCTTGCCGAATTCGCGCGCATCGTCAGCCGAGATCAGCAGCGTTTCGGGATCGATCACAAGGGAATTGACGGACATGATAACCTCTCAGGCTTGGTCGGACAGCAGGGCCGCAGGGCACCCCGGTCCAGGTCGAAGAATGAACAGTCAAGGCGCGGCATGGACTTCCTCCACGCCGCCGGAAACCATCCGCCGGAACACCTCGTTCCCGGCCAGAAGCTCGTCATAGCTGCCCTGCGCCAGAAGCCGGCCACGCTCCAGCAGGAAGATCGTGTCGCAGCTCTTCACCGTGCTCAGGCGGTGCGCGATCAGGATGACGGTCTTGTCGGCGCGGATGTTCTGCACCGCCTCCATCACGACGCGCTCGGTGATGTTGTCCAGGGCCGAGGTCGCCTCGTCCATGATCAGAAGCGTCGGATCCCGGTACAGCGCGCGTGCGATGCCGATCCGCTGGCGCTGGCCACCCGAAAGGCGCACGCCACGTTCCCCCACCAGCGTCTGGTAGCCCTGCGGCAGGTCGGACTGCACGAAGTCGTGCAGTGCCGCCGTCCGGGCCGCCCGCTCGACGCCCGCCATGTCGATCTGGTCCTTCGGAACGCCGAAAGCGATGTTCGCGGCGATGGTATCGTCGGTCAGGAAGATCGACTGCGGCACATAGCCCAGCGTCATCTGCCAGGCGCGGCGCGTCTCGTCGGTGATCGGCGTGCCATCCACGCGGATCACGCCCTCGTCCGGGGTCAGAAGGCCCAGGATAAGGTCCACCAGCGTGGTCTTTCCGGCACCGGTCCCGCCCACGATCCCCACCGTCGTCCGGGCGCGGATCGACAGGTCCACCCCGCGCAGCGTCGGGCGTTCGGCGGCATCATAGCCGAAGCTGACCTTCGACAGCTCCAGCGAGTGCTCCAGCGCCATCGGCTTTGGCGCCGGCGCCTCCACGATCGCCTGCGCGGGCGTCGCCGCGATGTCATGGACGATCGTGTCCAGCACCGGCGTCGCGCCCCGGATCGCGACCAGCGAGTGGTAGATCTGCTGCAAGGACGGCAGAAGCCGCATGGTCGAGAAGGCGATGACCCCCAGCGTCGGCACGATTGCCGTGATGTTGCCGTCGTTGCGGAAGAGAAGCAGCAGGATCAGCCCCAGAAGCGTTCCGAAGGTGATTGCCTCCAGGATGAAGCGCGGCAGTTCCGCCATCACCCCCATCGTCGCGCCCGACTCCGCCGCCTTCTGCGCCGCGGCTGCATAGGTGCGGACATATACCGCCTCAAGGCCCATCACTTTCACGTCCTTGATCCCCCCCGTCGCCTCCTGCGCGACGACGAAGCGGTCCTCGAAGGCGTTCATCATGTCCTCGCCCAGACGGTGCAGACGCCCCCGGAACCGCAGATAGATCAGACCATAGCCCAGCCCCAGCACCAGCGCCGAGAAGACCGTGACCAGCGGATCGACCACCATGAGAAAGCACAGGATCGCCAGCACCAGAAGGCCATTCGCCACCAGTCGCAGACAGGGCTGGATCACCCGCGCCACCAGGCCATCGACCTGGGTCAGGAGATTGTTGGCCAGCTCGGCGCTGTTGCGGTTCAGAAACCACGGATAGGGCTGGCTCAGATAGGCCGTCAACAGCCGGGTCGACACCGTGTAACCGCGCATCGTCGAGAAGCGAATCAGCGCATAGGTCCCGAAAGCCTTCACCGCGAGCCCGGCCATCACCACCACAAGGACCCCGACCGCCAGCCAGATCTGGAACGAGAAGGTGTCGGCGAAGCCGAACCAATCATAGATGGACGCCAGCCGGGCGTTGGACTGCAGGATTTCAGGCTCCGACAGCACGTTCAGCAGCATCAGCACCGCCGAGATGCCCATGATCTCGGCCACCGCGACCATGACCAGAAGCACAGTGAGCAGCCAGAATCGCCGCTGCTCAACCTGGTCGAACAATGCAAAAAGCTTGCGATAAGTGGCGATCAATGCACTTCACCCCGATTTCCGCGTCTAGCTTGCTGCCCCGGAATGACAAAAGAAAGGCATTCCTCGGCAACTTCCGGAATTGCATGCGAGATTGTCGCCCCCGCCTTGCGACATGTCGCCGCGCGCGCGGTCCGGCCGATGCTCATCCTTCCGGACGCGCCCCCCTCCTCCGGCATGGAACGGCGACCGGGCACCCTCGTTCCGGTTGTTTCGACCCGACGTAGATTCACCAAAGCAAGGACATAATCTTGCCACGGCGCACCAACACCGTGGTGACATGTAACACGTAGAGGATGCGTGAGATGATGGCAGGAATGGTTCTGGTGTCCGCGATCGTCGGCATGACGGCGGTGGCAACGACGATGGCCCTGTCGCTTCCGGTCTGGACCATCGTGATCAGCTACCCGGCCGTGTGCAGCCTTACGCTTCTCTTGACCGCGGCGCTGTGGAACATCCGCGCTCGCGAGCCTGTCCAGGCTGAACAGCCGCTGCGGGCCTGATTCCGGCGCACTCATTCCCCGCGGCGCAAGAAAGACCGCGTCGCATGGGCAACGGTCGGCCAAGTTCCGCCAGAATGGGGCAGAATCAAGTGTCTCCAAATTCCGTTTCACGCTTAATTCTTCTCGACGTAGGTCCTATGACCCCTAGGTTGTAAGGACCGCCGCCGTTATGTAACGATGGTGTTCCGGCCGGGGGGACATTGATGGCATTGGGCCTGGTACTGATCGCTATGTTTGGCGCGGCCAGCGTTTCGGTGGTCCTGTTTCTATACGGCTTTCCACTATGGATTGTGCTGATTGCCTACCCCGTGACGGGAAGCGTCATCCTCTTGCCTGGGGTCGCGCTGTTCGCCTGGATCCGCAACAGCCCGCGAACCGACGACCAGATGCCGATTACTTCCCAGTCGCCTTCAGGACCACACCCACAGTCGCGAACAGGATCTTCAAATCCCTGAAGAACGACAGGTTGCGCTCGTAATCCGCATCAAATTCGGCACGCTGCGCGAAGGTGGACTGGTTGCGGTCAGAGATCTGCCAGGTGCCGGTCAGGCCCGGACGCAGGGCATAATATGCGCTGCCGGGATACAGGTCCTGCTGATCCACCATCATCGGGCGCGGGCCCACCAGGCTCATGTCGCCGGTCATCACGTTCCATAGCTGCGGCAGTTCGTCCAGCGAGCTCTTGCGGAGAAACTGCCCGAATTCCGTGATGCGCGGATCGCGCGACAGCTTCTGGAATTCTTCCCATTCCTGCCGCGCGGCGTCATCGGCCTGCAGATAGGCCTTCAGGCGCGCGTCAGCATCCGGCACCATGGTGCGTAGTTTCCATAGCTTGAAGACGCGCCCGTCCTTGCCGACCCGATCCTGGCAGAAAAACGGGGCATGACCGGTCGCCTTCAGCACCAGCGCCAGCATCAGGACAACCGGCACGACGAACGGAGCGACCATCAGGACAAGGAAGACGTCGATCCAGCGCTTGACCACCCGGCGATACAGCGGCTCCTTGCGAACCCGCACCCACCCCTGACCGACAGTCATCGAAGGCCGTTCGAAATTGGGCTCGTTTAGTTCAGAACGAACGTCCATCTGCAACGCCTCCGAAAGGGTACAATCGCTGAGCGAAAATCTGCCAAGCCGGCCCTATACTGCCGACCAGGACGCAATCTGGCACTCGTAACACCGTCTTCATCACAACAAGCTTCTACCACCCCGGTTCCTCTGCCGCAATCTCGCCATAAGTAAGGAATCGCTTAGAAAGTGGTTACTTCTCATTGGGTTACACGCTATGGTTGTATTCCCGGCAGCGCCGGAGTCGGGTTGGAAACGGGGGCAAAAACGCGAGTCCAGCGCAAATCTGGCAACAAAGCGGCTTTTCGCCATAGCATTGCCATGTTTTTCCACGGGTTTCTGTACCGCAGGGAACAGACGGGGAAAAAGATGCTGCCGGCAGAGCGCGTACAGTCGATGCCGGGCACTCGTTCTAAGGAAGAAATTGTGCCGAATCCCGAAACGGTGAATTTTTTGTTAAGGTGCGCAGACACCCCACCTCGACGCCCAAGTTTGGGGCATTTGGTTGTCGGAGTGCGTCGACAACCCCAGATGTCGATTCGAAAGGGCGCCCGTCAGACCGGTTTTGCGGCCTTTCCGCGGCGCAGGGCGACTGCAAGGACCAGCAGCGGACCGGGAAGTTCCAGCAGCCAGTTCACCTTCAGACCCAAAGCCATGCTGCCAATAAGACCATCCATGTGGTGAAAGCTGGCCGCCCGGATCACCACGAAGCCGCAAACGAAGGCAAGGCCCGTCAGCGCCAGCCAGACCCGGTCGAGGATCCCCCGCAGAAGCAGCGACAGAAGGGCAAGCGCAGCGATTGCTCCGCCCGCGACCAGCCAGATGAAGGCCCTCTGGATTTCGCGGCGGTCGTCATACCAGCCGGCCAGAGCGGCATGGCAGCGCGCCACCATCGTCAGAAGCGATTGCAGGTCCAGCTGCTTGTTGACCGACAGAAGAAGGAGGACCGCCGCCGCAATCCACCAGAACCGCCGCTCTGCCCTCTCGGCCCCGTCGCGTCCGCAACGAAGCGCGGCCCGGGCAGAGGCAATCGCCGCCGCGAGGTAGACCAGCACCGTCAGCCAGCCCACCGGATGATTGTCGCCTAGCCCGGGTGACCAGCGGGTGAAGGCGCAGGTCAGCGTGGTCTCAAGGATCTCCACCTACCCCGCCTTGCGCCCGTTCCACCACGACAGCGCCAGGCGCTTCAGCCTGCGCTTGCGGCCTTCCCAGGGCCGGGGATTGGCCTCGAAGTCGGCGGGAAAACGGATGCGGGCGATCTCCTCTGGCCGTGCAGCCTCGCCCGCCGGGGCGCCATCGGCATACCAGGGGAGGAATCGCTCGGTCTCCGGCCAGACATAGCTGTCGAACCAGGTCCAGCACTTCGTCCGCTTGTAGATCTGCGCGATCTCCTGCGCGAAGTCCTGGTCAATCGGCAGCGCCCGGGTCGGCTTGCCGCAATACTTCAGGTTCCGCCGCATCAGCGCTTCGGACTTTGGCGCCACGTAGGCCGGAACCCACAGCCGGAACCCCATCTCTGCCGTAAGGCTCGCCACCACGCGAAACAGTTGCACATGTTCCTCGTGGCCATACTCGCCCCATGGACCATGCGCGATCACATTCCGGATGCCCGCCAGCCGCGGCCGCAAGGCCTCGCGCTGCATGTCGAACTGGGCACGGTATTGATCGGGGTTGAAGTTACCCAGGATCGCCAGCGCCGGATGCGGATAGAGCCCGTATTCGGTCTCGCGCACCTCGGGCCACGAGGCGCTATCGAAAACGCCCGTCTCCGGGATCTGCACCCAGTCCAGCGTCGGCAGCGGAAACTCCGCCATCGCCGCCCGGCGCCCTGCGCTGATGATGTCGGCCCCCGGCCATTCGCCGTAGACCAGGATGATCTTCTCGGCCGCCTTCAGCACCGACCCGGCCCACAGGACCTCGTCATCGGGATGCGCCATCACGATGGCGAGGCGGTCCAGGATGTCGTCACCGTTCATCGCGGGGCGACCTTTTCGTTGCTGCGATCATAGATGTCCTCGTAACGGATGATGTCATCCTCGCCTAGGTAGGCCCCTGTCTGCACCTCGATCAGCACGACGGGCACCTTCCCCGGGTTCGCCAGCCGGTGGATCGCACCCAGGGGCACGTAGACCGACTGGTTCTCGCTCAGCAGCTTCACCTCGTCGCCCACCGTCACCTGCGCGGTGCCCGAGACCACGATCCAGTGCTCGGCCCGGTGGATGTGGCTTTGCAGGGACAGCGCCGCGCCCGGCTTGACGACGATCCGCTTGACCTGGAAACGGTCGGCGAGCGCCAGCGTCTCGAACCAGCCCCAGGGCCGGTGGTCGCGCGGGAACACCTCGGCCTGGCGCACCGCCTTCGCCTTCATCTCCGCCACCGCGGTCTTCACGTCCTGCGCCCGCGACCGGTCGGCGACAAGCACCGCGTCCGGCATCGCCACGACGACCAGGTCCTGCAAGCCGATCCCGACCACATGCTGCCCCTCGACCTCGGACCGCAGGAGGCTCGTCTCGCAGTCGATGGCCGTCACCGCCCCCTGCTTGACCGTCCCGCTGCCGTTCTCGCGCCAGACCGCGTTCCAGTCACCAAGGTCCGACCAGGCTGCGCCGAAGGGCACCACCTCGATGTTCGAAGCCTTCTCCATCACCGCGAAATCGACCGAGATATCCCGCGCCCCGTCCCAGGGCGCCTCGGCCAGCCGCAGGAAGTCGAGATCCCGCCGAGCGCCCTCGACCGCCGCGCGCACCGGCGCGACGAGATCCGGCGCATGGGCCTCGAAAGCCGCGACCAGAGTCCCGGCCGAGGCCAGGAAGATCCCCGCGTTCCACAGATAGCGGCCCTCGGCCAGCATCGCCTCGGCCTTCGCCAAAGGCGGCTTCTCCACGAAGCGGTCGACCGGCAGCGCCTGCCCGTCGACCGGGCTGCCCTTGACCGCGATCCAGCCATAGCCCGTCTCCGGCCGGTCCGGGCGCACCCCGAACGTGACGATCTGCCCCGCCGCCGCCCGCGGCACGCCCACGGCAACCGCGGCCCGGAACGCCTCCACGTCCGGGATCGAGTGATCGGTCGGCATCACCAGAAGCATCGCCTCGGGATCCTCGGCCTCAAGGTGCAGCGCTGCCGCCAGGATCGCGGGCCCGGTGTTGCGCGCCGCAGGTTCGATCAGGATCGCGCTCGGCTTCATCCCCTCGGCCGCCAGCTGCTCGGCCACGATGAAACGGAAGTCCGAATTGGTGATCACCAGCGGGCTTGCAACCCCCGGCGCGCCGCGCATCCGCTCGGCCGCGGCCTGGAACAGGGTCCCCTGTCCAGCAAGGGGCACGAACTGCTTCGGGAAGCTCTTCCTGGACACGGGCCAGAGCCGGGTCCCCGACCCGCCGCACAAAAGAACGGGAAAAATGTCAGGCATCACGCCCACTCCAATCTTGGTTCTCGCAATGTCTTGCGGCAAGTCTGGGCCATATTAAGCCCGGAATTTGGCAAAGGGCATAATCATTTGCCGCCCGATTGCAACCACCGGCCGCGCGGGCAGACTGCGCCCGCCCTGCATCACCCGGGGGCGGCGCAACGGGAAGCGCCTTCCCCTCGCCCGCCCCGCATCCTATAACGCCCGCGACACCAAGGGGATGCCCATGCGCCAGGCCACCGTCGCCCGCAAGACCGCCGAGACCGAGATCACGGTCACCGTCAACCTCGACGGCACCGGCGCGCATGACTGCCAGACCGGCGTCGGCTTCTTCGATCACATGCTGGACCAGCTCGCGCGCCACAGCCTCATCGACCTGACCATCCGCGCGAAGGGGGACCTGCACATCGACGACCACCACACCGTGGAAGACGTGGGCATCGCCCTCGGCCAGGCCCTGACCAAGGCGCTTGGTGACAAGCGCGGCATCCGTCGCTACGGCCACTTCCGCCTCGCGATGGACGACGCCCAGATCGCGACCGCGCTCGACCTTTCCGCGCGGCCCTACCTCATCTGGACCGTCGACATGCCAACCCCCAAGATCGGCACCTTCGACACCGAGCTTGTGCGCGAATTCTTCCAGGCTCTCTCGACCCACGGCGGCATCACGCTCCACGTGGACAAGCTGCACGGGTTGAACAGCCACCACATCGCCGAGGCGACTTTCAAATCCGTCGCCCGTGCGCTGCGCGAGGCTGTGGAGCCCGACCCCCGCCTTGGCGACGCGCTCCCCTCCACCAAGGGCGCGCTCTAGCCTTTCATCTTTGTCCAAGTATCCCCGCCGGAGGCTCCCGAACTCTCCGCCCGCGCATCGGATAGACACATGCTGACCGTCCTCGTCGATTACGATTCCGGCAACCTCCACTCTGCCGAAAAAGCCTTCCAGCGCATGGCGCTGGAGGTCGGCGGCGGTGACATCCTCGTCACCTCGCACCCCGAGGACGTAGCCCGCGCCGACCGCATCGTGCTTCCCGGCGACGGGGCCTTCCCGGCCTGCCGCGAAGCCCTCGGGTCCTATGGCGGGCTCTTCGAAGCCATCGAGGACGCCGTCATCCGCAAGGGCCGTCCCTTCCTCGGCATCTGCGTCGGCATGCAGATGCTGGCCTCACGCGGCCACGAATACCGTGAGACCCCCGGCTTCGGCTGGATCCCCGGCGATGTCGTGAAGATCGAGCCCACGGATCGTTCCCTGAAAGTCCCGCACATGGGCTGGAACGACCTGATCATCGACCACCCCCACCCTGTCCTCGACGGCATCCGGACGGGCGATCACGCCTATTTCGTCCACTCCTACCACTTCCGCGTCACGGACCCCGCGCATCGCCTCGCCTTCTGCGACTACGGCGGCGACATCACCGCCATCGTCGGCCGCGACAACATCCTCGGCACCCAGTTCCATCCCGAGAAATCCCAGGCCGCGGGCCTGCGCCTGATCGGCAACTTCCTTCGCTGGACGCCGTGAACCTTCCCCGGATCCTCAGCGACATCGCCGAGGAGATGGCCGCCCGCACCGACCGCGGCCAAGTGGCGGACTACATCCCCCAGCTTGCCGCCGTCGACCCGAACCAGTTCGGCATCTCGGTCTGCCTTGCCGACGGCACGCAACACTCTGCCGGGGACAGCGCCACGCCCTTCTCGATCCAGTCGATCTCCAAGGTCTTCGCGCTCGCCATCGCGCTCGGCCGTCTTGGCGACCAGCTCTGGACCCGCGTCCGGCGCGAGCCCTCGGGCCTTGCCTTCAACTCGATCCTGCAACTCGAAAGCGAAGAAGGGATCCCGCGCAATCCCTTCATCAACGCGGGCGCCATCGTCACGGTCGACGCGGCCCTTGGCACCCGCCCGCCCAAGGAATACCTGGCCGAACTCCTTACCTTCCTCCGCACCGCCGCAGGCGACGAGGACATCCACATCGACAGCGCCGTGGCCAAGTCCGAAACCGAAACCGGCCACCGCAACTTCGCGCTCGCGCATTTCCTGAAGGCCCACGGCAACCTGACGAACCCGCCCGAACTGACCCTCGGCGCCTATTTCCACCAATGCGCCATCGCGATGAACGTCGAGCAACTCGCCCGCGCCGGCCGCTTCCTTGCGGGCCTCCAGCACCTCATCGCCCCCGAGCGCACCCGCCGGATCAACGCGCTGATGCTGACCTGCGGCCACTACGACGGTTCGGGCGATTTCGCCTTCCGCGTCGGCTTGCCGGGGAAATCCGGCGTCGGCGGCGGTATCCTCGCCATTGCGCCGGGCAAGGCCTCCATCGCCGTCTGGTCCCCCGGCCTCACACAGCAGGGCAATTCCCAGCTTGGGACCGAGGCGCTGGAAATGCTCACCCGCCGCACCGGCTGGTCGGTCTTTGGCTAATCCCAGAGCCGCGGCTCGGCAAATTCCACCGAATTCCCGCCCGGATCGCGGACATAAAGCGACCTTGCCCCGTTCGGCCAGTCGAACTCGGCTTCCACCGCGACGTCCGCCGCGAAGAACCGCTGACGCCAGCCCTCGATCTCCTCGCGGCTTGCGGCAAAGCAGACATGTCCCGGCCCGCGCGCGCCATGCGTCGGAACCGGCAGGCCGGGATTGCCCGAGGGCACCTCGGTCGCGTCGGGATTGAAGACCAGCAGCACCCCCGGACCCACCCGGAAGAATACGTGCCGTCCCTCGACCTTCGCGATCACCTCCAGCCGCAGAAGCCCGACATAGAACGCCTCCGCCGCCGCAAGATCCGCGACATAGACCGCCGTTTCCAGAATTGCCGAAGGTGTCATGGCCCCTCCCCTTTCCCGCTCAACGCCGCGCGACCCTTGCGCGTTCCATCAGCGCAAGGCCCCCCAGGATCAGCGCCAGCCCAGCGAAATGCCGCGCCTCCAGCTGCTCGCCCAGGACCAGCCACCCCAGTCCCGCCGCGCTGAACGGGATCAGGAAAGTGACGAGCGAGATGGCCGTCGCCCCCGCCCGCGCGAGGATGCGGAAGAAGATGAGGTAAGCCACGGCCGAGGACAACACCGCCAGCGCCACCACCGCCATCACCGGGGACCATCCCGGCCAGTCCATCGCCCAGGGCCGGTCCACCGCCAGCCAGACCGGCGTCAGGATCACCGCGCTGCAGGTCACCACCCCTGCCGCCGTCTGCAAGGGCGTCACCCCCGCCGCCTTGAACCGCCGCCCCCAGACCCCCGCCAGCCCATAAGACAGGGCGGCGCCCAGACAGGCGAGGATCGCGAAGAACTCGCCCCCCAGATTTTCCCCCACCATCATCACGACGACGCCCGCGAAGCCCAGGCCCACGCCTGCCGCCTTTACCGGCGTCAGCCGCTCGTCCCGGGTCGCCACATGCGCCACCAGCACGGTGAACAGCGGCGTCGTCGCGTTCAGCACGGACGCGAGCGCCCCGGTGATCTGACCCTGCGCCAGGACGAACAGCGTGAATGGCACCAGGTTGTTCATCACCCCCATGACCGCCAGCGCAGGCCAGACCGCGCGGACGGGCATTCCCTGCCCCGAGGCCCTGACAACCAGCATCAAGACCAGGGCCGCCAGCGCCACCCGCCCCCAGACGATGCTGATCGCGGGCAAGCCTGCCAGTGCCAGCTCGTTGAAAAGGAAGGACCCTCCCCACAAAAGGGAGAGGGTCCACAGAAGTATCCAGTCGATCGGTTTCATGCCGCCCTTCTGCCTGACCGATCAGGCAAAGGCGACCCGATCCTTGCGCTACTTCACCCGTTGCCAGGTCCCGCCGTCGCGGCAGATCCCCAGCACGCAGCCGCGCACCTTGAGGCTGTCGCCCGCCAGCGTCATGTCGCCGTTGTACTCCTTGTCGCGGTCCGGCGAGTAGATCTTGCCGTCATCGTAAAGCCCGTCGGGATAGGCAACCATGTCCCAGACGATCTTGCGCCCCACGTTCGGGCTCTCGATCTCCTTGCCCGCACCGTCGAAGGCCCGGACCAGCGTCCCGCAGAACGCGGGCCCGCACGGCTTGATCTCGACATGGCCGAAGTTGCCGTTGTCGTCCTTCCGGGTCTGCCACACCCCCTCGACCGGATCGGCCCAGGCCGAACCCGCCAGCACTGCCAGCGCCGCCGCAAAAGCGAAAATCTTCATCTGCACTCTCCTCCGCAAAGTCCCTGCCCGCGCGAGATTGCGCCAGACGCAGAACCGATCAAGCGTGACGTCGGGTCGCTTTTGCCCGCTTTTCATTCGCCCCGCCCCATGCCAAAGACCGCGCGACCAGCACGGAGCCGCACGATGATCCTCTACCCCGCCATCGACCTGAAGGACGGCCAGTGCGTCCGGCTCCTGCGTGGAGAGATGGACGCGGCCACCGTCTTCGGCGACGACCCCGCCGCCCAGGCGCTGAAGTTCCAACAGGCGGGATGCGACTGGCTCCACCTCGTCGACCTGAACGGCGCCTTCGCGGGTCAGCCCGTCAACGCCGCGGCGGTCGAGGCAATCATCAAGGCCGTCGAGGTCCCCGCCCAGCTCGGCGGCGGCATCCGCGACATGGCGACCATTTCCATGTGGCTGGACAAGGGCCTCTCCCGCGTCATCCTCGGCACCGTCGCCGTCGAAAACCCCGCCTTGGTGCGCGAGGCCGCCAAGGCTTTCCCCGGCAAGGTCGCCGTCGGCATCGACGCCCGCAAGGGCCGGGTCGCCACCAAGGGCTGGGCCACGGAAACCGACGTGATGGCCATCGACCTCGCCCGGTCGTTCGAAGACGCAGGCGTCGCGGCCATCATCTACACCGACATCGACCGCGACGGCGCGATGCAGGGCCCGAACATCGAGGCGACCGAGGCCCTCGCCCGCGCCGTGTCGATCCCGGTGATCGCCAGCGGAGGCGTCTCCCGCATGGAGGACCTCATCGCACTTCGTGATACCGGCGTGATTGCCGGGGCCATCTCCGGGCGCGCGCTGTACGACGGCGCCATCGACCTGACGGCTGCGCTGAAGGCCCTCAAGGCATAGCTCCTCGTGCGCCTTCGGCTTCTCGTCGCCGGACCGCAGCGAGGAGTGAGGAAGTCATCGACGAGCGGCTTGCCAGATTAGAAAGCCAAGCCACAGGACCGACCCCACAATCGACAGCCCCGCCACGATCCAGTTCGCGTTCAGCGTCCCCCAGCCCTGCGCCCAGCCCCAAGGGGCCAGGAGCACGAGCACAAGCGGCGCGATCAGGAACAGCCCATGCTGCCAGACCGGCACCGGCGCACCCAGGCTGACCGGCCGCGTCCGGTCGCCGAGCCGCCGCATCCCCCACAGGATCAACCCCAGGATCAGCGGCAGGACCACGCGCATCGGGTTCGGATCAGCGACCGACTGCGCCACCCAGACCGCCGCCGCGATGCCCGGCGCGATCCACAACACCCAGCGCGAAGGGCGCGGCAGGCGGCCCATCCGGTCCATCACCACATGCGCCAGCACCACCACCAGCCCGCAACCCACCAGATAGACCGCCAGCGCCGGGGTCGCGCCAAGGTCCGACCGCTCGGACACCCAGTATTGCGCCCAGAAAGCCCCGAACAGCCCGTAACCCGCCCAGACCAGCGCCATCCTCCAGGGCCCCATTGCCGCCCCGGCCCGACCGAGCCCCATCAGCACGCCCCCGGTGATCAGCGCGTGCCAGGCCAGCGGCGTCCAGACGAGATAGAAAAGCGGCGGTACGGGCTGGTAGATCGTGCCCACGATGACGCCCTCCGACATGTAGCCGACGATCGCGGCCCCAAGGAACACCGCGGGCCAGCCGCCAACGCCCGCCCAGATCACCGCCGACAGCGCCACAGCCGAGGCGATGGAGTAAGCCACCACCGTCAGCCCCCATTGCAGCGCCGTCAGGTCCGCCGAGGGCATCGACCAGAACAGGTTCTCCGACCCCCAGACGGTCAGCCCGCCAAGACAGAGGGACAGCCCCAGATACCGCAGCGCTTCCATGACCCGACCTTATGTAAACACACTTAACATACGAGCATACCAAGAACCCGGTCAATCCCTGCGCCCAGCGCCACCAGAAAGCGCCTCCCCTCCCCCTCCGTGGGGAGGGGATGGGGGTGGAGGGTAGGCGAAACCGGCGCACACCAGGCGTTCAGTCCCAGGGCGACGGGCTTTCCAGCGTGACCTGCCCGAAGACATTCTCCCGATGCCAGCGCAGGTTATCCCGATGCGGCCAGTTGCGCTGGTCTGCGGGCAAGACCAACCTTCCCGAAGGCACAATCAGCCGGTCTGCCACCTCTCGCGGGACCTTGTTGCGCGACACCAGAATCGCGTGTTCCGCGTCATCGGCCACCGAGATCAGTCCCCGGTCGAACATCCAGTGCAAGGTCCCCGAAAGGGCCAGCCCGTTGCGCACGAAATCGCTCCCCTTCCGCTCCACCGGCCGGATATGCGCGGCATTGACCTCGGGCCGCCCACCCCCGTTCCGGAGCCGAAGGCCCGACATCGCGCAGCGATAGTCATAGGCCTCGCGCACCTTCCGCCGGAACGCCACGTCACGGTAGGGGCGGCTGACCAGCCGTTCGATCACGGGGCGCTCGAACAGGACCACCGGCTCGTCCAGGCCGGGCCCATAGCGGGTGGCCTCCTGCCGCTCCAGATCGACAGGCAACCCCGCCCCTGACAATCGCGGCGAACTCCGGTTCCGGCAAGGGCCGCACGGAATTCTGCACAGCCCCGCCCGCCTTGGGCAGCCCGTCGGCATCGGCCAGCGCTGCCTCCCAAGGCCGCCCGCCCTTCAGCCGGGGGACATCACGATCAAACTCCAGATAGCTCCCCGGTTCCATCAGCGCCAGGAACCGCCCCTCCACCCCTGGCTTCGGGATCACACGCGCGATCTTCGCCACGGCGAAATAGCCGCGCGGCCCCGCCTTCACCGGCTCATAGTAGACCACCCAATCGCCCACGCCCCCCCTCGATCGCCTCCAGATAGGCGCGCGGGAAGTCGTAGTGCGCGTCCGGCACGTCCTCGTAGATCGAATCCGCCCGGCGCAAGAGAACCAGCTTGGTCGTGCGCAGAGGAAAGCATCGGGGTAACCGCGACGCAACGCTCCTCGTTCGACTTCGTCTCCTCGTCGCAAATCCCCCGTGCCGCAGCGAGGAAGGACGAAGTCCACCGACGAGCGGTCCCTGCGACCTCCCGCCTCATGTCCCTTTCCCGGGCAAGGGCGCACCTTCTCCCAATGGTCCGCACCGACACCCTCCCCCGCGCGTCCTCGCTCTGGTCCTTGCACCAGCCCGGAGACTTCCTGGACTGCTACTCCGTCTCCTCCAGCCTCACCCCGCGGGAAGCCGCCACACGGGGCCTCGCGCTCCCCGACTGGGCCGACGCCCTCCTGCGCTTGCGCAACACTCTGGTCCGGCCCTTCGGCCTCAAGACCGGCACCACCGAAGGGCCGATTTTTCCGACCTGCCTTGAGACCGAAGACGAACTGATCCTCGGCACCGACGACAAGCACCTGAACTTCCGCATCGGCGTCATCCGGCAGGACGGGCGGCTCTACATGTCGACCTGGGTCCATCCGCACAATCTCTGGGGCCGCGCCTATCTGCGGCTGGTGATGCCCTTCCACATCCTGATCTCGCGCGGGGCGGTGGCGCGGATGGCCACGCCGCGTTAACCATCGGGTTAAGAAAACCTTTCCGCCCACGCGCAAGACACTGATTTCAAATCGCAATCAGAAAATGTCCACCGTGGACAGCCCGCCCTTCAAACCCGCTTGCTTTTCCGTCCCCCGCGCGGCATTCCTCCCCCCATGCTCAAGACCCGCATCATCCCTTGCCTCGACGTGGCCGACGGCCGCGTGGTGAAGGGCGTGAATTTCGTCGACCTGATCGACGCCGGCGACCCGGTCGAGGCCGCGAAGGCCTACGATGCCGCCGGCGCCGACGAGCTCTGCTTCCTAGATATCATGGCGACCGAGGACAACCGGTCCACCATGTACGACCTCGTGACCCGCACCGCCGAGCAGTGCTTCATGCCCCTCACCGTCGGCGGCGGCGTGCGGACGCCCGAGGACGTGCGGAAGCTTCTCCTTGCAGGCGCCGACAAGGTCAGCTTCAACTCCGCCGCCGTGGCAGACCCCGACGTGGTGGCAAGGGCCGCCGACCGCTTCGGCAGCCAGTGCATCGTCGTCGCCATCGACGCCAAGACCGTCGAGCCCGGCCGGTGGGAGATCTTCACCCACGGCGGCCGCCGCGCGACCGGCATCGACGCCGTCGACTTCGCACGAACAGTCGCCGGCAAGGGGGCCGGCGAAATCCTCCTCACCTCGATGGACCGCGACGGCACCCGGGCGGGGTTCAACCTCCCCCTCACCCGCGCCATCGCCGACGCCGTGGACATCCCCGTGATCGCCAGCGGAGGTGTCGGCACCCTTGACCACCTCGTCGAAGGCATCACCGAGGGCCACGCCTCCGCCGTCCTCGCCGCCTCGATCTTCCACTTCGGCACCTTCACCATCGGCCAGGCCAAGGCCCACATGGCCGCCGCCGGCATCCCCGTTCGTCTGACGTGAGGTTGTCATGAGCCTGGAAAAACTCGCCGCCACCATCGCGTCCCGCAAGGGGGCCGACCCCGAGACCTCCTGGACCGCGAAGCTCCTCTCCAAGGGGCCGGAAAGATGCGCCGAGAAATTCGGGGAAGAGGCCGTCGAGGCGATCATCGAGGCCGTGAAGGGTGACCGCGCCCGGCTGACGGCCGAGGCGGCGGACGTGCTGTACCACCTCCTCGTCATGCTCGCCGCCCGCGACGTGACGCTTGACGATGTGCTGGCCGAACTGGAACGCCGCGACGGCACCTCGGGCATCGCGGAAAAGGCCGGGCGCTGATCCTTTCACCCTGGGCTAACGCCCGTGCCCCCACTGAGAGCAGACTTCGGCATTGACAAATCCATCACCAAACGGCTATGAGTAAATCATAACCATACGGTGATTGCTTTGACCTCACAGGATGCGCTTTTCCACGCCCTTTCCGACCCGACCCGCCGGGGGCTTCTTGAGCAGCTCATGCGCGGCGGTGAGGCGAATGTCGTTCGGCTGACCAGGGATGCAGGGGTGTCCCAACCTGCCGTCTCGAAGCACCTCGCCATTCTGAAACATGCGGGGCTTGTCACCGGGAGGGCAGAAGGACGCGAGGTCCGTTACCGGGCGGAACCCCGGGCGTTGGCGCCACTTTTCGACTGGATGACCTTCTACCGCGCCTTCTGGGATGACCGGATTGCCGCGCTGGAAGACACGCTGAAACGGATGGACCAATGACCGAAAGCATCGTGATCGAGAAAGACCTGCCGCACCCCGTCGCAAAGGTCTGGCGCGCGTTGACCGAAGGGCCGCTTCTGGCGGACTGGCTGATGGCCAACGATTTCCGGGCCGAGGTCGGCCACCGCTTCACCTTCCGCCACCCGCCGATGCCGCACTGGAATGGCGTCACAGATTGCGAAGTGACGCTGGTCGAGCCGATGGAGCGTCTTGCCTACCGCTGGAACTCCTCGGGGGCAGAAGCCGCCACGGGCGTCCGGACCATCGTCACATGGACTCTGTCGCCCACGCCAACGGGAACGCATCTCAGCATGTCTCAGTCCTTCTTCCGCCCAGACCAGACGCAGGCGCTCGGCGGGGCCGGCACTGGCTGGCGACGCTTCCTGTCACGGCTTG
>Ga0208243_1000300_pt1 | contig 33691 bp, 36 predicted proteins | sample Subbio2Aug_QV12A_FD_184826 | JGI IMG/M metagenome (GOLD analysis project Ga0208243, IMG submission 184826) | Serpentinite rock and fluid subsurface biosphere microbial communities from McLaughlin Reserve, California, USA - CR12Aug_QV12A (SPAdes) | ecosystem: Environmental > Terrestrial > Deep... | reverse complement strand
GTGTCGTAGGGCACGGTGCCCTGCATCATCGGTGCCAATTCCGCGATGGTGTCGCGCATTGCCGTCATTCCGTTCATTCGGTCCAGGACGACGCCCGTCGCCCCCGTATGTGCCAGCGCCACTGCCGCGACGGCGGAAGCGGCAAGCGCGATCGCGCCCGTCCATTGAGATTTCATCTGCCTGACTGCCCTTGGTTTCTTGTTGTTGATCGTTGGCTGCGCCCTGCCGGTGAGGCGGGTCACAGCTTGGGACGAATTCTGGAGTCAGGCTGAGAAAGGGTCGAACCTGAGCCAGTCTTTCAAACCAGCTCGTCTGGTCATCGAACAATCGTTCGGCCCGACTGTCAGGTCAGGGTTCGCGGGGGAGGAAGTGTGATGGCCGGACCGCCAAAACGGCGTTGCGACTGCTCAGCGTCGGGCTGAAGCACAGCCGGAACGGCCGTGGGCTGTATCGAGGCCAGAGCATCGGGCAAAGCGAACGCGGTGCAAATGACGCCGGGGTAGCAGGCAGGCTTTGCCGAGGATTGCTGTTCGGGTGTATCGGCAGCCTCGACTGTGAGGTCGTGATGCTCGTTACCGGACGCTGCTTCTGCAGATTGTCCTAGCACCAAGCCCATGACCAGAGCGACAGTCAGAAGCCACATCGATACGAAACGCAACAACCTGCGTGCAAGCAGGTTCTGCGTTGGGGCCAGTGGGTATGCTGTCGCTCTCATCCGTTCAGATCAGCTTGACTTTCGTTCCGACCGGAGTGCGGTCGAACACTTCTTCGATGTGCTCATTGTAAAGCCCGATGCAGCCGTTCGACGAACGACGCCCGATCTTACGCGTGTCGTGAGTACCATGAATCCGGTAGTACTGCCACGATAGATACAGGGCGCGGGTGCCAAGCGGATTGGTTGGATCGCCTCCTGGCACGAAGGCTGGCCACTCCGGGTTGCGCTCCCGCATCGAGGGCGTCGGAGCCCAACTTGGGTTAACCCGCTTCTCGACGACCTCGGTGTATCCCCGCCGGGTCAATTCATCTGATAGCGGAACCGAAGTGGGATAGAGAAACATCTGACCGTCGCTCGTCCAGTGCTGGAGAACCTTGCCCGTGGTGTCAGAGATGATGACCCCGACCCCAAGCGAGTCGAAGTGGTCCTGCCACTCATGGATGCGGAACGCCGAGATGTTGTTCCGGACTGGTCCCTGATTGTCCTCGGTCGCAAAGGCTGCCCGGCCCGTCAGGAAAGGCGCGGCAAGGGCTCCGGCAACGAAAAGTCGTCGACTGAATCGCATGGTCTGCTCCTCTTTTTTGTTACCTGTGCCGGCTTCCAACGTGGGAAGGTCAAATCGCTTTGCATCGCACAGGGGTCACAAAGAGGTGAAGCCGTGGCGCTTTCGCCGATTTTGTTGGGAAATTCTCTGCTCACTTCGATGTGAACACCTCTCCCATACACCAAGAGCGCTATTCTGCGCCCATGCGTAAGTTTGCGAACACCCTGTGCGGTTTGTGCTTGCTCGTCGCCCTTCTCTGGGCGGCGCTTCCTGATCACGCATCCCACGGCGCTCATGCAGATCATGCTCAAACCGCAGCTGTGGACCAGGACGCCCTTTGCAGCGACGGATCAGGCCATGCCTCCTGCCAGCTTGTCGCAACTGCCTCCTTGTCATTTTTCGAGGTGGCACCGTATGCCAAGTCTGCGCGGTTCGTGATTACGCCGGTCTCTGCCTCAAGCCGCGCCTTTGCCCCCGGTCGCCCACCTCCGCGAACCTTCCTCTGAGTGAACCCTCGTCCTTCACGTTCCTCTCAGGAGTTCGCATGATTTTCCGTCGATCCTTTCTTTCCGGCGCAGCCGCTGCAGCCCTCTCGATGCCAACTGTCCTTCGTGCCCATACCGAAGAACCCTTCGTATTGGCCGACGAATTTCAACCTCGCGAGGTCCGAGTCCGAGAGCAACATGCCCCCGGTCAGATCCTCGTCTTCCCGCGAAGTTTCTTTCTGTACTATGTTTTCGATTCCGAGCGGGCCGTCCGGTACGGTGTCGGCGTCGGCAAGGCCGGTCTGGCATTCAAGGGATCGGCAATCATTGAACGCAAGGCCGAATGGCCGTCATGGCGCCCGACAAACGACATGATCCGCCGGAATCCCGATCGCTATGCCCAGTTTGCCGAGGGGGTGCCGGGCGGACCTGGCAACCCACTGGGCGCCCGAGCCCTCTACCTTTACCGCGACGGGCGCGACACCTACTACCGGATTCACGGCACGACAGAGCCGTGGTCGATTGGACGGTCCGTGTCGAACGGTTGCATCAGGATGCTGAACGACCATGTGATCCAACTCTATGAGCAGGTCCCAGTCGGAACGCCGGTTACTGTCCTGTGACGATCCGCCGTCGTGATGTCTTCGTGTTGGGGGGCATCGTAGCCTTGATGTATGGACTACGGGCCCTGCCCTGGGACCGGCTTGGCGGAAGCGGGCTGTCCTATGTCGACATCGAGGGTGTGCCGCCATTTCGTCGGCTGGAACTGGCCGGACAGACCTCCACGGCAAACATTGCCCTTGTCGGTCTCGATGGGCCACTTCCTGATGCGGGAGCACGCAGGGCGCGCATGGAGACTCTGCGCACCGACCCATGTCCGGCCCTGTTTGGAAAAAGCGCCTTCGACCCTGTCGTTCCGATCGCCTACTTCAGCGAGTTTCGTTGCCCCTTCTGCCGTGCACTCGAGCGGGATCTTCAGACCCTGCTGGCCAAAGACCCGGCCGCGTACCGGCTCGTGCAGCACGAACTTCCAATCTTCGGGCCGCCGTCCGAACTGGCCGCCCGGGCATCCGTTGCCGCCGCACGCCAGGGCAAGCAGCAGGAGCTTCGCCGCTGCTTCATGCGGACACCGATGGTTGCCGAAGAGGCCTCGGTGCGGCGTGTTGCGGAGACCCTTGATCTGGATGTCGAGCGGCTCTTGATCGACATGTCCTCCGTCGGGGTTCAGGCCGAACTCGACCAGACACGCGCACTTGCCGACCTATTCGGGTTCATTGGCACCCCAGGTCTGGTGATCGGACGGACCGAGCTGAGCGGTGCGGTTCCCCTCTCCCTCCTCCGACAGATTGCGGAAGAGGAGAAGGCCGAACCAATTCCGGCCTGTTGATGCGATGAACACACCTACGCATATGCTGATCGGCGCTGCTGTCTTTGCGCGTCCGGTCGTGCCGGCCACTCTGGTAGCGGCCATGCTGGGCGGTCTCGCTCCTGATGTTCCGATGTTTGCGCTGGTGCTTTCTTCGACACGTCTGGCCGGAATTCCGCAGCATGAAGTCTTCGGAACCCTCTTCTACTCGGACTCATGGCAGGCCGTCTTTGCCGTCGATCACAGCTTTTTCGTCTGGGGGCTGCTACTTGCCTTTGGACACTGGCGACGTCACCTCATTCTCACCGCCTTTGTGGGAGCCGGCTTTTTGCATGCGGCCATCGACTTCGTCACCCATCATGACGATGCCCGCCGCCAGCTCTGGCCCGTGTCGGACTGGGTCTTCCGCAGTCCGGTCAGCTACTGGGACCCGAACTATTACGGCGGCATCATCGGGGTATTCGAGGTCGGATTGGCCGGGGCGCTGACTGTCCTGTTGTGTTTGCGTCTCAGACAGTGGAGAGAACGTCTGCTGGTCCTCGGCGTCTCAGCTCCTCTGTTGATTTCGATCCTGCTGACGGGAGATCTGCACGGTTTGCATGGGATGGGCTAAACGGGACTGGCTCACCTCGGAAACATTTTGGCCCGTTCCCGCCTGCCCCGTCATTCGCGCAGGACGGCAAGTGCGATCCCGCTGATCGTCAAAACCATTCCCGCCACAGCAAGCAGAGTAAGACTCTCGCCCAGAAAGCCAACACTGATCGCGACCCCCAAAAGCGGGGCAACGAAGTTGAAGACGTTCGCGGTGTTTAGCGGACAGTCCTTGAGAACCGAGATCCATAACGTGAAAGTTACGGCCGTGCCACCGATGCCCAAGACGATTACCAACGCAAGAAAGCGGGGTTCCAGCACGGCTGAAGTGAGCGGTTCGGATACGAAAGCAAAGATTGCGAGAGGCCCCGCGCCAAGCAGAAGCTGAACCGCCGCCGCTGCGATCGGGTCCACATCCGAGGCAAATCGCTTCGTCAGGGCGTTGCCGATAGCGCTTCCCACCGTCGCCGCGACCACCAGCGCAACTCCCGCGACCGCCGTGGTCCCTCCGGCTGAGATGTCCTGAAGCGTCATCGCGGCAAGTCCAACAAGCGCCACGGACATTCCGATAGCCTGCCATTTTCCAAAGGGCTGGCCGAAAACCACCAACGCCAACAGGGCCGCAACGATAGGCTGCGTGCCCGCTACCACGGCCGCAATGCCGGGCGCGATGAGGCCGGCTGCGCCAAACATGCTCGCGAAGCCTATGGTCGTCGAGAAAATGCCCGACGCTCCCAATTGCAGCCACAACACTCTCGTTTGTGGAAACGGACGGCGCATCGCAAATGCCAACATCAGTAGCGCCAGTCCGGCTACGCCTGCACGGAGTGTAGCAAACTGGAGCGGAGGTGCGAGATTCAGGCCAACCGACAGAAGCGGATAGCAAAGCGCGGTCAACGTGGCGACCGCAAGCAGGCTGGCGAGCGTTCCGCGAGTTAACCGTCCGGACATGTCACCCGGCAATCGTGATGGCCGGTGCAGCGGTTGCGTATTCGAGTGCATAGGCAATTTCCCCAGCGCTCTCTGCATGCAGACGGAAGAGCGGCTGTCCCTTCACGACAGTTTCGCCAACCCGGACGGCAAGGGTAAGCCCTGCGGCCAGATTGCCCGGCGCCCCAGCCAGCTTAGCCAGCCGCGCCAGTCGCCGATTGTCGATTGCGGCAATCGTTCCGGAAGACGGTGACACTGCTTCATGGCTCTGCACCGCTTCGGGCGGCTCACGCAGGCCGCCCTGTGCCTCGCAGATAGCGGCGAATTTCGTCCAGGCGCGTCCGTCAGCAAGCACAGCCCGCGCAAGGCGGGAACCCGTACCGGGCGCAGCTGCCCCGCCGGTCTCCAGCAACGCCGTCGCCAAGGCAAGGGCACGTTCGGCAAGGTCCCGTGGTGCCCCGGCTTCGCGTCTCAAGACGGCCATGACATCACGCGCCTCGGGTGCCGGACCGATGCCCCGCCCGACCGGCTGGCTGCCATCGGTGAGCAGGCAGGCAACCTCGAGTCCCTGCGTCGTTCCCACCAGCGACAGCCGTGCGGCAAGCGCGCGTGCAGACTCGACGGTCCTTATCTTGGCCGTGGGGCCGACGGGAATGTCGATGACGACATGGGTCGATCCGGCGGCAACTTTCTTTGACAGGACCGACGCGATCAGCTGGCTCTCGGCATCGATGTCGATCTCGCGTTCGATCCGCACGAAGGCATCATCTGTCGGGCTCAGTCGGACCGCACCACCCCAGACGACGCAGCCTCCCTCCGCCTCGACAACGCGGCGAATAGCAGGCAGGTCCAGATTGACAGGGGCCAGCGTTTCCATCATGTCCGCCGTCCCCGCAGGCGAGGTAATGGCCCGCGAAGACGTCTTCGGGATCACCAGGCCACATGCCGCCACGATAGCGACAACGATTGGCGTCGTCCGATTGCCGGGAAGGCCACCGACGCAGTGCTTGTCCATGACACGAGGCGCGTTCCAGCTTAACTTTTCTCCGACTTCGACCATGGCTCGCGTCAGAGCGATGGTCTCGGAATCGTCAAGCGGCAGCGCGGCACCGGCGGACAGGAAGGCTGCGATCTGAATATCGCTGAGACGACCGCCCTGGACATCCCGCAGGATGGCAGCAAAGTCCGTCTCCTCAAGGTGACCACCATATAGCTTGCGGCGCACCAGGGACATCGAGTCCGCCGCCGGTGCAGGCCGAACGATTGCCTCGTCCCCCTCTGCTGCACCGAGGCGCGCCCATGCATCTTCTGAGAGCGCAATTTCGTGCAGGTTCAGCACCGTTCCGTCCACGGGCAGAAGCCGGGCGGTGATCCGGCGCCCGCCAGAGTCGATTTCGACGCGCGCACGGGCATGTAGCCCCTCGGACCGGCACACCTGACAATCGGATCGCATCATGGCAATCGCTTCACCCTGACTGTGCAGGCCGATCCGCAAAAGCCGCATCAGCGGCAGCGCGGCGCGGGCGTCGGCGATCGCTTCGCTCACAGTGCGAACTCCTGATCCTGTCGTGCGGCGTCCGCATGCCAGCCAAGGTCGCGCTTGATCTTCACTCGCAGCGCCTCGGCGGCCTCCGGCTCGCCGTGGACGATCGTCACGTGTTTCGGTGCAGCCCGAAACCCGCCCAGCCATCGAAGCAGTTCGCCCGCATCGGCATGGGCGGAAAGCATTGGCAGGTTCGCCACTTCGGCCCGCACGGGCACCCATTCGCCGAACATCTTCACTTCGGACGCGCCATCGACCATCGACCGCCCGCGCGTCCCCGCCGCCTGAAAGCCGGAAAAGAGGATGAGGTTGCGCCGGTCGGGCGCAAAGGCGCGGATGTGGTGCAGGACGCGTCCCCCGGTGGCCATGCCGCTGGCTGAAATCACGATCTTCGGGTAGGGGTTGGTGGTAATTGCCTTCGATTTCTCCACATCGCGGACATAGGTTGCAATCGCGCAAGCGTCGCGGCAGGTATCCACCGACATGCGGTGGTCATTCGGGTAGGTGCAAAGCAGCTCGCTCGCATTGATCGCCATCGGACTGTCGAGGTAGACCGGCAGATCCCGGAACCGACCGCCCTGCTTCAGCTTCCAGATGTAGTAGAGCAGGCTTTGCGCCCTTCCAACGGCGAAGGCCGGAATGACCACGGTGCCACCCCGTGCCGCAGTGCGCGAGATCAGCGCCGCCAGCGCCTCGGCCGGGTCGGTCTGGTCGTGGCTGCGGTTGCCGTAGGTCGATTCGATGACGATGTGATCCGCTTCTTCCACCGGCTCGGGGTCGACCATGACTTCATCGCCGTAGCGCCCGAGATCGCCCGAGAACACCACCTTGCGCCCGCCCCAGTCGATGCTGGCGGTCGCGGCACCCAGAATGTGCCCCGCGCGCCGATAGGTCAGCGCCGCATCCCCGAGGACGGTCGTCGTCGCGTGGAAATCGACCTCGACAAAGGCCTCCAGCGCGCGTTCGGCGTCCTTGACGCCATACAGGGGCCGCGCCGGCTTGTGCTTGGTATAGCCCTTGCGATTGGCGTATTCCGCATCCTTTTCCTGCAGATAGCCGCTGTCGCGCAGGATCAGTTCGGCCACAGCCCGCGTTGCGGGAGTGGCGTAGATCGGGCCGCGGAACCCGTCGGCCACCAGTTTCGGCAGATACCCGGAATGGTCCAGGTGCGCATGGGTCAGCACGACCGCGCCGATCGACCGGGGTTCTACCGGAAACGGCGCCCAGTTCAGGTCGCGCAGGTTCTTCAGACCTTGAAACATGCCGCAATCCACCAGAATACGCTGGTTGCCGCGGGTCAGCAGATGGCGCGAGCCGGTAACGGTTCCCGCCGCGCCGTGCGTCGTAAGGGTCAGCATGAAAGACCTCCGTCAAGGGCCGAAGCCGGTATGTGATTCATCGTGCGGCCAGCCCCGCCAATGCGTGCGCCACCAGCGGGGCAAGCGGGATCGCATTCGAGGGATGCGGCACGCTATCGCAGGACACCACACGCGCCGAGACCGCCTGAAGCCGCGCGAAGGCGTCCCCGGCGAAAAGCGCATGGACCACGGCACAGACCGGCCGCGCCATGCCCCGCGCGGCAAGAAGGTCAGCCGCCGCGATCAAGGTGCGTCCGGACGAGGCGATATCGTCGATCAGAACCGGGGTGCATAGCGCATGTCCAGTCAGGTCCGGCAGGTCGACCGATACGTCATAGTCGCCGCGCCGGGTCTTTTCCATCACCCTCCAGGGCGCGCTGATCCGCTCGGCGATGGCTTGCACCCATTGCGCACTTTCGGAATCCGGCCCGATCAGTAGCGGTCGTTCCACATTGGCCACGATCCAGTCGGCCAGCGCCGGGGCCGCCTGCACCGCTGCGGCCGGAATGTCGTAGAGGTCAGACAGCGCAGTGCGGCGGTGCAAATGCGGATCCACCGTCACAAGCCCATCGAACAGTGACGAGACGAGCCGTGCGAACGTGTCGGACGTCACCGCTTCGCCAGGTTTGAACGCCTTGTCCTGCCGCATGTAGGCAAGATAGGGCGCAACCAAACGGACACGCGCTGCCCCCTGCGCGCGGGCCGCATCGGCGGCAAAGGCAAGGCGGAGGAAATCCGGGTTCGGTCCGGCCAGCGTGGCAACCACATCGACGGCACGACCCTTCACGGGCGCCAACAGCCGCAGATAGGTCTCGCCGTCTGGAAAGCGGCGGGTTTCAATAGCGCTTACCTCCCCGCCCCCGGCAAAAGCAAGCTCGCGGGCGAAGTTTTCATTGCCAGGCATTGGCAAGATCATAGGCTTATCCATTGTCCCTACCTTCACGATGGCAACTTGGCTCAATTCACGCTCGGCCATCACGCAAATTGACGAAAGAAATAGTTTCGGATCGGGACAAACAGAACGGCAATGTACCACTCGTAGAAGACCGTCCAGAATAGTCCCAGAAAGACACTGGCTGAATCGAGCCAGACGAAGCCCGGAAAGACTTCTTCGAATGCCATTTGCATTCCTTGCGCAGGCAGGACTAGTGCCGCCAGCAGGCAAAGGATGAAACTGACTGCTAGGAACACCGACAGCGTGCAGCCAAGCGGCACGATAGAAAGGCGACGAAATTCGCGCTGATCCATGACGATTTCTCCAACGATCCGGCACTAGTTGCCGATATGGAGAAAGACGCTCCTGCGAGCCGGACATTACATCTGTGCAAAATCGTCAAATTGGCGCGCCTGTCCCACATATCTTCGAAGTCAGCTTGCCGAGGAAATCCGCGCGAAGTGGCTTTTCCTGCCGTTTCAGGCCGGCCTTCCTGCCCGGTCGTGCCCGAACAACTCCGGACATTCTTCGGCGCATTTGTTGGTCAGAATGATCCAGGCCAGATGCACCGTCGCCAGCCCCGCCAGCAGGCAGAAGAACGAGATGTAGGCGTAGCGCAGCAGGGTCACGTCCAACACCACGACGGCCACGACGGTCAATGCGAAGTGCCGCATGTGCCGGTAGCGCGACAGGGCAGGTGGCGCGATGATCAGAAAGACATAAAGCGTGTAGCTGATCCAGCGCGGCATGAACTGGTCAAGCAGCATGGAATTTTCATAGGCCAGCGAGTCGCGGTTGACCGTTACCACCAGCCAGTCCGTTCCAAAGCCGTGGGGAGTGTAGAGCAGCAATCCCAGCACCAATCCGACCCCGGTCATGGCCAGGAACCAGGGCCGGCGGTGGCTGTCCGGCGGCTCCAGCACCCAGACCGAAAAGGGGATCCAGAAGGGCCACATGAACCAGGTGAAGAAGATGAAGCTCATTGCGCCCCAGACCATCGTGGCATGGTCGCCTCCGTTGACGCCGACCCAGACGAACCCTTCGCTGAACTGCTGGATGCCGGCGAACAGCGGCATCAGGCCGATGGGGAGGTAGCGCCAGTTGCTGCGTGCGGCCTTGACGATGATTGCGGTTCCGCCCGCCGTCAGAAGCGCACTGGCAGCAAAGCTGACCGTTGCCGAGAGACACATTGCGCTGTCCTTTCCCCTAAGCCGAGATCACGGTTCCAGCCGCCCCGTTCAGTATGGCGGCAGCATTTTCCATCCGGCCGATGCCGGCCAGTCGCCCGCCCGAAGCGACAAAATTCGTCCCGGCCGTCACCTTCGGTCCCATCGACCCGGCAGGCAGCACAAGGTGCCCGGCCTCGACGGCGGACAGGCGCGCAATGCGGCGCGCGGCTGGGGTGCCGAACCCTTCCATCACCCCGTCCACATCCGTCAGCATGAGAAGCGCGTCGGCCTTGATCGAGGTTGCCAGCAGAGCGCTGGCGTAGTCCTTGTCGATCACCGCCTCGACGCCCGCCAGGCTGCCATCGGCGCGCCGCACCACCGGGATGCCGCCGCCGCCGGCACAGATCACCACCACGCCCTGCGCCAAAAGCAGGCGGATCACCCGCAGGTCGGGGATCTCGACCGGCTTCGGCGAGGGCACGACGCGGCGCCAGGACGGGCCATCCGGGGCGATCGTCCAGCCCCGCTGCGCGGCAAGCGTCCTTGCCTCGGCCTCGGCATAGACCGGACCCACCGGCTTTGTCGGGTGCCGGAAGGCGGGATCGGCAGGATCGACCACCACCTGCGTCAGCAGCGTCGCGACCGGGCGGTCGTGGCTCAGCGCATTCTCCAGCTCCTGCTCGATCAAATAGCCGATCATGCCTTCGGTGCCCGCCCCCAGCATGTCCAGCGGGTCGGGCGCCTCGGGTCGGAAGGCAGCACCCTGCAAGGCCAGCAATCCGACCTGCGGGCCGTTGCCGTGGGTGATGACCAGATCATGCCCCGCCCGCACCAGCCCGGCCAATGCCAGCGCCGCGCGCGCCGCATTGGCACGCTGCACCACGGCCGTCATCGGCTCGCCCCGCCGCAGCAGCGCGTTGCCGCCAAGGGCTGCGACCACCAGCACCCGGTCAGCCCCCCAGCGTGGCGACAAGCACCGCCTTGATCGTGTGCAGCCGGTTCTCGGCCTGGTCGAACACGATCGAGGCCGCGCTCTCGAACACCTCGTCGCTGACCTCCATCTCGGTCAGGCCGAACTTTTCCGCGATCTCGCGGCCCACCGCCGTTTCGGTGTTGTGGAAGGCGGGCAGGCAATGCATGAACCGCGCCCTGGGATTGCCGGTGCGCGCCATCATCGCAGCGTCAATCCGCCATGGCGTCAGAAGTTTTATCCGCTCGGCCCATTTCGCCTCGGCCTCGCCCATCGACACCCAGACATCGGTGTAAAGGAAATCCGCGCCCTTGACCGCTTCGTCGGGATCCTTGGTCACGGTGATCCGCGCGCTGGTCTCTTTCGCAATCGCAAGAGCCTCGTCGATCACCGGCTTTTTCGGCCAGCAGGCCTTAGGCCCGCCAAGCCGCACATCCATCCCCATCTTCGCCCCGCCGATCAGCAGGCTTTCGCCGACGTTGTTGCCCGCATCGCCAAGGAAGGCGAAAGCGATCTTGCGCAACGGCTTTTCGGCATGTTCCTGCATGGTCAGGAAATCGGCCAGCACCTGGGTCGGGTGAAACTGGTCGGTCAGCCCGTTGTAGACCGGCACACCGGCGTAGCGGGCCAGTTCCTCGACGATCTCCTGGCCGAAGCCGCGATACTCGATGGCGTCGTAGACCCTGCCCAGAACGCGCGCGGTGTCCTTCACGCTTTCCTTGTGGCCGATATGGCTGCCGGACGGCCCGAGGTAGGTGACATGCGCGCCCTGATCATGCGCGGCGACCTCGAAGCCGACGCGGGTGCGGGTGCTGTCCTTCTCGAAGATCAGGGCGATTTCGCGCCCCCGGAGCATCTGCTGTTCGGTCCCGGCATATTTCGCGGCCTTCAGGTCAGCCGAGAGTTTCAAAAGAAAGCCGATTTCCGCCGGGGTATAGTCCCGCAGCGTCAGGAAATGGCGGTTGCGCAGGTTGAAGCTCATGGTTCTTTCCTTTTCAGGTCACGCCGGGTCTCGGATCGTCGGGCAGGTCATGCAATGCCCGCCGCCGCGACCCCGGCCCAGTTCTGCTCCCGGCATTTCGCGCACGTCGATGCCTTCGGAGCGCAGCATGGCGTTGGTGTCGTCGTTGCGGTCGTAGCCGACAATCACGCCCGGCCGCAGCGCCACCACGTTGTTGCCGTCGTTCCATTGCTCGCGCGCACGCTCGGCCTGGTCACTGCCGCCGGTGGGCACGATCCTCAGTTTCTTGAAGCCGATGATTTCCGCGACAACCTCGAAGATCGGACGGCGGTCCTCGCTGACGCGGAACGGCTTGTCCGGCCCGCCTGGGCGCAGGTCGAAGCAGGTGATGCCGTCGGCGACTTCCTTGAAGGTCGTCACCACATCGCCGCCGCAGAAGGTAAACACGGTGTCGAGATGCATCGCCGAGCGGGTGCGCGGCAGTCGGCAGGCGACGACGCGCGACGCCACGCCCTGGTCGAACAGGGCTTGCGCGAACAGCCCGATGCCTTGCGCCGAGGACCGCTCGCCCATGCCGACCAGAACGGTATCCTTGCCCACCGGCATGATGTCGCCGCCTTCAAGGCTGGCCGAGCCGAAGTCGCGCGCCGGATCGCCGAAAAGTTCGCGCACCTTGCCGGCGAACTTCGGATGGTGGCGGTAGATCGCGGTGGTGAGCAGCGTCTCGGGTTTGCGCGCCGCCCAGAACATCGGGTTCAGCGATACCCCGCCGTGGACGAAGGCGCTGTTGTCGCGGGTGAAGATCATGTTCGGCAGCGGCGGCAGGATGAACCCGGACTTGCCGAGCCAGGCCCCGAACAGCCCTTCCGGCACGAAGGGCAGATCGCCCACCGTCAGCCCGCCGATCAGCCAGCGCGCCAGATCGGCACCGGGCAGCGTCTCCATCCACAGGCGCAGCGGCTCCACCATGCCCGCGCCTACAGTGGTCAGCGTGACGCGGTGGTCGAGCACGAAGGCCCGGCCCGCCGGGATGTCCAGCGCCTCGGCCAGAAGATCGTTGGCGTCCAGCACCTCGATCCCTTCCGCGCGCATCAGGTCGGTAAAGACGGCATGGTCCTTGATCGCCTGCTTGACCCAGAAAACGTCGTCGAACAGCAGCTCGTCGCAGTTTTCCGGCGTCAGGCGGCGATGCGCGAGGCCGGGGCGGCAGACGATCACCTGGCGCAGGCGGCCGGATTCGGAATGGACACCGATGGAGGGTTGGGACATGGGCTTTCTCCGTTCAGAGCAGGGTGGCGACGCCGAGGGCGGCCATGATGAAGATCGTCAGGATCAGCAGAAGCGGCCAGACGAAGGCCAGCCAGCGTTCGTAGGGCACCCGCGCGATGGCCAGCCCGCCGATCACCACGGCGAAGGTCGGGTTGATCAGGTTCACCAGCCCGTTGGCCGACTGGTAGGCGGTGACGGCCAGCGACCGGTCCACCCCGGCAAAGTCCGACAGCGGCGCAAGGATCGGCATCGACAGCACCGCAAGGCCCGACGAGGACGGGACGAAGAAGCTCATCCCGACCTGGATCCAGTAAAGAAGCGTGATGAAAGCCAGTTCCGACAGGCCCGCCACCGCGTTGGCGGCGGCGTTCAGGATGGTGTCGGCGATCAGCCCCTGTTCCATGACGACCACGATGCCGCGCGCCAGCCCGATCACTAGCGCTACGCCCAGAAGGTCGCGCGCGCCATCGATAAAGGCCCCGGTCAGCCGCTTCTCACCCAGCCGACCGACCAGCCCCGCGACGATGGCGGCGGCGATGAACAGCGAGCCCATCTGTGCCATCCACCAGCCCTGCGTGGACACACCCCAGATCAGCGCCGCAAAGGTCAGTGCGAAGACGATTAGGACAACCGACTGTGTGGCGGTCAACGTGGCGTCAACGCCATTCGCCGACCCGGCAAAGGCGGCCCGATGGTCTGCCGCAAGGTCCGCCACGCGCGACTGCGACGGGTCGCGGCGCACGCGGGCGGCATATCGCATGACATAGGTGATTGCGATTGCTAGGCCTCCCAACAGGATCACCAGCCGCAGCGGAAGCCCGTCGGTGAAGGCGACGCCCGCAGCATTCGAGGCGATGACCGTCGCGAAAGGGTTGATGGTCGAGCCGAGTGTGCCGATCCCCGCACCCAACAGAATGATCGCCGCTCCCGTCACCGCATCATAACCTGCCGCGATCATCACCGGCACCAGAAGCCCGTAGAAGGCCAACGTCTCTTCGGCCATGCCGTAGGTCGTGCCGCCGAGGGCAAAGAGGCTCATGAGGATCGGGATCATCCAAATCTCGCGCCCCTTCAGCTTGGCCATCGCACGGCGGATGCCGGTGTCGATGGCACCGGTGGCGTTGACGACCCCCAGAAAACCGCCGAGCAGAATCACGAACAGCGCCACGTCGATGGCATTCGCGGCATAGCTGTCGGGGTCATAAAACCCCGCAACCGGCGCCATCAGGACGTCTAGGATGCCCTGCGGGTTGGCTTCGACCGTCTTGTAGGTGCCTGCGACCGCGATCTCGCGGCCGACCGCCTCGTTCTCGACCCGGTCGAAACGACCGGCGGGTATGATCCAGGTCAGGCCCGCAACCAGCACAATCAACGCGAAGAGGATCGTGTAGGCGGTCGGGAAGCGGGGGGCAAAGCGAGCTGTTCCCGGATCGGTGTTGACGTCGCTCATGCGGTGTTCCTTTCTGACGGGTTGGGGTGCTGATCGATAACCACCACCCGAATGCGGGAAGTGGTGCCGATCAGGTCGTTGCGCTGTCGGTACGGCCCATGGGCAGATAGGCGGGCACCCGACGTGCCCAGGCGTCATATTCAGCGCCAAACCGCGCGCGGGCCTCGGCCTCCTCGCTGCGGGACAGGCGGAGGTACATCCAGATCAATACGGGATACATCGCCAGCGTCAGGATCGTAGGCCATTGCAACAGAAACCCGGTCAGGATTAGCACAAAGCCCACATACTGCGGATGCCGGATCCGCGCGTAAGGCCCGGTCGTCGCCAGCCGCCCGGCGCGCTGCGCTGCGTAAAGCACCGGCCATGCCACCGAGAGCAGCCAGAACCCCGCCCCGATCAACACGAAACTGAGCAAGTGAAATGGTCCGAAATGCGGATTGGCTTTCCAGCCGAACAGCATTTCGGGCAGATGCCCGGCATCATGCGAGAACCAATCGGTGCCCGGAAAGGAAGATTGCAGCCAGCCGGACAAAAGGTAGATGGTCAGGGGAAAGCCGTACATCTCAGCGAACAGCGCCACCAGGAAGGCGCTGAAGGCACTGAAACTGCGCCAGTCGCGCGGAGTCTGCGGCTTGGTAAAGCTTAGGGCGAAGATGATGAAAACCGCCGCGTTGACGAAAGCGAGCAACCAGAGACCATAAGCAGGCGCGGTTTCGGGTGTCATGACTGTTTTCCTCTCTCGTCCTCGACCCTGGTCGCCGCAGATGGCCCGGATGCAACGTTCTTGTCGGATCTGCCGTGGTTGCCGTGTCCTCCACCATGCCCATGGCCGCCGTGCATCAGCGAGTGCAGCCCGAGGCAGGCAAAGAGCGGCAAGATCACAAGAATGCTGCGGAACGGGATGTGAACCCGGTGCTCGTAGACGAGAAGAAGCGCGCTTATGAGGGCAAATCCGATCAGCGCCATTCCCCAGCGCGTCCTGAACCAGGCGCCAGAGGCTTGGTTTCCAAAAGAATGATGGTGCTCGTTCATGGTCGTCCTCCGATGACATGGGCCTCGGCCCCGCACTGAGAAATAGACGCTTGAGCGGTATCGCCATTACACCCAATCACCGCACTCATTGCAGCAGAACGCCGAAGAGCGCAGTGCGGTGCTGTCGGCAGTGGTGCCGACCCGGTCTCCATTGATCTAAGTCAACGTGTGTTTCGTCCAATTGCTACAGGTTGGCCGTATGGATGGAATTTGGCAGTCGGAAATGGGTTCATGGTCGCGCGCGCTCCGCGCCGTCCTGACGGCCTTTGTGATGGCGCTAACTGTCCTGTCTCTCCTGACCGCTTCCCTTGCCGCAGATGCCGTTCCCCGATCCGAACCGCCGATTGCCACCTCCACTCATTCAGCAGCGACACAACAGGATGACTGCAGTCTGCCGACTGAAAACTATCATTGCCAGCTCCCGACCGTGGTGGTCGCTGAGAACGTATTCGACGCGAAACACCCGATCTGGGTCATCAGCATCCAGTGGGTGTTCGAAGGACAATCGGACCGCACGCAGCACCGACCGAACGATCCGCTCCGACCGCCGAGCGCAGTTTCCGACTTCGCCTGACACCAGAACTTCCGTAGGCAATTGCCGTCCTCAGCCGTCGGCGCGTCTTTTCGGGGGTTCTCTTCCCCCGATTGACAGCGAACGGAAAACGCCATGCGCCACACTGACCTTTCCCGGAAGGGACCGCCGCCCTCAAGTGCGGTCGAACCTGATCCGCGCACAAGGCTCGCCACAGGGCAAAAGGCTTATCTGAGCTACTTGCGCCGAAGGATCGCTGACCCGAGTGCCGCGGAAGACGTGTTGCAGGATTTCAACCTGAAAGTCATCTGCGCCACGAACCGGACGAAACCCATCCGCGACACCGATGCTTGGCTGGCCCGCATCCTGCGCAACAGCTTGTTCGACCATTACCGTCGCCGTGACGCGCGTCGGAGGGCGGAAAGGGCCTATTGCGATCATGTCATACTTCTCTCGGCCCCGGTCGAGGACGCGGCAGAGGCTCCACCTTCCAGCGAAGACTTTGCCGCAGTGGAAACAGCACTAGAGAGCCTTCGCCCCGATTACGCCGAACTGATCCGTGCACTGTATCTTCGCGGCGTGCCGCGCGACGCGTTCGCACTGGAAATTGGTGTAGAGGTTGGCACACTGAATGTCCGCACCCTGCGGGCCAGACGGGCGCTGCGCGCCTGCCTGGACCATCAGGCCGAAGCGTCTGGGGAGTACAATCGCGCCTCGAACGGCACAGGAAACGCAATGGAGACCGTGAGATGAGCCGAAAAGCCGTCGAGGCTGTCCTTCTGGAAGACCAGCGCCGGTTTCTGGGCTTCCTGGTCAGCCGCTTGCGCAACGTCGATGACGCGATGGACGTGATGCAGGATTTCGCCGCCAGGGCGATCGCGCGGGCTGATGACCTGCGCGACATTGCCAGCCTGCGCGGCTGGCTCAGTCGGCTTCTGGCCACCACACTTGCCGATCACCAGCGAAAATCTTCGCGCCGACGGCAGCGGGAAATGTCCGCCGAAGTCGAGTCCGAGACGCTGGACATCTTGGCTGAACCCGATGCCGAAATCGACGCCGCGATCTGCGAATGCATCGCCGACATGATCCGCCACATGCCGCGGGGACAGGCCGAACTCATAAGGCGGATCGACCTTCAGGAAGAAGGGCGGACGGCGGTTGCCGTTTCGCTCGGCATTTCCTTGGGCACGCTCGCCGTGCGCCTGCATCGGGCCCGGGCCAGATTGCGGGACCTGCTGATGCAGATGTGCCTGACCTGCCCGGATCACGGGTTTCTTGATTGCGGCTGCGCCCGAGCCCGGAAGCGGGCCGTCGAAACTTCGCCGGCTCTCGCCAAGGTGTAATGTTTGCAGCCTTGATACGTCCATATCTTGGCAACGGCGACCACAGGTCGGCTTTGTCGGAACCTTGAGCAAATCGACAGGAGAAGACGATGAACACGCATGAAACCAACGTTCTGGCCGAGACCGAGGCAGGCGGCTGCTGTGGCGGCGGATCGCAGCAGGCGAAACACCACGAGCACGGGCACGGCCGTGCGCAACGCGACCAGGCAACCAGCGAAACTTCGCAAACGGTGGAAGCCTCGCCAACTGCCGCGGTTCAAAAGCCGGTCGGCAAGTCGGGCTGCTGTTGTTCCTGAATGAATTACCGTGCGGCGCGCCGGGTTGCCGGGACGCGCCGCACGAAACTGCTTGACCGGGAAAATTGACCATGACGACGACCGCATCACTCGATTTCAACGCCACGTTCGACCGCCTCGGACATCTCGGCATCGAAAAGCAACTTCGCGCCCAGCCGGGTGTCACCTCGGTGGCCGCCAATCCGGCAGGTCCGTCGGTGACCGTGACCTTCGACGAAGGCAAGACCAGCATCGAGACGTTGCGCAAGGTCGTCGAGGACTGCGGCTTTCACTGCGAGGGTGAGGCCCTGCCGCGGCACGTGTGTTCCGCCCACGACGGCCATGCCGCAGCCATGGCGGACCATTCAGGCCATGGCACGGGACATGGCAAGGGGGCTGACAGCCCCGCCCCGGCCACCCCCTCCGGCCACGATGCAATGGCCCACGAGATGGGTCATGGTTCAGGCGACATGCAGTCGATGGTGCGCGACATGCGCAACCGGTTCTGGGTCGCCCTGATCTTCACCATTCCGATCTTCGTCTGGTCGCCGATGGGCGGCATGTTCACGCCGCCGGCGCCGCCGTTCGGGTTGCGGCTTGACCAGTGGCTGTTCATTCTGGCGACAGCCGCCGTGATCTGGCCGGTCTGGCCTTTTGTCGTCGCAGCTGTGCGAGCGCTGCGCAACGGCGTGCTGAACATGGCGGTGCTGGTGATCCTGTCGGTTGGAACCGGCTACGCTTTCAGCGTCGGCTCGACCTTCTTTTTCCCCGGCGTGCAATTCTACGAGGCGGTCGCGGTCCTTCTGGTGTTCATCCTTCTTGGCCACTGGCTCGAGATGCGCGCCCGGGCCGGTGCTTCAGAGGCGATCCGCGCCCTGATGGACCTTGCGCCGCCGATGGCGACCGTCATCCGCGATGGGCGCGAGGTCGAGGTGCCCACCGCCGAGGTGCAGAAGGGCGAAACCGTGGTGATCCGTCCGGGGAACAAGATTCCTGTCGACGGCGAGGTTACCGAAGGCACGTCGCTGGTCGACGAATCCATGCTGACCGGTGAGTCCATGCCGGTGCAGAAGACCGTCGGTAGCACAGTGATCGGCGCCACGATCAACAAGTCGGGAACCTTCCGCTACACCGCCACCAAGGTCGGTGCCGACACGGCGCTCGCGCAGATCGTCAAGCTGGTCCAGGAGGCGCAGAACTCCAAGGCGCCGGCGCAGCTGCTGGCCGACCGGGCATCGCAATGGCTGGTGCTGGTCGCCATCGTCATCGGCGTCGCGACCTTTGCGGTCTGGTATGGCTGGATCGGGGCGGAGCTTCTGTTCGCGCTGACGCTGACGATCACCGTCTTCGTCATCGCTTGCCCTGACGCACTGGGGCTGGCAACCCCGATGGCCGTGATGGTGGGAACCGGGCTTGGCGCGATGAACGGCATCCTGTTCAAGAACGCGAGCGCGCTCGAGGATGCGACGAAACTCGATGTCATCGTCTTCGACAAGACCGGCACGCTCACCATGGGACAGCCGAAGGTGGTTGATGTCGTCGCCGCCGAGGGTGTCAGCCCCGACGAGGTGCTTGCCGCCGCCGCCGCCGTGGACAAGGGCTCGGATCACCCGCTGGCGGTCGCCATCGTCGAGCGCGCCGCCAACCTGACCCTGGGCAAGATGTCCGGGTTCGAGACGCTGGATGGCCGGGGGGCCAGCGCTACTGTCGCGGACAGTCGGGTTCTGGTCGGCAACCGCCGCCTGATGGATGAGGAAAAGGTGCCGCTCGGTGCCCTGTCCGAACGGGCGGAGGCGCTCAAGGGCGCGGGCCGGACCGTCGTGCACGTCGCCAGGGACGGTGCTGTCCTGGGGCTGATCGCGATCGCCGATGCGCTGCGTCCGACCGCGAAGGAAACCGTGACCCGGCTGCGCGAACGCGGCGTCCAGGTGGCGATGCTGACCGGCGACAACGCAGGGACCGCCGCGCGCATCGCCGGGGAACTCGGGATCGACATCGTGCTCGCCGACGTGCTGCCGGGTCAGAAGGCCGACAAGGTCAAGGAGCTTCAGGCCCAGGGCAAGAAGGTCGGCATGGTCGGCGACGGGGTGAACGACGCTCCGGCGCTGACCCAGGCCGACGTGGGCTTTGCCATCGGCGCGGGCACCGACGTGGCGATGGAAAGCGCCGACGTGGTGCTGATGAGAAGCGACCCGCATGATGTGCTGGGGGCGATAGTGCTGTCGAGGGCGACCCTGCGCAAGATGCACCAGAACCTGTTCTGGGCAGTGGCCTACAACGTGGTCGCCTTTCCGGTCGCGGCGGGGGTGTTCTTTCCCTACACGATCAGTCCCGAGGTCGCCGCCCTGGCGATGTCGGGAAGCTCTGCCCTGGTCGCCGTGAACGCCCTGCTTCTGAAACGGACGCGGCTAGAGGGCGTGACCCGCCGTTCTCCGGCCAAGGCTGCCGCGCCGCAGGCGCTGGAAGTGGCGTCATGAAACCCGACGGGACCGCCTTGTCGCGCCGGACGGCACTCGTCCTGCCGTTGGCGGCGGTCGCATCGGCGGCCTTCTCCGCGGTCGCGCGCGGGCAAGACGGTGTGAATGCCGACACGATGACCGTCGCCGGCGTCCTGGCCTATCTCGGCGTGATGCCTGCAGCCATCGTGCAAGGCCATCCAAAGTCCCACACCGAGGGCGCGATGCACGGCGGCGCGCCCGATGGGCAAGATCAGTATCATCTGGTGCTTGCCCTGTTCGACGCCGCGTCTGGCGCCCGGATCGAAACAGCGCAGGTTTCGGTTAATGTCATGGGTCTTGGTCATATCGGTGGAACCTTGCTTAACCTTGAACCGATGAAGATTGCAGATACGGTGACTTGGGGTGCTTTCGTAAAGCTTGCTGACCGCACTCCCTATCAGCTCTCTTTCAAAGTCGTTCTTCCAGGCCGGGCAAAGGCCGTTCCTTTTCCTTTCACCTACACGCATTCGTGAGGATAGCGCTTCGCGCCTGCAATCCTTTCGGCGCTCGCGCGTCTGTTGATTGCAACCTGACCATGATGGATCCACAGCAAATGCCGCAGCAGAGTTCATTCGAGAGTGAAGTTGAGATTGCGCCACGCGCGCAAAGGAGCCGGAGGGGATCGGTCGTCGGCGGCGCTTCGGCGCTGGTTGCCGCGATCCTGCGGCGGATCGTCCGGCGCGGATCGCTGGAATGGACCGAGGCGGGTGGCCGGACCTACCGCTTCGGCACCGGCGGCGCGCCCGATGTGGCGGTTCGGCTGCTTGACCGCGACCTGCCCTTGCGCCTGCTGACCCAGCCGAGCCTTGCGCTTGGCGAAGCCTGGATGGACGGCCGGCTGGTGCTGCAACGGGGGACGCTGCGCGAGCTTCTGGACCTGCTGACCTCGGGCGGGCCGGAGGCGCTCGACTCGCTGCCCGGAAATGGTCTGAGGGCGATGGCCGACCGGCTTCTGTCGCGGCGCCGGCACCGCAATCCGTGGGCGCGCGCGCGGTCCAACGTGGCGCATCACTATGACCTGTCCGACGATCTCTACGATCTCTTTCTCGACCGCGAGCGGCAGTATTCCTGCGCCTATTTCGAACGTGGTGACGAGACCCTGGACGAGGCACAGGCGGCAAAGATGCATCGCATCGCTGCCAAGCTGGTGCTGGACCGTCCCGGCCTCTCGGTTCTCGACATCGGTTCGGGCTGGGGCGGGCTGGCGCGGTCGGTGGCGCGCGATAGCACCGCGAATGTCACCGGCATCACCCTGTCGCGGGAACAGCTGGCCTACGCCACCGCGCGGACCGAAGCCGAGGGTCTGGCCGGACGTGTCCGCTTTCACCTGCGCGACTACCGCGACGAGCGTGACCGCTACGACCGGATCGTGTCGGTCGGTATGTTCGAACATGTGGGGCCATCGGACTACGACAACTACTTCTCGGCGATGGCCCACGCGCTGAAACCGGACGGCGTGGCGCTCCTGCACTCCATCGGCATCATGGGTCCTGAGGGCGGCAGCGATCCCTGGATCCGCAAGTACATCTTTCCCGGCGGCTATTGCCCCACGCTGTCGCAGGCCATCGCCGCGGCCGAGCGCGCGGGGCTCTGGGTGACGGATGTGGAAGTCCTGCGCCTCCATTGCGCGGAAACGCTGCGTCACTGGCACGAGCGGTTCGCCGCCCGCCGCGACGCAGCGCGCGCGCTTTATGACGAACGGTTCTGCCGGATGCGGGAGTTCTATCTCGCGGCCTGCGAGGCGGGATTCCGCAACGGTCGGACCATGGTGTTCCAGTTGCAGCTTGCCCACCGGCGCGATGCCGTGCCGCTGACACGGGCCTACATCGACGGCGCGAGCCCGGCTCAAGGCCGCGATACGAATTTTGCTTGAAACAAGAGGAATCGCATCATGACCACCACGCAGAAAATCCGCGTCGCGGTGAACGGCTACGGCGTCATCGGCAAGCGGGTGGCGGATGCCGTCGCCATGCAGCCCGACATGGTACTGGCCGGGGTGTGCGACGTTGCCGCCGACTGGCGCCCGCGCATGGCAGAGGCCAAGGGCTACGCGCTTTACGGTGCCGGCCCGGACCATGTCTCGGCCATGCGCGCGGCGGGGCTGGAGGTGGCCGGAACGCTGGAGGACATGCTGGCCCGCGCCGACATCGTGGTGGACTGCACGCCTAAGAAGGTGGCGGCGGCCAATGTCGAGGCCTATCGCCGGCGCGGCATCAGGTTTATCGTCCAGGGCGGCGAGAAACATGCCGTCACCGACCACTCCTTCGTGGCCGAGGCCAGCTTTGCCGGTGCCGTCGGGCGCGACAGCACCCGCGTGGTCTCGTGCAACACCACCTCCATCGTCCGCACGCTGACCGCGCTCAAGCGCGCGGGGCTGCTTGTACGGGCGCGCGGCACGCTGTTGCGGCGCGCGACCGACCCCTGGGAAAGCCATCTCGGCGGCATCATGAACACACTGGTGCCCGAGCGCGAGATCCCGAGCCACCAGGGCCCCGACGCGCAAAGCGTGGACCCAAGCCTGGACGTGGTGACAATGGCGGTCAAGGTGCCGCAGACGCTGGCCCATCTGCACTACTGGTCGGTCGAGATGACGCGCGCGGCCACCAGGGACGAGGTTCTTGCCGCCTTCGGCGCCTCGACGCGGATCGCGCTGATCCGCATGGACGACGGCCTCGACGCGCTGAACGCGGTCAAGGAGATGATGGCCGACCTTGGCCGCCCGCATGACAACCTCTACGAGGTCGCGCTGTGGCAGGACATGCTGTCCGTGCGGGGCAACGAGCTCTTCTATGCCTACATGGTCGACAACCAGGCCATCGTGATCCCGGAAACCATCGACGCCATCCGGGCAATGACCGGACTTGCTGCGGATGCCGCGGCGTCGATGGCGCTGACCGACACTGCCCTGGGGATCGGACACTTGGCCAAGCTCTGACCGCGCCGGACTCAGGCGATCCGGCTTCGGCCCGGACCTTGCGCGAAATGCGCCCGCGTGCCGACAGCAATCCGCGACGCGCACCAGCGCGCATAAAGTGGTGCCAATGCCCGACCGAGCAGGCGGCCCGGCAGTCGTTCCGGCAGCGTGTAGTCAATAAAGACGCGCAGTTCGGTCCCTGCCTCGACCTGCAGCGTCTCGAACCCCAGCCGATAGGTGTCGATCACGATCATCCGCTGCGGACCTGTCGTCTTCCAGATCTTGCGGACGGGCGGCACGCGTTCCGTGATCACTTCCGTCACCCGCAATGCCAGACCCAGCATCCTTCCTTCGACGCGGATGACAGAACCGACCCTGCGCCCAGCTTCGGCATCCAAATGATAGTGCATGCTGCCGCCCGCCATCATCAGCGATCCCCCGGACATGTGGGCGCCAATGCGCTCGGGGTCGTCGAGGTAGTCGAAAACCTCCCGCGGTGTTGCGCGAACCAGCACCGAGGTGGCAAAATGCATCACAGCCTCTCGCATCTCGTATCTGCTCTCGTTTCGTCTTGACGACGTTCAGTCGATCTGGCGGACAAAACCCGGATACCTGTTGAACGACAGTCTCTGTACTAGCGCCCCGTCGACAGTGCGGATCTCGGCGATGATGCTGCCATCCGCAGCCGTCTCGATCGTGCCGAGTGTCAGCCGTGGATTCTGCAGGCTGTCGAGTTGCGTCTGAAGCCAGCCGCGCACCACGTCGGGCGTCGTCTCCGGTGTCGCGGCAGGTGCAAGACCAAAGACCACTTCCGACCCCTGCCCGACCGCGCCGGTCATTCCGTCCTGGATGCCCGGCCCCGGGGTCGAACCGGCGACATGATGCTGGGCCATCATCTGCATCATCATCTGCATCATTTCAGCAGACATCATCATCCCCGGTCCCGCACCCTGCGAGTCCATCCCTGGACCCGCAGGGTCTGTTGGCTCGTCGGAGCCAGCCGCATTAGGGAGGGCGGGGTTCTCGGTGCCGGCCGTGTGATGTGGATCTTCCGCCTGAGGCGTGGTCTGACCGACCGCGCCGCCGGCCATCAGGACAACAGCAAGCATTGCTGCTGAGAAAGTTCGAACTGTCATCATCCTGTTCCTTTTCGGCTGAAGGCGGCCCGGTCGTGGCTTCGACCGACCGCCAGGCACCGACCGAGTCTGCCGCCACGGAGTTCCCGCAGAAGTCCCGATCATGCGAGAGCCAACCGACGCCTATCTTCATTGACGGATGTCGAGGCAAAAGATTACCGGGCAAATGCGTTTGCCCGGTCACGACAGATCTCGCAGAGCCCGGTTTGTAGAGTCCCGCGCAAGCTGTGTAATCCCCCGACCGCATGGACGTCTGTCATTTCGGTTCGTGCAGAAGTCAGCGGATATCGGTGGAACCACACAGAATGCCTTCGCGTTTTCAAGACCGATCCCGCTGGCACTGAACAGCCCGTCCGCGGGCGATAGGGGGTGGCTCAGGCTTCTTCGCTGCGCTCCGGTCCAAGGGCAATTTGGCAACCACAGAACAGGAGTACGAGAGATGAACATGAAGGAATGCATCGAAAACTGCAGCGACTGCCACAACATCTGCCTGGAAACGCTGGCCTACTGCCTCGGCAAGGGCGGTCAGCATGTCGCATCCGCACACATCCAGGCGCTTCTGGATTGCGCGGATACGTGCCGGATCAGCGCCGACTTCATGCTGCGAAACTCGGCGCTGCATGGCCGGGCTTGCGGTCTTTGTGCCGAAGCCTGCGAGCGGTGCGCCCAGTCCTGCGAAGCCTTCGGCAATGACGCGCAGATGAAGAAGTGCGCCGAGATCTGCCGGCGCTGCGCCAAGTCCTGCCGCGACATGGCTGCGTGACATGGCGGCCGGGCAGGCGCAGAGACGCCCGCCCGGTCAGTGTGCGTCATGACGTCCCCAAAAAAAACGCGGCAGAGCGGCTTTGCGGCCGCTCTGCCCCTTGCCGGATCAAGGCCGGATCAGTTCCCGGATCAGTTCGAGGCCGCCGGCGGCTCGACACCCATCGCCTTCAACAGTGCTGTCATTTCGGCAATCTCGGCTTCCTGCGCATCAATGACCTTCTGCGCCAAAGCGCGGGTGCCCTCGTCGTCGCCCTGCTCAAGTTCGACCTTGGCCATGTCGATCGCCGACTGGTGGTGCGGGATCATCATCAAGAGGAAATCGGCATCGGCGTCGCCCGTCAATTTCATTCCCTGCATCGACGACATCATCGTGTCCATCGCAGCCATGTAACCGCCCGTGGCGCCTTCCATGTTCATTGCAGAATGGTCCATCCCAGCCATGTTGTCGGACTGTGCAATGGCATAGCCGGAAGTTGTCATGACGAGAGCAGCCACTGCTGCCAGTGCGGATGTTTTCATGGTATTCTCCTGTTTTTTGGTGGTTTTTAGCGCTTGAAACGGGTAAACCCTTCAAACGGCATTTGGTTGCAGAATGGTCAGGCGGGCGCGTAGCCTACCTCGGTCAGCGCAGCGACCAACCGGTCGCGAGAAGCCGCTGATTTCACTTCGACCTTGTGCGACGCCGGGTCCGCGGTCACTTCGGCAGAGGGGTCCACCGACTGGATTGCCTTCGTGACGCTGCGCACGCAGCCGCCACAGGTCATGTTCTCGATATGGAACTGCATGAGTGTCTCCTTCGGACAATCGCCTCATGCAACTCGATATGGGCCTTCCCACCGTTGTAAGGTCAAGGGAACAAATCCGTGAACAGACAAATTGAAATCAGGGCTTGACCTTACCATCATGGGAAGCCCTATCTCAGTCAGCGGAGTACCTCGACACTGGAGTGCCGCTATGAACATACAAACCCTTCATCACGCCACGGCGGATCTCGGCAAGATCGTGATCGACGTCGAAGGCATGACCTGCGCATCCTGTGTCGGGCGCGTTGAGCGCGCACTTCAGGCGGTCCCCGGGGTCAAAACTGCAGCCGTCAACCTCGCGACGGAACGGGCAGAAGTCATCGGATCAGACGTGGACCGGTCGGCTCTGGTCAAGGCAATCGAGGACGCAGGCTATGATGTGCCAACGCGCCCCGTCGATCTCATCATCGAGGGGATGACCTGCGCCTCCTGTGTGGCACGGGTGGAGCGGGCCTTGAAGACGGTACCCGGTGTGACCGCAGCCAATGTCAATCTGGCCACGGAACGCGCCACGGTCACCGGAACGGCGGACCTTGCCTCCCTGATCGGCGCAATCGCGGATGCGGGTTACGAGGCACGGGCAGCGACCGAAACCGCCATCATGTCAGAAGAGTCCGCCGCGAAGAAAACAGCCGAGGAAGCCGCATTGCGGCGCGATGTGCTTTTTGCTGCGGCTCTGACTCTGCCAGTGTTTGTCCTCGAGATGGGATCGCATCTGTTCATGTGGGTCCACATGGCGGTGATGAACAGCATTGGCATGCAGAACAGCTGGTACATACAGTTCGCCTTGACGACCGTGGTCCTCCTTGGTCCTGGCCTCAGGTTTTACCGCAAGGGGTTTCCGGCCCTGGCGCGTCTGGCGCCTGACATGAACAGCCTGGTCGCGGTCGGAACGTTGGCTGCCTTCGGCTATTCCCTGGTGGCAACCTTTGCCCCCGGAATCCTGCCCCCAGGCACCCAGAATGTCTACTACGAGGCGGCGGCAGTCATCGTCACATTGATCCTCCTTGGTCGTCTGCTTGAAGCTCGCGCAAAAGGCCGGACCTCAGAGGCGATCAAGCGGCTGGTCGGACTTCAGGCCAAGACTGCTCGTGTCCTTCGCAATGGCGGCCTGGTCGAAGTGCCAGTCGCCGAAGTCCGCCCGGGCGATGTCGTCGAGGTCCGCCCTGGCGAGCGGGTGCCGGTCGACGGCGAGGTCACGACGGGCGCAAGCTGGATCGACGAAAGCATGATCTCTGGCGAGCCCGTGCCGGTCGAGAAGGCACTGGGGAGCACCGTGACCGGCGGCACAGTAAACCAGACCGGCGCGTTCAGTTTCCGGGCGACGGCGGTGGGCGAGGCCACGATGCTGGCTCAGATCATCCGCATGGTCGAAGCCGCGCAAGGCGGTAAGCTGCCGATCCAGGCGCTGGTCGACCGCGTGACGATGTGGTTCGTTCCCGTGGTTATGGCGCTTGCCGTGCTGACCTTCGCCGTCTGGCTGATCTTCGGGCCTGATCCGGCCCTGACCTTTGGCCTGGTCAACGCCGTCGCCGTCCTCATCATTGCCTGCCCCTGCGCCATGGGTCTGGCCACGCCAACGTCGATCATGGTCGGCACCGGGCGTGGTGCCGAGATGGGCGTGCTCTTCCGCAAGGGTGAGGCCCTCCAAGCCTTGCAGAGCGTCAAGGTAGTCGCGTTCGACAAGACCGGTACCCTGACCGAGGGCAAACCGCGCCTGACCGACATGGCGCTGGCACCGGGCTTCGACCGCGCCGCAGTGCTGGCCGTGGTGGCGGCTGTCGAAGCGAAGTCCGAGCATCCGATCGCCCGCGCCATCGTCGCGGCGGCCGAAGCCGAGGGCCTGATCCTTCCTGAGATCACTGCTTTCGACTCCGTCACCGGTTTCGGTGTCACGGCGGCGGCGGGCGGACAGCGGGTCGACGTCGGCGCCGACCGCTACATGGTCAAGCTCGGCCTTGATGTCTCCGCCTTCGGCGACACCGCGACCCGGCTCGGCGACGAGGGCAAGTCACCGCTCTATGCCGCCATCGACGGCAAGCTTGCTGCAATCATCGCCGTTGCGGACCCGATCAAGGAAACCACGCCGCAGGCGATCCAGGCATTGCACCTGCTGGGGCTGAAGGTTGCCATGATCACTGGCGACAATAGCCGCACGGCGAACGCCATCGCCCGCCAGCTTGGCATCGACGAAGTTGTGGCCGAGGTGCTGCCCGACGGCAAGGTCGCTGCGGTGAAACGTCTGAAGGCACTGGGCGCGCTGGCCTATGTCGGCGACGGGATCAACGACGCGCCCGCCCTGGCCGAAGCGGATGTGGGCCTTGCCGTCGGCACCGGCACCGACATTGCCATCGAAGCGGCGGACGTCGTACTGATGTCGGGTAGGCTGACTGCCGTCTCGGATGCCATTGCGCTTTCCAAGGCCACGATGCGAAACATCCGCCAGAACCTGTTCTGGGCCTTCATCTACAATGCCCTGCTGATCCCGGTTGCCGCAGGCGCGCTCTGGCCCGCCTTCGGTATCCTGCTGTCGCCGATCATTGCCGCCGCCGCGATGGCGCTATCGTCGGTCTTCGTCCTTGGCAATGCGCTGCGACTGCGGCGCTTTGCACCTTCAATCGCCGCGTAAGGAGGCCCCGAGATGAACATCGGTGAAGCTTCAAAATCTTCGGGCGTTTCCGCCAAGATGATTCGCTACTATGAGTCGATCGGGCTCATCCCGGCAGCAGGAAGGACGGTTGCAGGATATCGCGTCTACTCGATGACCGATGTTCAGCTACTGCGCTTCATCCGAAGGGCGCGGGACTTGGGTTTTTCCGTCGAGAAGATCGAGGAGTTACTGGCGCTCTGGCAGGATCGTTCGCGGCAGAGTGCCGACGTGAAACAGATTGCGCTTGAGCAGATCGCCGGTCTTGAAGTTCGAATTCGTGAAATGCAGGCAATGATGGACACGCTTCGTCATCTGGCAGATGCGTGCTGCGGCGATCACCGCCCGGACTGTCCGATCCTTGCCGACCTCGTGAATGGCCCCGATCATGGCAGCGGAGCGCGCGAGGAAGATCAACAATCCGCGCCCCGCTCCGGCAAGGCTGCCGGACTTCAAGCGCATTGACATTCTGCGGCGTGCGCATGATCGTGATTTTGTTTGGTGTTCATGGGATGCAGAATCCCCGAACTCAATCGGGAATGAGGAAGGGCGGACCCAGTTGCGGCGCCCGATACCTCAGCCGCCCCCGCGACTGTATGCGGTAGTGGCCCTTCGATATGCCACTGGGCAACTGCCCGGGAAGGCGAAGGGTTGCAGTGACCGTGAGCCAGGAGACCGGCCAGACAGGAGACTTAACCCCAATCCCGTCGGGTGTGACGGGCGGAGAAACATCATGTCTGCCACCACTCTTTCCACCGCGTCCGTACAGCACGCAGGTCTGGTTCGGCCCATCCTGACCAGTGCTGTCCTTGGTGCGTTTCTCATCTTTGCGGCAGGTTTCGCCTCTTCAGATGCGCTGCATGCCGCAACACATGATACCCGCCACGCCACCGGCTTTCCCTGCCACTAACAGATCGAGTTCGCTGACATGACGAAGTCCCTGCTGTCCGGCGGGGTGATTGCTGGTGCCGTTACGGGCCTAGCGGTTGCCCTCTTGCAGTTTTTTCTGATCCAGCCACTTATCGTCGAAGCCGAGCGATACGAGACCGGCGAACTTGTCCTGATGGGGGTGGCGCAAGACGACCCCTCAGGATCGAGTGGCGATACGGTCCTGTCTGCGCACGATGCCCACGACGCGGATGATGAGTTTTCTGTCGTCGTGCGAAGCGGCTTGACGGTCCTGACTTTGGTTTTGACCTGGTCAGGCTTTGGCCTTGTTGCGGGAGCTTCTCTTGCGACACACCGTGCCCTGTGGGGTCCAAACAGCATCTCTGTGCCCGCGCTCGCTCTTTCCGGCTTCGCTACTTTCGCCCTGTCACCCAGCTTGGGACTGCCACCGGAGTTGCCAGGCATGCAGGCCGCTGAACTGTCGGACAGGCAAATGTGGTGGGTCATGACGGCGGCGGCGACGGTGGCGGGGCTTTTCCTCGCCAGTGGGGTGAAGTCCTGGCTCGGGCGTCTCGCAGGGCTTGCCCTGATGGTGGCCCCCCACCTTCTTGGGGCACCGCAGCCACCTGCGTCCGTCCCGGTCATTCCTCCGGATCTGGCCGCGCTCTACAGTGCGCGGGCACTCGGTCTGAGCCTGATCGGCTGGCTTGCTCTCGCTTCCCTTCTCTTCCGCTTGATGCCGGAAGACGGGCGGGAGCAACCTACTGCGGTCGCGGAAGCTGTCGACACCCGTTGAGTACAGCCGAGACGCGCGATCACAGACTTGTGTCAGGTGAACTCTGCGTCGGTTGACTTGCATCAAGGCGGTTGGTGGCTCCCAGCGTAGAACCTTCAACAGTTCAGACGCCAGGGATGCGTAATGCGGCGCACCATTCATGCTAAAGAAGTGAGCGGAGGCCGCAGACAGCGCCAATATAGTCTGCGGTTGATCTGCTGGATTGCAGTCGTCTTTCTGAGTCTTTTCGGACAGTTCTCTATGGCTGCGGCGCGCGACCATTCGTCGGGGTGCAGCAGCATGGTGTCGCTACACGCCAGTGCAGATCACGCTACCCTTTTGGAGTCTCCAGGCCTTGGTGACGGTGGTCAGGGTCCGCTTCGTTCTCTCTGTTCTTCTGGAGCTTGTTTTCCGATTGGTCTTCGAGACATCCCTTCGGATGCGGCTGTGCTCTCGGTTGGAACAGATGTGCTTGAGCCTGGCGATGGAGATACTTGCGCAGGCTTGCCCGTTTCACCCGGATATCGCCCCCCAATTTCGATCTGATTCCACCGTCGCAGTCACCTCACGTCACGGTGCCGGCTCGGCAGCTTTGCTGCGCGCCATTGCCCTGTGCCTGCAGGTGCCCCTTTTCAGCCGATCCGAAGTGACGCTTGCCGCGCTCCTTTGTGGTCTGCCATCTCAAGGACAAGAACATGCCAGTCGAAAGACATATCACCACCCGACGGGGTTTCATTGCGACACTGGGCTTCGGAGGCGTCAGCCTTTACGGCCTGTGGGCAGCATACGGGGCGGCGCCCAACCCCTTTTCCGTCTTGGCCGCAGATCAATACCCGGAACTCGCTGGACCCGAAGCCGAAATGGCCATGCCAGAACATGCGGGCATGGGATCCGGAACAGACATCGATGCTTTCCGTAAAGAAGTCGCCGCATTTGTCGAAAGGTTCAGTGAGCCGGATGGGACTGTCTATCCCAGGCCAAGTGCCGAAGCGGGCGACCCGTCTCACATGGACATGGCAGGAATGGTGATGTCGTCCGGTGGCCTTGCGGATCATGGAGCGGAGGACATTTCCGATATGCTCGGCACCGTCGAGGTGCTTATGCTCGCGGAGCGCTATTACTTCGATCCGCCGGCCCTGAGGTTTGACCTCGGCCAGCCCTACCGCTTCAGGATGCTGGCTGCAGATGTGGCGCATGGTGCGTCAATCCAGTTCGGCGAAGGCGCAAGGATGATCCGCCTTGCGGCAGGGACCGAGACCGAGCTGAACGTGACATTCACCCGGCCGGGAAGCTTTCTTGTTTATTGCACGTCCTATTGCGGGCCCGGCCATGACGGCATGCAAGCCCGCATAACGGTAGCGTAAGGAGGGAATTTCGATGTCTGACACAATCATTTCCCGCCTGCGCACGCTTCCGCCGCAGGACCGTCGCCTGGTTATCGCGCTGGCGATTGCCTCACTCCTGGCGCTGATCATCGGACTGACCGGAGGCTTGCTGACGGCCCTTGTCCGAGCCGGCTTCTTTAACGTCTTGCCAGAATCCGGCTACCGCTACCTTTCGGTGCATGGCGTCAGCGCATTCTTCTATTGGCTCTATTTCGCACAGGCCGCGCTCGTTCTGGGCTTCTCGGCAGTCGAACGTGGGAATGGCGGCGGCCCGACCGGCCTTCTCCGCCGCTCTCTGGCCAGCCTGGGTATCGGCGCCATGATGCTGGGCTTTGCCCTCGGCCTTGTTGCGACGGTGATGGGCTCGCCCCCGCTCTATGACGGAAATGCCGAACTTCTCGCCGACGATCCGCTGACCGTTCTTGTGTTCAGCGCGGGCTATGTCCTGCTGGGACTCGGCCTGATGCTGGTTCCGGCATCGGCCATCGCAACGCTCCTGTCCTCACTCGGAAGAGATCGTCGCAAAGTGCTGGATGCGCTCGGCTTCGCCCTGCTGGCCTGGTCGGGATTTCTGATAGTCACCGGCTTTGCGGCGATCCATGCGTTTCTGCCGTCCCTCTTGTGGTCCCTCGGACTGGCCGATTTCCCGGTCGGGCAGGAGACCGGTTGGCACATCCTGTTCCACAACCTGCACTACCTGCCGCTGATGGCAACGGTCCTGGTGTGGTACATCCTGATGCAGGCCCTTACCGGAACCAAGTCGGTGTTCGGGGCCAGGTTCTCGAAGATTGTCTTCAGTCTCTACTTGGTATTCGTCCCGCCGACTTCGCTATATCATATGTTCCTTGACCCCGGCCTGCCTGAATATGTCAAGGTCGCCGGCTCGGTACTGTCGCTCTTTGTCTCGGTGCCGACGCTCACGGCCTTTCTGGTAATCATCGCTTCACTGGAAGTGCACGCACGAGCGGCTGGCGCAACCGGGCTTTTCGGGTGGATTCGCAAGCTGCCTTGGGAGCATCCTGCGACTACGGCGGCGTCCGTGGCCGTGATCAACATGATGCTGGGGATTTCTTTGGCTTTCGTCTTGATCCAGGAAAAGCTGGCACCGCTTCTGTCGGACACGTTTTTCGTTCCGGGATACTTCCATTTTTTCACGGTCGGAACAGTCAGCCTTTCGCTTCTGGCAGGGCTGTCGGTGCTGTTGCCTGGGCTCACCGGACGCAGCCTGCGGATGCTCAGTTTGTTGCGCATCCTGCCATGGGTAGCATCCGCAGGACTACTGGTGTTCGGTGGCGCGGGCGTGATTGCAGGATTCATGGGCGTGCCGCGACGGGTGATGGACGTCAGCTACGGTGGAGAAGCCCCGGCCTTCTGGTCCACGCTCATGGCCCTCGTTGGTGCGGGCGGCGTTATAATGGCGCTGGCGCTTCTTGCCTATGCAGCCACGTTGCTGGCATCGGTCGTTGGTCGGCGTGGTGCGCATGACAGCCAGGGGTTTGTCGGCCTTCAATGGGTTACTTTGCCCAGCGGAAACACCGCCGCCTGGACGGGGCCGCTCTCGATCCTTGTGATCGCGGCTGCCATGTATGGCTTTGGCGCCATCGGATTTGAGCTTCTGCAAGCTGTTCCTGTAATCGCCACCGGCACTGCGGGCCACTGACACACACTTCATGGGAGATCCAAAATGACTGAAGACATCTTGCTGCTTCTCGGTGTGGCATCCGTCTGGACGCTGCTCGCCATTGGCTATGCCATTGCTCCTTGGGGCGACATGATCGGCTATGCGCGAGTATGGGGTTTAGGTGCTGCGCTCTTCTTCGTAGTTGCCGCCCTCGTCTGGAATGCTGCAAGGCAACCGTGAGCTACCCTGCCCGCCAGACAAGCCTGTCTGGCGGGTAGTCTACTCAGAGGTCCCCATTGAACAGACTGCCGAATGGTTGGCGCGACGACTGCCGCCAAACGAGCGGGAGGAGCTTCTCGAAGACCTAGCAGCGGTGAAGTGGCGTCTTTGGAATGGTCAAACAGACAAGGCAATTGACCTGATCGGTCGACTGTTTCACGACCTAAAGGCAGATGAACAGGGCAACTCCGCGATCATCGCGCTACGTGGCTGTCTGTTCAACTTGCGCGCGGAGATCGAGCAAAACGGGGGTTCGATCGCCAACTGCGGTGCAAGATATCTCGAAGGGAAGCGGATAGCCTCCACAGCTGCTGAAGCGAGTGTCAACATTCCTGTTGAAAGGCGGATGGTCAAGAAGCAGCAGATGCGCTGGATTGAACGCGGGGCAAACCTGCTCCTTCAAGTTCGCGTCGCCCTTGCCAACGACGATCTTTCGGAACATCTCGCTTGCCAGCCACCCCTTCAACGAAGGCAGACCATCATTTCGCCATTTGTGCCGCTACCGCTCTTTCA
>Ga0208243_1000297_pt1 | contig 33715 bp, 39 predicted proteins | sample Subbio2Aug_QV12A_FD_184826 | JGI IMG/M metagenome (GOLD analysis project Ga0208243, IMG submission 184826) | Serpentinite rock and fluid subsurface biosphere microbial communities from McLaughlin Reserve, California, USA - CR12Aug_QV12A (SPAdes) | ecosystem: Environmental > Terrestrial > Deep... | reverse complement strand
AAAAGCTTCTGCTCGTTTTGTTCCGCCGGGGTGAGCTGGCCTTCCTTTTGCTTTTGCGCCAGTGCGTTAAGGCGATCTAATTTGGCTTGGGGTAGCATGGCGGGCCTCCTTTGGGATGTGGTGGAGGGGGTTGTTGATAGTAGTTTACCACTTGTTACGGTAGTTTTCATCAGTGTCACCGTTAGACATGTAAATCCTTGCACATTGTCATTGAATGTGATAAGAATTAACTTACAGACAATTACTTGCAGAACCGTCGATCTAATCACAAGGCTTGCAGGAGGTGCTGTGATGGGCAGTCAGCGCGATGACGCTTTCGCGCACAGTGAGAATGCAGCGGGGAAGAAAGAACCTGTTATAGACCACCTTGCAGAAGTAGCAAGGCTGGCTGGGGAGTTCGCTTCAGTTTGGGGGGCTGGCGAGGCTGCTTGTGCCGCTGGCTGGCTACACGATTTAGGGAAATATGCGCCTCTGTTTCAACAGGTGCTAAAGCGCGAACAAGTTATGGTTGATCACGCCACTCCCGGCGCACTCGCACTGCTAGAGCGCTACCGCAACGACGGTATAGCCGCAGCACTCGCGGTGCAAGGGCATCACGAGGGACTAGGCAGCGGTACCCCGCGGGATTTACAGTGCAGCGTCCGCATGTCGACTGAGAAATCGGTGTCGGGCAGAACATATTCCTGCCGTGACACGGCGCGACTCCTACAGCGCCTTGTCGACGACGGGGGTCGTCTCCCTACGGCCATCAAAGGCGGCTACCCATCGCAGCGTGGAGCAGTGGCAGATATGCTCAGCGTGCGCATGTTGTTCTCCGCCCTGACGGATGCGGATTTTTTGGCTACAGAAGCCCACTTTAAAGGCAGTGCGGAGGGAATGGTTTACCGCAGCTCCGGCCACACCCTTGGGCCCGATGCATGCCTGGAAAAATTGCGTGCCTTCCGCGCGAGATTAGAGCGTGAGTCTACAGCAAGCTCCGTAGTTCAGGCTCTGCGCAGTTCACTGTTTGAGGCCTGTCTTAGTGCAGGGGAACAAGACCCCGGGTTGTTCACCCTAACGGCGCCTACAGGAACCGGCAAGACACTCTCTACGCTAGCATTTGCGCTCAAGCACGCCGCCACACACAAGTTGCGCAGAATTATAGTAGTATTGCCCTTTCTTAGCCTCATCGAACAAACAGCGCATGTATATAGAGAGGTTCTCGCAAACACGGGAACGCACATTATAGAGGACCACAGCCTAGTCGAATATGACAGCGAGCGAGAGAGCAGATTGCTTGCCGAGAACTGGGATGCCCCACTTATACTGACGACCACCGTCAAATTTTTCGAGAGCCTCTTCGCCAATCGCTCCTCGGCTTGCCGACACCTGCACAACATAGCGAACTCTGTAGTCATTTTCGATGAGGCGCAAAGCATGCCACCACACTTGGCGGTTCCTTCTCTTGCGGCGATAGCAGAACTCTGCTCATCTTATGGCTGTAGCGTGGTGTTTTCCACAGCCACTCAGCCTGCCTTCGACTCTCTGCAGGCGGCTGTGCAAGAGTTTAGCGCGGCCGGTTGGCACACTAGGGAAATTGCTCCACCCTCCCTTAATCTGTTTTCGCGGGCCGAGCGAGTGCACACGCGATGGTGGAGGGAGCCACTGAGCTCGGCAGAAGTTGCCTCACGCATCGCAGAGAACCATCAGTGCCTTGCTGTAGTCAACCTCAAACGCAACGCAAGAACGCTGTATGAATCCGTCCGCAACGGACGCGCCGACAGCGCTTTTCATCTGTCAACCAATATGTGTCCGGCCCACCGCTTAGACACCCTTTCGTCTGTCAAACAGCGGTTAAACCAGGGGTTTGCATGCCACTTGGTGTCGACGCAATGCATTGAAGCTGGTGTAGACCTCGATTTCCCAACGGTTTGGCGGGCGCTAGGACCCCTAGAGTCCATTATTCAGGCCGCCGGGCGCTGCAACCGAAATGGGCGGCTGGAGGCAGGCTCGTTTAATGTTTTTGTGCCTGTCGCCGAGGATGAACACTATCCAGGCACAGATTACATGCATGGCGCTGTGCAAGTCAAGCTGATGCTCGCCAAGGCGTCGTTTGACCTCCACGACCCTAAGACCGTCAGGGCATACTACCAAGCATTCTTCGCAGCCATCCAGGCAGGCAAAAGGAACGAGCCACTGCAAGCGGCCATCAAGGCACTGAGCTTCCAAGAAGTGGCCCGCCTATACCGCTGGATACAAAAATACTCCGTTAGTGTTCTGGTGCCGTATAGCGGACGCCTCGACGAGTTCCATGAACTGAGCGCTGAGGCACGGCAGTCTGGTCTGTCAAAGTCTTGGACGCGCCGAGCCGGGCCACTTGCGGTAGGCGCTATCCTCAGGCAGAATAGCCGCCTGCTTGAATGCTTAGAGCCCATCAGAGACAAACAACGGCAGGAAACCGGGTGGTACATATTACTCAATCCTGACCTATACAGCCCCGAGCTGGGACTTAGCGACGTGACAGACACTGACGCCTATTTTGTCGTGTAACTTTATTGAAGGGAGGTGAAGAGGATGAAAACCTTTATGGTTGACGTGTGGGGCGACTTGGCTTGCTTCACGCGCCCGGAGACTAAAGTAGAAAGGTTCTCGTACCCCGTTATGACGCCCTCGGCAGCGCGCGGCGTCTTAGATGCCGTGTACGCAAAACCGCAGGAGTTCTGTTGGAGAATCTGCCGCGTGGAGGTGCTCAAACCTATTCAGTACATCGGCCTGCGCAGAAATGAAGTCAAGGAAAAAATAAGCACCGCTGCCATTAGCAAAGCGCGCGCCGGCGGAGAGCCCCCTCTGGTGATCGCAGACGGCACACCCGATATGCTAGGGACCGATGCCGCTGGTCGCACACAAAGACAGACCATGGCCTTAAAAGATGTGCGCTATCGGATTCATGCCGTGCTCAAACCTAGGCCGGGATTCGAGGCGCGCAGCACTGGGTTAGAAGAACAGGCAGAACGCCGACTAGCGCTAGGGAAGTGTTATTACCAGCCTTATCTAGGGTGCCGGGAGTTTGCCGCGTACTTCGAACTAGGCACGTGTGCCACATCGCCCATCGCCCTAAACGAAGATATTGGCTGGATGGTCTATGATGTGTTCGATCTCGGTGCGGTAGTAGTCGATTACGCCCCTGCTTATGTCAGCCTGTTCAAAGCCAGGTTAACGGAGGGCGTCTTAGATGTGCCGGACTGGAGCAGCGACCTCGTAAAAAAACCAAATGGGAGGTGATCCCCTGTGCTTGCCGAGTTAGCACGTTACGCAGCCCAGCAGAAGCTAACCAGCCGCGTCGGCTACAAAGAGAAGGTCTCCAAGTGGACAATTGTTATCACTGAGCAAGGGGACTTCATCCATTTGCTGAAAGAGGACCGAACATACGAGCTTTGTCCTCACCTCGAACAGCCCCAGATGATCGCGGGAGGCGTAACTCGCAGCCAATTTCTCGTTGAAAGCCTCGAGGTCATCGCTGGCTTGCGGGCAAGTGCTGACGCAGAAGATGAAAAGAAGACCGCGAAACTTGCCGCTAAGCGGCAGTGGTTTCTTGAGCAACTAAAAGCCGCCACCCGGCACGAACCGCTGCTGCAGCCTTGCTATGCATTTCTTAGCGACACAACCAAAACGTCGCTTTTGCTGGATCACTTGAAATCCGCCAAAGCAAGACCTGCTGACACCGCCTCATTTAGGGTAGGTGATGCCTATACCGCTGGCCTAACGTCGTGGCATGCATGGTGGGATGACTACATCGCATCACTAAAACCGGCGACTGGCAACGACGCTCAGCTCATGTTGTGCCTCGCTACCGGGGCACTCGTTGAGCCGTCGACCACCCACGGCAAAATTTCAGGCCTAACTGTGGTCGGTGGGCAGCCATCGGGCACGGTGCTTATCGGCTTTGACAAGGACGCGTTCGCATCGTATGGACTCGAACAATCACGCAATGCAGCCTGCTCTTTAGAAGCTAGCGTCGTCTACCGCGATGCCCTCAATCAACTCATCCGCAATGCTGCTAGGCCTGTGGCAGGGTCGCTCTACCTGCATTGGTACTCCCACCCCGTGCCTGACGAAGATGACCTACTTGACTTTGGCGCCTTTGACTCCACCGAAGCGGACGAGCGTAGTGCCGGATTGAAGGCGCGAAGGCTGCTCACGGCCATCCGGGAGGGGCAGCGGCCCGACTTGCTCAACAGCGTGTACTTTGTACTGCAGGTGTCTGCAGTCGGTGGGCGGATTATGGTGCGCGACTGGCTAAGCGGCAGCTTCAGCGCACTCGTGGAAAGAGTAAACGCATGGTTTGACGACCTTTCGTTAGTACATCCCGGCGGGGTGGGGCAAAGCGAAGGAGGGAAGTTCACAGCCCTGTTGATGCGACTGGTCGCTTATCGCACAGGCGAAGGTGTAAGGGACACGTTCGACCGAGTGAACAATGAGCTCCCCTCTACAATCCGCGGTCTCTGGCGAAGCATCCTGCAGGGGACTCCCATGCCTGATAATGTTGCCAGTCGAGCACTTCTCTACATACGTGGCAAGTTGTTACAAGATGGCGACAGTGAGAACTTAGATCGCATAGCCTGCGCTATTCTTAAAGCGTGGATCTCGCGGAACAGCGAAAACAGAAAGGGTGATACATTGATGAAGCCTGAGCTTAACTTAGACCATCCCTCCCCTGCTTATCATGCCGGGCGGATGATGGCCGTTTTGGCGGCCCTCCAATACAGGGCGCTAGGCGATGTCGGAGCGGGTGTGGTTCAACGTTATTACGCCGCCGCAAGCACTTCCCCCGCCTTGGTGTTAGGGCGCCTCGTCAAATCGGCACAGCACCACCTCAACAAACTTGACCGTGGGCTGGCTAACTGGTACGAAGAAAAACTGGCCGCTATTTCGATTGGTATCGGAACAAACTTGCCCACTACGCTATCGCTTGAAGAACAGGCGCTGTTTGCGCTGGGGTACTACCAACAAAAGGCCGCACTAAATGCGCGTTGGTCGGCTAAGCAAGATGATAAACAGGAGGTATCAACTGATGGCAATTAGTAATCGTTATGAGTTCATGTATTTCGTGGAGTGCATCAACGGCAACCCAAATGGTGACCCGGACATGGGGAACAGCCCCCGCATGGATCCGCAAGATATGCACGGTCTCATCTCAGATGTGGCCGTGAAACGCCGCATCAGGAACTATGTCCAAACGGCAAAGGGCAATACTGCTCCCTTCGGCATCGTGGTGCAGCAGTCTACGAATATCAACAGGTTTATCGCGAAAGCGCATGAGGAAACCGCATCTTCCGGCAAAGCAGGCAGCCGAGACAAAGTAGATGCCGCCAAGCGCTGGTTATGCCAGAACTACTTTGACGTACGCACCTTTGGAGCTGTACTATCTACTGGAGCTAACGCCGGCCAAGTAAGAGGACCCGTGCAAGTCACCTTCCTGCGCTCTTTGGACGCAATTGTGCCCCTAGATGTTTCGATTACCAGGATGGCCGTTGCCGAAAACTTAAGAGACGGCAATTCAGCCGCCTACGAGAAGTGGGAAAGCGAGCAGGCGGAGGACAAGCTTCGCACCATGGGGCGGAAGCAGCTCATCTCCTATGGCCTTTATGAGGGCCGCGGCTTCGTCAGCGCAAACATCGCGCAAGAAGTGGGCTTCTCCGATTCTGACCTTGCGCTCCTGTGGGAAGCGCTACTCAACATGTATGAGCATGACCGCTCTGCCAGCAAGGGTCAAATGTCCGTGGTGGGGCCGATTGTGATCTTCCGCCATGTGGGCACCGACTCCGATTTGGCCCAGAGAGAACGACAGGCTAAGCTTGGCTGCGCCCCCGCTCATAAGTTGTTTGACCTTATACGCGCCAAGAAAACCGTGGATCTACCGCGTAGCTACAAGGACTATGCCGTCACTATCGACCTGAAAGCGCTCCCAAAGGGCGTCGACGTCGGCCTAGCGTTCCCCACTCCCGGCGGGGTAGACATCAAGTGGAATCCGCCTGCAGGTAAAGCTGAATGGATTCTAGTCGAGTAACATTCACGGAAGACGAGCTAATACCCTTATCACTGCTATCGCAGTTCTATTACTGCCCACGGCGCGCCGCCCTAATCATGCTAGAGCGACAATGGCAAGATAACGTTCACACGGCGGAGGGGACTTTGCTGCACGAGCGAGTGCACTCGGGTCTCCACGAGTCACGCGGAGATGTCAGACTCTTAAGGGGAGTTCACCTCAGGTCACTCGAGCTTGGGGTAGCAGGAATGGCTGACTGCATCGAGCTCACTCAAGCAGAAGGCGGGGCTTCAATCCCCCGCCTTCCTGGCACGTGGTCAGTTACCCCTGTGGAGTACAAACACGGGGTAGTTCGCGAAGAACTAGAATATGAAGTTCAACTATGTGCGCAGGCCATGTGTCTTGAGGAAATGTGGAGCTGTCACATAGGCAATGGGTACATTTACTACGGCGCAGACCGCCGCAGGAAGCACGTCGCACTTACTGAGAATTTAAGAAGGCTCGTCACCGCCGGGTGCAATGGACTCCACAACATGCTCTCTTCTTGTACCCTGCCTATGCCAACCAAAAAGAAGAAATGTCGTGAGTGTTCGATGCAGGAGATTTGCCTGCCGCTACACTCGCGCCGTTCTACAGACTATGTGGCTAGGCTACTCGAGTTTGCGCAAGGGGGCAGCGAAGATGAAGAAGATTCTTAATGTGCTCTACATCCTAACTCCTGAATCATATGTCTCACGGCAGGGAGAAACCATCTCGGTGCGGGTAGGTGGGGAAGAGAAGGTGCGAATTCCTATCCACACCATTGAGTCAATTGTATGCATGGCGAACACTACCGTATCTACGCCGCTAATCGGGCTATGCGGCGAAGCGGGGATAGGACTTGCCTTCTTAAGCGAAAATGGCAAGTTCTACGGGCGGTTTACTGGGCCCGTGAGTGGCAACGTACTGCTGCGGCATGCACAATACAGAGCATCCACAGACCTGATGGCCCAGTTACCCCTGGTAATGGGCTTTATCGCCGCCAAGCTAGCCAACACACGAAATGTCCTGTTACGTGCTAGCAGAGAGACAAGTGTCGAAACGTCCCGCTTTGCATTACAGGAAGCGGCCGCTTCCCTTGCGCGCATTGCCAAGGACATCCCGCGACAAGATTCTGTGGCGAGTCTCCGTGGACTAGAAGGACTCGCCGCAAGTCACTACTTCGGCGCTTTCGACCATATGATTAGGGCCAACAAAAGCGACTTCTTTTTTCGCGAACGCAGTAAGCGGCCTCCGCTTGACAACATGAACGCCATCATGTCCTTTCTCTACGCATTGCTGGCGAACGATGTTCGCTCATCGCTCGAAGCAGTCGGCCTAGACCCCGCAACAGGATTCCTACATGCACTGCGACCCGGACGCCCCAGCCTGGCACTCGACCTTATGGAAGAGCTGCGTGCTCCCTTGTGCGATAGACTGGCCCTTACTCTGGTCAACCTGCGTCAGTTGACAGGCGCGAGCTTTGAGCATACTTCCTCGGAGGTGCGCATGACTGAGGATGCAAGAAAACTACTCATTGCGGCTTGGCAGAAACGGAAACGCGAAGAAATCTTACACCCCTACCTCGGTGAGAAAATTCCGATAGGCCTCATACCGCACGTGCAAGCCCTGCTGCTTGCCCGCCACCTTCGCGGAGACTTACCGCAGTATCCCCCATTCTATTGGAAGTAGCATCCCATCATGATGGTATTAGTTACTTATGACGTAAACACCGAGGATGCAAGCGGCGCGCGGCGGCTGCGACGCATGGCCAAGGAATGCGAAAACATTGGCCAGCGCGTTCAGAACTCCGTCTTTGAGTGCTTGGTCGAGCCGCAACAGCTCGTGCACTTAAAGGCCAAGCTCTGCTCCATAATGGACAAAGAGAGGGATTCCCTGCGCATCTACTACCTTGGTGCCAACTGGCAACGCCGAGTCGACCACTATGGCAAGATCCCCGCCTTTAATCAAGAGGGGCCAATCATCCTATGACTCGTTGCGCGGATCTGGAGCGAACGGAGTCCGCTAGGGAGGGTCGCGCAAATCATTGATTGGCGAGGCGCCACGGTCTTCCTCTACATCGCACTATAATTTGCAGATTTCCTCATGCATTCGTTGACCTCCGCGCTATGACGCTGTATTCTTGCGGAGGAGACAGGATTTCTCATTGCCGCAGTCGCCCCCTCGCACGGGGCGTGGATTGAAACATAAACGACTTCGATAGGCTGCCTATATTTGGGGTCGCCCCCTCGCACGGGGGCGTGGATTGAAACCTCTATGCCCCCGAACTCGTAATGCCCGGAACGGTCGCCCCCTCGCACGGGGGCGTGGATTGAAACACATAAACCCTTGCCGAAGGGTTGCGGAACCCTTGTCGCCCCCTCGCACGGGGGCGTGGATTGAAACCCCTCAACATTTGACCAAAGAACTCAATATGTGGTCGCCCCCTCGCACGGGGGCGTGGATTGAAACGGACGCACCGGCAACGACATTGATGGCGGCAAGTGGTCGCCCCCTCGCACGGGGGCGTGGATTGAAACGCCGCGCCAGTCCATCGTCAAGTCGCGTCTAGGGTCGCCCCCTCGCACGGGGGCGTGGATTGAAACATTATCTCGCGCACCATGCGGCGCGACATGCCGGTCGCCCCCTCGCACGGGGGCGTGGATTGAAACGCCAATCGCGGGCAAGTGATTAGAGCCTCACTACGTCGCCCCCTCGCACGGGGGCGTGGATTGAAACCTGCCGCTGTCTGGATTATGTAGTAGCCACCGTCCGTCGCCCCCTCGCACGGGGGCGTGGATTGAAACCGTGTAGTGGATGCGTAGCACCTGCACGATGGCCGTCGCCCCCTCGCACGGGGGCGTGGATTGAAACCAGACTAGGCGGCGCGCAAGCCGGTGGCACGACCGTCGCCCCCTCGCACGGGGGCGTGGATTGAAACACGTAGATTAGCTCAATCGTGCGGCTCGACAGCGTCGCCCCCTCGCACGGGGGCGTGGATTGAAACTGGCTGGCCGAGCGTGCCACTTGCTATTCATCGCGTCGCCCCCTCGCACGGGGGCGTGGATTGAAACCGGACCAAGCTAACGGAAATTTTGTACCGTCCGTCGCCCCCTCGCACGGGGGCGTGGATTGAAACCCCCTCGTCCTCACTGTCAAACAGGCCGCGCAGCGTCGCCCCCTCGCACGGGGGCGTGGATTGAAACACCGTTCCTTCAACCCTTCGACCAAGGGTTTAGGTCGCCCCCTCGCACGGGGGCGTGGATTGAAACAAAGATGGGCATTGAGATTACCTTTACCACACCGAGTCGCCCCCTCGCACGGGGGCGTGGATTGAAACTAAGCTCGGCGATAGGGTTGCAGTGCAGGCGTTCGTCGCCCCCTCGCACGGGGGCGTGGATTGAAACACCGACGGCGCACCGCAGAAAGCGCAAGCCCGCGTCGCCCCCTCGCACGGGGGCGTGGATTGAAACACAGTAACAGAAGAAGAACGTACTTGCGCATCGTCGCCCCCTCGCACGGGGGCGTGGATTGAAACAGGCGGCACGCGGAACAAGCGCGCAATCTCTGTGTCGCCCCCTCGCACGGGGGCGTGGATTGAAACTTGCGCCGTGTTGAAGTGGTATAGCGTCGCAGTGTCGCCCCCTCGCACGGGGGCGTGGATTGAAACTTTGGAGCACGCTTAAAGACGAATTTCGTGCCGGTCGCCCCCTCGCACGGGGGCGTGGATTGAAACAACTTCCAAAACTTCAAGCCCACAATGCTCTAAGGTCGCCCCCTCGCACGGGGGCGTGGATTGAAACATTGTAAGCGTTCGGGATTCATGAATTCCACTTCGTCGCCCCCTCGCACGGGGGCGTGGATTGAAACTACAATTGTCAGAAATAACCTTTGTTCAGTGTCGTCGCCCCCTCGCACGGGGGCGTGGATTGAAACAGGCAAAGCTGTACGCACTCCGCTACATTAACAGGTCGCCCCCTCGCACGGGGGCGTGGATTGAAACTCAGGACGCGCGCGGTACGGCCGAACGGCTGGCTGGTCGCCCCCTCGCACGGGGGCGTGGATTGAAACTGTCTACCGCAGGCTCAAGGGCGGCGGCAAGGAGTCGCCCCCTCGCACGGGGGCGTGGATTGAAACTGGGTCGACCTAATCACTTTCACCGCCGTCACCGTCGCCCCCTCGCACGGGGGCGTGGATTGAAACCGCAGAGTGGGCGGCCTACTACGCCGCCGAAGCCGTCGCCCCCTCGCACGGGGGCGTGGATTGAAACGTGGCCAAGCGCGACGAAGCGCTAAAGCAGGTCAGTCGCCCCCTCGCACGGGGGCGTGGATTGAAACGGAGGACGTGCAAAAGCTGCACTACGAGGCCATGTCGCCCCCTCGCACGGGGGCGTGGATTGAAACCCCTTCGGACGACAAAGGCATCTTCCTCTGGGACGTCGCCCCCTCGCACGGGGGCGTGGATTGAAACCGACATGAGCGACATAGTGGCAAGGCGAATAGCGTCGCCCCCTCGCACGGGGGCGTGGATTGAAACCTGTCAGCGTGTCGAGCGTAAGCTCGCCCTCTTGTCGCCCCCTCGCACGGGGGCGTGGATTGAAACCTTGTCGGTTGTGGTTTTGCTTTTGCGGGGCTGAGTCGCCCCCTCGCACGGGGGCGTGGATTGAAACTCACTCCATCTGCGCGCGCATCGCGTCCTACCGGCGGTCGCCCCCTCGCACGGGGGCGTGGATTGAAACGAGCAGTCCAGCGACGGCACCACTTGGATTATGAGTCGCCCCCTCGCACGGGGGCGTGGATTGAAACTCGCCGGGGCACTACATCTCCGACGACCAAATTTTCGTCGCCCCCTCGCACGGGGGCGTGGATTGAAACTACATGGAAAGCAAAGGCAATTACTCAGTCGCCGTCGCCCCCTCGCACGGGGGCGTGGATTGAAACTCCAAACACCACGCACAGATTGGGCCTCGGGTAGTCGCCCCCTCGCACGGGGGCGTGGATTGAAACCTGTCCGCGGCGTAGGTTAGACATTCCGATGCTGTCGCCCCCTCGCACGGGGGCGTGGATTGAAACGCCGTAGGCATGACCGTAGTCGCAGGCGCGGCAAGTCGCCCCCTCGCACGGGGGCGTGGATTGAAACAAGGCCAACTTTGACCAAATACTCGGGCATCAAAAGTCGCCCCCTCGCACGGGGGCGTGGATTGAAACTTAGCGCTAACGAACTAGTCGTGACGCTTGCCGTCGCCCCCTCGCACGGGGGCGTGGATTGAAACAGACCAGCAGCGGGCGCAATGAGGATGAATGGGAGTCGCCCCCTCGCACGGGGGCGTGGATTGAAACAAAGACAAGAGCAAAGAGCGCGTTGACGGCCTCTGTCGCCCCCTCGCACGGGGGCGTGGATTGAAACCGGTATCGTAATGGTGCAGGGGCTCAAAGCGTGTTTGTCGCCCCCTCGCACGGGGGCGTGGATTGAAACAACGCAGCGAAAATCGTTTTAGCATGGGGTGCTAAGTCGCCCCCTCGCACGGGGGCGTGGATTGAAACTATGCTAACTTGGCTCATCTGGTACGTGCTGAGGTCGCCCCCTCGCACGGGGGCGTGGATTGAAACGAGACCCGCACGCCGCCGATGCTAGACGGCACCGTCGCCCCCTCGCACGGGGGCGTGGATTGAAACAAAAAGCGCCGACGTGCGATTTTTGATTAACCACGTCGCCCCCTCGCACGGGGGCGTGGATTGAAACGCGACAGACGGCTAACAATCTACGTGAAGCGGGAGTCGCCCCCTCGCACGGGGGCGTGGATTGAAACTTAGCATGGGGTGCTAAGGCAGGTGCAGCCGTGGCGTCGCCCCCTCGCACGGGGGCGTGGATTGAAACTTAGCATGGGGTGCTGAGGCAGGTGCAGCCGTGGCGTCGCCCCCTCGCACGGGGGCGTGGATTGAAACGGGAGGAATTAACAATGATTTGGGACATTCTCAGTCGCCCCCTCGCACGGGGGCGTGGATTGAAACCGCGCGCATCGCGTCCTACCGGCGTGAGCGCGAGGTCGCCCCCTCGCACGGGGGCGTGGATTGAAACAAAACGTGCGACCCACTCCTCACTACGCTTCCGTACGTCGCCCCCTCGCACGGGGGCGTGGATTGAAACGAGGCTGAAAAGGCGTGGGCCAAGCTCAAGCCGTCGCCCCCTCGCACGGGGGCGTGGATTGAAACGGTGCCACCTAATGCCCACGTCCCACCGAGCACCCAGTCGCCCCCTCGCACGGGGGCGTGGATTGAAACATACCGTCACTCTAGACAAAGTCGAAGACCACTACGTCGCCCCCTCGCACGGGGGCGTGGATTGAAACTCTATGCGTAGCCAATACACTGCGACGCTATGTCGCCCCCTCGCACGGGGGCGTGGATTGAAACATGGAGATAGTGGCCATCAAGCGCAAGGTAGACCGTCGCCCCCTCGCACGGGGGCGTGGATTGAAACGTGGGTAGGAAGCTGTCAGCCACGAATAATGAGGGTCGCCCCCTCGCACGGGGGCGTGGATTGAAACGGATGAGCATTTACCGCCCCGCTTCACACCCGCCGCGTCGCCCCCTCGCACGGGGGCGTGGATTGAAACTGGGTGCTCGGTGGGACGTGGGCATTAGGTGGCAGTCGCCCCCTCGCACGGGGGCGTGGATTGAAACTTTATCTCTCCAATCCTGCCGCTTTTTGACGAAGTCGCCCCCTCGCACGGGGGCGTGGATTGAAACCTTGAGGGCGTGGGGTACGTGATGGCCGCGATCGGTCGCCCCCTCGCACGGGGGCGTGGATTGAAACGATTTGCGCGCCGTGTCGCGGTATCTCGACGGCGAGTCGCCCCCTCGCACGGGGGCGTGGATTGAAACAAAAGACCCCTGCTGATAGCGCCAAGAAAGACGAGGTCGCCCCCTCGCACGGGGGCGTGGATTGAAACCTGTCAGCGTGTCGAGCGTAAGCTCGCCCTCTTCCGTCGCCCCCTCGCACGGGGGCGTGGATTGAAACCCCGCTGGGAATTCTCGGCTATATGCTGTCGGGGTCGCCCCCTCGCACGGGGGCGTGGATTGAAACCTGCGCGAGGAGCGCTCCTGCGCGCTGTGCGGCGTCGCCCCCTCGCACGGGGGCGTGGATTGAAACGAGGCACACATTACCGGCGTAAGCCGAGATCGGAGTCGCCCCCTCGCACGGGGGCGTGGATTGAAACATCCGTGCTTTCGTGACGATGTGAGCAAGACAGGGTCGCCCCCTCGCACGGGGGCGTGGATTGAAACAGACGGTGGACGAGCAAAAGCTAAAGCGGCACCTGTCGCCCCCTCGCACGGGGGCGTGGATTGAAACGTTGCGGCTGGTGAAAGTCGTGCAACGGAATCCCGTCGCCCCCTCGCACGGGGGCGTGGATTGAAACTTTAATGGCACGACACGCACACCCGGAAGTACGGTCGCCCCCTCGCACGGGGGCGTGGATTGAAACCCGATGTGGTGATGTCAGTAGATACAGCATTAGAGTCGCCCCCTCGCACGGGGGCGTGGATTGAAACCAAGCCCGGTGCGGAGAAGATTCTGATGCTCTTGGTCGCCCCCTCGCACGGGGGCGTGGATTGAAACAGCACTGAGCGGATTAGAGGAAGAACATTTCCAAGGTCGCCCCCTCGCACGGGGGCGTGGATTGAAACTTAAATGATGCATTGATGTTCGGACTATCGCAGGTCGCCCCCTCGCACGGGGGCGTGGATTGAAACTGAGTACCGCCTACGCCACAGCCGCCGAATACCGTCGCCCCCTCGCACGGGGGCGTGGATTGAAACCGGTTCCGCCTTGCATAGCATGGGTGTCGCATTGGTCGCCCCCTCGCACGGGGGCGTGGATTGAAACAGTGACCATTCACTACGACCATGTGCCAATCATAGTCGCCCCCTCGCACGGGGGCGTGGATTGAAACCGGTATTCGGCGGCTGTGGCGTAGGCGGTACTCAGTCGCCCCCTCGCACGGGGGCGTGGATTGAAACCGTGCCACTTGGCATCTTTTGGTCGGGGGAATGGGTCGCCCCCTCGCACGGGGGCGTGGATTGAAACACCGCGGTACACCACCGGCCATCCTTGCGCTTATGTCGCCCCCTCGCACGGGGGCGTGGATTGAAACGTCAGTGTAAGCGCCGAGGCTCAATCGACCACAGGTCGCCCCCTCGCACGGGGGCGTGGATTGAAACACTCTGACCTTAATGCGTCGCTCCGCCGCTGTCAGTCGCCCCCTCGCACGGGGGCGTGGATTGAAACATGCCCTTTCTTGAGCGTGCGCTGCACAATCTGGTCGCCCCCTCGCACGGGGGCGTGGATTGAAACTGACAGTGAGGACGAGGGGCACACTATCCCAACAAGGTCGCCCCCTCGCACGGGGGCGTGGATTGAAACCCGAACGCCGCGTAGCTTTTCCTTCACAAAATACCGTCGCCCCCTCGCACGGGGGCGTGGATTGAAACAGCTAGGCGTCCCCATTCCTGTGGGCGCTTCTTAGGTCGCCCCCTCGCACGGGGGCGTGGATTGAAACACTGTAAAGGGACTAAGCAAACGCGAGCAGCAGCGTCGCCCCCTCGCACGGGGGCGTGGATTGAAACTGCCTTCTTAGCCAGTACCTCACGAAACGGCGCGGTCGCCCCCTCGCACGGGGGCGTGGATTGAAACAAGTGGGCTGCGCTCGCGGCAGCCGCTGTAGCCGGTCGCCCCCTCGCACGGGGGCGTGGATTGAAACCGCTTGCCGCAGATGATGCCGCGCTCTGGATTGCGTCGCCCCCTCGCACGGGGGCGTGGATTGAAACAACGAGTTGCCCTGCATAATCAACATCATGTCCGAGTCGCCCCCTCGCACGGGGGCGTGGATTGAAACTTGCTTTTGCGGGGCTGAATCTTGGGGGTGGCGTCGCCCCCTCGCACGGGGGCGTGGATTGAAACAGCTTCGTGCAAGTTTTCGCAGCAGAACCCCAGGTCGCCCCCTCGCACGGGGGCGTGGATTGAAACCATGGAGATTGGCAAGAAGCAGGGCAAAAGCGAAAGTCGCCCCCTCGCACGGGGGCGTGGATTGAAACTGTGCCGCCAGTGATAGCCGTGTAAGCGCGCCAGGTCGCCCCCTCGCACGGGGGCGTGGATTGAAACCGGAAAGCGCCATTCACTCCGTGCAGAAAAAGACGTCGCCCCCTCGCACGGGGGCGTGGATTGAAACGCCTCTACACCACTGGCCCGCGCACTGCCCTAGCGTCGCCCCCTCGCACGGGGGCGTGGATTGAAACTTACCTCCCGAGCGGCGAGCGGCGCATGCTTAACGTCGCCCCCTCGCACGGGGGCGTGGATTGAAACCGTGCGGGGAAAGCCATGGACGCTCTGATTGTGTAAGTCGCCCCCTCGCACGGGGGCGTGGATTGAAACCGCATTGCGCCTAGAAGGAGGCAATGCATGATAAGTCGCCCCCTCGCACGGGGGCGTGGATTGAAACACGGCAGCGCTCAAGCACCGCACCGGCCTATTGAGTCGCCCCCTCGCACGGGGGCGTGGATTGAAACCCACACGGCTGACCCGCATAGCATCCCGCACCGTCGCCCCCTCGCACGGGGGCGTGGATTGAAACTCCAGCCTGTCCCTGCACGTCGTCCGCACACTCAGTCGCCCCCTCGCACGGGGGCGTGGATTGAAACAAAGTTGGCCTTAACTACCCGCCGGACAAACGCGTCGCCCCCTCGCACGGGGGCGTGGATTGAAACCCCTTCGGACGACAAAGGCATCTTCCTCTGGGACGTCGCCCCCTCGCACGGGGGCGTGGATTGAAACTCCAAACACCACGCACAGATTGGGCCTCGGGTGTCGCCCCCTCGCACGGGGGCGTGGATTGAAACTACGACTGGTGAGTTGTGGTTCTTGGCGAATATCAAGGTCGCCCCCTCGCACGGGGGCGTGGATTGAAACTTTCAGGATGTTGCCGGCATGTTTGAAGAAGCCCTTGTCGCCCCCTCGCACGGGGGCGTGGATTGAAACAACAATCTCGGGGTCGAGCTGTCGGGGGGGACCCGTCGCCCCCTCGCACGGGGGCGTGGATTGAAACGATGCGATGCGTCAAGCTCTCGCCGCCGTCGACCGTCGCCCCCTCGCACGGGGGCGTGGATTGAAACAGATTTGGCCGCGGCTTCGATTTGGGTGCAGATGGTCGCCCCCTCGCACGGGGGCGTGGATTGAAACGTACATAGCGACGATTACCCCTTCGGGGTCGAACGTGGTCGCCCCCTCGCACGGGGGCGTGGATTGAAACCGACACCCTTGCTATACATAGCCCCACACTGCCCCGTCGCCCCCTCGCACGGGGGCGTGGATTGAAACGATGCGATGCGTCAAGCTCTCGCCGCCGTCGACGTGTCGCCCCCTCGCACGGGGGCGTGGATTGAAACGGTGTCGGTGAGTAAGCGCACCAAAGGCGAGTTCGTCGCCCCCTCGCACGGGGGCGTGGATTGAAACACAGAGCACTACGGTTCCTTTGCTCCACCCAACGCGTCGCCCCCTCGCACGGGGGCGTGGATTGAAACGAGGTGGAGCAGGGCCTCGCGCAACTCAGCCGCGTCGCCCCCTCGCACGGGGGCGTGGATTGAAACATTGCGCGGAGTGGCCGCTCTAGCACTTCGTCCTCCGTCGCCCCCTCGCACGGGGGCGTGGATTGAAACATTGAGAACGGCAAAGTCACAAATATCATTGTGGGTCGCCCCCTCGCACGGGGGCGTGGATTGAAACAAGGTCGCCGCCCTGTGAAGCGGACTTGCGTAGGTCGCCCCCTCGCACGGGGGCGTGGATTGAAACTTTTTCCTTCACCCACGCTTGCTCCCACGCCTCGTCGCCCCCTCGCACGGGGGCGTGGATTGAAACCGTCTGCCACCGCTATAACAGCAGACGACCTCATGTCGCCCCCTCGCACGGGGGCGTGGATTGAAACAAGATGTCGGAGAGAGCGCCGACGAGCAACGCCGTCGCCCCCTCGCACGGGGGCGTGGATTGAAACCGAACAGTAGTCCATGTTGACGATAACCATTCGGTCGCCCCCTCGCACGGGGGCGTGGATTGAAACGACGCGGCGTTGCTCGTCGGCGCTCTCTCCGACAGTCGCCCCCTCGCACGGGGGCGTGGATTGAAACATCAGAGAGCTACCCATGGCGGCGAGCGCACTTCGTCGCCCCCTCGCACGGGGGCGTGGATTGAAACACATAAGGGTTGCGACTGCGGGATAGAGGCAATGTCGCCCCCTCGCACGGGGGCGTGGATTGAAACAATGTAGGAGGTACGACAATGAATAACCTAAGAGTCGCCCCCTCGCACGGGGGCGTGGATTGAAACTACGTCAACGGCTTTGACCTAAGCACCGTCCTTAGGTCGCCCCCTCGCACGGGGGCGTGGATTGAAACTAGCTGTAGCACGGTCGCCTCGACCAGCGTCCTAAGTCGCCCCCTCGCACGGGGGCGTGGATTGAAACCAAGTGAAGTTAGACATAGTGGGAGAGTACTGGGGTCGCCCCCTCGCACGGGGGCGTGGATTGAAACGTGCCCGCAGGCGTAATGCTCGGCAGATGCTCCGTCGCCCCCTCGCACGGGGGCGTGGATTGAAACACTAACGAAAACATGGATACCATTGACTCAGTAGGTCGCCCCCTCGCACGGGGGCGTGGATTGAAACCAGTAAGTCAATTATGCGCTCACGCATAACTAGGTCGCCCCCTCGCACGGGGGCGTGGATTGAAACTGTACCAATAGCCAGATTTATAGCAGGTCTGGAAATTGTCGCCCCCTCGCACGGGGGCGTGGATTGAAACCGCCACGGTGACGCTGGCAATGCGCTCTGCGGGTGTCGCCCCCTCGCACGGGGGCGTGGATTGAAACTGCTGCATAGGCGTCCTCCATGCCGAAGGCCTCGGGTCGCCCCCTCGCACGGGGGCGTGGATTGAAACTAGGGTGTCCTCGCCTACCGCAAGACTTTCAGCGTCGCCCCCTCGCACGGGGGCGTGGATTGAAACAGAAGATTTTCGATACTTTCATCCGGCGCTTTAGTCGCCCCCTCGCACGGGGGCGTGGATTGAAACCGGCGTCCTACGGCGCACTCCCAAACTCCCATCTGTCGCCCCCTCGCACGGGGGCGTGGATTGAAACATGAGATACGCGGATTAGCGGAAGAACGGGAGGGGGTCGCCCCCTCGCACGGGGGCGTGGATTGAAACCCTAAAGCTCATTAAGCAACACACGGCGCAGGAGTCGCCCCCTCGCACGGGGGCGTGGATTGAAACCGAGCCACTAGCGAGCGATAGCAACACCATGGACGGTCGCCCCCTCGCACGGGGGCGTGGATTGAAACTCCGAAGTGATGGCTGCCACCTTGCGCACATCCGGTCGCCCCCTCGCACGGGGGCGTGGATTGAAACAAGGCAAAAGGCGACTTCTCCCACCGCGAGCACGTCGCCCCCTCGCACGGGGGCGTGGATTGAAACCTAGCCGCAGGCTACACACAGGCGCAGGTGAGAGTCGCCCCCTCGCACGGGGGCGTGGATTGAAACGCCTTTGATGATAGCCTCCGACACGCCGAAATACCGTCGCCCCCTCGCACGGGGGCGTGGATTGAAACAAAACACTCGCATCCCCAAAAATCATTGCATTTTCGTCGCCCCCTCGCACGGGGGCGTGGATTGAAACCCTTGAATTTCTAGAAGTATGCGCGAAGACAGTCGTGTCGCCCCCTCGCACGGGGGCGTGGATTGAAACCTAGGGTGGTTGTAGGGGGCGGCTAGGGTGGTTGGTCGCCCCCTCGCACGGGGGCGTGGATTGAAACTCCATACCCAGTTCGGCGAAATCGACGCGATTCGTCGCCCCCTCGCACGGGGGCGTGGATTGAAACCTCTGCCCCCTAATGCCAAGAAAAACATCATACGGTCGCCCCCTCGCACGGGGGCGTGGATTGAAACTACTACCAAATATCATTTAGTCTTGGTACAAAGGAGTCGCCCCCTCGCACGGGGGCGTGGATTGAAACTCAGAAGCCACGACTCACCGCACCGCTCATCACGTCGCCCCCTCGCACGGGGGCGTGGATTGAAACCTTGCTGTAGAGGCGACCAAAGGCGACCTCGGGGTCGCCCCCTCGCACGGGGGCGTGGATTGAAACGGAGAGTATGGAGATATCGAAGGAGGCGCCCGTCCGTCGCCCCCTCGCACGGGGGCGTGGATTGAAACTGCAGTGTGATAGTGAACCGTGTGCAATGAACCGGTCGCCCCCTCGCACGGGGGCGTGGATTGAAACATCAAAAACAGTCCTGCTATACCCTGTGTGTCAATGTCGCCCCCTCGCACGGGGGCGTGGATTGAAACACGCTTGGTGGTACTGGTACAGCGGCAGCTAATGTCGCCCCCTCGCACGGGGGCGTGGATTGAAACGTGATGATATGGCCCCGCTGGCAATGCAGAGCTTTGTCGCCCCCTCGCACGGGGGCGTGGATTGAAACCATACACTCACGAGTTTTCCAAAACATGGTAGTTTGTCGCCCCCTCGCACGGGGGCGTGGATTGAAACGACAACTCAAAATTGGGATTTGGAGTTTGACCCGTCGCCCCCTCGCACGGGGGCGTGGATTGAAACTGGCGGTAGATAGCCATAGCCAGACTAGCAAGTGGTCGCCCCCTCGCACGGGGGCGTGGATTGAAACATAATCAGGAATAGCGCAATAGCCAGAAGGATGAGTCGCCCCCTCGCACGGGGGCGTGGATTGAAACTTATGCGCGGGTGGAGTTGCTGAAGAAAATGCTGTCGCCCCCTCGCACGGGGGCGTGGATTGAAACCTTTACACATGTACCCCCACATACCGCGCAAGGTCAGGTCGCCCCCTCGCACGGGGGCGTGGATTGAAACCCACTCGCCCGACCAAAATGTGCCGAGAGGCACGTCGCCCCCTCGCACGGGGGCGTGGATTGAAACAAAAGGCGCCTGTGCAATGCTATCCCAGCTTGATACTGTCGCCCCCTCGCACGGGGGCGTGGATTGAAACCCGATACCCGCGATGCGCAGGTGTAAAGTTGCGGCGGTCGCCCCCTCGCACGGGGGCGTGGATTGAAACGTGCGCAGTTGCGCCCTGCGCCCTGTGAGGAGCTGTCGCCCCCTCGCACGGGGGCGTGGATTGAAACATGTGCGTGCTATCTGGCGTGTGCGCACCCTGAGTCGCCCCCTCGCACGGGGGCGTGGATTGAAACACCTTCTGGAAGCCAACTACAGTTGGAGATGCTGTCGCCCCCTCGCACGGGGGCGTGGATTGAAACTCCTCTTGCCCTGCAGTGCTGCCGGAGTGGTTGCGTCGCCCCCTCGCACGGGGGCGTGGATTGAAACATCCTCAAGGGCTGCAACTTTAACGGCGGGACACTGGTCGCCCCCTCGCACGGGGGCGTGGATTGAAACAAAAGCGGCGGCCCTAAAACCGTTTGGGTATACGGCGGTCGCCCCCTCGCACGGGGGCGTGGATTGAAACCCGTGCACCCTACCTACCGCGCCGGGGTCACGGCGTCGCCCCCTCGCACGGGGGCGTGGATTGAAACTGGAGTAGGTCGCACAGCCGGAGGGGCCATTTCCGTCGCCCCCTCGCACGGGGGCGTGGATTGAAACATAGCCCTAGGAGGTGCAGTCCGCGGCACTTGCTGTCGCCCCCTCGCACGGGGGCGTGGATTGAAACTGGACGGGCGCCTCCATACTCTCCAACTTCTGTAGTCGCCCCCTCGCACGGGGGCGTGGATTGAAACACCGTCTGCCGAAACTCGCGAACCAGCCCCTTGCGTCGCCCCCTCGCACGGGGGCGTGGATTGAAACTTCCTAGCTTCTTGAAATTCAATCTTGTTCACCCCGTCGCCCCCTCGCACGGGGGCGTGGATTGAAACCTGGGCTAAGTGGGATAATGAAGAGGAGGTTTTAGTCGCCCCCTCGCACGGGGGCGTGGATTGAAACCCACAGCATGGCCGACAATGTGCTGGCGACGCTGTCGCCCCCTCGCACGGGGGCGTGGATTGAAACTAGTCTACGCAGTTGCCCGAGGGAAAACTTCTTGTCGCCCCCTCGCACGGGGGCGTGGATTGAAACGGGACACCATGAATACAGAGCATGAGGCTGAAGAGTCGCCCCCTCGCACGGGGGCGTGGATTGAAACCGCTTGAATCTCTTTTTATACTCAGGGTGCGTACGTCGCCCCCTCGCACGGGGGCGTGGATTGAAACCATGTACCAAAACAGCATGTAGGCCCGCTTCCGTGTCGCCCCCTCGCACGGGGGCGTGGATTGAAACTCATCATGTGATAAATTTCCTTCATGCTCAACAAGTCGCCCCCTCGCACGGGGGCGTGGATTGAAACAAACCTACAAGCGTGTTGAAGCCTTCGATGCAGGTCGCCCCCTCGCACGGGGGCGTGGATTGAAACTAATGGGCTGTTATATACTTCATCCCACGTTTTGGTCGCCCCCTCGCACGGGGGCGTGGATTGAAACTGCCAAGAGTTTGCTCCACGAGATATCCCCATGGTCGCCCCCTCGCACGGGGGCGTGGATTGAAACAACCAATGAGACCCAGCAAACTGACACACACCGAGTCGCCCCCTCGCACGGGGGCGTGGATTGAAACATTTGTGACTGTTATAGGGGTTCGTTGTTCCTCGTCGCCCCCTCGCACGGGGGCGTGGATTGAAACAACCACCCCCCCAAGCTAGCAGCTGCAGGCACTTGGTCGCCCCCTCGCACGGGGGCGTGGATTGAAACCTATATCCCACGCGGTAAGAAAGCAGACTCTCCCGTCGCCCCCTCGCACGGGGGCGTGGATTGAAACATATGTAATTGAGGGCGCGCCCTTTTGGACCCCCGTCGCCCCCTCGCACGGGGGCGTGGATTGAAACGTAAAACTCTTGAATGTGCTGTAGTAAAGCATGAGTCGCCCCCTCGCACGGGGGCGTGGATTGAAACTCTACATAGTCAACAAACTCAGCTATCTTTCGTCCGTCGCCCCCTCGCACGGGGGCGTGGATTGAAACTGCCTTCCTGCTCTTATTATATGCGATCGCTGGCGTCGCCCCCTCGCACGGGGGCGTGGATTGAAACTTTACGGGGCACGACGTACACAACTACGCTGCTGTGTCGCCCCCTCGCACGGGGGCGTGGATTGAAACTATAGTGGTCATCATAGCCATACGTAAACCCGTGAGTCGCCCCCTCGCACGGGGGCGTGGATTGAAACAGCAATAGCTTGTGAGCAGTCTGTTTATAGTGGTGTCGCCCCCTCGCACGGGGGCGTGGATTGAAACTCTGAAACTAAGACCAGGTTCTCCAGTTGCCCACGTCGCCCCCTCGCACGGGGGCGTGGATTGAAACAAGCAGAGCCTGCCACAGCTTATCTTTCTCGCCGTCGCCCCCTCGCACGGGGGCGTGGATTGAAACCATATACCAGTCGTCGTGCAGATAGCCCTCATCGTCGCCCCCTCGCACGGGGGCGTGGATTGAAACGTCGGCTGTTATATGCCGCCAGTCTGCCTATAATGGTCGCCCCCTCGCACGGGGGCGTGGATTGAAACCCACGGTTAAAATTGTTATCGGTAGGCAATTCGGTCGCCCCCTCGCACGGGGGCGTGGATTGAAACATATACCGCCAGTCTACCTATAAGGGATTGAAACGTCGCCCCCTCGCACGGGGGCGTGGATTGAAACTGCGTCCCACTGTACGGCGACGAGGTCGCCCCTGTGTCGCCCCCTCGCACGGGGGCGTGGATTGAAACTCCCGGACTCACACATCCCGGCAATACCTGGAGTCGCCCCCTCGCACGGGGGCGTGGATTGAAACCTTGCGACATAGTGCCACAAACATTTCCCTGGTGAGTCGCCCCCTCGCACGGGGGCGTGGATTGAAACGCGATGGTGGCAGTGCCCCGCCGGTCCTTGTACCGTCGCCCCCTCGCACGGGGGCGTGGATTGAAACCATGTACCAGTCGTCGTGCAGATAGCCCTCATCGTCGCCCCCTCGCACGGGGGCGTGGATTGAAACCCAATGGAAAAACCAATCAGCGGCAAATTCGAACGTCGCCCCCTCGCACGGGGGCGTGGATTGAAACAAGGAAGCACCTAAACGGCCAAAAAATAAGGAGGGTCGCCCCCTCGCACGGGGGCGTGGATTGAAACCCATTGGTCAGCGAGTTCCTTGGACTTCTTGTGAGTCGCCCCCTCGCACGGGGGCGTGGATTGAAACCCATATTGCATGGGTGTTACAGCCTTACCGGCTTGTCGCCCCCTCGCACGGGGGCGTGGATTGAAACATAGGTGGATTCTAGGCATATCTTTAATTTTGCGTCGCCCCCTCGCACGGGGGCGTGGATTGAAACTATAAAGGCTCATTTACTATCTGGCAAACCATTTGTCGCCCCCTCGCACGGGGGCGTGGATTGAAACGACTATAGGATAAAAAGGCCGTTTCAGCATACCGTCGCCCCCTCGCACGGGGGCGTGGATTGAAACTGCATAGTCACCCCCAAACGGAATTACATGCTATTGGTCGCCCCCTCGCACGGGGGCGTGGATTGAAACGATCTCCCTGCTGCACTCCATCCCTCCGGCCAGTCGCCCCCTCGCACGGGGGCGTGGATTGAAACAGGTAGTGTGCATCGGTTGTGGCTACCCATGGTGTCGCCCCCTCGCACGGGGGCGTGGATTGAAACAAGTAGGGCCTGCCACAGCTTCTCCCTCCCACCGGTCGCCCCCTCGCACGGGGGCGTGGATTGAAACTTAATCTCGCAATCTTTCCAGACGCCATCCCACAGTCGCCCCCTCGCACGGGGGCGTGGATTGAAACAACAATGGAAACCATGAAGAAAACAATTCGCCTACGTCGCCCCCTCGCACGGGGGCGTGGATTGAAACTTGTACTGCCTTGTTGTAAAACTCTTGAATGTGCGTCGCCCCCTCGCACGGGGGCGTGGATTGAAACTCTGTACTCTCCCTTGTGGCACAGATACCCCTCGTCGCCCCCTCGCACGGGGGCGTGGATTGAAACTTGGCAAGCGCATTATCCAGTCGGGTACCATGCTGTCGCCCCCTCGCACGGGGGCGTGGATTGAAACTACACACCTTCTCTGTATCCACAAAGGCATTGCGTCGCCCCCTCGCACGGGGGCGTGGATTGAAACCACAAAACCAGACTGTTCGAGAATATCCTTGAAGCGTCGCCCCCTCGCACGGGGGCGTGGATTGAAACTCCTTGCCATCCTCATTATCTTCTACGTCCCACCGTCGCCCCCTCGCACGGGGGCGTGGATTGAAACTTCACGGGCTGTTGATCTCGCTTCCTGTAGATGCGTCGCCCCCTCGCACGGGGGCGTGGATTGAAACCAAACTCAGCTGAGCCATCCTCAACCGTGATAAGTCGCCCCCTCGCACGGGGGCGTGGATTGAAACTCCCATCAATTGCCATCTCTAAAACATGCGACCCGTCGCCCCCTCGCACGGGGGCGTGGATTGAAACGCAAGCGACCCTACTTTGTCGGGCATGCCGGACTGTCGCCCCCTCGCACGGGGGCGTGGATTGAAACAACCCACCCCCCCCAGGCTAGCAGCTGCAGGCCCGTCGCCCCCTCGCACGGGGGCGTGGATTGAAACTTCGATCCCATTCGCTTATTATTCTTCCTGTTGGTCGCCCCCTCGCACGGGGGCGTGGATTGAAACATCCACTCCTAAATGCTGCTTGCCCACACACTCCGGTCGCCCCCTCGCACGGGGGCGTGGATTGAAACACAAGGCTTTCAATTGTTCTTCCAGTGGAAGCCGTCGCCCCCTCGCACGGGGGCGTGGATTGAAACAGGGATGCGTTAACGCCGATGATGCGATAGCCTTGTCGCCCCCTCGCACGGGGGCGTGGATTGAAACTGCACCGTGCTTACGGACACTCTTGAGGATTTCCGTCGCCCCCTCGCACGGGGGCGTGGATTGAAACTTAGAGGTTCTTTTCCCTCTATAAAATCCTGTTTGTCGCCCCCTCGCACGGGGGCGTGGATTGAAACTTCTTGTTTAACCCCAGAGCCTTTGCCGCCAGAGTCGCCCCCTCGCACGGGGGCGTGGATTGAAACTATGCCATGTCGCTTGCAGAGGTCCACGAAGTCTGTCGCCCCCTCGCACGGGGGCGTGGATTGAAACACACAGTACCCACGACCACGGGCATACTGGCGGACGGTCGCCCCCTCGCACGGGGGCGTGGATTGAAACTAGTGCCGTTGTGCGGATGATGTCCCATGCATCCGGTCGCCCCCTCGCACGGGGGCGTGGATTGAAACATATACTCAAAGTAGCAGTATTGCGGCCTTTTCGTCGCCCCCTCGCACGGGGGCGTGGATTGAAACATCCCTCTATTTCCGTTCCACACCACGGGCAATGTCGCCCCCTCGCACGGGGGCGTGGATTGAAACTTTCACGCAAGTTTGCAGATGGCCGGACGATGCGTCGCCCCCTCGCACGGGGGCGTGGATTGAAACTTTGTCGAGCTTAAGGCCCCGGGCCGCACGTCCAGTCGCCCCCTCGCACGGGGGCGTGGATTGAAACGCTGTGACAATGCGGTCCTCATATGTGCTGCTGTGTCGCCCCCTCGCACGGGGGCGTGGATTGAAACTCCCTCGGCGGGGCTGGTACTGCACAGACACCGAGTCGCCCCCTCGCACGGGGGCGTGGATTGAAACTTTGTCATGCTGGAAGCCGTAGAAGACCAGCGCCGGTCGCCCCCTCGCACGGGGGCGTGGATTGAAACATGTCCATAGCCTCTTTCATGGCTGCGGTGTTTTGTCGCCCCCTCGCACGGGGGCGTGGATTGAAACGCGTCTACGTCGTAGCATGCAATCGTGATCTTGTCGCCCCCTCGCACGGGGGCGTGGATTGAAACTGCGAATAGAAGGTCATCATCATCGAGGAACAGGATGTCGCCCCCTCGCACGGGGGCGTGGATTGAAACCCTTTGTTCTGCGCGCCATTGTATACAACACTCGTCGCCCCCTCGCACGGGGGCGTGGATTGAAACGGTTTACATCGTTTCGAGTGCCGAAATGTCAAAAAGTCGCCCCCTCGCACGGGGGCGTGGATTGAAACCAACTCCATCCGCTACCAGTTTCCCACTTGGTCCGTCGCCCCCTCGCACGGGGGCGTGGATTGAAACTGCAAATATTGTTGTCGCAATTGTTAACATGTGTTATGTCGCCCCCTCGCACGGGGGCGTGGATTGAAACATCCACAGATTATCCACATACTACACTAACTTATGTCGCCCCCTCGCACGGGGGCGTGGATTGAAACATCCACAGGCATACAACACTTATCCACAAGTTATCGTCGCCCCCTCGCACGGGGGCGTGGATTGAAACTTGGCTTTAACAGGGCGGTAGACTGCCTTAGTATGTCGCCCCCTCGCACGGGGGCGTGGATTGAAACATTGAGGTGTGACCCTTTTGGGTCTCCCTCGGCGTCGCCCCCTCGCACGGGGGCGTGGATTGAAACAAAGGCACCAAGTATTTCTTCCCTTGTGTGTCGGTCGCCCCCTCGCACGGGGGCGTGGATTGAAACACACTGTGATATGTGTTGCCGTAAGTCTTCTGGGTCGCCCCCTCGCACGGGGGCGTGGATTGAAACACACTGTGATATGTGTTGCCGTAAGTCTTCTGGGTCGCCCCCTCGCACGGGGGCGTGGATTGAAACTATGGGATCGAGTTGCCGTTGTGCTGCCGTGCGGTCGCCCCCTCGCACGGGGGCGTGGATTGAAACTTCTTGCTCCTGTGTGGCTTCCACATGATTTACGTCGCCCCCTCGCACGGGGGCGTGGATTGAAACCAAGCACGATTTCTTGCCCGTTCTCACCCTGCTGTCGCCCCCTCGCACGGGGGCGTGGATTGAAACCATAAACTACTAGCCGTAGCCTTAATGCTCTGCGTCGCCCCCTCGCACGGGGGCGTGGATTGAAACTCGTCCTCCTGGAAAGCCGCCTCAACCTCGGGCCGTCGCCCCCTCGCACGGGGGCGTGGATTGAAACGCCATGCAGGAACACAACAACATAGAGCAACAAGAGTCGCCCCCTCGCACGGGGGCGTGGATTGAAACGAAGATCAATTAAGGGAGGCGTTTTCAATGGTCGAGTCGCCCCCTCGCACGGGGGCGTGGATTGAAACTTCAGCACAGCGTAGACGCCGCGACGTGGGTAGTCGCCCCCTCGCACGGGGGCGTGGATTGAAACAGGCTGGTCGCAGCCCATGTGCTGCCTAGCCAAGTCGCCCCCTCGCACGGGGGCGTGGATTGAAACCTCAGCCATCACTACTCCAGCGCATCCACAAGCGGTCGCCCCCTCGCACGGGGGCGTGGATTGAAACTGTAACAAAGGAAAGCAGACAGCATGAAGACCAAGTCGCCCCCTCGCACGGGGGCGTGGATTGAAACAATGACCTCCTTTTATTTTTGGTTATCTTAAAGAGTCGCCCCCTCGCACGGGGGCGTGGATTGAAACATCCACTCCCTAGCCTACCCTATTACTAGGATAGGTCGCCCCCTCGCACGGGGGCGTGGATTGAAACTAGGTGTAGACTAATACAGTATTTTCGCCGTTGGTGTCGCCCCCTCGCACGGGGGCGTGGATTGAAACATCAGCGCCCCTATATGCTTCATCTGCGCTGGCGTCGCCCCCTCGCACGGGGGCGTGGATTGAAACGCGCAAGGGTGCTGCGCTTCTCAAAGAACTTAGTCGCCCCCTCGCACGGGGGCGTGGATTGAAACTGAAACGGAGCTGCCTCCAGCGCAGTAAGGATGGGTCGCCCCCTCGCACGGGGGCGTGGATTGAAACGCAGATACATACGAGATATTTCCGCTTGCTGTTGTCGCCCCCTCGCACGGGGGCGTGGATTGAAACCTTCCCCGCGCCTCTTTTGCCCGCCGAGGGGCAGGTCGCCCCCTCGCACGGGGGCGTGGATTGAAACGCTGCGCGTTCAAGGTAATATTCAGATTTCCTAGTCGCCCCCTCGCACGGGGGCGTGGATTGAAACATGACATCAAAGAGTTCTCTGTTTGGCTGCGCATGTCGCCCCCTCGCACGGGGGCGTGGATTGAAACGTACATTACCGCGCACCGTGCTTAGCTCCGCTGAGTCGCCCCCTCGCACGGGGGCGTGGATTGAAACAACCCTAGACGCTCGGCAACCTGTAACGCTGCATAGTCGCCCCCTCGCACGGGGGCGTGGATTGAAACAACAGGAAACTCACCGCGTGCCGAGTCGCCGACGTCGCCCCCTCGCACGGGGGCGTGGATTGAAACTCGGTGTAGGCGGGGAAAGTAACGACGCTGACATCGTCGCCCCCTCGCACGGGGGCGTGGATTGAAACTTCGTCGATATGGACTTCGAGGTTGCCAAACATCGTCGCCCCCTCGCACGGGGGCGTGGATTGAAACATCTCGTTGGCCGTGACGTTGCCGACCGACAGGGTCGCCCCCTCGCACGGGGGCGTGGATTGAAACTGGCCCCTCTACACGAATCACGCCATTGCGGTCGGTCGCCCCCTCGCACGGGGGCGTGGATTGAAACTGTAGCGTGCATATTTGCCGTTCTGCCGTTTGCGTCGCCCCCTCGCACGGGGGCGTGGATTGAAACCCTTTGTTCTACGTGCCATTGTATACAACACTCCGTCGCCCCCTCGCACGGGGGCGTGGATTGAAACCCCCACCAGCCCATCTGCCCCTCGGCGGGCAAAAGGTCGCCCCCTCGCACGGGGGCGTGGATTGAAACACGGGGGATGCTTCTTGCTCCCCCGAACAGCAAAGTCGCCCCCTCGCACGGGGGCGTGGATTGAAACTCGGTGTAGGCGGGGAAAGTAACGACGCTGACATGTCGCCCCCTCGCACGGGGGCGTGGATTGAAACATTAGAGACTGCCCAAAAACAGAAGGAGGCTACGTCGCCCCCTCGCACGGGGGCGTGGATTGAAACTATATATGGTGATTAGACAACCATCGCACTGTAAGTCGCCCCCTCGCACGGGGGCGTGGATTGAAACTAGTATTACGCAGCTCTTTGAACGAAGTTGCGCAGTCGCCCCCTCGCACGGGGGCGTGGATTGAAACCTGCCGTGGAAAACCGTTCATTCACTTCGGCAAGTCGCCCCCTCGCACGGGGGCGTGGATTGAAACTTTAATCGAAACACCATTGTCAATTCCGAAATCAGTCGCCCCCTCGCACGGGGGCGTGGATTGAAACTAGCTCTTGCCTGATGACCCAGTAGTGCAGCAGGTCGCCCCCTCGCACGGGGGCGTGGATTGAAACGGTATGCCGTCAAGGTGTACTGGTCCCACGGCAGAGTCGCCCCCTCGCACGGGGGCGTGGATTGAAACTGAGGAAATGAAAAGAGAACAGGAAGAGCGCGAGGTCGCCCCCTCGCACGGGGGCGTGGATTGAAACTTTGCCGTTGTTGTATTCTAGCGAGCTAGTATCGTCGCCCCCTCGCACGGGGGCGTGGATTGAAACATTACACGGGGTTTTCAAATCCATATCGCTAACGGTCGCCCCCTCGCACGGGGGCGTGGATTGAAACAGCCGGGGTTATTACCTTCTTGCTGATACCTACGGTCGCCCCCTCGCACGGGGGCGTGGATTGAAACAACCATGAGCTTTGTACACGGTTCTAGGGCAGTGTCGCCCCCTCGCACGGGGGCGTGGATTGAAACGGGATAGCGCAAGGTGTGAAACGGAGCTGCCTCCAGGTCGCCCCCTCGCACGGGGGCGTGGATTGAAACAAGCCGGTCTGGCACCCCGCGGTGGCCGGGCGAGTCGCCCCCTCGCACGGGGGCGTGGATTGAAACTCCTTTACCCATTCCCAATTAGCTATCACTAAGGGTCGCCCCCTCGCACGGGGGCGTGGATTGAAACTGCAAAAATTGCGCGTCCTCGGGCGGGATGCCGGGTCGCCCCCTCGCACGGGGGCGTGGATTGAAACCACGCTGACGGCCATCATGGACTTGAAGTACAAGTCGCCCCCTCGCACGGGGGCGTGGATTGAAACCGCGGCAGACAGAGGCCAGGCGTCGATCGTCTTTGGTCGCCCCCTCGCACGGGGGCGTGGATTGAAACTCTAGCAGTTTCAGTGTCGACACCCATGAGACCAGTCGCCCCCTCGCACGGGGGCGTGGATTGAAACACCTTGAGTCGTTTGCCGCGCGCACACCCTTTGGTCGCCCCCTCGCACGGGGGCGTGGATTGAAACTTCTAGCCCGCGGATGTCATCGGCACTAAGCCACGTCGCCCCCTCGCACGGGGGCGTGGATTGAAACATCGACGCGGGCACGGCTGCGGTGCTGACTAACGTCGCCCCCTCGCACGGGGGCGTGGATTGAAACGTAGCCGCCTTTACCTGCGCCCACTTGGCCTTTGTCGCCCCCTCGCACGGGGGCGTGGATTGAAACAGCTTGCCGTGTGCCGCCACGTGCGCGGCGATGGGTCGCCCCCTCGCACGGGGGCGTGGATTGAAACTCCAGCCGCCTAGGCCCCAGGGATTTACACCCCCGTCGCCCCCTCGCACGGGGGCGTGGATTGAAACAATTTGGTATGGGTAGAATAAGAGAATCTTATGAGTCGCCCCCTCGCACGGGGGCGTGGATTGAAACACTACCGGTAGCGGTGCGGCAGCCCCAGTCGGAGGTCGCCCCCTCGCACGGGGGCGTGGATTGAAACTTTTTAGTGTGTGTTGGCTCCTGCTCCCCGAAACGTCGCCCCCTCGCACGGGGGCGTGGATTGAAACTTGCGGCTATCAGCGTAGTGGTAAGACTTCTTTCGTCGCCCCCTCGCACGGGGGCGTGGATTGAAACCCTGCGGCTCCTGCGTCTCGTGCGTCTCGCACAGGTCGCCCCCTCGCACGGGGGCGTGGATTGAAACTCACTACTCACAGAAGGGGCGCAAAGTGAGCCAAGTCGCCCCCTCGCACGGGGGCGTGGATTGAAACTCCCAGAGAAGCAGGTTATGCGTGTAGTCGTCTAGTCGACCCCTCGCACGGGGGCGTGGATTGAAATGTTTTCGCCGCCCACAACCCCGTGCAGGCACTTGGTCGCACCCCGCGCGGGTGCGTGGATTGAAATCCCTAGGCGGCGGGCGCGGTCTACCACGCTATCTGTCGCCCCCTGGCACGGGGGCGTGAACTGAAACTCCTCCACAACGGAATCAAACATCTATTTCCGTCGTGATGTATGAGAGAAGCGCGTGAATTTCGTCCCCTTTGGGCGTTAATTCATCGTTGATTGTCTCGTGGTAAAGCATGTGGTCGCTCAAGTACTCCTCAAGGGCTACAAGCGTGTCGTCGTCATACTCCGCGTCAAAGTCAAAGGGAACTGAGATTTCTCGCCAAAGGGCTTTTTGTCGCGGGCTTAGGGCTAGTTTCACAATGATCTGCCTCTCAGGGATAAAGGGGTCGAATACCTACGAACCTATAGATGACCTCGGCGATTTGCGATTGCCTAATCGCGCTCAACTTGTCTTGGGCGCATCTGGTAGTATATGATGGGCATAGCAAGTTGAGAGCGAGGTGTTGGTGGTGTCGCGCATGTCGACTCTGGCGAAAATCTGTGAGAGGTATAACGTCTCGCTCATGTATCTCTTTGGGTCGCGCGAAAAGCTAGCCATGCAGATTATCGAGGGGAGTATGCCTGAGAACAGGGATCCCCTGGCTGACATCGACGTAGGGGTCGTCTTTTCGACTGCCCTGCCGGTAGGGCGCGAGCGGGCGAGGCTCTATAGTCTCCTGTTCAACGATCTTGAGGATGTCTTTCTGCCGTTTGCTCTTGATCTGGTCTTTCTAGAGGAAAACCACGCCGTGTTTCAGGCTGAAGCCGTTAAGGGGCAATGTGTGTATGCAGCGAGTACTGATGCGAGGCTCGACTACGAGGAGGCGATTTTGCGCCGGGCCTGTGATTTTAGACCATTCCTTGAAATGTACTATGCAGAGCGTTTGGGAGCGAAGACATAACACCCCGCTATACGCGGGGTGTTAGTTTTTGCGCGCGTTGTCTGGCACATGTCCGCATGCTATACTTAAGCAAACATATGTTCTGTCGGGCCTATTGTGTTGGCACCAAAAACAGGAGGAACCGTCCCTTTTGTTTTCCTTTTGTTTTCCTGTTCTGTTAGTCGATTGTGTTGACAAAAAGAACCGTCCCTTTTGTTTTCCCTAGTAAGGCAGACACATTGGATTAAAGCAAACAGAACGGTCCTGGAGGTGGTTCTATGCCGGATGAAACAAAAAGAACCGTCCCTTTTGTTTCTTTTGTTTTGCACCTGGATATGGACGCGTTTTTTGCGGCGGTGGAGCAGCTGGATTTTCCTAAGCTGCGGGGCAAGCCGGTGATTGTGGGGGGCGCGCCGAATGAGCGGGGTGTTGTTTCTACCTGCTCGTATGAGGCCCGCAAGTTTGGCGTGCGCTCCGCCATGTCGTTGACGGAGGCGTACCGCCGCTGCCCGCAGGGCATTTTTGTGCCAGGGCGCATGTCGCGGTACCGCGGGATATCGGCACAGGTTATGGCAATAATGGCCACTTACTCCCCGCAGCTTGAACCGGTTTCTATTGACGAGGCCTTTTTAGATGTGACGCATTCGCAAAACCTGTTTGGCCCGGCCGAGGCGATTGCCCGCACGATACAGCTACGGGTTAAAAACGAACTGGGGTTATCCTGCTCGCTCGGGGTGGCGCCAAACAAGTTTTTAGCCAAGGTAGCCAGCGACCTAAAAAAGCCCGGCGGGCTAGTGATAGTAGCGCCGGGCACCGAGCGCGCGTTTCTTGCCCCACTCCCTATAGAGCGCATCTGGGGCGTGGGGCCAAAGACGGCAGAGCAGCTGCACAAGCAGGGACTAAAGACGATTGGGGACATTCAAAACGCTGACCCGCGTCTCTTGGCGCGCCGCCTCGGCGTGCACGGACACGACCTGTATCGCCTGGCCTGCGGTGAGGACGACCGCCCGGTCGCTCGCTACGACGACACAAAATCCGTGGGGCACGAGCACACGTTTGACATCGACACTGCCGACATCGACGCCGTAAAGGCTACGCTGTTGGCTTTGGCCGCTAAGGTGGGACGGCGCCTGCGCAAGAAAAAGCTTAGGGGCAAGGTGGTGCAACTTAAGCTACGCTACCTAGATTTCACCACTATAACGCGACAGTGTGCGCTGTCGGCGCACACTGACTTAGACCACGATATCTACCGCACTGCGGTAAAGCTACTAGACCATCACTTTGACGGCCGCCCTGTTCGCCTGATTGGCGTATCTGTGTCGCAGCTCTGTGGCGAAGGTGAGGCTGCGGCGCAATTAAGCCTGTTTGACGCTCCGCCAGAAAAGGCGCAGAAGCTAGCGCAGGTTATGGACGCCATTAAAGAAAAGCACGGCGAAAAGAGCATTACCTACGCTAAAGTAAAGGAATATGAAGATGAGCCCCCATCGCCCTAGGCCTACAAGCGGAAGCCGCCTTCCTTAACCCAGGGCTTAAGCGCCATGACCAGGCCGCCCGTAACTATGCCCGCCAACAGCATTTCGGGTACGCCTTGCACTAAAGCAATGGAAATGGCGGCCGTGCGCTCGATATACCCAAACCACA
>Ga0208243_1000296_pt1 | contig 33821 bp, 36 predicted proteins | sample Subbio2Aug_QV12A_FD_184826 | JGI IMG/M metagenome (GOLD analysis project Ga0208243, IMG submission 184826) | Serpentinite rock and fluid subsurface biosphere microbial communities from McLaughlin Reserve, California, USA - CR12Aug_QV12A (SPAdes) | ecosystem: Environmental > Terrestrial > Deep... | reverse complement strand
CACCCAGCACCCAGCACCCAGCACCCAGCACCCAGCACCCAGCACCCAGCACCCAGCACCCAGCACCCAGCACCCAGCGCGCGAAACCGACCGGGGCCCCGGGGCCCCGGGAAGGCGTGCGGGGGCGGAGAGGCACCGTGATCGACAGTTTTCGCATTTCGCTATCTTGATCGGTTCTGTTATAGCGAGAAGCTATAACGTCCCACGATATGAAAAGATGTGTATGATTCAAACCATGAGCACGACCACGCCAAAGCGCAACAACGGCCACGGTGGATACCGCCCAGGGGCAGGTGCGAAGCCCGCTGGCTACGTTCCGCCGCAGGAACGCATCGACCTCGACCGCGAGAAGGCCCGGAACGAGAAGGCGAAGGCCGACCTCAACGAGTTGGAGTTGGCGGTGAGACGCGGCCAGTACGTGGACCGCGCCCAGGTGCGTCAGGCATCGGCCACGGCGCTGTCCGCGCTGGCCCAGACCCTGCGCTCGGTGCCAGACAACCTAGAGCGCAAGCTGGGTGTCGCGCCCGAGGTGGCCGCCGAGGTGGGGGCGCTGATCGACGCGGCTCTGGACGAGGTGGCGAACCAGTTGGAAGCCATCACCGAGGAACAACGCCCGATGGAAGGCGTCGTTGAGGCCGCCGAAGATGAGTGAACCCGCCAAGGCGCTACTAGACATTTGCAGCGGTTTCGACGCGCTGCGCCCGCCCAAACGGGTGTCGGTGGCCGAAGGCGCTGCCGAGACGCTGGTCATCAACCAGCCCGGGGGCTATGTCGGGCCCTGGAGCGCCGACGAGACCCCGTACATGGTGGAGCCGATGAACATGCTGGCCTCGCGGGGCCACGAAGCGGTGTGTTTCGTCGGCCCAGCGCGTACTGGTAAGACGATGGGCCTGCTGGACGCCTGGATCGCCCACTGCGTGGTGAACGACCCAGGCGACATGGCCGTGATCCAGATGACGCAGGAGAAGGCCCGGGAGTACAGCAAGACCCGTATCGACCGGATGATCCGGCACTCTCCGGCCATCAAGGCCATGAAGTCGGCGTCGAGCCAGCACGACAACACCCACGACAAGATGTTCAAGCACGGGATGTGGCTGCGCATCGCGTGGCCGACCGTGACCAACCTGTCGGGCTCCGACTACCGCTACGTCGCCTTCACCGACTACGACCGGATGCCCGATGACGTGGACGGGGAGGGCGCACCCTTCACCCTGGGCCTCAAGCGCACGACCACGTTCCTGTCGCGGGGCATGTGCATGGTGGAGTCGTCCCCGGGCCGCGACGTGAGCGACCCGAACTGGCACCCGGTCACGCCCCATGAAGCCCCACCCACGGGTGGCATCCTGGGCATCTACAACCGCAGCGACCGCCGCCGCTGGTACTGGTCGTGCCTGCATTGCAGCGAGTATTTCGAGGTGGCCCCGGGCCTGAGCCTGTTCGGCCTGCCCAGTGACGACGAACTCATCGAGATGGTGCGCGAGGCCGACCTGGGTGCGTTGGCTGCCCAGTACAACCGCGTGCCGTGCCCGCACTGCGGCTCCATCCATACGCCGAAAGACAAGCACGAACTCAACCGGCGCGGCGTCTGGCTGCGGGACGGCGAGAAGATCACCGCCGACGGCGAACGCTACGGTGCGCCCCTGACCAGCACCATCGCGGGCTACTGGCTGGGTGGCGCGGCGGCAGCGTACCAGCACTGGAAGTCGCTCATCATGCGGCATCTCCAGGGCCTGCGCGAGTACGCCCTGACCGGCAGCGAACTGACGCTGAAGACCACGGTCAACACCGACCAGGGCCTGCCGTACCTCCCACGGGCGCTGGCTGAGGCGGCGAAGAACGGCGGCAACGTTCGCCAGGACGACCGAATGGAGCGGTACACCGTGCCCGAGTCGGCGCGTTTTCTGGTGGCCGCCGTGGACGTGCAGGGTGGCACCAACGCCCGCTTCGTGGTGCAAGTCCACGCCGTCGGGCCGCACTTTGAGCAGTGGCTGGTGGACCGTTTCGAGATCAAGGAGTCGGAGCGCGAGGGCGTGGGCAGCGACTTCGCACCCATCGACCCGGCCAGCTACGCCGAGGACTGGCACACGCTCACCAAAAAGGTGGTCACGGCCACCTACAAGACGCCGCTGGAGGGCCGCGAGTTGCAGGTGCTGCTGACGGTGGTGGACTCCGGGGGCGAAGACGGCGTGACCGACAAGGCGTATGCGTGGTATCGGGCGCTGCGGCAGGCGAAGATGCACGACCGCGTGATGCTGGTCAAAGGGTCGAACGTCAAGATGGCCGGGATGATCCGCCAGACCCTGGTGGGCAACCGCTCGGGCAAGGAGAAGGGCGACGTGCCGCTCTACATCCTCAACACCGACATGCTGAAGGACGCCGTTCACGCGGGCCTGCGGCGTGCCACCCCGGGCCCCGGCTACATCCACGTCCCCGGCTGGGTCAACAAGGCGTTTCTGGACGAACTGCACCGCTCGGAGGTGCGCGGCAAGAACGGGAAGTGGGAGCAGGTGCGCAAGCGCAACGAGGCGTTCGACTTGGCGGGCTACGTGCGCGCCGGGTGCCTGAAGCTGGGGGCCGACAAGATCAAGAACTGGGACAAGGCCCCTGCGTGGGCCGCGCCGCTGCCTGAGAACCGTGAACTGGTGACGCGGGAAGAACGGCGCGAGGCCAAAGCCGAGGCGGCCACGTTGCCCCCGCCCGTGGTGCAGCGGCCTGCGGTGGTGCGCCAGCGCCGAGTGGCGAGGTCGAGCTACTTAGGCTGACCGCTGGTAGCGGTCGTAGGCCACATCGGCGGCGACACGGGCCCCACGGCTCATGTTGCCGTCGCCCAGCACCTTCAGCAACTCCACCGTGCGCTCGTCCAGGGTCAACTGGACGCGCTTGGTGGGCTGTCCATTGAGTTCGGTTTTGCGGCCCGCGTTGCGGCGAGGCCCGCCACGGCGGGGTTGGTTCATGTGTTGAATCATACACACTAACCAAAACGAAAACTCACGCGACATCTCTCCGCAGGCGAAAAAACCCCGAAAAACCCACACTGCCTCAACTTTTAACTTTGGGGCTTTGGGCATGGCGGTTTCGCAAGCAGACATCGACACGCTGAACGCGGCCATCGCGTCGGGCGAGCGCGTCGTGGTGCTGAACGGCCAGAGCGTGACGTATCGGTCGGTGGACGACCTCATCAAAGCACGCAATGACCTCAAGCAGCAGATGCAAGACGAAGCCGCTGCGGCTGCGGGCAAGCGGCGCACCAAGCGCACATACGCCTATTACCAAGGCCGGGGGTACTGATGGGCCGACCGCGCAAACCCAACCCAGCCGCGCAGAAGCGGCTTGAGGTGAGCAACAAGTACGACGCCGCCGGGACTGGCCGTCGCATGAAGGGCTGGATGCCCCCGTCGAGCGGCCCGAACAAAGCCATCACGGGCCTTCAGAACATCCGCAACCGCGCCCGCGACGTGGTGCGCAACGACTGGTCGGGTGAGTCGGCCACGCAGAAGTGGGTCACCAACCTGATCGGCGTGGGCATCACGCCCCGCCTCAAACGGCTGCCCTCGGGCCCGCGCAAGCAGGAACTCATCGACCTGTGGGACCGCTGGGTCCAAGTGGCCGATGCCGACGGCGTGCTGAACTTCTACGGCCTGCAAGCCCTGGTGGTGCGGGCGTGGCTGGACAGCGGCGAGGTGTTCGTGCGCAAGCGCGCCCGACGCCTGGACAGCGGCATGGAAGTGCCGATGCAGGTGCAACTGATAGAGGCCGAGTTCGTGCCCGTGTTCGACGCCGACACATGGCCGGGTCTGCCCATCGGCAACAAGATTCGCCAGGGCATCGAGTTGGACCGGCGCGGCCAGCGCGTGGCCTACTGGATGCACCGGGAGCACCCGGGCGAGGGCACGCTGGCCGGTATGCAGAACCTGCTGCGCATCCCCGCCAGCGACGTGAAGCACATCTACGAGGTCAAGCGCCCAGGGCAGTTGCGCGGCGTCTCGGCGCTGGCGTCGGTGCTGGCCCGTCTGCGCTCGATCAACGACTACGACGACGCCGTGCTGGAACGCCAGAAACTGGCGAACCTGTTTGCGGTGTTCATCACCCGGGGCCTGGGCGGCGATGTGGACATCGACCCCCTGACCAACCTGCCCATCGAGATGTCGGGCGGCGAGCCGCTGGCCGGTCTGCAACCGGGCATCATGCAGGAGTTGGAATATGGTCAAGATGTCAAGTTCTCCAACCCTCCAGAGGCTGGGACGACATACAGTGACTACATGCGGACGCAGCATCTGGGCACCAGTGCTGCAACCGGCATCCCCTACGAGCTTTTCAGTGGTGACATCAAGGAGGTTTCTGACCGGACCCTTCGCGTCGTCATCAACGAGTTCCGTCGATTTGCCGAACAGCGCCAGTGGCACACGGTGATCCCGATGTTCTGCCAGCCCGTTCGCCAGTGGTGGACGGACGCGGCGGTGCTCGCGGGCTTGGTGTCGATGGCCGAAGCCAATGACGTGGCGATGGTCGAGTGGGCACCGCACGGCTGGGCGTACATCCACCCGGTGCAAGACCCGCAGGGCAAGGCCCTGGAAGTCGAAAGCGGATTCCGCAGCCGCTCCAGCGTCATCGCCGAACGCGGCGACGACCCCGACACGGTGGACGCCGAGCGCGCTGCCGATCTGGAGCGCGAGAAGTCGATGGGCCTGTACGCAGACCCCACCGGCCAACTCGACGCCAACGGTGAGCCGGTCGAGCCGCCCGAGCAGGGCGACACCGACGGCATCGACGACGAGGAGTACGCCGCGCCGCCGAACGCTGAACTGCTCAAGCAGTTCGCGGCACTGGCCCAGCAGATGAACGCCATCCAGGCGGCGCTGATGGGGCAGAAGTCCGAGCCGCAGCAGTTGGTCATCAACAACCACATCCCGCCCACCCTGGTGGAAAACAAGGTGGAGACGCCCGTGGTGAACGTGGCCGCCCCCGAGGTCAGCGTGGAAGGGCCCACCGTGAACGTGGCCGCCCCCGTGATCGAGAACAAAGTGGTGCCCGCCGAGGTGCAGCCCGTGTTCAACGTGGCCCCAGCAGCGGTGAAGCTGGAACTCCCCGCCCGCAAGACCGAAACCACCATCGAACGTGACCAGTACGGCAATCTGGTCAAGGCCACTCAGGTTGAGAAGGACTCCGAGTAATGGCAACCCCGACGCTCACCCCAGGCTTCACCGTTCTGTCCGACTGCGACAGCACGACGGGGTGGAGCGCGGGCACGCTGGACACCGAGGTGGTCAAGCAGGGCACCTCGTCGCTGTCGGGCATCTTGCGTACTGCGGGGCTGAACACCCGCACGTACACGACGACGACCTTCAACTCGACCGGCCAGCACCTGCGGATGTGGCTGAACTACGCCTCCATCGGCTTCCTGCAAACCCAGGCCAACGGTGGTATCCGCCTGTTCGCACAGGACACTGCTGGCAACATCGGCTACTGGTATCTGGGAGGCATCGACACCTACGACGGCGGCTGGACGCTGCTTCAGGTGGACATGGACCGGGCGTTTGACGCGCAGACCGGCACCCCCAACCGGACCCAGATCAACCGCGTCGGCTTCACGCTCAACCTGACTGGCGCACCCCGTAACGCCACGAACACTTGGTACGACTACCTCGTTCGAGGCAACGGCCTGACGATCACGGGCGGCAGCGAATTGGACCCGATTGATTGGGCTGGCGTGGCCGCTGTGGATGCGGCATCGGGGTATGGCGCTGTGCGTCGCCAGAACGGCGTGTACTTCGTCAACACCAACCTGACCATCGGGGGTGCGACCACGACCGTGTTCAACGACACGAACCAGATCGTGGTGTTCGAGAACCAGCCGGTGAACGCCGACCTGTACAAGTTGGAGCCTGCGGGCACGGCCAGCACGACGTTCCGGCTGACCAACAGCGTCATCAAGTCGGCCAACACAGCCAGCCGGTTCGACCTGCTGTTGAACAACGCCAACCTCAACACGCTGGAGTTCGACGGCAACACCGTGGTGAACGCTGACGCCACCCGCTTCAAGGCAGGCCAGTCGGTGAGCGGCTGCGTGTTCCAGGGTTGCAACCAGATTCAGACCGCCGGGGCCGGGTTCACGGGCAACACCGTGCGCGGCTCGACCGATGCGCTGGGCGCGCTGCTGTGGCCCGATGGCACCAGCGTGCAGAACTGCGACTTCGTGGGCAACAGCCGCGCCATCCAGATCAACACGACTGGCACCAAGGACTTCATCGGCATCACCTTCAGCGGCAACACCTTCGACATCAACAATACCAGCGGCAGCGCCGTGACGGTGAACGTGTCGGGCGGTGGCACCGCCTCGGGTGTGACCAGCACCGGGTCTGCCGTGACCGTGCAGGCGTCTGCGACGTTGACGCTGACCGGCGTGGTCGATGGCTCGGAAGTGCGCATCTACGCACACGGCACCACCACCGAACTCTATGGCTTGGAGAGCAAGACCGCAGGGGTGAACCCCGCGTACAGCTACACCAGCCCGCAGGCCGTGGACATCGTGGTCCACAACGTGGCCTACAACTATTTCCGCCTTGAGAACTACCAACTGGCCGCGTCCGACGCGACGCTGCCCGTGGCCCAAGTGTTCGACCGCAACTACAGGAACCCCTGACATGGCTTGGCGCATCACCACCACCACGGACGGCCAGCACGTCGGTGACGTTTTTAAGCAACTGCCTGAAGTGGGCAGCGTGGTCACGTTCCCTGACGGGGATGTGGTTGGCGTCCAGCAGGTTTTTCATGCAGGTGATGGCGGGTCCGCCATCGTCTGCGGCACAAACTACCAAATGACCTTCACGAAGGAGTAAATCATGCCTGTGATCTTTGATCCAGATTTTTTAGTCGATGGGACCGACGTGGTGGTCAACACCACCAACCGGACCATCCGAATTCTCACCACGGGCGGCGTGGACAACGAGGGGGCCACGGGCGGCGTGACCGGCCAAGCCCTGTATTCGTGGCTGAAGGAACGCTGGAAGGCGAACGCGGACTACATCAAGTTCCCGTTCCCGATGGAGTCCATCACGCCCGAACAGTTTGAATTCATCAACGGCTGGAAGCCGTTTGATGACGCCACCCGCAAGCTGATCCGTACCGCAGGATGGGCCGAACGCTCTGCTGCCGGTGTGGTGGAGCGACTGTACGCCGGTGTGGTGTCGCTGGGTTCGCTGGGCGGCACGGACCAGCCCTACTACCAGTTCGGCAGCGGCGCGGCCACCAACTTCACCTACACCGGCCCGATCAACGAGGCGGTGCAGATTTTCGGGGATGCCACCAACGGCAACTTCAACTACACGGACGGCACGCCGTTCAAGCTGTTCTGCCGCGAGCAGGGCAAAACCTACGCCTCGTCGAACAACGCGGCCATCGGTGCGGCCACGCTGTCGTACATCACGTACCGTTTCCCACTGTCCAACGGCACCGACCTGAAGATCGACGCCAGCGACGCGACCATCGCTTCGACCGCGCCGTACACCGCCATCAGCATCGAGTATTTCGGCACCGACCAGATGTACGACGTGGACGGCGACTCCATCAACGAGCCGTACCGCATCGTGATCCAGGGCGCGACGGTGGCGACGACCCAGCAGATTTACGAGAAGGTGCAGTACCTGCTGCGCCAGCCGAGCGACATCGACACGGGCGCAGGCACCGTGGTGGGCCGCACGGCAGACGAATTGCTGCGCTTCGTGGGCGACACCCTGGTGGGTGCGAACGGCGTGTACATCAACGCGCTGAACGACAACTTCCTCAACAGCGTTGATTTCTACGATTTCAACGGCGTGGTGCGACGCTACCCGTTCGTGTCGGCAGGCACGATCAACTTCGGGGCCAACGCGGGCGCAGGCGACTTCATCTACCGCGCCTTCTTCGCGGACGGCTACGGCACGGCGAGCGCGGTGATCGTGAACGACAAGGACGGCAACCCGATTCAGGGCACCTTCACGGGTGCTTCGGTGCCGTTCAGCTTCGCCTACGACTCCAACAGCCAGGGTGGCCGCACACCGGGCACCAACGCCAGCGTGAAGCTGGTGGGTCTGGGTCTGGACGGCGGGCAGTTTGCGTCGGTGGATTTCACCATCACCCGTTCGCAGGGCATCAACGTCCTCCTGGCCCCGGCCCTGGAGCGGAACTACAACAACCCCGTATAAGGACTGACCGATGCCCGTGTTGCACCCCATCACGCTGCTGTCGGAGAAAGGCGCGAGCCTTTCGCCGCAGGAGGCCGACCAGAACATCGCCGAACTGGATGCGCGGACGGCAGAGGGGTGGTCGGACCTTATCTCGCCGCTCTCGCTGATCGGCGTACCCACCGAGTTCGCACCGGAATACCTGCCGTTCGGCCCCTCGGGCCTGCGGCGGGAGATGGCGTTCCAGGTGGGCGACTATGCGTTCAGCGCCCCGCTGCACGTCAACCACGACGTGAAGCCGGGGGGCAGGGCGGTCTGTCACGTCCACTGGAGCACCAGCGGCGAGAGCACCCAGCCGGTGCGCTGGGAGATGCAGATCAGCCGCGCCCTGGGCCACGGGCAAGCCTACTTCACCGCCGAGACGAGCTACTTCGTGGAGCAGCCTGCCTTCGGTGGCGCGTGGCGGCACATGGTGACGGAGATGGACTTGGCGCAGGCGCTGACGCTGACCGAGCCTGACGAGATTCTGCTGGTGACGCTGCGCCGCGTGAGCAACGGCGGCACCGAGAACCCCGACAACGTGTTCGGCTTGCTGGTGGACTTCCACTACGAGTCTGACCGCCGCAACACTCCCAACAAGTCGCCGAACTTCTACGCATGAACTACGTCGATCCCGGCTACGTCCGCACCGGCTACGTGACGGTGGACTCGGACACCCAAGGCCCGTTCCGCTTCGACGGGGCGGGCCGCTTTGTGTTCGTGGACCCGGCCCTGGCGCGGCTGGACGTGGCCGAGATGTACAGCCGATGGAAGGACTGGGTGCGCGTGACGCACGCGGACGGGGACACGAACACCAAGTGGCTCCCGGCCATGCGGTACTCGGGCTACGACCCCATCCCGGGCGGCTTCACCGGGGCCACGTTCTTCATGACGAACGGCTGGCGGGTGGTGTACGACCCGAACGCCACTTCGGTGGACGGCGTGCTGTTCAGCGAGGACTTCGGCACGGCCTACTGGACAGCGGCCATTCAGCCGGTGTTCCCCGTGACGGTGGCCGCGACCGTGAACCAAGTCACCACGACGCAGAACGTGGTGACCGGCGACGTAGGCGCTGTGGCCGGTCAGGTGCGCCTGGAGTTGGCCGCCGAACTGCTGCGCATCATCGAATTGGCGAAGCTGCACGGGCTGGTGGAGGGCGTGCCGCTGCAAGTCGGCCCGACGACCCGTGTCGCGGGCGACGTGGTTCAAACGATCACTGAGGCGGGCGGCACCACCACGGTGACGCGCACATGAACGAGACGCTGGACTCCCGGGCGGTGGCCGTGCAGGGCATCGGCTACGGGCCAGCCTCGACCGCGCTCCAGGGTTTCACGCTCAAGAAAAAGCCGCCCGAGCCTGAGATTGACGACCTCCTGTGGACGGTCGGCAACCAAGCCCGCCGCAAGCGCCAGCGCGAAGAAGACGAGTTGCTGCTGGCTCTGCTGCTCTGAGCGACATCCGCCCGCAGGCGCGAAGCGTCTGATTTGCACACACTCGCCGTAAATCTTGGGAACACCCTATGAAGACTTGGTACAACCTCGCCGCAAACGACACGCTCACGGTGTTTGACGACATCGGGGCGTATGGCGTTTCGGCCAAATCCTTTCTTGACGACCTGAAGTCGATCAAGGCCGAAGCCGTGAACGTGGAGATCAACTCGCCGGGCGGCGACGTGTTCGCCGGTCTGGCGATCTACAACGGCCTGCGCGCCAGCGGCAAGAAGATCAACGTCAAGGTCATGGGCATTGCCGCCTCTGCCGCCAGCCTCGTAGCGATGGCGGGCGACGAGATCGAGATGCCCGAGAACGCGATGATGATGATCCACAACCCGTGGACGTTCGCCGTGGGCGACGCCGACGAGTTGCGGGCCACCGCCGACGTGCTCGACAAGATCGGCACCTCCCTGGTCACCACCTACGCCAAGCGCACCGGCAAGGACGAAGACGAGATCAAGTCCATGCTGGACACCGAGACTTGGCTCTCGGCCCAGGAAGCCCTGGACATGGGCTTCGCCACCAAGGTGCTGCCCGCCGTGGAAGCCCGCGCCAGCTTTGATCTGGAGCGCCTGCCCGAGCGGGCCCGCGTGGCCTACGCGCTGGCGCAGGAAGACGCCAAGGACGTGGACCCGGAGCACCCGGACGCCGACGAAGACACCCGCCACGGCAGCGTGAGCAACGAGGTGGGGGTTCCTGCCGCGACCCATGCAGATCAGGTGGTGGAGGTTTCCGCTGCACTGGGCATGGAGGCTTACGCCGCCCAGTGGGCACTTGACCCGAAGCTGGCCGATCTGGCCGCCGTCAAGGCCCGCGCTGCCGAAGCCCGCGAGATCAAGTCGCTGTGCGTGCTGGCGAAGCGCGAGGCGATGGCCGACCAACTCATTCGCAAAGGCACCCCTCTGGCCGAGGCCCGTGCCGCCATTTTTGCTGCTATGGAGGACGAGGAAGCTCACGTTGACACGTCTCCCCAGGCATCGAACACGCAGTCTCAGGGCGCGCAGCCCGCTGCGGTCAAAACCTCTGACATCTGGGCTGCGCGTCGTAAACATCTGCAAGGAGCATGACCATGACCGTTCTCACGGAAGGCAAGCACACTGCCGAGTTCATTCTGTCGGAAGGCAATGGCTCGATCAGTCGTGAAGAAGTGACCATCGACGCCGCTGCCGGTGCGATGGCCGCAGGCACTGTCGTCGCCAAACTGGCGAACGGCAAGTACACCGCCTACAACAACGCCGGTTCCGGTGGCGCTGAAATCGCCGCTGGCGTGCTGTACCGCGCCGTCCCCGACGCCGCAGCCGACCAAGGCGCCGTCATCATCGCCCGCAGCGCGGAAGTGGTGGGCGCTGAACTGACCGGCCTGGACGCCGCAGGCACCGCCGATCTGGCCGCCCTGGGCATCATCGTTCGCTGATAGGAGCACCAAAATGCACATGGACATTTTCAACAACGACGCTTTCTCGGTGCTCAGTCTGACCCGGGCCATCGAGAACGTGCCGCACCAGCCCCAGCGCCTGTCGCAGTTGGGCGTCTTCACCGAAGAAGGCATCACCACGACCTCCGTGTCGCTGGAAAGCATCGGCAGCACCATCTCCCTGGTGCCTGCCGGCCAGCGCGGTGCCCCGGGCCGCCCGATGACCAACGACAAGCGCACCCTGCGCTCGATGAACGTCATCCACCTGCCCCAGCGCGCCGCCATCGTGGCCGACGAGGTGCAGAACCTGCGTGCCTTCGGTGCCGAGTCTGAGGTGGAAACCGCCCAGAACCTGATGAACCGCAAGCTGATGAAGATGCGCCGTGACCTCGACACGACCATCGAGTACCAGCGCATGGGTGCCATCAAGGGCCAGATTCTGGACGCCGACGGCGTGACCGTGCTGGAAGACCTGTACGATGCCTTCGGCGTTGCGCAGACCACGCACAACATGGTGCTGGGCACCACCGGCACCAAGGTCGCCATCAAGGTGATCGAGGCCAAGCGCAAGATGGAAGCCGCCCTCGGCGGCCTGATGTACACCGATCTGCGCGCCATGTGCTCGGCTTCGTTCTTCGACGCCCTGGTGAGCCACCCCGCCGTGGAAAAGGCTTACGACCGTTGGATGAACGGCGAGTTCCTGCGCGGCGACAACCGCTCGGGCTTCTTCTTCGCAGGCGTGTTCTGGGAAGAATACCGTGGCTCGGTCAACGGCACTTCGTTCATCGAAGACGGCGCGGCCTACATGATCCCCAGCGGCGTGGCTGACCTGTTCAGCACCTTCTACGCCCCGGCGGACTACATGGAGACCGTCAACACCAACGGTCTGGCGTACTACGCCAAGCAAGAGCCGATGCCCTTCAACAAGGGCGTCATGGTGGAAGCGCAGTCGAACCCGCTGTCGATCTGCACCCGCCCTGCGGTTCCCGTCAAGCTGCTCGCAGCCTGATGAGCGGCGCTTTCGAGCGCCTTGCACGGAGCGTCCTGCGTCATCTCGGCCAGGACGCTTTTTTGCTGCGAGGCATGACTTCGACACCCTGCAAGGTCAACGTGGAGCGTGGCGTGCAGGTGATGGGCCAGTTCGACGACGCGGTGTTCAGCCGCGACGTGGCGACGCTGGACGCCCGCCTGGGTGCCAAGGTCGGCGACGAGCTGCAACACCCGATGGGCAACTTCGTGCTCGACGGCCTGCTGCAAGACAACGGCTACACGATGCGGTTCACCCTGCAACCGAAGGTGCTGTAAATGCAGATCACTCTGGACACCACCGACCTGTTGGACGTGACGGACAAGTTGCGTCTGCTGGACGCCACGACGCTCTCAGAGCTTCGCCGCGCCACGGTGGACGTGGTGGCCCTGACTGTCCGCACGAAGTCGATCAACGACACCGTCAAGCAGTTGAACCTGACGCGGGACTACGTGGAGGCGCGCATCGCCCGCGACGAGACGCAAGCCAGCGGCAACGCCGCCAAGGCCCTGCTGCGGTCCAAGGTGCGGGGGGCGACTCTGCAACGCTTCACGGGCTCGCACATCAACACGACCCCTGTGAACTGGTCGAACTCGCGCATACAGGACATGGGCAAGAAGTTCGGCAAGTGGCCCGGCTGGACGTACCGCAAGGGCGATGCGTTTCGCGGCATCCCCGAGAACATGAAATCGGCGGGCTATACGGTGGACGTGAACCGCAAGGGCGCAAAAACCATTGCCTCGGCCTTCACGCTCCCGCTCAGGCGCGGGACTGCCGACGGCGGCAACGGCGTGGGCGTGTTCCAGCGCCAAGGCGGAAAGCTCAAGCACCTGTACGGACCCAGCGTCTACCAGACCTTCCGCCGCTACACCACCGAGAACCAGCAGGCCATCAACGACGAGTTGCGAGACACCTTCCTGGGTGGGCTGGACGACAGATTGAGGAAGCTATGACCATTTACACCAAGGCCAGCGAAGTGGCGGCAGGCGTGGCCGCCCGCATCGCGGCCATCACCAAGGCCAACGGCTACGAGACGGACATCGGGCTGCGGCTGTTCAAGGGCCGCCGCAACGTGGACGAAAGCGCCGTGCCCTGCGCGGTGCTGATCGAAGGCGCGGACACCCCGACCGACCGCCCCGGCAAGCTGCCGACGGCCAGCATCACGCAGCGGTTCGTCATCGCGGCTTACGTTCACTGCGACGCGAACGACCCCAACGACGCAGCGCACGAAGCGATCCGCGACATCAAGCGGGCGATCTTCGCGGGCGACGGCAACTTCGGCGGCAGGGTGCTGAAGGTGACCTACGCGGGCCGCGACATCGGGCCTCGGGCCGACGGCGTGCCCGTGGTGTTCGTGACCGTGGACATCGACGTGGACTACGTGGAAGACCTGACCAACCCCTGAGCGACATCTATCCGCAGGCGGCGCAGACGTGTTTTGAACACACTCTGCACCATCGTTCATCAGCCCTGTTGGGCGCACTTTTTGGAGTTTGCAAATGGCATCTCGCGGTTTCCTTGGGGCTGGCGACCTCTACATCTCTCGCTACAACCCCGCCACCGGCACCTTCGACGGCTTCACTGGCCCGTTTGAAGCCACCAAGTTCGAGATCAAGCCGAACGTCGAGCTGAAAGAACTCGCCAGCCGGGGCCGCAACACCTACGGCCAAGTGATCGAGACCGTGGCCCTGCCGCAGCCTGCCGACTTCACCCTGGAACTGCCCGAGGTGAACAAGGAGTCCCTGTCCATCGCTCTGCTGGGCACCGAGTCCACCATCAACCAGGGCAGCGGTTCCTGGGCCGACACCCCGGTCGTCGTGACCAAGAAGGGTGAATGGATCGACCTGGGCAAGCAGAACGTGGCCGAGGCCGGTTTCGCCGTGGAGAACTCCGCTGGCACCGTGACCTACGTCCTGGGCACCGACTACGAGATTAACTACCGCCTGGGCTGGTTGAAGATTCTGGCCGGCTCTGCCATCGCTGACGGCGCCACCGTCAACGTGACCGGCACCTACGGCGCAGTGGGCGGCACCCTGATCCGTGGTGCCGTGAACAGCCAGATTCGTGCCAAGTTCCGCCTGGACGGCGTGAACTTCGCCGACCAGTTGCCGGTGATCGTGGACGTGTTCGAAGCCGTGATTTCTGCGGATTCCGCGTTCGACTTCCTGAGCGACGACTTCGCCACCATCAGCCTGCCGGGTCGCCTGAAGACCCCGACCGGTAAGACGGAGCCGTTCACCGTGCAACTGCTCAATGCGGCTTGATTGTTTCCTTGGTCTCCTTTGAGGGTTCGGTGGGCGCTTGCGCCCACTTTTTTTGAGTAACGCAGCATGGCCCAGCAGAACCGCCGCGACATTGAACTGGCCTTGTCGGTTACGACCGCCAACGCCGAAGCCCTGAGCAAGCTCCGCGATGATGTCAAGGAGTTGGCAAAGTCGGGCGGCGAGGCTGCGCCCGAGTTCAAGAAGCTGGCCGACACCCTCGGTGAACTGGAGGGGCAGGCCAAGGCGCTGACTGCGCTCGACAACGTCACCCAGGAACTCAAGGCCAACGAGCAGGCGTACCAAGAGGCATCGGACAAGGCCAAGTTCTACCGTGACGAACTGGCCCGCCTGCAAGCGGCCACCGACGCGGCCAAAACCGCCCAGGCCCAGGCCGCCGCCGAGTACCGGCAAGCCAACGCCTCGGTGCAGGACATCGCGGCGCAAATCCGCGAACTCAAGCGCAGCACCGACGACCACACGGCGGCCAACACTGCCTACACCACGAAACTGCGCGAGTTGCAGACCGCCGAGGAGGCGGCCCGCCGCACCAAGCGCGAGATGGGTGTGGAGTTGGAGAAGGCCAAGGCCAACACCCAGGCCGCTGCCCAGGCGCAGGCCGAGTTGGGCCGCGAGTACCGGGCGCTGCAACCCGAACTGAACAAGGCGGTCAAGGGCTACCAAGCCCTGGAGCGCGAAGCCGACACGCTGCTGAAGACGCTCAACCAGTCGGGCGCGGCAGCGAAGGACTTTGGCAGTGCGCAGGCCAGCGTGGTGCAGTCGCTGGAGCAGGTGAAGACGGCCATCCGCGAGACCGTGGCCGAGGTGCAGCGCAAGGAAGCTGCCGACCGCGCCGCTGCGGCTGAGTCCGAGCGGCTGGCGATCATCGAACTGAACACCAAGCGCCAGTTGCAGGCGCAGGCCCGCGCCGAAGCCGAGGGCGTGATCCGTGACTACCAGCGCATGGAGCAAGCCCAGCGCGAGGCCGCTGCGGCTGCGCAGGCCGCAGGCCAGCGGGTGCGCGACGCCTTCAGCGACGTGGGCGTGAAATCGGTCAACTCCCTGCGCGAGCAGATCGAGCGCGTGCGCGAGTCGATGCGCCTGCTGGCGTCCAGTGGTGCGGCCACGGGCGCGGAACTCGACCAAGCCTTCCGCAGCGGCCAGACGCGCATCCGCGAACTGGAGCGCGAGATCAGGGAGGCCACCGGCTCCCTGACGATGATGGACAAGGCCGCTGGCCTGCTGAAGACCACCGTCGGCCAGTTGGCCGCGTTCGTCTCCCTGGTGGAAGTGGTGGAGCGCACGGGCAGGGCGTTCATCACCGCCAACGCGAACATCGAGTCGATGCGCCTGGGCCTGACCTCGATCTACGAGGACGCGGGCACCGCGTCCGACCAGATCGACTTCCTGCGCGGCGCCGCCGACAGGGCCGGGGTGTCGTTCAACGACATCAGCAACGCTTTCACGAAGTTCAGCGCATCGGCAAAGTTCAGCAACATCCCGCTGGCTGAGTCCAACGCGCTGTTCGCCGAACTGGCGCGGGTGTCGGGCGTGCTGGGCTTGTCCAGCGTCAAGGCCGAGCAGGCGCTGGAGGCGATCAGCCAGATCGCGGCCAAGGGCACGGTGAGCCTGGAAGAATTGCGGCAGCAGCTCGGCGACGCCATCCCCGGTGCCGTGGCGCTGACGGCCAAGGGCCTGGGCGTGACCACCGAGGAACTGTTCAAGTTGGTGGAAGCGGGGCAGGTGTCGGCCCGTGAGTTCTTCCCGGCTTTCACCAAGTCGTTGACCGAGATTCAGGGTGAGTCCAACACCCTGACGGCAGCGTGGCAGCGCCTGCAAAACGCCATTTCCCTGGCGTTCCAGAAGCTGGGCGACGCGGGCGTGACCAACGCGCTAAAGGACGCCCTCAACGGGCTGGCGTCGGTGGTGCGCGTCGTGGCCGACAACATGGGCGTGCTGACGGCATCCGCCGAGGCGCTGTTCAAGGTGTTCGCGGCGGCACGCATCGCCACGTTCGTGCAGAGCATGTTCGGTTTGCGCCAGAGCACCCAGGCCGCCGCCGTGGCGGTCGTGGAGGCCACGGCTGCGACCACGGCCAACACCGCTGCCAACACCGCCAACACGACAGCCACCGTTGCCAACACCACTGCGAAGGTCGCCAACGCAGCCGCCAACCGGGCGCTCGCCGGAAGCCTCACGGGCCTGAACGCCCAGATCAACGCCACCGCTGCGGCGGCCCGCGCCTCGGCAGCGGCCTCCACGGCAGCCGCCACCAGCGGCGGGCTGCTGGCACGGGGCCTGGGGGCCATAGGCGGCGCGTTGGGCGGCCCGGTGGGCGTCCTGGCGCTGACGGCGCTCTACGCGAAGGATTTGGGCGAACTGGCCGCCAAGGCCGTGCTGTGGGCGAAGGGCCAGGACAATCTGGAGGAGTCCACCCGCAAGATGGAGGAGGCCGACAAGGCGGCGCGCAAGGCCGCCGAGGAGCGCAAGCAGCAACTCGACGCTCAGAAAGCTGCTGCCGAGAAGGCCACCCAGGCGCAGTTCGGCCTGACGAAATCGGGCATTGAGCTGGTCAAGAACTTGGAAGACCTCAAGGCCAAGGGTGATCTGACAGCGGACGCCATCGACAAGATCGGCAAGGACTTCGACCTGTCCACCACGGCGGGCATCCAGAACGCGGGCTCGGTGCTCGACGCGCTGCTCCAGAAGGGCATCATCACGTCGGAGCAGTTCAAGGCCGCCTGGGCCAAGGCGCTGGACGGCCAAGACCTAGCCACGTTCGGTTTCAACGCGCAGCTTGCGTTCGGCACGGCGGGGCGGGGTGTTGAGCAGTTGGCCTTTGCGATGGACGCACAACTGGCCGCAGCGGTCTCCCGCACGGGCGTGGACATCCGCACGTTGGGCGACCAGATGACCGCAACCTCGGTCAAGGCGGTCAACGACGTGGATACCCTGATCGGCGGCATGGACCGGCTACGGGCGCAGGGTTTGGACGTGGGTGCGGTGCTGACGGCGAGCATCAGCAAGGGTATCGACACCGCCGACTCCCAGGCGGCGGTGGAGCAGTTACGTGTCCGCATCGAGGAGGTCCGCAACGTTTTGGGCAACACCGTGGCGAACGGTCTGCTGGATCAAGCCAAGCAGAAAGCCGACGAGCTTCGTGTTTCCCTGGAGAACGCCACCCCGGGCATCAACAGTGTGGCTGAGGCGATGCGACAGTTGGGTGTCACCACCCAGGCATCGCTCGACGATGCAGCGCGCAAGGCCGCGCAAGCCTATGAGGTCATACGCAACTCAGGCACTGCGACGACGCGGGAGTTGCAGCAAGCGTTTGAAGCATACGCCCGCGCAGCGGTGGCGGCCAACAACGGCGTGGTCAGTTCGGCAGTCCGGGCAGAGGCTGCTGCGCGAGGCATGAAAGTCGAGGCCGACTCGTCGGGTCGATTGATCGTCCAAAGGATGGATGAGGCGCGTGCAGCGACCGAACGGGTGGGGGAGGCGGCGAAAAACGCGGCAGGCGGGTTTATGGAGATGGCGGACGCGGCAGGCAAAGTTGCGACATCCGTGGAAGGGCGAGCGTCGCGCACCACCGTAGCGCCAGACGGCTTGGAGCTTTTCCGAGCAAAGGCCAAAGCTGGGACGCTTACCGAAGCAGACGCAGGTTTGATCCGAAACTTGCTTACGTCCCTTGAGATAGGGCCTTCTATTGAAGACCTTCGACGGGCGGGCGCTCGGTTCAGCACATTTGGGAGCATGGGTGCCCGAGACGCTTTGAAGGGGGAGTTGTGGGCTGCGTTGAATCAGCTTGAAGGTCGATCTGGTGGATCGGCGCAGCGACCAACTGCGCCTTCCTCGGCGCCCACCGCGCCACGCGCCACGACCACCCCGGTGAACGTGAACATTAACGGGTCCACTCGCCAAATCAACACCGCCTCGCAGCAAGACGCCTTCGCTTTGGCCGAAATGCTGCGCCAACTCGATGCCATGTCCACAAGGGCCACGATCTGATGACCACCCTGTCCTACAACGGCACCACCATCAACCTGCCCGACGACCTGTACTGGTCGGACGAAGCGAGTTGGCAACCCGTGGTGCAGACCGCCGAGCGCACCATCACCGGGGCGCTGGTGATCCAGGCGCACGCCCGAATCGCGGGCCGCCCGATCACCTTGCAGCCCGAGGCCGAGAACGCTTCTTGGATCACACGGGCCACTTTGGAGACGCTCATGGCCTGGGCTTCTATTCCAGGATGTGAGATGTTGCTTTCACATCGTGGAATCTCCTACAATGTCACATGGCGGCATCACGAAGGTGAAGTGATACAGGCGACACCCGTCGTCCACTACGCCGACGTTCAGACGGGCGACTACTACACCGCCACGCTGCGGCTGATGGAGATTTGAGATGCCGATTCAATCCGGTGACGTGAAACTGCTGAAATCCGCTGTGATGGCGGACGTGCCTGAAGGTGGCGGTGCCCCGACGGGCAACGTGATTCCCGATGGCGTCAGCAACGCCATCTTCCCTGACATCTCGGAACTCGACCGCGCGGGTGGCCGGGTCAACCTGCGCAAGACCTTCGTCTCGATCCAGACCGACGACACCGACACCTACTTCGGCGGCAACGTCATCGTGGCCGAACCGCCGCAAGACCCTCGCGTGAGCGTGACGCTGTTCTCCAACGGCCTGACGTTCGACCCGCGCACCGAGGCGGCGAAGCGCATCGAGGCGTACCTGAACAAAGGCCCCGAGTGGCCGGGGTTCCTGTACGAAGACCACCTGATGGGCCAGCGGGTGATCCAGTTGTTCCAGCGCCCCGAGGCGGAAATCCCGGTCGTCGGCCAGACCCTGGTGTTGGTGCAGAACGAGAACCTGAGCACCGAGAAAATCCAGTACGTGCGGGCGACCAACGTCTCGTCGGTGATCCGCCAGTTCACCCAACTGATCGGCAACAGCCTGGAGACGTACAACGCCAGGATCGTGTCGCTGGAGTTGAGCGACACGCTGCGCACTGACTTCAAGGGTGCTCCCGCATCGCGTCTGTTCATGCGGACGACCGACGGCATCACCCGGACCACGACGACGACGCTGATCCGCGACACCGTGGTGGCCGACGCCGGCACCTACGTTGGTGTTGTGCCGCTGACCCAAGCCGCCAACCTGGGCGACTTCACCGTCAAGGGCTCGTCCATCTACACCCAACTGGTGCCGAGCGCCCAGACCGAGACCCCGATCTCGTTCGCGCAGCCCTACGCGGCCTCGGGCCTGCCGGTCCCGGGCGCGGCGCCCGTTAGCTACACGACGACCGTGGCGTGGTCTACCACCACGTCGATGAACCTCCCGGGTGGCGCGCTGCCGGGTTCAGTGCAGATCGTCACCGATGGCCTGACCATCTTCGACGAAGCCGGTTTGCTGAAGACCACGACCAGCGAGATCGGCACCATCGACTACGCCAACGGCGTCCTGACAGTCAACTCAGGCTCGTTCAACAACAGCAAGGCCGTCACGTACACACCCGCTGCCCGTTTGCTCCGCGCCCCTCAGTCGACGGAGGTCGTGGTCACAGCGGAAAGCCGAAGCCAGTCCTACGTGGGTATCGTGTTCCCGGTCCCGCAACCCGGCACGCTGTCGATCAGCTACATGGTGCAGAACCGCTGGTACGTGCTCAGTGAAGACGGCGCGGGCCGGATTCGCGGCACTGACAGCAGCTACGGCGTGGGCACCTTCAACAAGGACACAGGTGATTTCGTGGTGACGCTGGGCGCTCTGCCAGACGTGGGCAGCAGCCTCATCATCACTTGGAACGTGCCGACGCAGGAGACCAGCCGCCCGTCCGAGGTGCTGAAGGCGTCTCAGACGATCACCCTGAACCCGCCGGCAGACAAAGCCCCGCAGCCGGGTTCTCTGACCGTGAGCTGGACGTACAACGGCGCGAAGACAGCCACCGCTGCGGCCAGCGGCGCCCTGAGCGGTGACGCCACCGGCACCCTGAGCGTGGCCCAGGGTGTGCTGACCTTCGCACCCAACGTGCTGCCGGAAGTCGGCACGCAGTTGACGGTGAACTACGTGGCGGGCCCCAAGCAGTCCGACACGTTCCCCTACCCGTCGCGCAACGGCCAGGGTCAAGTGCCGGTGACCGCCACGCTCGGCAGCATCGAGCCCAACACGCTGGAGGTGGTGTGGAACACCGTCACCGACGAGACTGTGCTGGGTGCGTACACCCGCGAGCAGGTCTTGGAGATGGGTATCGGAACCTTCGTGGACCCGCTGCACGTCGCCCGCGACGACGGCAATGGCAACGTGGTCTACAACGGCGCGAACATCGGCACCGTGAACTACGCCACGGGCGCTGTGGTGTTCCAGCCCGACACCACGATCAAGATTCCACGCCCGAACTACGTGGCCGCACCCATCGGCGGCGGCACCGACCGCTTCCGCCTGAACTACAACGGCATCACCTACGTGGACGCGCCGACGCTGTACCCGAACGACACCAGCGGTCTGGTGGTGCTGAAGTACAACAGCGCCGGCTCCACCAGCAACGTGAGCGAGACGTTCACGTTCAGCCCTTCGTTCAACCTGCTGACCGACGTGCAGGCCCAGGTGGTGCCGGGTTCCGTCGTGTTGACCATCGCGGGCTCGCAGCCCTGGGGTGACAACAGCACCGGGACGCTGCGCGAGTTCACGACGGGCGGCTGGGTCAACCGAGGCACCATCAGCTACGTGACGGGCAACGTCGCGCTGACCTCATGGGCGCCGGGGGCCACGAACGCGATCACCCGCCAGAGTTGCGTCACGACCGTGGGTGAGAACATCTCCAGCGAGTACGTTTTCCGCACAGCGGCAGCGCCGATCCGCCCAGGCTCTCTGGTCATCCAGTACGCCCGTGCCGCAGGTGGCACGCAGAACGCGACAGCAGCCCTCGACGGCACGATCACCGCCCCCGGCGTGGACGGCACCGTGGACAGCGAAACGGGTCTGGTGCGGCTGCGCTTCGGCCAGTACGTGACCGCTGCCGGCAATGAGTCGGAGCCCTGGTACAACGCAGCCAACGTAGAGACCAACGGCACGATCTTCAAGCCTGCCCCCGTGGCCTCGGCCTCGGTGCGTTACAGCGCGGTGGCCTTCAGCTACCTGCCGCTGGACGCCACCCTGCTGGGCATTGACCCGGTGCGCTTGCCGTCCGACGGTCGGGTGCCGATCTTCCGCGCAGGCGGCTTCGCGGTGGTGGGTCACACGGGTGAGATCACGGCGACGGTGAGCAACGGGCAGACCATCAACTGCGGTCGGGTTCGCCTGAGCCGCGTGCGCGTCATCGGCAACGACGGCGTGGTCATCAACACCGGCTACACCACTGACTTGGAAGCAGGCACCGTCACGTTCACCAACGTGACGGGTTACAGCCAGCCAGTGACCATCGAGCACCGCATCGAGGACATGGGCGTGGTGCGCGAGGCACAGATCAACGGCGAGATCACGTTCACCCGCCCGCTGACGCACAACTACCCGCTGGGCAGCTACGTGTCGTCGGCCCTGGTGTCGGGCGACCTGTTCGCCCGCATGAACCTGATCTTCGACTTGGCATCGTGGAACGGCACGTTCAGCGACACCCCGGGTACGGCGGCCACGGCCACGTTCAACAACACGGCGTTCCCGATCACGGTGACCAACCGTGGTGCGCTGACCGAACGCTGGGCCGTGCGCTTCACCAACAGCACCGCGTTTGAAGTCATCGGTGAGAACGTGGGTGTGATCGCCACGGGCAACACCGGCACGGACTGCTCGCCGCTCAACCCGAACACGGGCGTGCCGTACTTCACGATCCCCGCCTTGGGCTGGGGTTCTGGCTGGGCGACGGGCAACGTGCTGCGCTTCAACACCATCGGCGCGATGTTCCCCGTGTGGGTCGTCCGCACCGTGCAGCAGGGGCCGGAGACGGTGCCTGATGACTCCTTCACCATCTTGATTCGCGGGGACGTAGATACGCCATGAGCACAGCAGTAAAGTTTTTTCACTCGGGGATGGCGGGGGTAGGTTCCTTGGCTGTTTCGGGTCAGGCGCTCATTGGGAGACTTGACAACATGCTGGTCAACGGCTTCAACGAACGCACCGCGACAAGCCTGTCGGTGAGCGGCGGCGTCGCCACCGTTACCTTGCCCAGCGGCCACGGCTTTGAGGTAGACAGCGTGGTGCTGGTATCCGGTGCGACACCCAGTGCGTTGAACGGCGAAAAGCGCGTGCTGACCACGGCTGCGACGACGATCACGTTCTCTGCGGCGGGTGTGAGCGACGGTGCAGCCACCGGGACGATCTTGGTGCGATACGCGCCGCTGGGGTGGACCAAGGCTTTCAGCGCCGCGACGGGAGCGGTGTACCGCAGCAGTGATGTGACATCTACTCAGATGTTTCTGTCTGTTACAGATAGTGAAGGATCGTCAAACGCGCAGGTTTCTGGCTTTGAAAGCGCCACTGGATTGGGGACGGGTTCTGGAGTTTTCGCAGCGTCAGGCGTGCGTTGGGGTCGAAGTGCAAACACCCCGTTCATTCTGGTCGGGGACTCAAAGACTTTTTATCTACTTATCCAACACGTTAACTCCGGTAATCTGGCTAGTGGTGTAGTTTTTGGTTTCGGGGATTTTGTTTCCTTCAGCACGCTTGACCCGTACAGGTGTTTTATCGCGGGGCAAACGACAACAAACCTTACCACCCCCAGCGTCGGGGGGTCGGGAAACGAAGGCACGCTCGAACTCAGCAACTCCAGCACCGCCTATGGCACATTACAAGCACCCCGCTCCCGATCGGGCGTGGGCGGTGCTGTGGCGCTCATCAAGGCGCTGGAGTCATATAACGGCTCCACATCCATCGTCGTCAGCGGTGGCACCACCAACCCAGGCGGCACAGCGTTCGCCACATACCCCGCCCCAGCCAACCAGGGCTTGATCCTGAGCCGGGTGATCCTGGCCGAAGGTGGTGGACCTCGCGGCTACTTGCGCGGCTTCTACCACACACCGCAGAACGCGCACGCTTCGTTCAACCAGATGGACCGCGTGCAGGGCCAAGGACAGTTCGCTGGCCGCAAGCTGATGGCGCTGAAGTGCGGCTCGCCTGCGGGCACCACCAGCCAAGGCGTCGTGTTCGTAGACATCACTGGTCCCTGGGAGTCCTGATGACCTCTGTCAAGTATTTTCATTCGGCGATGACCGACGCCCCCGTGCTCAACGGCACGGCGGGCTCTCTGATCGGCGTGCTCGACGCCTGCCTCGTCAACGGGTTCAGCCTGCGCACGGTGGACAGCCTCACGGTGGCCGCGAACGTCGCCACGGCGAACATCAGCGCGGGCCACGGCTACGAGCCCGACACCATCGTGCTGATCGCCGGGGCGACGCCTGCGGGCCTCAACGGCGAGAAGCGCGTGCTGTCGGCCACGACGAACACGATCACGTTCGCAGCCCCAGGCATCGCCGACACGACGGCCACGGGCGCCATCAACGCACGGCTGGCGCCGGCTGGTTGGGAAAAGCCCTTCAGCGGGACGAACCTTGCCGTGTACCGCAGTGCCAACGTGGCCGGGACGCGAGAGTTCCTGCGGGTGGACGACACAGGTACGACCGACGCCAGGGTGGTCGGCTACGAGAGCATGACCGACGTGAACACCGGCACGGGGCCGTTCCCGACGAACACTCAGCGGTCTGGCGGTTTGTGGTGGCCGAAAGCTAGCGCAGCAGCGGGTGTTGCGCGAGCTTGGACGGTGATCGCGGATGACAGGGCGTTCTACGTGTTTGTGAACACCAGCACGAACGGCGCGGGGGTCATGCCGAATAGTTATGGTTGGGTTTTTGGGGATTTCAACAGCGCCAAATCCGGTGACGCTTTTGGCTGCTACATAACAGGTCACAGCGCGTCAGCCGGTGCCATAACATCGTCTTTGGGCTCTGGCATTTCTTACTCGGGCACCTCAGCGAACGAGGGTTTTGTGGCGCGGGCCTTTACTGCAATCGGTGGGTCGCTCCAGATTATTCGGCAGATAGAGTACCCGAACACTAACAACACGCACCCTGGTGCTGTCGGTCTATTCACATACCCAAACGGGCCCGATAACGGTCTGTACCTCGCGCCCGCCTTTCTTTATGAAGGCTCTACCGGAAATCGCGGTCGGCTGCGCGGGCTTCTGTACCCCTGCCACACTCTAGCGGATACAACTTTCAACTGGCGCGACAAGATCGACGGTCAGGGCGCTTACGCTGGCCGAAAGTTGCTGGCGGTAAAAAGTATCGGCGTGCCCAACACGGCTGCGGCCACCGCGGCCACCATCTTCTTCGACATCACAGGGCCCTGGTAAATGCCTGCTGCACGTTACTGGAGAATTGTCGGCATCTCCACCTACGGTGGTGGCGACCTTGAATTGAGTGACATCGCCCTGTACTCGGGCGGCTCGCGGGTGGACGGCGGTGCGACGTTCACCAGCACCTTCGCGCCGATCTCGGCAGGCCGCTGGGCCGCTGCTGATGCGCGCCAGCCGGGGTTCGCGTTGCAGTGGGATTTTGGGGTGGCGCAGGATGTGGATGACGTGCAGTTCACACCTACAACAGCACGGGGCGGGCCGGGTTTTTGGGTTGTCCAACATTCCGAAAGCGGGGCATTTTGGGCAACGGCTTTTAGCGGCTGGGCGCGTTGGGACGGCTCTCCGCCCGTAAACGTGTCAGGTGGCGATCCAGACTACAAACGGTTTCGCTTTATCTGGAACGCCCCATACAACTTGAGTCTGGATAATTTGGCGTATACGCCAGCTATTTTGACTTCGGCTTCTTTTGTCCAGTTGTCGTCGCCAAATAGCGGTTTGCAAACGACTGTTCTTGGCCCCACTGGTCGGCAGATTTACTACGAGATCGGTGATGTTTTACAAGGTGACTTCACCATAGAGACTTACCTGGGTGGTGGAATAACTACCACCGCGACGGACCCTACACCGGCAAACGTCAGCGCGCAGCTTTCTTTCAACGCAGGGTCTAGTTTGCGTGTCAAGTGGGTTACAAACTCAGACCATCGGATTGAGGCCACCGACGCATCCGGCATAGTGGTCGCGTCCGAGAGTTCGGGTGTCGCGGCCAACACCACGAGGCATGTGGCGTGGACTCGTGAGGGGTCCACGAACACGCTTTGGGTCGCGGGACAGAACAAAGGTACTTGGATAGACGACATTCCGGTGGTCATCGACCGCGTGCAGTTCCGTTCAGCCGAGCGCAGCCCTGCTTATTTCGGGCCAACAAGGGTTGAGGTGGGTGTTTGTCGATACCTCGCCGCGTTCACACCACCTGTGGCCGCAAACTTCATGGACGGCTCGGTTGCACCACTGAAACCGCAAGCGGGGCCCCGTCCGGTTCCGTTCCCCACCCGCATCAGCGAGTACACGCCCCCGGCCACCGTCACCAGCCAGATCGCCCCAGCGCCCAACCGCATCGACATCGCCTACGGCGGCACGGCCACGGTGGCGGGCACGGTCAAGAAGGTGCCGAACGTCCCGCTGCGCCGTCGTGTACGGCTGTACGACGAGAACGGTCGGCAGTTCATCCGCGAGGTCTGGAGCGATGCCGTGACCGGCGAGTTCGTGTTTACCGAGTTGAACCCGGCCTACGCCTACACGGTGGTGACTTACGACTATGAGAACAACTACCGGGCGCTGACGGTGGATAAGGTGGTGGCTGTATGACGACCACACTCACTGACATCAACATGCAGTACGCGGTGGGCGAGATCATGCCGCTCAACCCAACCACCACGCTGCCCAGCCAGCCGGTGGTGTTCCGCTTCGACCCGCAACTCGGCACGGCCACACTGACCGGCACGGTGAAGAACCTCGGCTCGCCCAACCAGCCGGTGGCCCGCCGCGTCATCCTGATCGAAGAACAGTCGGGCAACGTGATCCGCGAGACCGTCAGCGACCCGCTGACCGGCGTGTACACCTTCAGCGAACTCCTCCCGCAGGCGCGATACACCGTGATTGCCTACGATCACACGGGTTACTACCGGGCAGTCATTGCCGACAACCTGAGCGCGACATGATTACCATCACCCAACTCCACAACGAGTACCGGCTCAACGGTACGCTGGCCCACCTCGACTCGGCCACTGGCCCTGCCAAGTTGCAAATCTACGAGGGTGCTCGCCCCGCCACGGCGGGTGACCCGGCCACGGGCAGTTTGCTGGTGCAGATCACGTTGACCCAGCCGGCTGGCGTGGTGGCGAACGGCCAGTTGACGCTGACGCAACTGGAGGATGGTCTGATCTCCACCAGCGGGCTAGCGACCTGGGGCCGCTTCGTCAACGGCGACGGCCAAGCCTGTTTTGACGCCGACGTGGACGACGGCACGAACAACGGCGAAATCCAGATGGCGACCCGTCAGCTTTTTGCTGGTGGCGACGCAAAGCTGGTGGGTGCGGTGCTGGGGTAAGCCTTGGCCGACTTTGAGTTCGGGGATGGACCCGCCGCCAACGGCGATCTGGTTTTTGACCCGATCCAGTACGAGAACACGCCTGTCGGACCCGACGGGCGTTTGTCGTTCCAGTTCAGCAACAAGGCCCCCGCCACCACGACGCTGACCTTCGGCGAGCCGGATGGCCTGCCGCTGCCGGTCGATCTGGCCTTCTCGGGCACCATGCCCGGGCTGGCGAAGTACATCCCGCTGGAAGAACCGGCTGTCGCGGTCAACGTCAGCGGCACGATGCCGGGGCTCACGGCAGTCGTCGGGCTGATCGGGCGCATCGACATCAACGTGTCGGGCGCGTTGCCTGCGCTGCAAGCCGCCAGCGGCGCAGTGCGGCCCTCCACCCCGGTGTCTGTCTCGGGTCAAATGCCCGGGTTGGTGATGCTGGCCGAGGCGCAATACTTCACGCGCACGCAACGCCCGACGGTGGGCGCGACCGACGCACCGCACCAAGTTGCCAGCAAGGTGCAGACAGGCCCGAGCCAGCCGCAGCAAGACACCGTGCGCAAGCCGGTGGGCTGGGAAGCGTTCTGGCAGCGCGTGACCAACGGCTCGCAGACCATCGAGCACAAGCTGCCTGCCGACCTCCAGGCGGTGCGCAACGACCAGCGCGACGCCTTCCAGCGCGGCACCCGGGCGCACGACGACACCCTGGGCCGTTCGCAGGACGCCACGGCCATCTGGCAGAACCGCGAGGGTGTGTTCCAGAACGCCACGAAGACCCGCAACGCCACACTGTACAAACATCAGGACGGCACGAAGACGCACGCCCGCCGCCAGTCGAGCTACGACGAGGCGCTGAAGCTGCATGTCGCTGCGCACTACGGCGGGTTCCAGTCGGCCACGGCGCTCATCAATGGGCTCATCGGGGCCTTCCAAGACGGCGTGCCCCCGCCAGCGGGCATCAGCATCGTGCTGCCGCCCTTGCCACCTGAAGGGGGTTGCTACACGCCCGACAGCAATCTGGTCTTCCAGTACCCGTGGACGGGCGACACGCGGCTGTTCTTCATCTGCGACGGTGAGGCTCCCCCGGAGCCGCCAGTCGAACCGATCATCGTCCCCGTACAGAGGGTTTACATCGTGCTCAACAACCTCGCCCTTCGCCGCACCAGCGACAACGCCGTGGTGCCTGCTCTCCGTTTCAGCCTGAGCCTGGACGTGTCCAGTTGGTCGTGGGGGTTCAGCGCCTCGCTCCCGGCCACGTCCCAGGCCCTGGTGGAGCCGACCAACGGGCCGGTCGAACTCAGCGCCTGGGTCAACGGCCAGGAGTTCCGCGTGCTGGCCGAGCAGGTGGGCCGCGAGCGGTCGTTCGGTCAGGTCACCATCAACATCAGTGGCCGGGGCCGCAACGCCTTCCTCGACGCGCCCTACGCCCCCGTCCAGACGTTCGGCAACACCAGCGAGCGCACCCACCAGCAGTTGTTCGATGACGTGCTGACGTTCAACGGTGTGCCGATGGGCTGGAACATCGACTACGGGCTGGAGGCGTGGAACATCCCGGCAGGCGTCTGGAACCACCAGGGCACCTACATCGGCGCGCTCAACGCGCTGGCGCAGGCCGGTGGTGCCTACCTGATCCCGCACCCGAGTGCGCAGAGTTTCAAGGTGCGCCACCTGTACCCCACTAAGCCGTGGGAGTGGGACACCGTGACCCCGGACTTCGTGCTGCCCGCCGACGTTGTGAGCCGCGAGGGCCTGACGTGGAAGGAGAAGCCCGCCTACAACCGCGTCTACGTGAGCGGCGCAGAGCAGGGCGTGCTGGGCCGGGTGACCCGCCAGGGCACCGCAGGCGACTTGCTGGCCCCGATGGTGACGGACCCGCTCATCACCACGGCAGCGGCGGCCCGCCAGCGGGGCTTGGCCGTGCTGGGCGACACTGGCAAGCAGATCGAGCACCAGTTGCGCCTGCCGGTGCTCCAGGCCACGGGCATCATCCAGCCGGGGGCGTTCGTGGAGTACACCGACAACGGCGCATCGCGCATCGGCATCGTGCGCAGCACCCAGGTGGACGCGCAGATGCCCGACGTTTGGCAGACCCTGGGCGTGGAGGTACACGACTATGCGTAACTTGTACAAAGCCTTCCTCGACCTGATTCCCGACCCCGCCTTGCAGGTGGGCGTGGTGCAGTCGGTCGCCAACAACATCGCCACGCTGGAGATGCCCGGGGGTGGCTTGCTCAAGGCCCGGGGCGACGCCCAGGTGGGCCAGACCGTGTTCGTGCGCGGCGGCGTGATCGAGGGCCAAGCGCCCAGCCTGCCGGTCGAGCTGATCGAGGTCTGACGACATCTCGCCGCAGGCGCGGCGAGGGCGGTTTCCAGAGAATCCGGCACAGGGTTGTTGCGCTGCCCTGGCGCAGCCGTGCAGGAGCCGTATGTCGCCAGATCGTGACGATTACCGTGAGTACACCGGGCCGGAGCGTCGGGCGCTTCAGCCTGCCCAGGTGGCCGACATGGTGGCGGAAGAACTCGACCACCGGCTGGCGGAAACCGAGTCGCGCCTGATCCAGCACTTCAACGCCAAGTGCTTGGAAATCAGCACGGCGCTGATGACGAAGATTGATTCCGTAACGGCCCACGCCGTGGCGCACACCGATGCCGAGATGCGCCGGCTGCGCGACGAGGCGTTCCCCGATGGCCCGTTGTACAAGCACAAGGACTTCCACGACGGGCGCATCAAGCAGGCCGAGCGCGACGACAAGATCAAGACCGACCTGTATTCCTGGCTGCTTCGCGGCGCCATCGGGCTGGTGGGCGCGATGGTGCTGATGGGGTTCATCGAATGGCTCAAACGGGAAATGAACAAATGATGATCCAGAACATGCACGCCGCCGAATGGCTGCTGGAGACAACCCCAGGGCGGGTCGCCTTGCGATTCCTTGAGTTGTGCGCCTTCACCGTGGGTGCGCTGCTGATGCTCTGGGTGGTGTACATGGCCGAGACACGGTTCGCCCCGGTCATCGAGGACTGGAAGCTGGAGTACATCGAGCGGCAGGACGGCCACTACGTCCTGGGTGGCACGCTGGTGAAGACCCGGGCGTGCGAACTGATCTCCACCTCAGTGATGGCCGTGCCCAAGCAGCCTCTGGCGCCCCGGGTGCTGGTCTACCAGATCAAGCCCGACGAACTGGTGGGCGGCAACGCGCCGACCGGCTTCTCGACCTGGGGGCCGTGGCGAGTGGAAATCCCCAAGGCGCTGCTGACCCACCGCGAGCACATCAGTTTCTTGGAGGTGGTCGGCCACCACCGATGCCACGGGCTGTGGACGCAAGAAACTCTCTATGGCCGAGTGTTTTCCGATAGGTTGCCATGATGATCTGGATGCTTTGGCCTTATCTGTGGTGGAGGTTGTGATGCGAATTTCTATGCGTGGGTTGGCGCTCATCACCGAGTTCGAGGGCTTTCGCTCCGTGGCCTACAAGGACGTGGTGGGCGTGTGGACCGTGGGATATGGGTTCACCAAGGGCGTGAAGGAAGGCGACACCATGACCCGGGCCGAAGCCGACGCCCGGATGCGCCTGGAGCTGCTGGAGTACGAGCGGGGCGTGTTGGCGGCCTGCACGGTCGAGCCGAACCAGAACCAGTTTGACGCTCTGGTGTGCTTCGCCTTCAACGTGGGCGTGGCAGGGATGAAACGCAGCAGCGTCATCAAGGCCCACAACCGGGGTGACACCCAGGCGGCGGCCAGGGCGTTTGCGCTGTGGAACAAAGCCGGAGGCAAGGTGTGGCCGGGGCTGACCCGCCGCCGTGCTGCCGAGGCGGCGCTGTACCTAGAGCCTGTGGTGAAAGCGGTGACGGATGCGCCCGCCCTGGAGATGCCGCAGGCGGTGGACCCGGAACGGCCCATGACCCAGAGCCACATCATCCGCGCCTCGACCGTGGCGGGTGGGACGGCTGCGCTGGCGACGGTGGCCGAGACGGTGCAGACCGTCAACACGATCAAGCACGGGCTGGACGGCCTGGGCGCGTGGCTGGTGCCTGTGCTCATGCTGGCCGTGGTGGGGCTGCTGGGCTACATCGGCTGGGAACGCTACAAACAACGCAAGGAAGGCTGGGCCTGATGTGGTGGAACCTGAAATGGTGGTTTGTCGTTGCTGGCGCAAGCGCCGTCTTGTGTGCTGGCACTGCCTGGGTGTCGCACCAGAAGGGCAGGGTGGCTGGCGCGCAGGAGGTGCAGCAGATGTGGGATCAGGAACGGCTGGCGACCGCCCAGGCGCACGCAGCCGAGATGCTGAAGGCCAGACAACAGGAACAGGCTCTGCGCGCTCTGGCCGCGAAATTGAAGAAGGAGAGAGTCGATGAAGCAAACCGCCTGGCTGCTGAGTACGCTGCTGATATTGAGCGGCTGCGCGACCGCCCCACCGAACGCGCAGGTGCTGGAGGTGTGCCCCCAGGTGCCGCCGCTGGAACTGGATGTACCGGAGCGGGATTGGCTCGGCCAGATGCGGAATTTCTTGTCGGGTTCGCTGCCGATGCGGCCCGACTACAATCTGCCCTCGATCAATGCCGCAGGCAGTATTTTGAGGTTGAAGGCCGACTGAACTCAGGGCAGTTTTCAGGGCAGTAGTTGGGGAAGTGAGGGGCAGTTGAATTTGCAAAACACTGCAAAATCAACAACTTAGATGCCCCGTGGTTCCCCGCTGTTCCCCAGACGTTTGGGTTCGAGTCCCATCAGCCACCCCAAAAACCAAAGTGAAAAAGCCCTGTAAGATCAAATACTTACAGGGCTTTTTTCATGCTTCACGCGAACGCTGGGGCAGTTCCAGGGCAGTTTTGGTTTTCAGACTGTCTTCCAGGCGGGCCATTTCGAGGTCGTTCGCCATGCCGTCCAGCCACTTGGAGTACGTGCGTAAAAACATCTCAACGCTGTGGCCGAGTTGCTTCGCGCAGAACGCGGGGGTCATCCCTGCCATGAGCATTGCAGTGGCGTAGCTGTGGCGCATGTTGTACGGGCGGCGGTAGCGGATGCCCAGGGCTTTGAGCGTCGGCGTCCAGAAGCTGCGCCTGAAGGCCCGCTCGTCCACCCAGGCGCTGTCGTAGCGCGGGTCGTGGAAGACGTGCTCTGACGACATCTGGGTGAAGGCGCGCTGCCGGTTTATCGCGGCCAGGGCGCGGCTGTTGAGCTTGACCGTGCGGGCGGTGTTGGTCTTGGTGGCCTTGACGTTGCCGCGCACATTGGCCTCGGCCACCAGCACGGTGCCGCTGGCGAGATCGACGTTGGCCCATCGCAGGGCGAACATCTCGCTGGTGCGCAGGCCGGTCCAGAACCAGAACTCCACCATGTTGTGGACTTGGCCGGGGTAGCGGGCGCCGATGGCGTCGAGAATCCGGTCGGATTCCTCCCGGGAAAATGGGTCGGGCGGGTCTTTCTGGTGTTTGGCGCGCTTGACCGACTGCACCGGGTTGTCGGTCAGCAGCCGGTCGGTCACGGCCAGTTCCATCGCCTCGCGCAGCACACTGACGTAGTTGTTGACCGTCTTGCCGGTGAGGTCGGGGCGGTCGGCCAGGGCCTTGAGGATGTGGCTGGTGCGCAGGGCGGGCAGGGGCTTGTCGCCGATGGCCGCCGCCCAGAACTTGACCGCGCTGGCGTAGCCGGCCTTGGTGCTGGGCGCGATGCGCTGTGCGTCGAGCCAGTCGTTGAGTTGCGCTTCGACCGTGCTGCCCTCGGCCACGCCTTCGCCCTGGAAGAAATCGGCCATGCGGAACTCGCCCAGCCGGATGGCGGCGCGGATGTCGCGCATCAGCCGCTCGGCGTAGCGCAGGTTGGCCTGGGTGGGCGGCATCGGCTCGCCGTTCACCACCAGGGTGCGGCTCACCATCTTGCCTTTCAGGCTGAAGCGCAGGCGGATGCTCGACTCTCGGACTTCGATCCCTCGACCCATTTTGCTACTCCTTCCAGGCTGATGTACACCCGGCCATCGGGTGCGCGCCGGTACTCCCGGCCTTCGATCCAGACGCCATTCTCGATCTTGCGTCGGATCGCCTTCTCCGTCAAACCGATCTGCTCGGCGGCTTTGGGGATGGTGACGTAGGTCATGTCAGTCGCTCCTTGAGGGCGGCGATGGCCTGCTTGCGGGCTTCGATGCCGCCGTGCCCGGTAGTGCCTGCGGGCTCGCACCATTCCAAAGCCTCAAGGCATTGCCGCAGCAGGGCGGTGTCGCTGTCAATGCGATTCAGCAGCGTCTGGTTTTCATGGCAGACTTCTGACCATTGCTCGACCCAGTGTTCTTTCTGTTCATGCAATCGGCACTCCAGCGCCTCACACACGCCGTCCTCGGCTGGGTTGCAGGGCTCGGTCACGCAGTCGTCGCACTCGGCCATCATCTGCTCGCGGCTTCGCTTGTCCCACATGGCTTGGCCGCAGTTCATGGTGCATTGCTTCACTTGTCGGCTCCTTCCGCGATGAGGTAGTAGAACTTCCCGTTGGGCAGCTTCTCGGCGGAGCCTGCGTTTGCGATCAGCACCAATGTGCGCCGGTACCGTTCTTTCCCGAGGTACACGCCCCAGCAAACACCACAAAAGAATCCAAGCAAAAGCAAGGCGGCTTGATGGAGTTCGCTCATACCCCACCCCCGTTCTTCTCGCGCAGCTTGGCTTGAACTGCGTAAGCCATTTCAATCGCGGTGCGGGGCCTACCAGCACCCGGCAGGTTGACGAGGGCTTTAATTTCTTCCGGCGGCAGATCAGCCCACTCGGCTGTCTGCTGCGGCGGCTGGGGTGCGGTGTAGAGCCTGTCCCCGCACTTCGGCGGGTGCTGACAAAGCCATTGCAGGCCCGGCGTGTCGTAAGCATCCACCACAACGGCCACCGGCTCCTGCTCTGCTGGCTTGGCGGGCTGGGGTGCTGTATACAGCGGCGTGTTACCGTAGCTGTCTGGGTAGTACTGCAAGCAGTCGGCAAAATAAGTGCCGTCCTCGTTGTATTGCAGATGGCACCACGCCACCGGCTC